>Ga0105238_10006446_pt1 | contig 11672 bp, 9 predicted proteins | sample KBSC34metaG_FD_81526 | JGI IMG/M metagenome (GOLD analysis project Ga0105238, IMG submission 81526) | Corn rhizosphere microbial communities from Kellogg Biological Station, Michigan, USA - KBS C3-4 metaG | ecosystem: Host-associated > Plants > Roots > Rhizosphere > Soil | place: Michigan, USA... | reverse complement strand
GCCTTGGCCTGCTCGGCCTGCGGCTGCACGTTGAGTTCGGATTGGGGCAGCCAGGGGCTCGCGACGAGCAACGGCTGGCGCTTCGACATGCGTTTCGACTACTTCGACCAGAACCAGCTGCGCGAAGGAACCGACAGCGTGTCGCGCGGCGACGTCGCGATTCCGAACGACCGGGAAGTGCAGCAGTACACGATCAACCGCAACTACACCTTCGCGCTCGACTACAGCCCGAACAAGGATTGGGGCCTGAGCCTCGCGCTGCCGTGGTTCAACCGCTCGCACGGCACGATCGCCGAAGGAGACGAGGCGATTTCCACCTCGCACGATGAAGGCATCGGCGACCTGCGTGTGCTTGCGCGCTATTCCGGTTTCGATCCGCAACGCACCACCGGCATCGAGTTCGGCGTGAAGTTGCCGACCGGCAAGTTCACCGACACCTTCGACAGTGGGCCACAGCGCGGTGAAGTCGTCGATCGCGGTCTGCAGCTCGGCACCGGCACGACCGACCTGCTGCTCGGCGTCTATCACTTTGATGCGTGGAACGCGGACTGGGGCTATTTCGGACAGGCGCTTCTGCAAGCGCCGGTCAATTCACGCGAGAACTTTAAGCCCGGACTGGGGCTGAACCTCAACGCCGGCGTGCGCTACACCGCGAGCGAAACCTTCGTACCGCAACTGCAGATCAACGCGCGCATCGAGAAGCGTGAGCAGGGTGCCAACGCCGACGTCGACAACAGCGGCGCGACGCTGGTGTATCTCAGCCCCGGCGTAACCTGGAATCTCTCGCGTCGTTTTTCCGCTTACGCGTTCGTGCAGGCGCCGCTCTATCAACGCGTCAACGGCTTGCAGATCGAGGCGAAGTGGTTGGGGTCGGTGGGGGTGCATTACATTTTTTGATGCGTTGTGGCTGGATCATTGCGCGAGCCAATGCGGATGTCGCGCGCATCGCGAAAACAAAAGAAAAAGGGCCTGCATTTCTGCAGGCCCTTTTTTCATGAGGCTCCTGAAACGAACCTGCATTGTTATTGATGGTTGGGGTACATAAGACCGTGTGAATTTTGGACCTTTCCTGTCTTCGAAGAAACTTCATGCTTCGCACGACCGTCGGCTGTATCGGATGCAACCCCTCGATATTTTCGATCGTACATTCGTCAGTCAATTCAACCATTGAGGCTTTCCAAATTCCCCCAAGAAGATTGGTCTTACCCATACGCATCGGGGCCGCTCTTTTTTCTCGAGCCGGGTAGTGACGGGGCCTGATCTATCGTAGGGTGCAAGAGAGGTCGATAGCCGGCGTACATGGCATTCAGTGTCGAAGGTGGTGTAAGTAAACCATCGGCGTGCGAGAGGTGCTGCGCGAGGTCGTAGCCATGCTCGTTCCACCCATAGGCTTGGCCTCTGACGATGGTGAAGGCCAGGTCATTACGCACGACGACTGCACCGTCGGGAAGGTCGGAAATCGGCGCGTCGAGTGGGTGGATGCGCTTGGAGCGATGATCGAGCCGCTCCCTGTGCAAGACCGCATCCATTGCTGGCGCGGAAGGTGGCACATCCATGTCATGCGCCTTGGCCCACGCCGCACGAAACGCTTCCGCCGATGTGCGACGACATGCAAAGCAAGGACGATGTCCTGCAGACAATGCCACGGCTTCGTCTAGAAAAAAGAGCTCCGTCCAGCTGCGCTGTGCCATCACATCGCGCCAGCGTCCCCTGTCGCTCAACGTACAGGTAATCCAAGCCTTGTTCGACCAGCGGCGGTTCAGCAAGGTCTTGGTCGCAGCATCATGAATTATGCCGCGGTTTCCGGTAAACATGCCGCGTTGATCGATGGCGACGATGTCGCCGAAGGGCGTGACACGATTTTGAAGAGGCATGATGGCCGTTCGATCAAGCGAGATTGCGCTTATTGGGAGCGGTGGAGTTCCGATCGATATCCAAAACAGTCCCTGAAATTCCTGCCGTCCAAACTTATCACTAGTGACGACCAGAATGATCAGCTATCGCGCCCTCGCATGAAAATGCGATGAAACCGCATCAGGCGGCCCGGGCCACGAGTCCGTGCAGCACTGTTTCGAGGGTGGTATCGCCTTTGATGATGTCGACGCCGCTGCTCTCGAACTCGATCCAGCCCTCGTTGAAACCGTCGAGCATGCGGATGCGCGGCTGCGGATACTTCATGCCCTGCGATTTGAACAGGTCTGCCCAGGTCTCACGCGGCACGATCTGTGCCTTGACCGGACGGCCCAACACGCTCGCGAATATAGCGGCGGCCTCGTCGGGCGAGATGCGATGATCGGCCTCGAGTTCGACGACGCGGCAGCCGTTCCAATTCTGCTGGATCAACTCGGCCGCGACGCGACCGACGTCGGCGGTGGCAATCATCGGCACGGGCTTGTCGAGAGGCTGCAGGAAGCTCGCCAGCACGCCTTGGTCCCGCGCCGCGGCCACGTCCCACGCGAAGTTCTCCATGAACCAGGCCGGACGTAAAAATGTAATCGGCATCGGCAGCGTCGACAGCGCTTTTTCCAGCAATGTGCGCTGCGAGAGCAAGTTCGTCTCGGCGGCCTGCGCGCCTATTGTGGACAGGCAGACGACCTTGCCGGGGCGCGCCCATTCCAGCGCCGCCATTACGGCGTCGACGACTGCGCGCGCCTCGGGAAAGTGCGGCGCCGGATCGAATTCCGACGGCGGCAGGATGAAGACACCTTCCGCGCCTTCGAATGCGGCCGCGAGCGCCGACGCATCGTTCATGCTCGCGTACGCCACCTCGCATCCCAGAGCGGCCCATTCGCCCGCCTTGCCGGCATCGCGCACGACGGCGCGGACAGGTTGATCGGCGGCGAGCAGCGCGCGGGCAAGGGCGCCGCCGACTTTTCCGGTGATTCCGGTGATGGCATACATGATCGTTCTCCTCGTGTCTTTTCGCCGGCTGGCGATATGGGCGCACTATCCTCTCGACATATTCGTGCTTCAATATCGCTCTTGTAATTACACTCGTGACTAAAAATCAGGAATAGATCATGACTGTCGAAAGCAAGCTGTTCTCCGGTGTATCCGTATTGTTCGCGGTGGTGGAAGCCGGCACGATCGCACGCGCCGCGGAGGCGCTGGGGCTGTCGCCCTCGGGCGTGAGCCGTGCGCTGGCGCGATTGGAGCAGCGCGTCGGCGTCCGCCTGCTGGCGCGCACGACACGCACGCTGTCGCTGACCGACGAAGGGAGACGCTTCTGCGAACAGGTCGGGCCGCATCTGGCCGGCATCGAGGAAGCCACGATCGAAGCGGCGGGTTCCGCCGGCAAGGTACGCGGCCGGCTTCGCGTCAACACCGATCCGTATTTCTCGCGGATCGTGCTGTCGAAACACCTGGCGAAATTTCTCGCGCGCTATCCCGAACTATTCGTCGAACTCATCATGCGCGACTCGGTCGGCGACCTCGTCGCCGACGGCTTCGACCTCGCGCTGCGCTTCGGCGAGCCGCCGGTCGGATCGTTTGTTGCACGCAAACTGACCGAGGCGCGCGTGATCACCGTTGCCTCGCCGTCGTACATCAAGGCGCACGGCAAGCCGAAGCATCCGAAGGAGATCGAGAAGCGCGACTGCATCGACTTCTACGATGCCGCCAGTGGGCGGCCTTACGATTGGGAACTGCGGCGCAAGAACGAAGTACTGTCGCTACGTGTGAAGGGTCGCCTGCTGACCTCAGACTCGGGTACGCTGATCGGCGCCTGCGAAGCCGGTTTCGGCATCGCACAGGTCATCGACATCGGCAGCGAGCGACTTTTGCGCAGCGGCCGATTGGTCGAACTGTTCCCGGGCTGGTCAGAGGAGTGCTTTCCGCTTTACGCGATTTTCCCCTCGCGTCTGCATCGCGGAGCAAAAGTGCGTGCGTTCATCGACTTCGTCATGGAGGTTTTGGAAAGCGATGCGGCGTAGCCGGTCAGCTTTGATGGGGCGAAAATGTTGGATCCTTCCGCTTGCGTATGAGGCTATTGCTCGCTATCGCATTGTTCGATGGTAGTCATGAACATATCTTCCTGCATGCGGCAGTCGTGAGTTTCGCACCGGCGCGTTTTCGAATATGTAAGTCAAGAAGTATATTTGTATAATACGAACCGCCGCGATGCGCGCGTCACACTAAACTAACAAGGCAAAGCGCATACTTCGTGATGCACTACGACGCAAGGTCGTAACGGCCACTCAGCCGCGCTGCGCTTCCACTATCACCCGCCTCTGAGCCTCGCATTTCTGCTCACTGCAGAAATATCGGCTTCGGCCGTTCCGAGATTGGGCATAACCGCCAGTCTCTACACAAGAGGTAATCGTCTCATGAACAATCAGCCCAATACCCATTCCACTCGGAATCTCGTCGACACCGCTGCGGCGAACGACTCCTTCAAGACCTTCAGCCAAGCAATAGAGAAAGCTGCCTTGGGCGAGACGTTGCGAGGCCCCGGGCCTTTCACTGTTTTCGCGCCTACCGACGCCGCCTTCGAAAAATTGCCGCCCGGCAAGCTGGAACATCTGTTCAAGCCGGAAAACAAGGAAGAACTCGTGGGCGTCCTTAACTACCATGTGCTGAAGGGCCAGAAGAGTTCAGCCGATATCGGCAAATGGCACTCAGCGAGAATGGTCCAGGGTCAATCCGCACCGATTACACTGACCGACGGCAAAGTCAGAATCGACGGCGCCAATGTCATCGTCGCTGATGTGGCGTCGAGCAATGGCGTGATCCACGGAATTGACAAGGTCAACATTCCCGCGCCGACCACGCATTGAATTTGATGTAGCCTCACAGCCGCGGCAGGGAGTAATCCCTGCCGTTTTTTTTTCTTTGGGTGATGGTTTGGGTCTCGATTTTGTAAATCGACTCTCCTTCAAAGCTCACGCTTTGAGAGTTAAACGATCGAGAGTCAACAGGGGAGCTAGACGCGGCGCTTGATCGGCACAACATCGGCGTCAGCGCGCAAACCCGATCCAGCAAAGCGGCCAATTCACCGATTACTTCGATTTTCATCGCCTTGCCAGTCCTGTCCTTGCGAAATTGCAGCGCGCCGTCGCGCACGTTTGGTACCGATAGGCTCTGGTGGATTATGAGGCCCCGCCTTTCCAACTCACTGCAGTGCTCCCTAACTACTTATCCCGGAAAGTGCGTCTCTCCGTCGGGAGCGGGTGGTATCTTGGACGTATGCGGCAGGAGCAACTTCTGCTGCTCGACTAGGACGCGATTTTGTTTCACGACTTCCTGCATCGTCTTGTTGAGCGTTTGCAGCTCACCGATGATCTTGTCTAGGCGTGACTTGCTGCCAAAGACTGCAAAGGGCAGGAGGAACCACAGGACCGCCAGGATGAACAGAAAGCAGAACAAGACCAGCCAAACAGTAGCTCCAAACCCGAATAGGCCGTTCATATTCCTCTTCCTGTTTTTGAGCTGACAAGCATAGAGTACAGCAACAAAGTTGATTGCCGGCGGCGCTGTTGAGGAATATCAGGCATATGGTTTTCAAATCTAATTCGTGGAGCGTCGCGCGGCTTTGACGCTCGCAATGCGCGCATCGAGCCTCGTCGACGCTAAGGTAAGCTCTGGCATGTTGCGATATTTTTCTGCCAGAGGCTAAGGAGACTAACTCATGAAGCCAACCTGGCTCGTCGTCCTCACCGGCCTCCTGATGACGGCGTGGCAACCTGCGCTATCGGAATCCCTGGCGGCCAGCGGCAAATCAGTTCGACCGGAGGCGAAGACTAAGCAGGGTCGAGTCTTGGGATCCTTGGTCGACGGTGGTTTTGTGTTCAGGGACTTGCCCTATGCAGCGCCCCCGGTGGGACCTAACCGATGGCGTGCACCTGCCGCCGCGCCTTCTTGGGAGGGTGTTCGGGACGCCTCCCGATTTGGTCCATCATGCCCACAAGAACCCATGGGTTGGAACAATGTGGACGCGGAACGCGCTTCCGAAGACTGCTTGTCGCTGAATATTTGGACGCCGCGCATCGGTGAGCATGCGGGCGAAGCAGATTTGCCAGTCATGGTATGGCTCCACGGTGGAGGATTCACCGGCGGCTCAGGCGGTAATAATTTTTCGGACGGCACAAAGCTGATGCGCCATGGCGTCGTGGTGGTGACCATCAACTACCGCGTCGGCGTATTGGGATTTCTGGCGCACCCGGATCTGGGGCGGGAGACAGCCGATGGTTCGACCGGAAACTACGGATTGATGGATCAGATCGCTGCGTTTCGGTGGGTGCAAGACAACATTGGGAAATTCGGCGGCGATCCCGCTAACGTCACCGCTTTCGGTCAGTCGGCAGGCGCGATCGCCGCTTCTTGGCTGATGACTTCCGACAGCGCGCGCGGTCTTTTTCATCGGGCCATACTTCAGAGCGGCAGCGCGTTCGGCGCAGGGACGATATCCGTCTCGCGCGCCCAAGCCGAGCAGGTCGGTGCGCAGTTCGGGGCCATCTCCCAGTTGCGTAAACTTCCGGCGAAGGAATTGCTGCAGCGCTGGCAGGCTTTCGAAGCACAGGCGCCGCACGCGCATATGGCCCAACCGATCCTGGACGGCAGCCTGTTTCGCCAGCAACCCGCAAAGGCGTTGCTGGAAGGGGCGGGGAAAAATGTCGACATCATCGCCGGCAGCAATTCGCAAGAATTTCCCGTGGATGCCCCGATCGAGCCGTTGCGCCATTACGTCATGGAATCCTTCGGGGACCAAGCCGAGCAGGCACTTGCTTATTATTTTCCAAAGGGTGTTGCGCGCCCTGCGGATCCGCTCTTGGGAAACGCAGGCACCCAACTAGTCGATGACCTCAGGTTTCGCTGTGCATCGATTCTTTCTGCTCGCGCAGCCAATGCGGCATGGATTTACCAGTTCGAACAACCGCGATCGGGTGAGTTGGTCACCGGCCATTCGCACGAGCTAGTCTACGTATTCGGCAATTGGGGGCCGGAGTGGCCGCTGAAGCAGCCGATGTCGCCCGCCGAACTTGGCCTGTTGGACCAGATGCAAAGTTACTGGACCAATTTCGCGCGCACGGGTGACCCTAACGGACCCAATCTTCCGCCTTGGCATCGCTACAACCGCACCGATGATTCCTATGCTGCAATCTCGGCCGCGCGAACAGCCTCGTTAGCCCATCTTAGAGGCGATGTCTGTCCGCTGTACGTTATGCATTGGTCGAACCCGGCGTCATACGACTCGCTCACCAAGGATTGACCGTCGGTTGCTGTAACGGCAGCGGTTCGTGTCAGTACTTCGAGTGTTGGCGCCTAGCTATTCGGTCAAGTGGAGCGCTGCGACGTGTCACGGTAATCTGACGCTCATTGTGGCAGCGGCCACCTACCTCAAGCGTTAGGCGCCACAAAGTCCCGCCGATGGTGGTCGGATACCGCCTCGGTCAGCGCGCTGGCTTGGAGAGAAATTCTCGAATCTCTTGAGCGCACCGACACGCCACGGCAATCTTCGCCGCCCACTGAACCGCTTCCGCACGGGTAGCTACATCGACAACAGTGAAACCACCAATGAAGTCTTTCGTCGCCGGATTTGGTCCTTCGCCGACCGCCCCGTTTGTGGCCACCACGGTTGCCTTTCCTGGGTCGCCCAATCCTCCAGCAAAGACGAACTGCCCTGCGTCCTTGATCTCCTGCACCACCGCATGCGCCGCCCTGGCAACATCGGGCAAATCTTCATCTGGAAAGGTCATGTCGCCGTCATTGAACGAGATTAAGTACTGTGTCATGCGATGCTCCTTGCTGCGGCCCGCCACCATGACTGGGCTCGTGTCCTTACGACGAATCTTGAGTCTTGAATTCGACAAGCCGATGGCAAATATCCTTGCCCAGGCTTCTGGGCAGACTACGACACGAGGCGCAGTGCGAGCGGCTTGGCCCGGGTGACGCCTACTCACAAATTAGCCGGATACCCATAGGCTTTCTTACTTCAGCACGGTGATCGTTGGAACAATCGATCGTGGAAATAACTACAGATGTCAGTGCGGGGCTCCTTTTCGCGTAGCTCAACGCGGCACCGGTCGGTACCAATTCCATTTCAGGAGACCGATCGTGGAATTCTCCTTCAGTTCCGAACTCGGTTGCGTCGAGAGGTGTGAAAGGGCGCGCGGGCGTATAGTGTGCATCAGCGCACCTTTTTTTCGGGCGCATTACCTCGTCGCGGGGGTGGCACGCAGGTAGTTTTCTTTCGGGGCAGATTTTCCAAAGAGCATTTCCAAGTGCAGCAGAGAAGTCGCGGCTGCTGATGCACATTCTGGGGATCGACAATCCACTACTCACAGGAGGACATCATGTTTGACGCAAGTGGTAATTCTAAGAGCCGGGGTTTCCGGCGACGCCATGTGCCGGTGCTGCTGGCTTCGTTGATCTGGGCCGTTGTTGCCTCGGCACAAGCCGATGACGGCGATCGGCCAGCGATCTACGGTCCGAGCAATATCGGTTCATTGGAAAATGGCGCGGTCGTGCTGGAGAACGAAGCGATGTCGACGCGCAGTGCGGAAGCGATTTCGCCGTGCGCGACGACATTCAGCGGACCGTCCCTATTCACCTGGGTGGGCACGACAAACCCGGTCGCCAGCACCAATGTGGCCGCGACGGCGGGGCCGAGCTTCTCGGGTTGCGCGTATAACGCGACGAGCGATGCAAGCTGGCTGGTAGTGACCTCCTCGGCCGGCAGCGCGACGGTCACTTACACAGTGGCGGCAAACCAGCCAAGCGCTGTCACACGGGTGGGCCATCTGCATATCGTCGGGGCCGGCGTGGTGTTCTCACTGACCGTGACGCAGTACGGCTCCGGGCCGGCCTACCATTCGCGCGACTACACCGGCACGGGTTACGGCCAGTTGGTGGTGTGGCGGCCGTCAAACGCCACCTGGTATGTGGAGGACCCCATCACAACGCCGGCGACGACACTGGCGCAGCAATGGGGCCTGTCAGGCGACGTGCCCGTGCTCGGTGACTTCGATGGCGACGGCGTGGCCGACTTCACCGTATGGCGGCCGTCGAACGGGACGTGGTACGTATTGCCGAGCACCAACATCAACCAGCCGATAACGCGGAGCTGGGGTGTGAACGGAGACATTCCCCTGCCGGCGGACTACGATGGCGATGGCAAGACAGACTTCGCCGTGTACCGCCCGTCGAATCAGATGTGGTTCATCATCGACAGCTCCACGGGCGCGGGCGTGGCACAGCAGTTCGGGCTGAGTGGAGACATTCCCGTCCCCGGCGATTACGACGGTGACGGCAAAGTCGACATCGGCGTGTTCCGCCCGTCGACGGCGGTGTGGTACTTCCTTGGCAGCCGAGATGGCCTGGTGCATTCGCAGCAGTTGGGCTTACCGACGGACATCCCCGTGCCGACGACGAACTATGTAGCTGGCGTTTTCAACATCTGGCGTCCTTCGACCGGGCAGTTTTACAGCCAGACATTTGGAGGCTCCGTTACCAGTCCGAGCCAGCTCGGTCTGAACGGCGACGTTCCATTGGTTTCATTTGGAGTCGAAACTGTCTGGCGCCCGTCCACGGGAACATGGTATTTGATCAGCGGCGGTGGCCCTTACGTCTGGGGACTTAACGGCGACGTGATCCCCGGTGCACCGCATACGGCAACGCAGTAGTTCCAACCATGCCGTCCGTCGTCGCAACCTAAACCGCGGTGTCGGGGAGCCAATGTTGCCCGATTCGCTCCCGCTAAACGCACAAGCCCGGCTTCGCGCCGGGCTTGATGCGTCCGGTGTGCCACACCAGTAGCTTAGCTATAGACCTTTTTGAAGATCGATGTCTTTCGGATCGGCATCACTAAAGGTCAGCCCGAAGTGCCCCTCTCCTTGCGAATCACTTCCGAACAACACCACCCATACGTCGATGCTCGGGTCGAAAGATACGTACTTGATTGACTGCGAACTCGACAGCAGGTTTTTCTCGTGAACGTAGTCCATTGCAATCTTGGTGGCTTGCTCTTTGCTCAACCCAGGAGTATCTGCAGCAACAGCTTGCCCGGATAAGCCAGCAATGCACGCCATCGAAAGTAAGATCGACAGCAACCTGTGAAGTAGGGGAGTTTTCATCACCGCCAGCTCAGCCTATCGAGGTCGCTCCTTTTGAAAAGGCGCAATTCGCTCCGAAAATCACTTTTGTATGTTAGCTAAAGCGCTGGTTTGTCCGCCAGAACTCGCGCCAGCCCTTGCGAGGCGGACCGCAGACGAAGATGTCAGGGTTGTCATCGCTCTCTTCGTTGTGGATGCCGAGCGAGTTGCCGTTGTGCCCCGCCAAACGGCACGACGTGAAATTGGCATCCAGCCACCTTTGCGACCACCCGACGACGATCAGCGTAGAGGGCTGTTGCTCCGGATAGGTCCGCAAATAAAACGAATTGGTCAGGCTAATGGGAGGCGGCAGATGGTAATCAGGGCCAAGATTCTCAATCGCTCCTGCTTCGCCATAATTGCCAACAAAGATACCGACGTTCGACGACTGATCCGCTGGAAGCGAATCGCGAATGCCGGCGACGGTTTTGACGAGTTCGTCCCAACCGAACTCCTCGCGCAGGTCGGAGCTTTTGCTCAGGGCAAAATCGCGCAGCGAACCACCGGACGCAAGAGGCACCCAGCCGGCAAAGAAGTATCCACCGCAGAAAACCAGGCCAGCAAAGAAGACAGCTTCGACTCCGTACCGCACATAGGCGGAACTCACCGTAAGCCAGCGAACGGCAACGACCGCGCCCATCGCAACCAACGCTGGATACGCTTCTGCGACGTAGTAGAAGCGTCCCTTATTAATCCAGAAGAGCAAGACCGGGAGAACGTACATCCAGGCAAGCATGCGATAACGGCTGGAACGGAAAAAGGCGATGAGGCCGACAATCCAGAGCGGCGCGGCGAACGGGTTTACATCCATAAGAAATTGATACGTCCAGTATCCATCGGCGCGGCCTTGGCTCACGTCACGCGCATGGATTTGTTGGAGCATGTGATAGGAGACAAAGTCGTGGCGGATGAGCCAAACGATATTGGGTAGGAACAGGAAAAGCGCAATCGCAACGCCGTACCACAACCACTTGCTGCGCAGGTAACGGCGCGCGTGGGTGAGAGTGAGTCCGGCAAGCAGACCGGCGATGAAGAAGACTATCGAGTACTTGGTGAGCAGGCCAAGGCCGATGGCGGTGCCGATGGCGATCCACCAGCGGGGGTTCTCGGACTTGAGCAAGCGGACGGTGAACCAGCAAACAAGCGTCCACCACAAATAAGCGAAGGACGTGTACTGGAAAACGGTGGCTAAAATGATCGGGACGCCAGAAAGTCCGACCGCAAGAGCGGTGGTGACCTGGGCAAGCCGATTCCCGCCGAAATCGCGCGCCATGAGGCCACTGACCACGATAACGATTGCCCAGGCGAGCACCGAGAAGAGACGCAGGCCCACAAGCGAAAGGCCGAATATGCTGAAGCCGATGCGCTCGATGAACGGTGTGAAAGGTGGATAGGCAACGAAACCCCAGTCGAGATGACGTGCATCGGAGAGGAATTGCAGTTCGTCACGATCAAAGCCGTAGCGGCCGTCAGTGAGAATGTGGATCAATGCGAAGGAGGCGGCAATAGCCAAGAGGACGGCCGTGTCGCGGCGCGTAGTAAAGGCAAGCGAGCGGTCAGCGGCAACAGGAAGCATATTGGTTC
>Ga0105238_10006440_pt1 | contig 11676 bp, 10 predicted proteins | sample KBSC34metaG_FD_81526 | JGI IMG/M metagenome (GOLD analysis project Ga0105238, IMG submission 81526) | Corn rhizosphere microbial communities from Kellogg Biological Station, Michigan, USA - KBS C3-4 metaG | ecosystem: Host-associated > Plants > Roots > Rhizosphere > Soil | place: Michigan, USA... | reverse complement strand
CGGTTTTGAAAACCGCCATCATGACCATGTAAGGATTGGCGTCGGGCGCTACGGAGCGCACCTCAACGCGCATGCTCTTTTCGTTTCCAATCGGGATACGCACCATGGAGCCGCGATCTACCGCTGAAGCCTTGATCTGGTTAGGCGCTTCAAAATGGGGGTCAAGACGGCGATATGCGTTCACGCTGGCATTGAGCATCAGGCAGATATCGTTGCCGTGCGTAAGAATGCGATCGACGAAAGCCCAGCCCAGCTTGCTTAGCTTCTCTTGGCCCTTGGGATCCCAGAAGAGGTTCTTTCCGTCTTTGCTGATGGAGACGTTCGTGTGCATGCCGTTGCCATTTACGCCGACTACAGGCTTGGGTAGGAACGAAGCGGTCAGGCCCATGCGGGTAGCGACTTGGCGGCAGATCAACTTGTAAAGCTGGATCTGGTCTGCGGCGGCCACAACTTCACCATAGCTGTAATTGATTTCAAATTGTGAAGGCGCAACTTCCGGGTGGTCTTTCTCATTCTGAAAGCCCATGGCGCGCTGGACTTCAGCCGTGGTGTCAATGAACGTGCGCAAAGGATCGCCCGGTAGCGAATGGTAATAGCCGCCGGTATTCACATATTCAAACTTGTTGGTTTCATGGTAACGACGCTCGGCGTCAGCGCCCTGAAAGAGGAAGCCTTCAATCTCATTGGCCGCGTTGAGCGTATAGCCCTCTTTCTGGTGCATTTCTGCGGCAAAAACTTTCAGGTTGCCGCGGATATCGGCGCTGTAGGGCTGACCGCCTTTATCGATGACATCGCCAAAGACCAGGACTTTGCCGGAGCCAAACACGTCTGAAGGCGCCCAGTAAAATGAGCTCCAGTCCAGACCAAGGCGAAGATCGCTTTCACGCTGGGCAGTAAAGCCGCGAATGGACGAACCGTCAAAAGTCAGGTTGTCCCAGCTTTTGAGCAGGAATTTTTTGTCGTAATCCAGCATGTGCAGACGGCCTTCAAGGTCGCTGAAAAGCACGGTCACGGCCTTGATCCGCTTTTCATCGGTGAGATACTTCAGCCGGTCTTCCTGGACTTTGTGCATGGCAACGCGGTTCTTGCGCTGCTCCTTCGCCTGCAGGTTCATGTCTTCCAGTTCGTCATATGAGAGGGCGAGAAAATTGCGCAGTTCGTTTGCCATGGAGCTCCTTCAACCTGATTTTTGGGTTATCGGGCCAATGTAGATTCGTGCGAGTGGTAAATCACTTTTTAGCATAACGCGCTCCGCCAGTCACGGCCAATTAAAAGACGTAATACTGGCCATCAAATCGATTTATACCGGAGCGGTGCTGCCTTTTTGTCGCGTAATCAGTGCACTCTTACGCGGTGCCAGAAGCCTTCATAGTCGAGCACAAGATCGTCATCACCCACCAGCAGATTTGCCACGAATGCCCCACTGCGGCTGGAATAGCGGTATTGGCGGTCAGCGAGGCGAACATATTCTTGCGGCAGCGGCTGCAGCGTGAGGTCAGGAAAACGCACCCACGCCGCCATGAACTCACCGCTCGTTTGTCCGATTTCCAACTTGAGACGCCTGATTGGGAGCGTGTTGGTGGAAGGACTCCAGCCCAGATCGATATCCAGCGCGCCGACGACCGTCTTGTTTTCCCGGCCATTTTCGTACCATCGGCCGTTCTCTGTTGCGATCTGTACGGTGCGTTCACCTGTTGCATCGCGGACTGAAATATTCGCCTGCCGGGTGCGAAATGAATGATCGCAGACAATCTCATACCTGGCTTCTGCGGCGGCATCAGCCGCCAAAGTAAGAATGGTTCCGCGAAAGACCCAGTCATCCGCAGCGCGCGCCAGTTCAAAGCGCTCCAGGCCGGTGCCTTGCAGCCATCGCCACAGGCCTGAGGAAACGGTTTGAGTGGGCGAATTCATGGCGTACTCTGCGATGGTAACGCTATTAAGCCGGGACATCCAGAAGCGTTGGAAGGGTTACAATGGCGGGCGAGTTGATTTCTGCAGGAGCCGCGCTTTTGCCGGAGGGAAGACGATGATTGAAGCAGGAAAAGAAACTATCCACCATCGGATCTGCCCTTTTTGCGAGGCATGCTGCGGGCTTGAAATCACCGTGGCGGAAGGCCGCGTGAAGCGCATTCGCGGACATGCCGCAGACGTATTCAGTCGCGGTTATCTCTGTCCTAAAGGCGTGGCGCTTAAAGACCTGCATGAGGATCCGGACCGCTTGCGCCAGCCGTTGATCAAGCGGAATGGCCACTTTGTGGAAGCGACGTGGGACGAAGCTTTTGCAGAGATCGAACGCCGTTTGCCGCCGATCATCGCCAAGCATGGGGCAGATTCGGTCGCTTTGACCTTGGGAAATCCAATCGTCCACAAACTTGCGTTGCTGCTTTATGTGCCGCGCCTGGGGCGCGCGTTGGGATCGAAGAATGTTTTTTCCGCGTCAACGTTGGACCAGATGCCCAAGCATCTTTCCTGCGGGCTGATGTTCGGCGATTTTCTCTCTATTCCTGTGCCGGACATTGAGCGCACAGACTTTCTGCTGATGCTGGGTGCGAATCCCATGGTCTCGAACGGGAGCCTTTGGACAGTGCCAAATTTCCGTGACAAAGCCAAAGCCTTGCGCGCCCGCGGAGGGCGGCTGGTTGTTGTCGATCCTAGACGCACGGAAACAGCGGACGTGGCTGACGAGCATATTTTTATTCGTCCCGGCGGAGATGTATTTCTGCTCCTTGGCATGGCGAATACTCTGTTCGCGGAAAAGCTGGTAAAGCTTGGCCGGCTGGCAGAGCACGTTGCCGGGGTTGAGGCGCTGGAGCAAGCAGTTGCCGGTTTTGATGCAGAGAAGGTTTCTGCTCGCTGTGGGATTCCCGCCGAGACTATTCGCGGGCTGGCACGTACGCTGGCGGCTGCGAAACATGCCATAGTCTATGGGCGAGTCGGCACATGCACACAAGAATATGGAACGCTTTGCAGCTGGCTGATCGACATACTGAACATTCTTACAGGACACTTTGACGAGCCGGGCGGCGCGATGTTTCCCAAAGCGGCAGCGTTGCAGGCGAACACTTTTCCCAAGCCGGGAACGAGCAAGGGAGTTGTTACGGGCAGGCGCAAGAGCCGAGTCTCCGGAGCACCGGAAGTTTTGGGCGAATTTCCCATGAGCTGCCTCGCCGAAGAAATCCAGACGCCGGGCGAGGGTCAGATCAAGGCGCTGATTACCGTGGCAAGCAATCCAGCGCTTTCATCGCCGAACGGCGAGCGTCTTGGTGCCGCAATGGAGCAGTTGGAATTCATGGTGAGCCTGGATATTTACCTGAACGAAACCTCGCGCCATGCCGATGTGATTTTGCCGGGAACATCGCCGCTGGAAGATTCGCATTATGATGTAGCGTTCTCGCAGCTTTCTTATCGCAACCATGCGCGGTACAGCAACCCGATATTCCCGCAGCAAGAGGACCGTCCTGAAGAATGGCAGATGATCTTGCGGCTGATCGGCATTCTCCAGGGCAAAGGCGCTGCGGCAGATATAAACCAGATTGATGATGAATTGCTGATGGACGATCTCCGCCGCACGGCCGGTCCGTTTGCGAACCAGATTTTTAAAGCAAGCTCGGAGCGGCATGGCGTGGAGCGCTTGCTGGATATCGGCTTGCGCGCAGGACCTTACGGCGACCAGTTTGGCATGAAGCCTGATGGGCTTAACCTTGGGAAAGTGCAGGCGGCGGAAGGCGGCATCGATCTGGGAGCGCTGGAGCCGCGCGTGCCGGAAGTTCTGCGAACGCCCTCAGGAAAGATCGAGCTAGCGCCGACTATGCTTATTGATGATCTGAAGCGGCCAGCCGACGATCTGGCGCGGTCGACGCCGGAACTGGTGATCGTGGGCCGGCGACAGCTCCACGGAAACAATAGCTGGATGCACAACCTTCCAGTGCTGGCCAAAGGCGCTGCGCGATGCATAGCTCTCGTGAATCCCACAGATGCAGCGCGGCTTGGGCTGGAAGCTGGCGACAAGGCCCGCATCGCTCATGATGGGCGTACGATTGAAGCGGAAGTGGAGATTACCGATGAAATGATGCCGGGAGTTGTGAGCTTGCCGCACGGATGGGGCCACGATCAACCGGGCTCCCAACTCAAAGTGGCCGCTGCGAATGCCGGGGCCAATCTGAATGCGCTGATGGATGAAAATCGCCGCGATCCGCTTTCCGGCAACGCCGTGCTGAGCGGGATGGAAGTTGAGATGACGCCGGTAGCAGCTCGCGCGCTGGCAGGACAGGCACTATAAAAATTTATGCCTGCCAAAAATTCTCCAGCACCTTTGGACAAGAGACCACGCTGCTCATGGGCCACCACGCCGCAAATGATTGCCTACCACGACGCGGAATGGGGTGTACCTCAGCATGATGACCACGTGCTTTTTGAATTTCTGATCCTTGAGGGCGCGCAAGCCGGCCTGAGCTGGTCAACTATTTTGGCAAAGCGCCAAGCCTATCGGCGGGCCTTCAGCAACTTCAATCCCAAAAGCATCGCGCGATACGATGCGAAGAAGACAAAGCAGCTCATGGCCAATGAAGGGATTGTCCGCAACCAGCTGAAAATATCTTCTGCCGTGCTAAACGCGCGGGCCTTTCTAGCAGTGCAAAAAGAATTCGGCAGCTTTGATGCTTACATCTGGCAGTTTGTCGGTGGCGCGCCTATCGTCAATTCGATTGAAGGATTGTCGCAGATACAGGCACGGACTGAAGAATCAGACAAGATGAGCCGCGACCTGCTGAAACGCGGGTTTAAGTTCGTAGGACCTACCATTTGTTACGCATTCATGCAGGCGGTGGGGATGGTGAACGACCACCTAGTGGGATGCTTCAGGTATAAGGAGATTGCTGGCGCTTTGCGCAAAAGCCCAGAATCTTACCGCTGATAACACCACGGAGGCACGGAGACGCGGAGAACAGCCAAGAAAAGGCTGATCGGATCGACACTCTACACCGCCGCTTCCGCCAGGGGAAGCCATATCGTAAAGCGGGTATCACCCGGTTTTGAGTTCACCTGAATTTGTCCGCGATGCTTGCGCACGATCCGCGAAGCTGTGTCCAGTCCCAATCCTGTTCCCTGGCCAACGCCTTTGGTGGTAAAGAACGGCTCGAAGATGTGAGGCAATACCTTCTCCGGAATTCCCGGACCATTGTCCGCGATTTCCACGACGACACACGCGTCCTCACGATATGTGCGTATGCGAAGCTCGCCCTGGCCGCCCATGGCGTCAATCGCGTTATCAATTACGTTTGTCCAGACCTGGTTCAGTTCACTGCCAAAAGAATTCACCAAAAAGGGAACACGCTGGTAGTCACGCTGGACAGTGACTCCGCGCTTGAGCTTGTGGTTCAGGATCGTAAGCGTAGTCTCCAGGCTCTTGACGATGTCCACGTTCTGCACCGGAGACTGGTCCATGTATGTGTATTCCTTGATGGCACGGACCAGATCAGAGATGCGCGAGGTGCTGTTTTCAATCTCCGTGAGCAAGTTGGAGATTTCGATGGACGCGGCAATTCTCACCAGGGCTGCGCGGGCTGTGTCGGCGTCCAGCGTGGCGTATAAACGGTCGAGCGCAGCGGGCTGGATATTCTTATGCGCCAAGTCAGATGCCAACTGCCAGAGATCATCTTGTCCGTGAGCGCGCAGCCAGGAGTCGATTTCTTCTTCCAGCGTGCTGATGGCGAGCGTGTCCGGCGGCGGCCCGTCTTGATGAAGCAGTGATGCTTCCAGCTTTTCGATTTCTGCGCGTTGAGCGGCGGTGAGATCATGCGCTCCCAGGGCGTGGCTCGCGTCCTTGATGCGTTTCATGGTGGCGCGAAGCTGGCTGGTGGCGCGCTTGGCCGCGGAAGCGGGATTGTTGAGTTCGTGCGCCAACCCGGCAGAAAGTTTGCCCAGTCCGGCCAGCCGATCACGCTGCTGCTCAACGCGTGTGGCTTCGCGAATGCGGTCTGACATAAGGCCGACAAGGCGCTGCGTGAGGTCGGGCATTTTTTGTATGAGCTGCGGAAAGGCCGTGACTGGAAAGCGCAGGACGCGACAATCAGTAATGGCGCGCGCAGTCACGGTGTAAAACTTCATACGGGAAAAAGGCAGCACGCCGCCAATATCGCCGGTTTTGCTGTTGAAGAAAACTGTTTCGCCACCAAATTCGCCACGGCTCTGCAACTGTCCCTCAAGAAAGACAAACATAGAATCCGCTGGATCGCCCTGATGGATGTAAGTTTCACCGGCTTTAAGATTCAGTTCCTGGCATTGGCTGATGAACCAGTCAATCTGATCGCTGGGGAGATCAGCAAAAACCGGCACTTTGAGCAATTCTGATTTTTCGACCATGTTTATACCTTGCTCAGGTATTGATGAATGAACTGCACTGCTACCGAGCCTTCACCTACACCGGAAGCTACACGCTTGACCGAGCCGTGCCGGACATCCCCCACCGCGAAGAGGCCGGGAATGTTTGTTTCGAGAAGGAAAGGATCGCGTTCCAGAGTCCAGCTTTTTGGGCGCTTGCCTTCCCACATGAGGTCTGGACCGGTCAGGATAAAGCCCCGGTCATCCCGTTCAACCAGATCGCCCAGCCAATCCGTCCGCGGCAGAGCGCCGATAAAGATAAACATGGAGCTGGCAGGAACTCGCTCTACCTTGTTGGTGTCTGAGCACAGCACAGAAATTTCTTCCAGATGCGTTTCACCGTGCGCTTCCGCGACGTTCGCATGCGTCCAAAGCTGGATGTTGGGCGTATGCTCAATCTGTTCAATCAGATACTGTGACATGGTGCTGGCGAGTGAAGCGCCACGCACCAGAATTACGACCCGGTCAGCATACTTGGAAAAATTCATTGCAGCCTGGCCGGCTGAGTTTGCGCCGCCGACAACATAGACAGTTTCACCTCTACACGAGATGGCTTCAGTAGAGCCGCCGCCGTAGTAAACACCCGCGCCTTGCAGGCGATCGATGCCGGGAGCGTCCAGCCGTCGCCACTGGACTCCTGTGGCGACCATCAGCGCATGGCAGGAGATTTCGCTCTCATCTTTCAGTTTGATGATGCGGTATGAACCTTCCGTCCTTACGCCCACGGCTTCCTGTGGTGAAAGGATTTCCACGCCAAAGCGCTGCGCTTGAACTACAGCACGGCGGGCCAGATCACCGCCGCTCAAGCCGTTTGGGAAGCCAAGGTAGTTTTCAATGCGCGAACTCATGCCGGCCTGTCCGCCGGGAGCGTCGCATTCAACGATGACCGTATGCAGCCCTTCCGAAGCGCCATAAACAGCAGCAGCAAGACCCGCGGGGCCGCCGCCGATGATGGCCAGATCGTAAAAATCAGTCTGCGCTCGGGTACGCAACCCTACTTTTTGTGCGACATCAGCGGGAACACTCTCAAGCAGCTTTGTTCCGTCAGGGAAGAGCACAACCGGAAGATTCGCAGACTCAGGGCCAAGCGCATCCATCAACTGCTTGGTTTCCGGATCATTGGCGGAAATTTCCACGTCAATCCACTGGTAGGGAACTCGATTGCGCGCAAGAAAGTCGCGCAACTCATACGAGCGCGGAGACCAGCGCGTACCCAGAACACGTATTCCTTCAAATGTTGGACGGTAGGAAGCTTGCCAGTCATCCAGCACATCATCCAACTGTGGATACAGGTGCTCTTCCGGCGGGTCCCATGGCTTCAGGAAAAAATAGTTGATGTTGACCTGGTTGATGGCGCTGATGGCCGCATTGGTGTCGGCGTAGGCGGTAAGCAATGCGCGCTTGGCGTCGGGAAAGATGTGCATTGCTTCCTGAAGAAAACCGACACCATCCATCCTGGGCATGCGCTGGTCAGCCAATAGCAGGGCCACGCTGTCATTACGGACTTTCAGTTGCTTCAAAAGTTCCAGAGCTTTTTCAGGAGCATCACTCGCCAGCACTCGATATGTAGCGCCGTAATGCGAACGCAGATCGCGCTCGATGGCCCGCAGCACATCAGAATCATCGTCAATACAAAGCAGAATCGGTTTCGCCATGACAGCCTACAATCGTTTGGGAACGGCTTTTCGTTCAGCGCCCAGAAGAAACATTTAGATGCCCGGTCCAAAATTTGGTCGCATTTTTGGAGCTATTGAGGCCGAAGAACCCGAACGCCATTTAGCCCGAGCAGCTCAATGAGATTCAGGCAGCGTGTACGCGAATTCATACGAATGCTTGCCTTCGGCAATGATGACTTTGAAATTGCCGGTGATGCCTGCGAGCTGACCGGTGCCGGAATCCGGTACTACGGTTATTGACAGCTGGGGCACGCCGCGATTCATGGTTGCTGTGTGTTGCAAGATAAAAGTGCCGGTGCGTCCTTTCAATGTTCCGGTCACTTTTTCCATCGCTACGTAACCAGCCGAGCCTTTCACCTCAGTCATACCGGTCAGCATCTGGCCTTTGCTGGTCCCTTCCAGGTCGCCGTGAAATTGCTTGTCGATTGTCATGCGACCAAGGGCCGGATCGCCACTCTTGTCATCTGTCTGAGGCACAAGTTTTACTTCGAACGTTCCGCTGGCGTGACTCATGGCAGGCCCTTTCTGAAATGCGCTGAGAGGATGTGTTGCCCAGGCGACAGAGGCAATCAATAGCCCAAAAGCTATGAGAGTTCCGGAGCGGCGACGGGCTTGATCGATAAAGCGGACAGTGTTTTTCACCTAAGCATTCTAGCGCAGAGTTAAGACGCTATTCGGAAGCCTATGGGCGTTTAAATACCAGGCACTTTGAAGTGAATGAATGTACCGGCTCATCGTGTTGGTTCAATGTTGTGCTGCGCACCTTCACGATAGCCTGATTCGGCTTGGACCGCGAAGGCACGATTTCCAGGATCTCACTTTCGACATGCAGCGTGTCACCGGGCCGTGTCGGTTTGGGCCACGCCAGGTCGCCGCCCAAGCCGATGATCCCGTTGCCCAAAGGCAGTCCTCCATCCACAAGAAGACGCATCGCCACGGCGGCAGTATGCCACCCGCTGGCCGCAAGTCCGCCGAATACGCTTGCTTTCGCGGCCGATTCATCCAGGTGGAAAGGTTGCGGATCAAACTCCGCAGCAAACCTTTTGATTCTCTCCTCAGTCATTTGAAAGTGATCCGAAGTGAACTTTTGACCGACGGAAAGGTCTTCAAGGTAAAACCCGGTTTTATTTTGGATTGCTTGAGTCACTCGTGCTCCCAAAAAAGAACTTAAAAGCTACTATAGGCAAGCTATTGGATGTTGGGCGAGTGCAGTTTGACGCTAGCTTTTCATGGATATTCATGTCGCAAGTGATGATCGTTGTTTTCGCCATGGTCCAGCGCAATGCGCACGAGCACATGCTGCACGACTTTTGCGTGATTGCCGGTCGGATTTTCCGGAAGCCCAGCGGGCCACCCGGGCTTCATCTTTGTGCAGGAATTATGGTAGGCCCGAATGGACTCGAACCATCGACCTCTTCCGTGTCAAGGAAGCGCTCTAACCAACTGAGCTACGGGCCTAGAGATACAGGATGGCGTCCTTTATTCTAACATCCTTGAGCGCAAGTTCCGCCAGATCCCCGCAAAAACACCGCTCTCACGCTTTGAGAAAAGCTTGATAGACTGGCCACGGTATGAAGAGCCTTCTTGTTATTGGCGACTCAGTGGTTTGGGGCCAGGGCCTGGCGCATGAGCACAAGACTGCCAGCATTCTGGCAAAGCATTTAGGGGCGGAGATGAACATGTTGGCCCATGCCGGGGCCAAAATCGGCATTCACGATTCGTATACAGTCACTATGCCGTCCGCCGAGGTACCCTGTTTTTTCCCAACGATCCTGCAACAGCTGGAGGAGTTCAACGGTGATCCCGCCGCCGTGCAATGGATGCTGATGAATGGCGGGATCAATGACGTGGAAATCCAGCGGGTGTTCAATCCCATGATCCCGCAGTACGAGCTTGAGCTGCACATACGCCATTATTGCGGGCGCGATCTGCTGGCCATCTTGCAACTGGCAGCTCAGAAATTTCCGAATGCGCGCATACTGGTGCTGGGATACTATCCCCCGCTCAGCTACCTGAGCCGCGCTGAAGGAGTGGAAAGCTTGTATTCGCTGGTGCATGGAGTGAAGTTCGCCCCGCTTTTTCATGCTGATCTTTTTCGCGACCAGTTGGTGGAGCATTGCCTGCGTTTCTGGAAGCTTTCCACCGGCCTTTTTCGGAGTGCTGTGGAGCACGTGAACCGTGAGGCAGGCGCACAGCGGGCCATCTTTGTCGATTCCGGCCTTGAAGAAGCCAACGCGGCGTATGCGCCACAGTCCTTACTATGGGAATGCGAAACGAATGATCCCGCTATGGCGCCGGACCACGCTGTGGCGGAAAGGCGCTTAGCTTACGAATTGGTTGGGGCAGGCGATCTACAGAAGAACCAGGTATTGCTTTCAGCAGTGGGGCATCCAAATATTGCCGGCGCGGCAAGAATGGCAGAGCAATGTATCCAGGCCGCGGCTGCAGCGTATACAGTCCCAGTAGTCAGTTAACCGTGCGGTAGCTCCTGTGTTTCAGCGCCGGACGAAATCTCCTGCCAAGCCCATAAAGAGCGTGCCGTCCTGTTTTTGGACTTCGTACTGCACGATTGTCCCACAGGCCCAGCCGTCGAGAACGACTCCGTCGCCCCGGCGGTGCCGTACTTTATCTCCGATGGCAAGTTTAAAAATCTCACGGTCGTTGGACTTGCTGAGTATCTTCTCCCCTCCTAGAAACGTCTGTTTAAAAGGCCCCACGCCAAAAACCTGCAGGATCGCGCCATCTTCAGAATAGGCGAAGTGCGGCATTTGCCTGGGCATAAAGCTGTACGCTCCCACAGCTAGCGGTCGAAGCTTGCTGCGGTCGAAAGTCTCTCCGTGAGCCAGCTCCCATTTGCCCTGAACAATGGTGACGTGCTCGTCTTCAGGATGGAAATGGGGCGGAACAATCATCCCCGGCAGCTCACGGATATGGATTACATAAATGCCGCCGGGTTTATGCGGATCGCCTGAAACCACTTCACCATCCACGCCCATCGGCCCAAGATCCACGATGAAGGGATGAGTCTGGCTTCGGTCATCGCGTTCACGGCCTGAAGTGGACGCAAGCAACAAAAGGGCAACCAATACAAGATGCGCTGGATGTCTCATTCATCACCTGCTGGAGAAATGATTGCTTGTGCGGAAGCACTCTAACACAACTCCAGACCGGTTAACGCTCCAGCCTGCGCCGTGTTACCCTTAAGTGCAATTCCCATCGACTCTACTTGAGGACGCTGACGCACCAACAATAGCTAAACTAAGATGAACTCCGGGCAGCTGGTTCTGGTGACTCTACAAAATCCGCGAGAAAAATTCTGGGGCATGCTGTTAGCTTTAACGCCCGCAGGGGCCAGCTTGCGCGGCGTGGATTTGCAGTCATTCGATGATTTTATGCAGATGGTAAAGGCAGGAGAAGCAACGTCGGCAAATACCGTGTTCTTCCCAATGCATCGTGTACAGAGGATGGAAGTGGATGCGCGCAATGGCGGATTGCCGTCACTGGCCGATCAGTTTGCAGCAAAGACCGGCTTTGACGTGACTAAATTCTTTCAGGACTCGCAGTAATGCTCCGTCAATTAAAGTCCGCGCCAAATTTGCTCACGCTGCTGCGGCTGATCTTT
>Ga0105238_10006435_pt1 | contig 11684 bp, 12 predicted proteins | sample KBSC34metaG_FD_81526 | JGI IMG/M metagenome (GOLD analysis project Ga0105238, IMG submission 81526) | Corn rhizosphere microbial communities from Kellogg Biological Station, Michigan, USA - KBS C3-4 metaG | ecosystem: Host-associated > Plants > Roots > Rhizosphere > Soil | place: Michigan, USA... | reverse complement strand
CTGATAATGCGACCACCACGCCTCCAGCGACTTCTACCACTACGGACGGATGGCCTGCTACCTCGACGCCTGATCCAGGCGGCACAGGCGGCTCAACGGGCGGCACACAGGGCTCGGTCACCGTGACGAGCGCCAACAGCGACGAGGTCGTACACCTGCATGTAGGAGACCACCTTACGCTCGCGCTTGGCGACGATAAGAACTGGAGCAACGTGAGGGTCATGGACCAGAGCATCCTGCGCCCGCTTAATGTGCCGATGATCCCTGAAGACCAGGGCGTGTTCGAAGCGGTCGCGAAGGGCATTACCACTATTACCGCGAGCGGCACCGCGATCTGTAACCCAGGCGAAGCGTGCCCACAGTTCGTACTCTTGTACAAAATTACGGTCGTCGTCGAGTAATGGACGGCTGGACCACTAATCCCAAGGAAGCGATAGAGCTTCAGAAGAAGCTCCGGGATGAGGTCAGGCTCGTACCTCTCAAACACCCGCCGACACTCGTCGGCGGGTGCGACGTGTCCATGAATCGTTTTGCCACACGCGGGTTCGCAGGGTTCGTCACCCTTACCTTTCCCAAGCTCGAACTTATTGATCACGCAGTGGTAGAAGACGACATCCCGATGCCATACATCCCGGGTCTCCTGTCATTCCGCGAGATACCCATGCTCGTGAAGGCGTGGGAGAAGCTCGAGACCAAGCCCGATGTGCTAGTAGTCGACGGCATCGGCATCGCACACCCACGCAGGCTCGGTATCGCGAGCCACCTCGGCCTCGTGCTCGGCGTGCCCACGATAGGGTGCGCCAAGAGCGTACTCACTGGCGTATACGAAGAGCCGGCGAACGTGCCGGGCGCCACCGCGAGCCTCGTGGATAAGAAGACGGGCGAGGTCATCGGCGCTGCGCTCCGTACCAAGCGGAATGTGAAGCCCGTGTTCGTCTCTCCCGGGCACTTGATCACGCTCGACGAAGCCGTGCAGCTCGTGTGGCACTCGGTGCGCGGGTACCGCTTGCCCGAAGAGACGCGTCTCGCGCACAACACCGTGAACGAATATCGCATCCGCGCGTCTTCATAATGCTGTCATCTTGCTGGTGGTATACAGGTAGAGTTATTCCTTAACGAATATAACTATGGCTGACCCCAACGACCGTGCGGACCAGATGGATAACGATGCTGACAAGCACGAAGATACGGCAGATAAAGAGCATAAGGCTGCTGAATCCGAACGCGAAGGCGCGGCATAGTATCCTCCTCAAGGTAAAGCGGCCCCGTATGGGGCCGCTTTCCTTATGCCTGCCACATGTCCCAGACGTAGGGAGAAAGGTCGATAGGCGCGCCATAGAGCGGCGCTGCATGGAGGTCTATCCAGGGAAGGGAGTTAGCCTCGATGAATCCCCAGCGCTGCGAGTCCTCGGGCTGCTGCGCATTCGGGATGATGATGTCGAACCCTACGACGGAAAGTCCCGTGTGTTTGGCAGCGGCCTCTATGACCGGGATGAATGATGGGTGGATAGCCCGGCCATGCTCGCGATTCCATCCGCCCTGGCCGTATCCAGCGCGGTAGGTGAGCGGGATTTCCACACCCTGCGGCAGCACGGTATCGGTTTCATATCCGCGTCGGCGCAGGTATCCGAGGTGCGAGTCGGTGAGTACTATCTCGCCGATCTTCTCTTCTCGCCCCGCATTCTTCGCCGCAATGAGTTCCGTAATTGTGGAGACGCCATTACCAGTGACGGTCGGATATCCTGACTCGAGGAATCCGACAAGCGTGCCATTCACGCATGTGGCGCGACAGAGATTTCCCTCGAGCTGCTCCTCCACACTCGCGAACGCACAGATCTGCTTCACGCTCGCGAGTGCTTCGCGCAAATCTGCCTCGGTCTTTACGTAGGGATACGTGTGGCGGCCGTTACTCCCTGTGCGCGGCTTCACGCATACCAGTCTGAATTCGCGCATCGCATCCTGCGCTTGTCCGAGCGTGCGCACGCTACGGCTCTTAGGCACGGGGAACCCGGCGGTAGTCATTCCGCGCTTGAACCAGATCTTGTCGTCCATGCGAAGCGAAGCATCATCGGTCGCAAGCAAGGGGATGCTTTTGAAGAAGCGCATGCGTCCGCGCATATGCACAACGAATGCGTCCGATGGCTTGCCGAGGAACATGATCTGGTGCATCGGGATCCCGCGGCGGTTCGCTTCCTCCCACAGAAGTTTGCTGCGATTGGAGCAAGTCCGGGTGAGTTCGTCGGAAAGAGTGATGAGGCCCAGTATGCGTCCTAGATAAAAGGCGATATGGCCCAAAAGCGACGTCACAGAGTTGCCCATCTGGGCGAAGGTGCCGGTGAACGGTCCCCGGGGAAGGGAAAGCGTAAAGGTATCAGTGGAGTTAGTGAGCCAGAGGGCGAAGTGGCTCGACTGCGCAGGCCCGCAGGCTGCGCAGAACGGAGTGGCTTTGGCGCTCATAGTGAAGACAGTATAGCTGCTGTTTATCTATAACGGCAAAAGACCCCGAAGGGTCTTTGCGTGGGTCACTTAGTGGCCGCCGCCGAAAGTCGTCATAGCAGTAATCATTAACGGATACCTAGCTAGTATAGCGCCCCTATAGGGGCGAAAATGCCGAGCGAGGGGATAACTACCAGAGGCTGGTCTTGGTCTTTTTCACCTGGCCGCCAGCCTTTTGCAGGTCGACCTGGTACTTCTCGAGTTCGCCCTCGAGGCGCGCGATCTTTTGATCAAGTGCGTCGCGGTCTTGGGTGCGTGCCCGGATCTCGTCCTCGTGCCAGGTGATTTCACCCTCGATCCGCTTTATTTCTGCTTCGTTCCTATCCATATGCTCCAAGTATATACCTATCGCCTTACCGCGTCTTGAGCCAGTAGTAGATATCTTCAAGCGCTTTCACGGCGTCGCCTGCAGCGATGTTGTTCTGGTGGTAGAGCTCGTCGGTGCAGTCGCCTGCGGCCCAGATGCCGTCCACATTCGTGCGCTGGTTCTTCGCGTTCACCTTCACGCGGTTTATCTCGTCGAGTTCTACGATGCCCTTCACATAGTCTGTGTTGGGCATCACGCCGATCTCGACGAAGATACCGGTCACGGGGAGGTCGCGCGTTTCTCCGCTCTCGAGGTCCTTCACCGCGAGCGCTGAGACGAACGGCTCGCCCTTCACTTCCACGGGCTGGGTATTGAGGAGGACTTTCATGTTGGGGTGGGAGAGCACTTTCTCCACCGTGACCGCGTCAGCCTTGAACTCCTTACCGCGGTGGATGAGGGTCACGGACTTCGCGTATGCGAGAAGCTGCACTGCGGTCTCGAATCCTGCATTACCGCCGCCCACGACCGCCACATCGGCGCCCGCAAAGAGGGGGCCGTCGCACGACGCGCAGTAGGTAAGGCCCTTATTCTCGTGGGTGTCTGCACCAGGGACGGCGAGGCGCTTGCGCGCGGCTCCGGAGGCGATGAGCACCGCGCGCGCGTCGACCGATTTGGTCTTGGTCGTGACGCGGAAACCGCCCTCTATTGCCTCGAGCTTCATGGCGCGCTCGCCCTCCCACACGTCTACCTTATCGCCCTTGTAGGCGTCGAGGTGCGCTTTCAGCGCCTTACCCAAGTCTGCGCCGCTGATCTTCACCGTGCCGATCCAGTTCTCGATGCCCTCCGAGACGGTGGATTGCCCGCCGAATTCTTCAGCGATAAGCGTGCTCTTCAAATATTTGCGCGCAGCGTATACGCCGGCGGCCACTCCAGCGGGCCCGCCGCCGATGATTACGAGGTCTTGCATGAGTACATTTTATCACCCATGTCTGGGGTGTATAGTAGTGGACATGCTGCACATCCGCAGCTGAGTAAGGAGATAGATCATGAAGATCTTTGGAGATGGGGGAACGACCCTCATCGGTGACGGCGGGTCCTCGTGCATTGGCTCTGGTAATTGGTGCTAATACTCGCGGACCAATTGAAACGGGCGCGGACTATCTATGTCCGCGCCCGAATCGTATTCCTGCAAAACTGACTACTTCTTGTGGCGGCGGAGGAAGGATGGGATGGCGCCCCAAGCTTCGTCTTCCTCGGTCTCTGGTGCGCCTGCTGGGGGCTTGAGCGGGGCCTCCTCGCGCCTCTGCGGCTGGGCGGTGACGATGGGCTCCTGGCGTTCCTTTTTAGGTGCTGGGGCCTCTTCCTTCACTTCCTCGGCGACCGGCTCGGGGCGGCGGATGACCTCGTTGTAGATCTTGCCGCGGGTATCTGCCTGCTCCTTCGGCGCCATGGAGAAGAGCGAGCGCTCTGCGGAAGCTATCGCCTCGTTGGTACGCTCCGGGAATCCAGTCGCGATGACGATGATGCGGATCTGGCCCTTCTTGAGCTTCTCGTCGCGCATCATACCGAAGATGACGCGTGCCTCCTTGTCTACGGACTCGTTGATGACCTTCGCCGCTTCCTGGACTTCGAGGATACCGAGGTCGTCTGCGCCCGCGACCACGAAGAGGATGCCCTTCGCGCCGTTGATGGAGACATCGAGGAGCGGGGAATTGACCGCGCGCTGCGCAGCGTCCTTCGCGCGTCCTTCGCCGTCGGCGACGCCGATGCCCATGAGTGCCGGACCCGCGCCCTCCATGATGGTCTTGATGTCGTTGAAGTCGGTGTTGATCTCTCCCGGCGTGGTGATGATGTCGGAGACGCCCTCGACCGCCTGACGCAGGATCTCATCGGCCATCGCGAACGCGCTCTTCGCAGAAGCATTCGGCTCGACGACGGTGAGGAGTTTGTCGTTCGGGATGATGATGAATGCGTCGACTTCCTTCTTGAGGTCGGCGAGGCCGCGCTCCGCGATGTCGCGGCGCTGCGCACCTTCGAATGCGAACGGGCGGGTGACGACCGCGATAGTGAGCGCGCCGAGTTCCTTCGCGATCTTCGCGACGATCGGTGCTGCGCCGGTGCCCGTGCCGCCGCCCATGCCGCAGGTAATGAACACCATGTCGGAGCCCTGCATCGATTCCTGGATTTCCTGGCGGGTCTCTTCAGCCGCGCGGCGTCCGAGCTCCGGATTCATGCCGGCGCCGAGGCCGCGGGTGAGGTTCTTGCCGATGTGGATCTTCCTCTTTGCGAGGCTGCGGTGGAGGTCCTGCGCGTCGGTGTTGACGGCGATGAATTCCACGCCGTGGACCTTGGAGGCCACCATGTGGTTCACGGCATTGCTGCCTGAGCCGCCCACGCCTACCACGCGGATGCGTGCGAAGGTCTCGATTGCCGGTTCAACGCGTTTGGACATAGTAAAAAATTAGCTAATTTGCCTCCCTTGCGACTCATCATACTCTTATCGCCTAGTATGCAAATATTGACAAAAGCGCCCTTTGTTATGAGCCCTAGGGCATGAATTGCTTGAAAAAGCGCTGGAGCGAGGGGCCGAGCTTCGGAAGAGAACTCCTCTTCGGCGTATCCGTGTCGCCGGTGAGGCCCCAGATAGCGAGACCGTACGCGACTGCCCACGTGGCGTCGCGGATCTTCGTGTCCTGCGGGATGCGCATGTCGGCGATGCGCGAAGGGAGTCCCATCGAATGCTTCGCGATGTCGGTGATGGAGCCCTGACCCGCGCCGCCGCCCGAAAGTATGATGCCGGCTGGCAGCATGCCGCGGCGGCCGAGCGACTTCACGTGTTTGTCGACGAGCTCGAACATCCGCGAGAAGCGGGACGAGATAATGTCGTCGACTTTGCGTTTGCTATACATCGCGCCCGAGAGCTTACCGAGCTTGAGCCGCTCTGCGTCTTCGAGCGACACGCGGAATCCGAGCGCGAGGTCGTCGGTGACGTTCGTCGAGCCCATCGGGAACACCTTCACGGAAACGGGGATGCCTTCGTCGTACACCACTATGGAAACGGTCTCGGAGCCGATGTTCGCGAGCACGCAGCCCTTCATCTTCTGGTCGCGGGAAAGGGTCACATAGGAGCCTGCGAGCGGGGAAGCCATGCAGTCGACCACTTCGATGTTCGCTTCCTCGACCGCGCTCGTGACCGCGTCTGCGTGCTGGGAGAGGCAGGTGACGAACAGGTAGTCGGCTTCGAGCCGAGTGCCCTTCATGCCGATGGGGTCGCCGAGCACTTTAGCCCCGTCCATGCGGTATTCAAGCGGGATCTCATGCAGCACGCGGCGATTCATGAACGATGCGCCTGCCTGGAGCCGTGCAGCTTCTTTAATCTTCTCGATATCGAGCTCGCTCACTTCCTGGTCTGCGCGCGAGATGACCGTCTCGCCGGAACCGCGCGCTTCATCAAGCGAGATGCCGCCGATGGCGAGGAACCCCGACTTCACGGGCACGTGGGAAATGCTCTCTGCCTGGCGCTTGGCTTCTTCTATGGAAGCGATGACCTCTTCTTTATTCACCACGTAGCCGTGGCGAAGACCCCGGGACTCAGCGAGTCCTGTGCCGATCACCTGCGGGACGATGCCCGCGGGTGTCTTAACTTCTTCGACGACGACGACCTTTACTTGGGACGTTCCGATGTCGATTCCGGTTGCGATTCGTCGTGGCATGAGGATAGGTAGGGGCAAGGCGGCTTTGGATTTGCCGCTCTGCTTTTTCCATTGTAGAGCCATGAGGCATACCTTTCAAATGAAGGAGTGCGTGGATAAACAGATATCCTACGAATTCCTGGTAATCCATGTCGTAATCCGGTGCCTGCTTCTTAGCTACTTCGAGGCAGATAATGATCTCTCCGGCACGGTCCGATACGGGATAGGAGAGTACGTTCGGCACGTACGACTTGCGGCGCAGCCGCTTGTTAAGGCTCTGGGCGCGCGTAGCGCCCGCGAACACGAGCGAGATGTCCCAGGTAGGAAGCACCGCCTTCCTCGCAGCCTCAAACGCAAACACCGGCGCGTGGCGCCGGGTCATGTTCCGTATCTCAAGCGTCGCCATCGGGGCGTTAGGCCGCCGCAGCCGGGGTAGTAGTGGGGGTCGTCGTAGTCGTCGGAGCTGACCTACGATTACCGCGGCGGGCTGCTGCGAGCGCTGCGAGGTCGATCTTGCCGAGCTTCACGTCCTCGTTGAACTTCACGCGGCGGGCACCCTTCACGAGCGCGCGCTTGTGGTAGACGTTCTTCGACTTGGTGCGCTCGAAGTAGCGGCGCTTCCTCATTTCCTTCACGAGGCCGAGGCCCTGCGCGCGGCGGGAGAAACGGCGAATAAGCGAGGCTGAGCTCTCGTTCTTGCCGCGGCGAACCTCTACGCGTGTCGCGTTTATCATGCGGGCAGAATACCACAGGGGGCCGCCATTAGGCAACCTTCTTGAGCTTATCGATGAGGGTATCGAGCGAGATGAAGGTCTCGTTGTGGGTGGAGCGCTCGCGGAGTATCACCGAGCGCTCGAGGGCTTCTTTCCGGCCCATGATGAGGAGGTACGGGGCATTGATGCCGTCTGCGAGGCGCATCTGCTCGGCTAGGGACTCGATGCCTATAGCCTGGGTCATGGGGATGCGCGCGTGGCGCAGCGTGTCGGCCATCTTGATGCTCTCCCGCTTGGCTTCTGCGCCGATATGGACGAACACGAACCGCGGCTTGCCGTTCTTGGCCGGGCTGATCGCACCCTGCGCCGGAACCTGGATGCGCACCACGGCGGTGACCGAGGGGATCGCGGACTTGAAGAACGGGCGGGTGAGTTCCGAGTAGCGGGAACCCCACGCGCGGATGTGCTCGTCTCCCTTTATCTCAAAGCAGGTCTCCGTCCACGCGGTGCCGCGGGACAAGAGGTCGCCCGCGAGCTCGTATGAGGTGTCGGTAGCCTCGAGGTATTCAAGCAAGTCTTCAAAATGCTTGCGGCTCATTTCCGAAAGGTGGTCGGTGGGGGAAGGCATGACGTCATTCGGTTCTCCGGCCACGAGCATCTCCGCTGCTTCGAACACGTCGCGCTTCGCGCAGGTGACGCAGTCGGGCGGGAGGCCTGCGCCATGCTTACGGAAGAACTGCGTGAGTTCACGCGCGAAGCGGTTACGAGTCTCCTTGTCTCCCATGGAATTGATGCGCAGCGTGGTCTCCACTTTACCGAGGTCTGCGACCAGGGAGCGCATTGCGCGGATAAGTACCGCGTCCGCTATAGGACGATCCACACCCATCGCGTGGAATTGGAGCGTGATGGTGCGCGGGGCCGTGCGGCCGGGCGCTGCATTGCTGTGCCACATGAACAGGGGACGCGTGGTGGAAGGAGAAAGTCCCGCGTCGCGGACCTGCTTCAGGAACGCCACGACGTCGCGTGCGACGGGGTCGAGCGCGTCGAGATTGATCTCGGGCGGGTACCCGGTCGCTTTGAGGCCGTGGCCGCGATTGGCAGCGGCGAGTGCGGAGAAGGGCGTGAAGCCGTAATAGGTCCCCACCGCATGCGCGCGGCGCAGGACATCATCGGGCTTCAATGAGTCTTTCATTGCGGGTCTTGTGCGGCGCCGGGCCACATGCCGAGCGTGCCGGGCGGGAGGAGGCGGAGTATCGGGCGGCCGACGATGTCGTTCTCTGGGAGGTCGCCCCACACGCGCGAGTCGGAAGAATTGGGGCGGTTATCGCCGAGCACGTAGTACTCGCCAGCGCCGAGGTGCTTTTCAGTCACGTAGCTTGCGTCTTCTGCCTTCACATACGGTTCGTCGAGGGTAAGGGTAGTGCCGTCGGTCTTGGTGATGGTCACTTTGCCGTGGTTAATCGCGATCGACTCACCCGGCAGGCCGATAATGCGCTTGATGTAGAAGATAGAAGGGTCTCCGGGGTAGCGGAACACGATGACATCGCCGCGCTTCGGAGCCGTAAAGTGGTAGGAGAGCTCATCCACGATGAGATAGTCGCCATTTTCAAACGTCGGATGCATCGATTCGCCCTCCACCACGAACGGCTGGGCTATGAAGAGGCGGATAGGGAGCACGATGAGCACCGCGAGCACGATGAAGATGGCTATCTCCTTGAACGCGTGCTCAAGAAATTTCATATCTTGCTCATCATTGTATGCCTCCTATTTTTCCGCGCAAGTTTTTATAGAAAATGGCCGGCCGTCCCGTAAAGGACGCCCGGCCATATGTTCCCGTCACCCGATTTCAATCGTAGAGATGGGTTTGTCTGTGATGCGATAGAGCACTGCGCCGATAGCTGGAACATGGTGACGGATTCTCTGAGCCGTCTGTCCCAAGAAGTCCCACGGAAGCTCGGCGTGCTGCGCCGTGAGTCCGTTGGTGCTATAGACGCCCCAAAGCATGATCATCGGATCCGTTTCCAGATCGCCCTGATAGGTGAGGCGATAGCAAACGGCGCCAATGTCGGGAACCTCGTTGCTCAGCTTGCGCTGGAGCGCATCGAGGAACTCCCACGGAAGCACGCCGCACGGCGGTTCTGCATCGGAAGAAATCACGAGGATGCGTCCGCTGCCGTTGTCGTCGCCCTTGCTGTAGGTATGGACCGTCTGCAGGAGCGATACGGTCATGTCTGGAACGAGCGCGCCGAAGCCGTTTGCGACGAGCAGGTTGTGCAATATGCCTTCTGCTGCGGCTACGGTCTCTCCATCGTGATCGGCGCCGGGCATAAGCAGCGACGCGCCCGCCTGCCACACCTTTTCATAGAGGTCCGCTTTACGCAGCTCCTCTATCCAGATGTCGTCGGCAGGACGCACGATGGCGAGCTTTTCATCGGTGACTTCGCCGTCCGTGCGCACTGCCATGCCGGGCCCCGGGAAGGGCTGGCGGAACAGCAGCGTCCTGTCCATCTGAAGCGACTGGCCGATCGAACGCGCCGTGTCCTTCACCTGGTCGTCAAGCGGCGTCAGTTGCGGGAACAATTCGCCGGTACGCGGCGAGGTGAACTTGTTACCGGTATTGTGGTGCCGCTTGATCTTGGCCTTGCGCGCGCCGCTCTTGTGCCCGAGCCCGCTTTCTGTGAGGTCCGTGTACAAGGTGCCCTGAGCGACATAGACGGTATACGTACCGCCTTCGCTCCACTCCTCCGCTTCCTCGCCGCCGATCTCGTTGTAGATCGGGACAAAGCCGGCCGAGCGCTTTTCCGCCATGTCGGTCTTGCCGGCAAGCGACGCCAGCAGGCGAGCAGTTCCGTCGATGAACTTCACCTCGATCCACGACTGATTCCCGAAGTGCCGGAGCACGTTCGCTTCGTCGTCCGCACGATCCACGCCCTTGATATAGATGGCGCGCAGATTGCTGCGATCGAATCCGGCGGCCTTGAAGAGCATCGCCGTGATGGACGAGTCGCAACCGCCCGAAAGGAGAAGGAGTACGCGTGCGCCGCTCTTGCGGAGCGCGACGAGTTCCTCGACCTTGCGAGCCATGACGTCTTCTGCCGGGAACCGATCCTTGGCGCCGCAGATACCGAAGAAGAAGTTCTCGAATATCTGGCGCCCGAACTCGGTTTCGGTGCATTCCGGATGGAATTGCACCGCGTGCAGGTGTTTGTACGAAAGCGCCGAGATGACGCCATCGCACGTACCCCACACCGTTGCCGGGCCCGCGTCGGTGATCTCGTCGCCGTGGCTCTGGAGCACGTTCATGGGTGACGGAAGCCCCGTAAAGAGCGGGCTGCCGCTGTGCATGAGCGTATGCTTGCCGAACTGCGCGCGACCCTTCTCGACCTTGCCGCCGATGTGCTGGACGATCTGCTGTCCGCTGAGGCAGATGCCGAGAAAGGGGATACCGATATCGAAGATAGCCGAATCGAAGGGCGGCGGCTCGGCGTGCACGGATGCCGGTCCGCCGGTGCCCACCATGCCGATGAGGCCGATATCTTTGAGCGCGTGCACATCTTCTGCCGTCACCAAAGCTGGATCCGCAGAGATGAGGTAGACGCCTGTCTTCGGACCCATCTGGATATCGAGGTGGTCGTACTGGCTGCCGTTGCTGAAGCACAGGAAGAATTCCCGCGCGTGATACTTGTCGAGCGCCTCCCGTATCGCTGCGAGCGAATCGGGATTTGCTTTCGTGAAGGTCTCGAGCATGGATGCCTCCTTCGCTCGTTTGGTTGATGGGAAAAAACAAGACGCCCCTTCGGTCGTCTCTGTCCGCACCATACACCGGCCTCAAAGACGCGTCTATGCTAGGATTCCCGCATGAGCATCGTCATTATGGGACTCGGGAATCCAGGGAAGGAGTACGAGAAGACGCGGCACAACGCCGGAAGGATGGTGGTGGAACTCCTTGCGAAGCAGGAGGGCTTCGACGACTTCGTGTTGAATAAGAAAGCAGAGGCGCTTATTACTGAAGGGAAGATAGGGAAGGAGAAAGTGACGCTCGTCCTCCCTGAGACCTACATGAATAAGTCGGGGAAGTCGGCGCTCGCGCTCGTGAAGAGCGTGAAAGCAGCGAAGCAGCTCATAGTGGTACGCGACGACCTCGACCTGCCCATCGGCGTGACCAAGATGACGTTCGCCCGCGGCAGCGGCGGCCACAAAGGCGTGGAATCCATCATGCGCGCTATCAAGACCGATGAGTTCGCACAGCTGAAAATTGGCATCAGCGGACAAGGGAAGAAGAACCAGGCGAAGAAGGTGAGCGGGGAAGAAAAGGTGCTCAAACACGTCATCGGCAAGTTCGCGCCCAAAGACGAAGCAGCGGTCAAGAAGGTGATGAAGAAGTCTGCGGAGGCGCTGCGCCTCTTCGTGACCGACGGCATCCAGGCCGCCACGATGTACGCGAATACGCGCTGATTGCCCCCGCCGGCTCGCTGT
>Ga0105238_10006430_pt1 | contig 11690 bp, 8 predicted proteins | sample KBSC34metaG_FD_81526 | JGI IMG/M metagenome (GOLD analysis project Ga0105238, IMG submission 81526) | Corn rhizosphere microbial communities from Kellogg Biological Station, Michigan, USA - KBS C3-4 metaG | ecosystem: Host-associated > Plants > Roots > Rhizosphere > Soil | place: Michigan, USA... | reverse complement strand
TTGCAGCGTTGTTCTGGAGAGGAAGCACCAAGTGGGGCGCGCTCGCGGTCACTGTTTGGACCGCAGCCACTGTCATTGCTGTCGCTGTTTTGCAGTCAATGGTTCCGGCGCCGGCGCCTGGACCAGCGACGGTTGTCTGGGCGCCTGGAGGCGTTGAGATCCTGACTCGAACTCCCGGCGGCACGGCGGTCTATGGATTCATGCCGGTAGTGCCTATGGTGATTGGATCGACGTTGTTGATGATCGTCGTATCACTGCTCACTCAGAAACCCGCCACGAGTACGTTGGCGAAGTATTTTGGAGGAGGAAAGCCGTGAAGAAACTCATTCTGCTGTTTGTTGTCATCGCGTGTGCTTCGTCTTATGCAGTTGGTCAAACTGGTAAACGCCGTGCAGTGAAGACCGGGCCTCCGAATGGGATCTTCACGCCCGCGATCGTCACAGGCGATCTTGTCTTTACATCCGGACAGATCGGGATCGATTCGAAGACTGGTCAGCTTGCTGAAGGTTTCGAAGGACAGTTTCAGCAGGTGTTCAAGAACCTGACGGCAGTGCTTGATGCTTCCGGCAGCAGCATCGAACACGTGGTGAAGGCGACGGTTTTTCTGGCCGATATGAACGACTACAACACGTTGAACGAGCTTTACAAGAAGCAGTTCAAAGGCGATCCGCCTGCGAGGACGACTGTGCAGGTGGCGCGCTTGCCTCGTGACGCGCGCATTGAAATCGAGGTCGTCGCGGTGTTGAAGTAAGAGTTAGACAGGATTTACAAAATTTTTCAGGATTAACAAGAAGAAAATCCTATTCATCCTGAAAAATCTTGTAAATCCTGTCTACAACTACCCAAAGCAATACAAGCGTCCATCCTGGGATCCGATCACGATACGTCCATTCGCGATCGCCGGTGAGGCTGACAGCGGCGCGCCAGCATTAAACTCCCAAAGTTTCGTGCCGTTGCTCAAGCTCAACACATAAAACCGCCCGTCATTCGATCCCACAAACACGCGGTCACCTGCTATCGCCGGCGACGATTCAACTCGAGCGCGTGTAGCAAACGTCCACGCCGCTTTCCCCTGCAACGTCAAACCGTGAACCAACTTGTCGCGCCCACCAATGACTACGCGCGTACTCGTTACTGCGGCCGAAGAGTAAAACGGAAACTTCCGTTCCGGATGCTCATAACGCCAGTTAACTTTGCGCTCGGCGAGATTGACTCCCAACACTTCGTTGTCGAACGTGCCGTAGAATGCCAGGCCGCCTCGCAACGCCGGTGACGCGCCCGTATACGCACCAGACGAAACGTTGAAGACCTCTTTGCCATCCGAAATCCGAATCGCGCGAAACAGCTCATCACAGCCCGCGATGAACGCCATACCGTCTGTGATACCGGGCGTAGAATGCACTGGGCCATTCGTCTTGAACTTCCAAATCAACGAGCCATTGCGCGCTGAGAGGCAATAAAGGTTTTCATCGTAAGAGCCGATCAAAACTCGATCGCCGACCACGACCGGCGACGATTTGATCTCCCCGTTGGCTTTGAACGCCCACAACTTTTTACCGTCAGTAGCGCTTATTGCATTCAACCAGCCGCCCAAATCGCCGATGTATACGACGCCATTGCCGTAAGCCGGTGACGACTCGCCGATCGGGTTTCCCGTCGGGAATTTCCAGTAGACCGATCCGTTTTCAAGACTGAGCGCAACAAGCTCGCCCTTTTGCGAACCAACGAAGACTGTGCCGCCGACGATGGCTGCCGACGATTCGATCGATTCGCCAGCTTCGTAAGTCCACAGCGGCTTCAGCGAATCGGGAACGTTCGACTGCGAAACTCCGGTCAGCAACTGATTGCCGCGAAACTGCGACCAGTTGTTCGCAGGGGCCTCCTGGGCCAACACGGCGACGGCGAGGCAAAGGATTACAAAGATACTTTTCAATAAACGCATTGGTAGATTTCGATCGCTCCCTGCTTATCGAAAGGTCTTGGATTGAACGTGCCCGTCCACTGCTCAGCGGCTTCGGAAGCGAGCTCCGGCAACTCCGAATGGTTGATGCCAGCCGCGCGCAGGCTGGTGCGCAAGCCGCCAATCTCCGCGAGCTCTTCGAGTCGACGCGCGAGCGCCTCAGTAGCTGTTACGCCATTCAATTGTCCCGCAACGCTGGACCAGGAGAGAAGCCCAAAATAGTCGTTGAATGCGAACCGTTCATTCCAGCGCACGACTGACGGCAACAACATCGCGATCGCCGCACCGTGCGCCGTCCCATAACGAGCAGTCAAAGGATTCGCACACGCGTGAGTTGCGCCGAGCATCGAGTTTTCGATCGCGACGCCGGCGTAGTAAGCGCCTAATTGCATCGCTCCGCGCGCCTCGAGATTGTCCGGCTGGCTAAGCACGCGCTCGTAATTCGGCTCGAGCAGTCGCCAGGCTTCGCGCGAGAAGAGCTCGGAAAGGGGATTGCGCTTGGTCGTGACGTAAGTCTCGACCGCGTGTGCAATCGCGTCGAAACCAGAGGTGGCCGTGATGCTTCGTGGTTGCGAAACCGTGAGCGCTGGGTCGAGGAGCGCGACGCGAAACGCTGCTTTCGGATCGCCGCACGCCATCTTCGCGTGCGTCTCGGCATCGGAAATCAACGCGTAACTCTGTCCTTCGCTGCCGGTGCCGGCGGTCGTCGGTATCGCGATCATCGGCAGCATCGGCTGAGTCGCTTTGCCGTCGCCGCGATAGTCAGACATGCGACCACCGTTAGTCAGCAGAAAATTGATGCCCTTGGCGCAGTCCATCGAGCTGCCACCACCGAGTCCGATGATCGAATCGATCTTCAGCGGCGCGACGAAAGCCGTTCCGTTCTCGACCATGCGGGAGTCGGGATTGACTTCGAAGTCGTGAAAACGAATGACCTCAACACCAGCCTTCTCTAGTGGCCCAACGGCTTCGTCGACGTGTCCTGATGCAACCAGACCATGATCCGCGACGAGCAGCGTGCGTTGAAAATTCAGCTCGCCCGCAAGTTCGCCGAGCCGGTCAATCGCACCTGGGCCAAAGACCACTCGCGTCCGCGGTTGATAATCAAAACTCTTCATTTGTTTTTAGCCGCAAAAAGGCACAAAAAGCACAAGATTATTGATACAAACAATCATTTAGTGCTTCTTGTGCCTTTATGGCAAAGCTTACGGTTTAGGCGCGGTTGCCGGCTTTACAACTGCGGCTGCTGGCGCTGCAACTGTCGTGGTTGGCTTACCGGCAGCGGCTTCAGACAGTGCGTACAGTTGATTGCGATTTGAGATGTAGAGCACGCCGTTAGCCGGAACCGGCGTCGAATAAACAGAGCTGCCCATGTTTATCTCGCCGATGACCTTCTTCGTTTTGCCCTCCTGCATGATCACTACGTCGCCATCTTCGTCGCCAAGATAAATCTTGCCGTCGATCAGCATCGGCGATCCCCAAACAGCCGCGAAGAGATCGTGGGTCCAGTAGACCTGACCTGTCTTCGCATCGAGACAGTGCAGGAAGCCGCTGAAATCAGCCTGATAAACGAGACCGTCTTTGATAGCCGGCGTCGAAATCGAGCGGCGAATCTTGTCGTAGTGCCAGACGAGTCCGGTTTTGGTGATGTCACCGCGCTTCGTTGCGTCGATGCAGTACATGTGGCCCACGCCCTCGCCGTGTTCCGGATCCTGCCCGTTGGAGATATAGACGTGATCCTGGTAAACCACTGGCGTGCTGATCAGCTCATTGCGCGTCTTGGGCCAGACTGAATCTTTCGGGTTCGTGTCAAACTCCCAGAGCTTCTTGCCCGTCTGCGCTTCATAGCCGCGAATCCAGCCGTCGCCTTGTCCGTGAACGACTTGGACTACACCGCCGATAGTTCCGACCGTCGGTGACGACCACTGCCCGTGCAGGATACGATCCTCAACCGAGTTATCTTCCCAAATGAGCTTGCCGGTCTTTTTGTTAATGGCGATGATTGCCGGCGCCTTCGGTGACGGGATGTTGACGTGACTTTCATCCTGGCCGTTGGATGTACTAACGAAGATCAGGTCGCCGTACATCACCGGCGACGAGTTTGCGAGGTTGTGCGGCAGTGATCCGACTTCCTCCATCATGTCAAACTTCCAGACGATGTCGGCGTTCGTTTCACCAGTCAGCTTCTCATCGGTGACTGGGCCATCATTCTCCTTGTCGCGGAAGCCCTGCGTGTCGAGACACATCAGCTCAGCGCGATTGGAAATGTAATAAACGCGATCTCCCTCGACTAAGGGCGATGAAGCAACGCCCTGGTACGGCCAGTCGTTCACGCGGCCGGTAGCCAGCTTGTCATGGACCATCTGCCACATAAACTGACCGTCTGCCTCGCGAAAGGCCATCAGGACGCCCTTGTCACCCGTGATCTTCGGATCGCGCAGTCCTTCGTTATTGGTGCCGACGAAGACCATGCCGCCTGCGACAACCGCGTTGCCATACGACTGCGAGCCGAGTTGAGCCACCCACTTCACGTTCTTCTTCGTCTTGACGTCCCAGCTCGTCGGCAGACCCTTCATGTTGGAGACCATGTTGCGATCTGGTGTGCCGCCCCACATGGGCCAGTCGCCGGAACCCGGGTCGGAAGCCGAAACTAATGGCGCCAGGGCGCAAACAGCAGCACTGAGCAGCGTTAGAAAAATGATAGCGTTGGATTTTGTGCTTTTAATTCTCATTTGTTTGCGTACACCTTTATGTTGTCGAAATAGAGTTCCGCGAGGCCGTTGCCGAATATTCCGGGCGCGCCCTGGCGATTTGGAATCGGGTCCACTCGTTCGATCAGCCACGCGCCGGGTTCGGGCTCGTTTGCGGGCCATGCTTTGCCGCGAGCGCGTGTCGTCCCGTCAGGCAGATTCGCGACTTCCAGTTTAAGACGGTACCAGGTGTCGGGCTTCCAGGTGAACGGCACACTCTTCGTGCGCTGAATCTCAGGTTGCCATGGCTCCAGATGCAGCATCTGGCTGTTACCGTAAAGAGTCAGGACGTAGCGTTGTGCGATCACGCCTGCGTCACCTTGTTGGCGGCGTTTCTGCGTAGCATTGACGTCGGCTTCAACAGTGTAGTTAGACCAGTCTGACGGTCCTATGTAGGCGCGAGCGCGCGTCAGAAGCGAAGAGCCCGTAGTCAGCTTTGTGAGAACCTTGTTTCCGTTTTGCTCGCTAACGCTGAACTTCAGCGTAGTGTTGACCCACGTCGGTGGCAGCGTGTTAACCGCAAAGGAGTCGAAAGTCTCACTCCATGGCAACGGCGGAAACACGCGCACACTCGCAGTCCCACTCACGCCGCCGACAGTTGCTTTAACCAAACCTGCCTGAGCAATCGCGTCAGAGCTGGCAGTGAACTGACCATTCTCGACCGTGCCTTTTAGTTGATCGAGCGACCAGGTGGCCGCGGGTTCTTCACGAATGAAGTTGCCCTGCGCGTCGAAGAGACGGACCCGGAAATTCGCTTTGTCGCCCGGCTTGAGAATCAACTCAGTCGGCACGACCTGAACGTGCGTTGCCGCTTGCGAGCTGACGTGGTTTCCCACGGCGTTCGCAGTTGTCTGCGAAGAACTGCGGCTCGTTTTCTTGCCGATCGCGTAAAGACCGGAATCGCTGGCGAAATAGACGCGGCCATTCGACACAGCTGCGGATCCGATAATCACTTCCGGCTGCTCCTCGGTGCCGAGTTGATCTTCATCGAGAATCTCGCATCCGGTTGCGAACGGTTTGAGGATGTAGAACTTTCCATTCTCAGTCCCGACGTAGAGCTTGCCATCAGCAAAAACGGGTGATGCTTTCTGAATCGTGCCGAGGTTCTTCAGCCAGAGTTGCTTCCCGTTGTTTACGTCGAACGCGGCAATGTTCGCGCCGTTATCGACCTGATAAAGACGTTCGCCATCGAGCACAGGGGAAGAGAAGCCGCCCTGCCAGCCGTAAGTGCTCCACTTGATCTGGTCTTTCTTGATCTCGCCTTTGGCCGTGGCGTCGACAGCGAGCATCATGCCCATCTCGCTCGATTCGAGGTTCTCCTCACTATGCGTAAGGATCGCGAAGTTGTTGTAAACGACAACGCCGGTGTTCAGTCCGCGTTTGCTGATCTCGATCTTCCACACCGGCTCTCCGGTTTGTGCTTTGATCGCGTAAACAAACCCGTCGCTGCCGCCCTGGATCAGCAGTCGTGTGCCGTTGACGTTGACGATGATCGGCGGCGCATACGTGGTGTCGTAAGGACGGCCGCCAGGAGCGCTTATCCACATCGTCTCGCCCGTCTTTTTGTCGAAAGCCATGAAGCGATGCGCGCCGCGACCATGCTGGCCCCATTGAAATGTCACGCCGCTAACGATTACGAGATCGCCGTCGATGATCGGCGATACAGTGCGTCCACCGTGCGTCGTGAGCAGTCCGAAGTCTTCAGCGAGCGATCGCTCCCACAAGACTTTTCCGTCACGGTTGAGACCGATCAGGTTACCGCCCACGCCAAACACGTAGATGTTTCCGGTTGCCGGATCGCCGACGGGCGAAGCCCAGCCGACGCGATGTGGCGGCACGTCGCTCAAGTAAACGTTGAAGCGATGCTCCCAAAGAAGTTTTCCCGTGTCGGCGTTGAAGCACATGACACGTTCCTGGAGCGTTTCGCCTTTGCCGGCGGAGTTCTGCAGGTAAACACGATCGCCCATGACGATCGGCGCCGAGCGGCCGCCGTATGGCGCTCGCCAGGCGAGGTTGTCGCCGGTCGGAGACCACTTGACCGGCAGATTCTTTTCAGTTGAGACGCCATCGCGATTTGGTCCACGCCATTCGGCCCAGTCGCCAAGTGCGAAGAGCGACAGAAAAAGGCAGAGATTCAAAGAAATGGAGATCAGGTTAGTCATTTTGGAGGCCCGTCACTGATTATGGATAAATGCGGTTTCGAGTCCGCAAAAAAAGCTGTTCGGGATTAGAAGTTCAGCGCGCTTGAAACCGGAACCATGTACAATACGTAAGCTCACGTTGCTGCGGTTACAAATTTTTTCGGTTGATTCTAGCAGGTTCCGGCTGCTATTGCAGTTAACAAAAATCAGTTTACAGGATTACATGATTTTCAGGATTATCATGAAAATCCTGTAGATCTTGTCATCCTGTAAAAACTGACGTTCCAAACACATCGCGAGGAGAAATCATGTTAGCCCTACAAAAGGTCTTCCTCTTTTCGCTACTGGTTTTACTATTCCCACAAACCCAGACCGACCCCAAACAGGCACTCAACGATCAGCTCTTCGAAGCAGTGCGCAAAGGCGATGCTGCCGCTGTCACTGCCGTGTTAGACAAAGGCGCTGACGTCAATGCGAAGTTTCGCTACGGCACGACTGCGCTGTTCAAAGCTGCTGAGCGCGGTAATGCGGAAGTAACCAAGGTGCTGCTCGAACGTGGTGCCGAGCTCGACATCAAAGACACTTTTTACGGCGCCACCGCGCTGTCGTGGGCCCTCCAAAACGATCATATGAATGTCGTTACCCTGCTGCTGGCGAAAGGCGCTGATGGGGCTGACGATGTGCTGATGACTGGTGTGCGAGGTAATAAGCCGGAAGTCGTCAAGCTCGCTCTCGATTCCGGGAAGATCAAACCAGAGGACCTCACCGCCGCGCTCGCGTTTTCAATGAACGCCAACACCACTGCTCTTACTGACCTACTTAAGAACGCTGGAGCAAAGCCGCCGATGGAAATCGATGCCGCAACGCTACAGTCGTACGTGGGCAAGTACAAAGGAGAAACTGGTCCGGAGGCGACGATCTCGGTGAAAGACGGTAAGTTGTTTGTTGCGGGATTCGGACGTGAGGTACTTCCGTTAATGGCGTTGGACAAGACGACGTTTCGGCCCATCGCGTTTGGTGGAATCTCTTTCGTGTTTACTGTCGAAGGCGAGAAAGTCGTGAGCATGACTTTCAAGCAGGACAAAACTACTAACGTAATGAAGCGGCTTGACTGAAATACTTACAAGAGAGCAAATCAATGAAACGACTCACACTGTCTATCATTCTTATCACCGTTGCTTTCACCGTTGCCTTCGCACAGAACTGGCCGCAGTTTCGTGGACCGGGCGCGACGGGCGTCAATGAAGGTTTAGCGAAACCAGTGAAATTCGACGCCTCGAAGTCAGAAAACGTCCGCTGGAAGACTGCGATTCCCGGTCTCTCGCACGCTAGCCCGATCGTTTGGGGCAACAAGGTATTCGTGGTCACTGCTGTCACGAGCGGCAAGGACGAAACACGTTTCGGCCTCTTCGGCGACGTCGCGCCGGTCAAAGACGATCCGCAACACGCATGGAAGGTTTATGCTCTCGACAAGGCTACGGGCAAGATCCTTTGGGAGCGACTCGCGTACGAAGGCATTCCGAAAGTTAAGCGCCATCCAAAATCGTCACACGCGGCCTCCACACCAGTCACCGACGGGAAATACCTGATCGTCAACTTCGGCTCCGAAGGTCTCTACGCCTACGATCTCAACGGCAAGCTCGTGTGGAAAAAAGATCTCGGCGTGCTCGACGCCGGTTGGTTCTACGACGTCGACTACCAGTGGGAATACGGCAGCTCGCCCATCATCTACAAGAACATGGTGATCGTGCAGGCCGACATTCAAAAGAATTCCTTCATCGCTGCTTACGACATCAAGAACGGTAAAGAGCTTTGGAAAACCACGCGCGAAGAGCTTCCGTCATGGGGCTCGCCGACAGTTTATGAAGGGAAGACACGCGCCGAGCTGATCACGGTCGGTCCGAAGAAGATTCGCGGTTACGATCCGGCTACCGGTAAAGAGTTGTGGTCCCTCGGTCCGATGTCAGAGATCACCACGCCGACGCCTTTCGTCGCTTTCGATCTGATCTTCGTAACGAGTGGTTACGCGCCGATCCAACCGATTTACGCGATCAAGCCGGGTGGTAACGGTGATCTAACGCTCAAGGACGGCAAAGAGTCGAGTGACTTCATCGCCTGGAGCAAACAGCGCGGTGGTCCCTATATGCCGACGCCGATCGTCTATGGCGATTTGCTTTACACGTGCTCGAACCAGGGCGTGTTGACTGCTTACAACGCGAAGACTGGTGAACGAGTTTACCAGGAACGTTTAGGTGGAACTGGTGGCGCGTTTACGGCGTCGCCCGTCGCGTCTGATGGGAAGATTTATCTTTCAAGTGAAGACGGCGATGTGTTCGTGGTGAAAGCCGGGCCGAAATATGAGTTGCTCTCGAAGAACCCAGTTGGTGAAGTGATGATGGCGACGCCTGCCATCTCGGATGGGTTGTTGATCGTTCGCACGGTCTCGCATCTATATGCGTTTGGAGAAGCACCTGCTTCGACCAGGACAGGAAACTAAATAAAGGAAAAGACTATAGTGAAACGAATCGCTCTAACGCTTATCGTTGGAATTGCTTTAGCTGTGACTGGGCTCGGCTTTTTAACCGAAAAGGCCGAGGCAGGGAATTGGCCGCAGTGGCGCGGGCCGGACGGCTCGGGTATCTCGGATGAGAAGAATCTTCCGACTGAATGGAGTCCCACGAAAAACATTAAGTGGAAAGTTGCGATCGACGGCCGCTCGCATTCGTCGCCGATCGTTTGGGGCAATCGTATATTCCTGACGACCGCAGTCGAAGGATCAGTGGTACCGGGCGCTAAAGCTGTGGGTCATACCGGAGATGACGGCAAGCCCTTTTTACATCCGGACAGTGTCGGCGCTGACAAAAAACACACGTTCAAAGTCATTTGCATCGATCGCGACTCAGGCAAGATCGCCTGGCAGTCGACAGCGTGGGAAGGCACGCCTTACGACAATCGTCACCGGAAGAGCTCGTACGCCGCCTCAACTCCCGCCACCGACGGCAAACTGGTCTATGCCTTCTTCGGCACCGAAGGTCTTTATGCTTACGACTTCAAAGGCAAGCTCGCGTGGAAAGCCGACCTCGGCAAACTCGGCACTGTCGGCATGGGCACCGGCACGTCACCGATTCTGTTCGACAATCTCGTGATTGTTCAGGCTGATGAAGAGAATGGCGCGGCGTCGTTCATCGTCGCGGTCGACAAGAACACGGGCAAAGAAGCGTGGAGAACGCCGCGGAAGGTGCAAGTGAGCTGGTCCACGCCGTTGCTTGTGCGTACGTCGAAGCGTGCGGAGTTGATCGCGAGCGGCACCGAGTCGGTGATTGCTTACGATCCCGCGACTGGAAAAGAGCTTTGGCGGCACAAGGGCGTCGAGAGCAACGCGATTCCGTCGCCCGTCGCGAACAACGAGATGGTGTTTCTCGTCGCCGGCTTCCCGGCGAAGATCGCCATGGCGATTAAACTCGGTCAGAACGGAGATCTCACCGGCACTCCGAACGTGCCCTGGACGTATGCGAAAGGCACGGCCTACGTGCCCTCGCCGATCTTGTATGGAGATTATCTTTACCTGACTACCGATCGCGGCATTCTAACCTGTATCGACGCGAAGACCGGCGAAGTGAAATACGAAGGTGGTCGCATTCCGATTCCCGCGACGTTCACCGCCTCGCCGGTGGCGTTCGAAGGCAAGATTCTGATGACGAGCGAAGACGGCGACACGTTCATCGTCAAAGCCGGTCCGAAGCATGAGATTCTCGGTACGAACTCCGTTGGCGAGCCTGTTTACGCGTCGCCGGCGATTGCCGATGGACGCATTTTCATTCGCGGTGAAAAGAATCTTTATTGCATTGGAACTTAAATCCGTTAAGATCCGTCTAATCCACTAACCACGGATTAGACGGATCTCAGGACGGATTTTATGATCAAACGACTACTCCTTCTGTCGCTCGTCTTCTGCGCAGCGTGCAGCAAAAGCTCGAACGACGCGCACTACGCTCAGCTCGAGCAGAATCGCAACCAACAAGCAACACAACCCGCACCGACCGCAGCGGCAGTCGCGAGTCCGAGCCCGTCCGCGAGTGTCGCAGCATCGCCCGGCGAAACAGCCGCCACACCTGCCGCTCCTTCGCGAAACAGTTGGACTAACTTCCGCGGGGCCCGGCGTGACGGTAAATACGATGAAGGTAGTGTTTCGACCAATTGGCCTTCGAACGGACTCCGCCAACTTTGGAAACAGCCTGTGGGTGTTGGGCATGCCTCGTTCGTCGTCGCGGATGGCAAGGCTTACACGATCGAACAACGTCGCGGTGAGGAAGTAGTCGCAGCTTATGACATCAACAACGGCCGCGAACTCTGGACACAGAAGTGGAGTGCTGAATTCAGTGACTCCACCGGCGATGGGCCACGCGCGACACCAACGTGGGACCAGGGCCGCATCTACGCGCTCGGCGCAACCGGCGAGTTGCGCGCACTGGATGCGAACAATGGCGGGGTGCTCTGGGGCAAGAACATTCTCAAGGACAACGCGGCGAAGAATCTTCCGTGGGCCATGGCGGCGTCGCCGCTCATCGTGGACGACAAAGTCGTTGTGCTCCCCGGCGGCGCCAATGGCAAATCTGTCGTCGCGTACAACAAGAATACCGGAGCAACGGCTTGGAAAGTGCTTGACGATCCACAGGCGTACGTTTCGCCGATGCTCGTTGAGCTTGCCGGGCGTCGACAGATCGTCGTCGTCAGCTCATATCGTGTGGTGGGACTCGCGCCTGAGAATGGGGCGTTGTTGTGGAGTTATCCCTGGGATACGGACAATGGAATCAACGTCTCGCAGCCGATCGTTGTCGA
>Ga0105238_10006429_pt1 | contig 11691 bp, 8 predicted proteins | sample KBSC34metaG_FD_81526 | JGI IMG/M metagenome (GOLD analysis project Ga0105238, IMG submission 81526) | Corn rhizosphere microbial communities from Kellogg Biological Station, Michigan, USA - KBS C3-4 metaG | ecosystem: Host-associated > Plants > Roots > Rhizosphere > Soil | place: Michigan, USA... | reverse complement strand
TGCACCGTGTTCTTGTTGAATCCGAGCAGGTGCGCCACCGTTCAGATTGACGCAGCCTAATTCGGAAGAGCCTAAGCTCAGCACTCAAGGTCTTTCTACACGCTGCGTCCTAACTCTTCTCCTCTTCTTGGCTACGAACGATTTTCGCGCAGCGCTGAGAATTTCCATCGATAGGCGATCGGACCGCGTGGCCCTTGCAAGGGTAAGTGCCCCGACGAGAGTGGCTATGCCAGCAACTGCATGTCTTCGGTCATGAGGTATGCCGGAGGCGCGAAGTAGCCCCGAAAAATTGGCAATCATGCCTTTAAGGCCTAAAATGAATGCAGCGTGGACGGGCGTCTCGTTGCCGGATCGAGCCAGATCGCCGCAGAGCGCCGAAGCGCTGCAACCACCACCGACGTCATGCCGTTCTTCCAACGAGAGGTATCCATCCAGGTAGGCGCCAAGCAGCATCTCTGTGTTTTCATTCCTGGCCAGTTGGTCTGCCCACTTTCGATTGGATTGGGCGAACGCGTGTGCGCAGGCTAATGCAGCCAGTTCGTCATGAGATTCGAACAGGCTGTAATACGCGCCACTAGTAAGGCCAGCAGCGGCAGCCAATTCGCCCACTTTCGGTCCAGCGAGACCTTTCTCTCTAAAGAGGCGTGAGGCGGCCACCGTCATAGTTTGCTTGTTAAACGCTGTCTGTTCTTTCGAAGCACGCGGCATAAAACACTTCCCAATAAGTTGACGGCATCAGCGAGCTAATGCAGAATGATGTAATAGATATTTTGATATATCTATCTATCCGAGTCATTCTCAGGGCTCATTGCCATGTCGAACAACAGCATCGTCGAAACGCACTCCCGTTCTCTTGACCCATCTGACTGGGATGCCACACGCGTAGTTGCACACCGAATGGTAGACGATATGATCGCCTACCTTGAGTCGGTTCGCAGTCGAGAGCCTTGGAAGCCTGTTCCGGCTGCGGTCAGGGATCGTCTCAACGAAAACGTTCCGAGGGCGGGCTCCTCTCTCGAGTCTGTTTACGATGCCTTTCAAAAAGACATTCTGCCCTATCCAACTGGCAACATTCACCCACGGTTCTGGGGATGGGTCATGGGCACAGGTACGCTCACAGGAGCTCTCGCTGACTTCCTCGCTGCTACTATGAACTCTCATGTGGCGGGATACGATCAATCAGCAGCCGTTCTCGAAAAAGTGGTTTGTCGTTGGCTTGTAGAACTGATGGGCTTTCCGCTTGAGAGCAGTAGCTTATTGGTCAGTGGCGGTACGGCCGCAAACGTAAATGGCCTTACAGCAGGCGTTGTAACGAAGGCCGGATTCGATTTTCGCACGTTTGGTGCCCGTGGAGGCCCGCAACTCACTGTCTATGGCAGCAGTGAAACTCATAGTTGGCTTGCCAAGGCATGCGAGTCATTGGGGTTAGGACGCATTGCCTTCCGTGAAGTGCCGTCAGACCCGAGCTTTCGCATTGATCTGAAGGTGTGCGAGGAACAGATCATCAATGATATTGCCCGAGGATTTCGTCCAACGTGCGTGGTGGCAAACGCCGGAACGGTGAATACTGGGGCCATAGATAATCTAGTGGCAGCTCGGCAACTAGCAGATAGATTCCAGCTTTGGTTGCACGTTGACGGGGCTTTCGGGTCGCTTGCTGCATGGGGGAAACATCGCCATCTAGTTGAAGATCAGAAACTAGCCGACTCATTAGCCTTCGACTTGCACAAATGGGGCTACATGCCCTATGAGGTAGGAGTTGTCATAACTCGTGACCCTGATGCACAACTCCGAGCATATGGACCCTCTGCCGAGAAGGCGGCGCCGTCATACCTTCATTCTGTAAGACGCGGGATCAGCGTCGATACGACCTACTTTGCCGACCGAGGTCAACAGCTCTCGCGAGGTTTTCGCGCCCTCAAAGTTTGGATGTCAATGAAAGAACAAGGGGTGGACAAGATCGCCGCAGCCATTGATGAGAATATCCGACAAGCGAAACGCCTTAGTCAGTTGATTGAGGCCACGCCCGGCTTGCAATTGCTTGCTCCGGTCGAGCTCAATGTTGTTTGCTTTCGGTACGTGGCAAGCGACTCGACGCCCGAGAATACCAATGCATTAAACGCAACCATTCTCTTAGCACTGCAGGAACGCGGAATTGCGGTTCCATCGCAAACAACAATCCAAGGACGGTTCGCAATCAGAGTTTGTATCACAAATCATCGCTCAGTCGACAGTGACTTCGATCGCCTTGTGAGCGCGGTTGTCGACCTTGGCCTTGAGCTATCAAATTCTGACGGAAGGTCCTAGATGGTGGTGCCAATAGCATATTGGATTACCACCTTCGGACGATCAGTACGTACGCGACCATCGACCTGACACCTTTTTTATCGCGGAAACCGTTCTTCAGAATTAACGGTGGCGTGGCGCAACTCAGCACAAAAGTTCGTCTCTGGAAGATAGCCTGTCGCGATTTGAGACGGGTGGTAGCCAAGAATCGTCGAACGGGAGTTGCTCTGAATGTCCCCGCATAGTACCGCCTTGCGCCTGAGCTTTGTAGCACTGTTCATGACCTTGTTGCACCCGTACGCTGCGTCCGCAGCGGCGGTGGCGGCTGTCGGTTCCGGTTGTGAGTTCAGCTCACTGCCCGACGTGATCACCCGGATCAAGCAACGCACGCTGGTCGTGGATGAAGTTCATCTTTTGACGAGCTATGTCAGTCCGCCCATCGATACCACGGGTATCTCCGTCTATATCGGCGGCGGCTTTGCCACTTGCGATGCTGCGGCACCGACGCCGAGTGCCGTTTCGGTGATTTCGGGAGCGGGCACGACCCGCACCTCCGTGATCAAAGTGCGTTCGAATAGCAACAACGTCTTTCTGAACCTCCACGATCTGGAGATCACGGGAAGTGACACGGCTAACACGAGCGGTACGGGAAATGGCGGTGGCATCAGCTTTGAAGGGCACGGCGAGCTGGACCTCACGCACGTTATTGTTGACAACAACGCGGCCGACAACGGTGCAGGAATCGATGTGCACCCTGACGGACCGACGACCGGTCCGCTGTTTGACGGCAATACCATCGTTACCCTGTCGGGCTCACGGATCCAGGACAATAGGGCGCGCTACGACGGCGGCGGCCTTCGCGTGCAGGGCACCACGCGGCTATTCATCTTGAAAGACGCACTCAGCGACAGCATGGAGATCACGCGCAACATTGCCGGTGCGGAGAAGGACGGCACGCCATCCAATGTCAACACCGATCACGGTGGCGGGATCTTCGCAGATCAAGGTGCTTCAATTGATATTAGCAGCACGTCAACGTCTTTGATTGGAGTGATCCATCACAATCAAGCAACCTACGGCGCAGGCGTTGCCGTAGACCACTCGAGCAATGCGCGCCTATTCACAACGAAACCGCGGGAGTTGACAAGCATTGCAGCGAATCAGGCTCGCAGTCTCGGAGGTGGAGTATTCGTCGGTGATTTTTCGCTGCTCTGTGGTTGGGGCTATTCCATCTCGGCAAACTCCGCACCAAGCAGTGCCGCAATATATGAAGAAGGATATATCGCCAATTTGACGCGCTCAAGCTTGGGACCGAACAACAATGATCCGCTTTCTTCGAGCTGCGGACATGAGTCGGCTTTTGACAACTTCGGCGCCGTTGATCCTGCGATTCCGAATCAGGTCGATTACAACACGGCGACCGATGATGCGGGCTCTGTGATTCATGGCGGCGATATGAGGTTTGACTACGTGACGTTGGTCGGCAATACCGGCGGAAATTTGTTATCAACGTTCTTTGCCGGTCGCGCCGCCAAACTCTTTCTCTGTCTAATAACAAACAATACTAGCCGTCAGGATCTAATGATTCTTGGAGGCGATACTTCAATTGACAGTTGTACTGTGACTGGTAATTCCATAGGCGGCCAAAACGTCTTGTTTGGATACGAGTCAAACACTCTGAAACACTCGATTTTCTGGCAGCTCGGGAAGACGACGCTCCATCTATCCGAAGGTTCGTATAACATCTCGGACATCATCGCCAACGATGCGGATGCTTACACCAGCAATGCGAGCAACGTGAGCACATCCGATCCGTTGTTTGTGCAGCCCGAGCGCGGGAATTACCGCTTGCGCTTCGACTCGCCTGCCGTGGACTTTGCCACGACTGGCGGTAATGTCGACTTGGACAATCACTCGCGGGGGGTCGTTCTCAAGAATGCGGCCGTGCGTTTCGATATCGGCGCATATGAACGCCAAACCGGCAACCCGCGAGTAACGTTCCCGTTCGACGAGAACTTCGACGAACTGACGGGACCTGAGCAGGCCCAAGGCATTATCCCTCCGGGGTGGAACACCGAAGCGTCTGGCAATGGAGCCCTTTGGGGAACAACCTCTGCTTGGGTGATGGGGATCTCGGGACCGGGTGTAGGTGAATCGATTCTCGAGACGCCGACGTTTATCGTAGGGGCCAACGCGACACTGACGTTCAGGCAGACTCGCGATCTGGGCGAGGAGGCGAACAGAGAGGGTCGCGATGGTGCAGTGTTGGAGATCAGCATCGACAACAGCGCATTCGTAGACATTCTGGCTGCGGGAGGAAACTTTGTATCGGGAGGCTACAACGGTGCTATTTCGTCTATGAGTAATCCTCTCAACGGCCGAGCTGCATGGACAGGCGACGGCGTTGACTGGGAAAATGTGAAGGTCAATTTACCGTCGAGTGCGGCAGGCAAGAACATCTTCCTACGTTGGCGCATCGGCACAGACAGTGCAGGCTTCTCTGATGGCTACATTCTCGACGACATTCATGTCGACCCGGGTAGCAGCAATGACTCAATTTTTGCGAACGATTTCGAAGTGCAGGCTTGAGCGGGCTGCGGGAGCTACGCGCGCTTGTGCTGCCACTAGATGTCGTTGAGAACTCTCTTGAGACCTTGATTTGATTTTCGTTTTTGTACAGATCTTGCTCACGATCGCTGTGTATCTAAATCTCGAATTTGCCAGGAGTAGGGTGGTGCGCGAAGGCACAGTGGATGCGCCGCGTTGAATATTCTCAGCCATCTGAACACGAGGCTTCAGCGAAACTGATCATGTTGTGCTGATGAGTTGCATACTTCGTCCGAATCTTGATGCGGACGAAGCTGAGCATTGAGCATTGATTCCGAATCTGATCTCTTTGTCGCATTGGAGCTCACTTTTTCGCTCTATATCTGAGGTGCAAAAACTGCCGCAGGCTACTGCGACGCCCTATCGACGTAACGCTATCGCCCGATAGCCACTCAAACGAAGCCGAAATCTATGCAAACCGATTTGAGTTGGTCGCCTCAAGTCCGATCTCTCGCGATCAGCATCGGTCTGGCTTTGGCAAGCTCGCAATCGCTCGCGTCGTCGCTAGGGACAATGATTCGTCCCCAAGCATTTAAAGCCACTGCGGACCGCCTTATTTCGAACAATGTAGTCCCGGTGATCAGCTGCGCAGACGATGGCAGCGCCGGCACGCTGCGCGATGCCTTTACCAATGCGATCGATGGCGACACGATCGATCTCAGCGGACTTACATGCAGCACGATTACGCTGACTACGGGAGCGCTCGTGGACTCGCCTGCCGCCCTTAACGTAAAGCTGCTGGGCTCCGGACAGACGATCGACGGTGCGGACAGCGATCGCGTGATCTCGCACCTGGGCACCGGCAATCTGACAATCCAGCAATTGACCATTGCCCACGGCCATCACACCACCGCTGGTGGGTGCATCTACTCTGCAGGTAGCGTCACGCTTAGACGCAGCATCGTTTCTTCGTGTCATGTGATCGCATCGGGCTACTACGATGCTGCGCAGGGCGGAGCCATCTTCGCCCAGGGCGGTGTCGATGTGTACGATGCCAGTACCATAAGCGACAGTTCGGCCAACTCAGAGTTTGGCAAGGTGGAGGGCGGCGGCGTTTGGGCACTGGATCATGTCAGAGTGAGAGCGAGCTCGATCAGCGGCAACTCGGCATTCAGCCCGATTGGATACTCCCGCGGTGGCGGTGTGTTCGCGTACCAACCCAATAGCAATCTGCTTGGCTACACTGTAGCGGTCACAAGATCTACGATATCGGCTAACTCTGCGACTTACGGCGGCGGAATATTTGCCGATCACGTGAGCGTGCTGTATTCCACCATTTCCGACAATATAGCGACCTTGGACGGCGGCGGTATTCTTGCACAAGCTAGGGCCGGAGCGTTTCCGTTCAGCAACCTCTGTTTGAACGGGACTATTTCTGGAAATCGCAGTGGCCAGAATGGAGGCGGACTCGCCATCCAAACTGGAGAGGCCTTAGTGATGGAATATTGCACGATCACCAACAACCACTCACAGAAGGGCGGCGGAGGGATTTTCTCGAGCGGCACTCTAGGTCGATTCAATAGCGTGATCATAGCAGGGAACGATTCCACTCTGGTTCCGAGTGGTGGCGATTTGGGCGGAACCTTGACGGCGGTGACCGGAGAGAAGAACCTGATTGTTGCTTCGACCATATTTGTGCCGATGGACACGATTAACTCGCCACCTCTGCTAGGGCCGTTGCAGGCGAATGGCGGAACGACATTTACACATGCGCTAATGCCCGGCAGCCCCGCAATCGACCATGGCGGCAACCGTGAGTTTGCGGCCTACGATCAGCGCGGGCACGGCAATCCTCGAGTCGTAGGATCTAGTGCCGACATCGGCGCCTTCGAGTTCAACGATCACCCGAGTCCCTCCGTCGCGTGTGTGCTTCCTTCGCAGATATTTCTGGCCGGTACAACGAGCACAGATGGTACTACGGATGTCGTCGCTATCGACCTGAGCAAGTTGTTTCTGGCACCGACTGGCAACTCGCTGAGCTATAGTGCAAGTGGGTTGCCGATACCACCGCTTGCCATCGACGCAGCAACAGGCATGTTGACGGGCACCCTGGGAAGCGGTGACGCCGGAACAACCACGGCAACGCTGACGGCAACAGCCTCACCTGCGGGTACGTCAGCAACTCAGACCGTGAGGTTCGACATGTTAAGTGCGCAGGACCACATCTTCCGGAATGGCTTCGATTTACAACCGCAACCTTGCCAATGACCTGGACGAATGTTGTGGCAAAAATGTCGCTGCTCCTCTTGCAATTCTCTGCAGCATCCTTGGTTTCTCCATCGCCAGTTCTCGAACGCTAGTCGCGGGGCAATCTCCGCCGATGATTCATTGCGTGTCCCTCAAAAGCGCAACTTGCTCACCGCGCTCCGTGATGTCCAAGCGTCAGCACTGATCGCGAACCAGGAGATTTGTCTCCAGAGCGGGCCCCAACGATTTGAACAACGCGGACGGGGATGTCAGTTTCTGCTTCAATACGCGGACAGCGAATGCCAATGACTATTCGCGACTGAGTTCGCGACTGCGCGACTGAGTTCGCGACTGAGATAGCAGCCAGCTGATCTTTAGCTTGAATGCGAGCGTTTGGATTCATCGAGGCCCACGATAGAATCCGAATAGCCAATTTTGCCGATAGGTTCAAGGCCAGACTCCGCTAGCCGCTTGCAGGTTTGAGAAAGAAAGTAGCAAGACATATCAGCGCTAAGTAGATCAGCGCAGCGGGGTGCGCGCCCACTCCGGCACTCGCTCCATCAGGAAGCCAAGCAGCCTGCCAACACAACCGTATGCGATCCGAGCTAGCCGATGCTTCTGCTTTGTGACGGCGGCCGCCTTCGCACTTTCAGCACGCGCTGCATCGTGCTCGAAGAGATCAGGTTCGCAATAGATGCACGCGCAGTACCGCGCCACGTGTACCGATCGCACTGCGGACTTTGTCGTGCGTTGCGATGATTGGGGCCGGGAGGCTCGGCACGTGGGTGATGCGGTGGATCACAAACCGCCTCTTCCGCCGTGCCAAGCAGCGCGTCCAATTCTTCCTTTAGCGGATCAAGTGCACTCTGCGGTCGAGTGTCTCCACTGGCGCGGCTAGACTTTGCCCAAAACTTGAAGAGTGGCGTGACTTTCTGACCAGATTTTTCGCCCATCCTGGTGTTCACGCTGTCAACGCTAATGCACGCTCTAGGTACCCAATATCGAGCTGTGGTTTATCTCGAAATTGCGTGTAGAGCAAGGCAACCAGGCGCGCCTTGTTTGCGGTCGGCAACTTTCGGCGCGATCGAATGAGCCGCGTCTCGACTTCATCGATCAGCCGTTCAAGCAAGTTGACTTGCAGGTCAGCGCCGTAGCGGCGCGGCTCGTGTCCGGGGCCAACAAGTAGCCAGACTGGATCAGCGCCATAAGTCTCATATAGAGCGCGTACGACGATTACTTGAATCTCGAGCTCTCCACGTTCGTAGTTCTGGTAGGCGCGTGGCGAAACACCGAGGCTGTCCGCAAAATCCGATTGCGACAACTTCGAGGCTATACGAATAGCCGCGAGACGCAGGCCGATCGCGGTGTTTTCTCGGGCAGTTGCAAGATTACTCATTTGTGCTATCGACAACACGAACGTATAAAAGCGGGACTGCGACTACGAAGCAGTTCGCTGGCCGACATCGCGCGCCGTCTCGACGTAGCACCAACGACGGTTACGATCGTGAGCCAAGGGTTGCCCCGATCTCGACGTATTGAATCGGCCATCGCAGAAGCATTGGGTATTCCGGTTGAGCATTTGTGGCCGGATCGCTACCCAAACGCTTCACATCGGCCTTGGTCGCTGCGGGAGGTGCGTCGCCCGGCACCTGAACCCTGATTTTCCTCTACGTGACAGGAAAACAAAAAGGCCCGCGCTGATCAGAGCGCAGGCCTCGTTTTGTTGGTGAGCGTCGATTGGTCCCGACGCCGCCATTCTCGGCATCACCCCTTCCGTTGTCAAGCGACGTGAGCGCTCAATTGAGCGCTCACGAACGGTCGCGTGCCGACGATTGCGACTCAGGGGCATGTCAGTTCCTGTCGATCACAACGGCGATGCTGGTGAGCGCAAGCCGCCCAGCGTTCGACATGGAATTGCTCAATGAATAACTTGAAGGATGCTCCCTACTGTTGCAAATGGATCGTACTGACCGCCAGGTCGCTGCGCTGCACGATATCTCGCACAACACCGCAAAACGCTACCGACAGCGGCTGCTCGATACTGGGCTGGATTGGGGGCGGGTGTCGGAGTGCGATGAACTCGCGCTCGACGCAGTGCTCAACGACGCCCGCGAACGCAATAGGCGCCGTTTCGTCGAACCGGACTGCACCCAGGTTCACCAAGAACTCAAGCGCAAAGGCGTGACGGAAGGTCTGCTTTGGGAGAATACCGCACAGGAATCGGCGATGCGGCAATGTCCTTCAGCGAGTTCTGCCGGCGCTACCGACGCTACCGTCGATCATTGGGATTGGTGAGCGACAAGTCCACCGAGCGGGTGAAAAGCTCTTCGTGGACTATTCCGGTCAGACTGTATGGCTGACCGATCCTGTTACGGGTGTGCGCACGCCGGCGCAAATCTTCGTCGCAGTGCTCGGCGCGTCGAGCTATGCCTATGCTGAGGCAACGCTGACACAGTCGCTGCCAGACTGGATCGGTTCGCATGTTCGTGCCTTCCCATTCCTTGGCGGCGTAACTAGTCCTTGGCGGCGTAACTAGTAACTAGGCTGGTCGCGCCAGACAATCTCAAAGCGGCGGTAACTCGCACGTCGTCAAGCGAAGGCCCGCTATTGAACCCGACCTACAGCGAGTGTGCCGCGTACTACGGCATGGTTATCGTCCCCGCACGAAAGGGTAGACCCAAGGACAAGGCAAAAGTGGAAGCGGGTGTTCGGTTGATCCAGATGAGCGTGCTCGCGCACCTGCGACACCGCGTGTTCTATTCGCTGGAGGAACTCAACCGCGCCGTTGCCGTCCACATCGAAGCGATAAACAACAAGCTGTTCAAGAAATTGCCAGGCGCAACGCGTCGCAGCCTGTTCGAAAGCCTAGACCGCCCAGCACTGTTACCGTTGCCTTCGTGTCCTTACGAGTTCGCCGAATGGCGAATCGGCGTTCGCGTCGGTCCTGACTATCACGTCGAATGGGACCAACACTACTACTCTTTGCCGTATACGTTCGTCAGCGCGCAGGTCGAGATCAAGATCACACCGGCCGCGGTGACGGTATTCCATCGGCACAAGCGAGTTGCCCTTCACAAGAGAAGCTTTGTCAGGGGCGGCGCTACGACGCTTCGCGAGCACCAACCGAGAGCTCATCAGCACTATGCCGAAGACCAAGCGGGCGAGCTGATAGTGTGGGCTGATGCTGCGGGTCGATCGATCGCAAAGCTGATCCGTCAGCACCTCGAACGCATCGACAGCCGCACATTGCGCTTCAGTTCTGTGTAGCCCTGAAGAAGCTCGCGCGATCCGTCGGCCTACCGCGGTTGGATGCGGCGTGTAACCGAGCGCCGGCGATCAAGTCGACTAGCGTCTCATCGATTCGCTCAATTCTGAGACACCGCCTCGAAGACAAACCGTTACCGGGCGAGGCGCCGGATACCCCTGCGTCTCCACCACCGCACGACAACGTGCGTGGGCGGCACTACTTCCACTAATCGGGTTGATCAATGGCTATTCAATCGACAATCGATCAATTGCAAGCGTTGCGGCTGCATGGAATGCGCCAGGCCGCAGAGCAGCAGTTCTCACAAGCTACGTACAGCGAGCTGTCGTTCGAGCAGCGCTTGGGGATGCTCGTGGACGCGGAGACGACCTCCGCGACAACCGGCGGCTCAATCGCTTGCTCAAGGTTGCACGGTTCAAGGAACGCGCGATGCCGGAGGACCTGATCTATCGACCGGACCGCGGGCTCGACCGCAGTCAGATCGGCGATCTGCTCACTTGTGAATGGATCGCTCGCCGACAGAATCTGGTTCTGACCGGATCAACAGGGACTGGCAAGACGTGGATAGCTTGCGCACTCGGCATGCAAGCAGCGCGATCGGGGCGCTCCGTTCTCTACCACCGGGCCAGTCTGCTGCTGGAAGCTTTGGAAATCGCGCATGCGGATGGATCTATCTCGCGGCTGCGTGGGCTGCTCGCCAAAGCCGAACTCCTCATCATTGATGATTTTGGTTTGACTCCACTGACGGCACGCAGTAAGAGCGACCTGTTGGAACTGCTGGATGCTCGTCTGGGCACCGGATCCACCGTCGTCGCCGGACAATTGCCGATCAAGTCGTGGCACGACTTCATTGCGGATCCAGCACTCGCGGACGCGATTCTTGATCGACTCATCCACAGCGCGCACAAGGTACAACTCAAGGGTGAGTCGATGCGCAAATTTACAACACGAGGATCGCGAAGCCTGAGTCTCGTGTTGCATGCGCTACTGCTAACGCTCGCTTTGGTCAACACCCTAGCGCTTCGTGGTCAACTCGCCGGCGGGTCGTGGTCAGCGACTCAGCGCATTGTGGTCAACACGCTGGTCGGCTGTGGTTAGTTTGGCCAGCGTGCCGTGGTCAGTTTCGCCGGCGCACTGTGGTCAACTGGTTGGCAGAATGCGCCATCGTTCGATTTCTGTGCGAGCGTCAAGCAGGTGAGGAAACCAGTGTTCGTTGAGGCATTTATCGCGCAGCCGGCCGTTGAACGATTCGATGTAGGCGTTCTGGTTCGGCTTGCCTGGTTCGATCAGGCGTAGCTGCACGCTGCGCTCGTGCGCCCAGGCGACCATTGCCTTGCCGCAAAACT
>Ga0105238_10006422_pt1 | contig 11695 bp, 11 predicted proteins | sample KBSC34metaG_FD_81526 | JGI IMG/M metagenome (GOLD analysis project Ga0105238, IMG submission 81526) | Corn rhizosphere microbial communities from Kellogg Biological Station, Michigan, USA - KBS C3-4 metaG | ecosystem: Host-associated > Plants > Roots > Rhizosphere > Soil | place: Michigan, USA... | reverse complement strand
GATTGCTGACGCCGCCCGGATTCCTGACCACCAACGGTACGTCGCCGGTGAGTCCGAAGGGCAGCTGCGCCAGGACTTCCGTGGGTGAAACACGGAACAGAGGGAGCGCGATATTTCCGACAGTCACGCAGGCGTCGCCCAGAGTCGACGGCAAAGGCAGGCCGGTGGCGGATTCCGAGCGCGGAGCGAGTCCGAAGCCCTGCACCAGAGCCAGGCCGCCAGGGGCGATGCCCGAGCCGCCATCGGCGCCATTCACGATCCCCGTAACGTTCGGGATGGGCGTGGGCGCGTCGAAGTTAGAGGCGACAACCGTAATGCCGGCCTGAGTGAGGAGAAAGATCGAAGTTCCATCAGCGGAAACAGCCAAAGTTCGTGTGAATGGCAGAACAGTCTGCCCGATTTGTCCGATCGGAGCCGGCAGAGGCAGCGAAGAAGAGGTCACCGGAGCTTCGGCAATCGATTTACCGTGGAACGGCACCAGCGTGTTCAAGTCGACCAGCTCGATGGTGCCCGGACCAGAGGCGGCAGCCGTGGTGGTGCGGAGACCGAATTGTCCCAGTACGCCCACGCCCGAGGAGCTTCCTGTGGTGGACTGCAGTTTGGCGACCGGGAATAGGCCCGGATCCAATACGTTGTTATCGACCACGAACAGGTTGTCGTTAAACGCGCCAAATGCGCCGGGCACGGAACCGGTATTGGTGCGCGATACTACCCAGGTGTTGATCCCGGCGTCCCACATTGCGACAGTTCCATCCGCCATCGCCAGCAGCATGTAATTCTCCGACGGCGTCGAGGAGAGAACTGAGTCGGCCGGAACCTGGTTGCAATAGATTCCGAGAGTGGGCGGCGCGTTCGCTGTGCGGCTAAAGAAATCGACACGATAGAGCGGATTCGTGATGTTGACCCCATTCGTAGCCCCAGGACAGGTGAAATCCGGTGGCGACACGACGCGGACGGTGGCCCAGATGCCGCCGTGCGCAACTGCGATCGATCGGGGGTAGCCGTCCTGGAACAGAATGGGAGCTTGCGTCTCGAACGTCTCCAGATCGAAAACGCTAGCCAGGTGAGAGCGGTCGTTTCCGACAATCATGTAGCGCTGATCGTCGGTAATGGCCATCGACACGGGCGTGTTGCCGGTACGCATCTGGCCGATCTGCTTCAGGGTCGTGCTGTCGTAGACCAGAACGAGATTCCTGTCCTGGCGCAGCATGTAAATCCGATTCCGGAACCGGTCCGCCAGAATATCCACGATCTTGCCGGGCACATTGAGGATCTTGCCGGTCTGGTTCACATCGCGGGTGTTGATCAGCAGGCGCACAGGGAACGGAATGTTGACCGCACCCGCGGAGGCGATGGTCAGCGGAATCGTCGTAGTGCCGCGGGCGTTCTGGAAAACTGTGGGATCCACGTCAATCCGCACCCGGGCCGGTGTGATGCCGGACGTCTGGCTGAGCCGCACACCGGTGGTGCCGTCCGGCAAGGAGAGCTTGAAGTCGACTGGCCCGCCTGCCAGATTTACAATGTCGACAAACTGGGAGATCACCTGGCGGTTGCATGCATCACCGAAGAACAGTACGTCCTCCTGGAGGGCGGTTACACGCGGAGCGCTCCCGGATAGCGATGCCACCGGCAAAACTAGTACGCCGCCTACCGAAGCCGCATACATGGTATTCATGTCGCTGGACATCAGCGTTCGGCCCGAGATTGTTTGCGGCAATTGGATCCGTGCGCGTACGGTCAGATTATCCGTATCCATTACGTGCAGGACGGGCGCTTCCGTCGCAGTGACCGGAGCATCCGCATAGATAAGGTTGCGAAGGCTATCCCAGGCATGGCCGCCAAATCGGAAGTCCCCAAGTGCGTAGGGGATGTCAGCCCAAAGGATCGGACCGGGGCTCATCAGCGTCCAGCCGGTCATGAATTTCGAGCCGTCCTGGCTTACGCTCACCGATCGCGGTCCTAGCGGCGGCGTCGAAATAATATCGATAATCCTGAGGGCCTGCTGGCCAACCCGATACCGAAGAATGGCAGCCGTCTTGGGGTCGCCACCGGGGATCTGTGCCAGGACGATAATTACCTGGCCATCGGCGGAGACGCCAGTGGACGCTTCGATAATATTGGGCGGAAACGTATTGAAGGGAACCGGAAGAGGTTTCCCTTCGAGAGGCGTCGGGTTACCCAGCGCTGTAGTGACGCCGCTAGAGGGATCCACCAGCAGAAACTGCGTAGTCGTAATGACGAGTGCCTGGCTGCCCGCGCCGAAGGCTGCCGCCAGCACCGGATCGGGCAGCACTACATCCCGTTTGGTGCCCTGATTCAAGTTGAAAATTGTCAGCCCTCCCTTTGCGGAGGATGCATCGAAGTTGTCATACTCGCCCACGACCAGGTACTGGCCGTCCGGCGACAACGTGACTGCGCTCGGGGGCAGGGGAACCGACAGCGGATTTTGGATCGTGCGGCTAGCAGTGTCCATCACCTCGATTCGCCCCGCGCTCAAGTTGGCGATGTAGAGTTTACCCCTGCCTTCGTCGAGAGCCAGGTCGGAGACGGTTCCGCGGACCGGAACAGCGGTTCCGAAGGTCGCTGCGAAAGCCGCTCCCGTGATCGAAAACAGCGCCAAAAGCGCGCAAGCCATGCGCTTCGCCAAATGCATAGTTCCTCCGAACTTACCTTAAGGTTGGTGCTTAGGTTTATCTATCATAGCCCAGCCTTTGTGGGGTAAGTCTAGGGCCCTGGGGTGGTTCGTACTATTACCCCGCCAAAGTTAGCCCAAAAACCCCGGTACTAGGGTACGATCAGGACTTGGAATCCCTACGCTTTACCTGCCAGCGCGGCTGCATCAATTGCTGCGACCAAAAGGGATTTGTCTATTTGACAGAAACCGACCTCAAACGAGCCGCGAAGTTCGTCGGGATATCGCCTAAGGCATTCGAGAAAAAGTATATCTACCGCACGCGCCACCAGATGCGGTTCCGCAAGCCGCCGGATAAGCAGTGCCCGTTCCTGGCCGGACACGGCTGCTCCATCCACCCGGCCAAGCCGACGCAGTGCCGGACGTTCCCGTTCTGGCCCGAGTTAGTCGAGAGCAAGCGCGAGTGGAATCGTACTGCGAAGTACTGCCCGGGAATCGGCAAGGGGTCGCTGATTCAGATCGGGACGGCCATGGAGATCGCGGAAGAGCAGCGGCGGGCGTATCCGGATATGTATAAGTAGGATCGTTATTTTTGGCTGAGGCCGCCGTCCACCGCCAAGACTTGCCCGGTGATGAAGTCCGATGCCGTTAGGAAAAACACCACCGCGTCGGCGATCTCGTCCGCCGTTCCAGCCCGCCCCGCGGGCGTTTTGGCGATCAGCCGTTTCACTCTGTCATCCGGCTCGCCAAACGGAATCACCCCCGGCGCCACCGAATTAACGGTAATCTTCGGGGCCCAGGCCTGCGCCAGCGCTCGGGTCATATGAATCACGCCGGCTTTCGAAGCGCAATAGTGGGCATGCTGCGGCCACGCGCGGATGCCGCCTAGCGAGCTCATATTCACGATGCGTCCCTTCCCGGCAGGCAGCATAATGCGCGCGGCCTGTTGGCAGCAAAAGAACGTAGCCTTAAGATTCACGGAATGGACGAAATCCCAATCGGCTTCGGTGATCTTAAGCGGATCGCGCAGCGTAAAGCGCGCCGCGTTGTTAACTAAGCCGTCCAGTTTTCCGAAATGCTTGTGCACGTCTGCAAACAGGCGTTCGATCTCGCCGACCTTCTCCAGATCCGCTCGGAATAGCGGGGCATTGCCACACTCCGCCGCCGTCGCACGAGCTTCGGCCTCTGAAGTCGAATAGTGAATCGCGACCTGGGCGCCTTCACGCGCAAGTCTCAACGCGATCCCTCGACCGATGCGTTTGGCCGCTCCCGTAACTAGAATCACCTGCCCGTTCATACTGTCGGATCTCCGTGGACTTCCACTTCTTCTGGTTGCACGCCCGCCAAAACCGGCTCAGGCAGGCGGCCACTGAGGTTGCCCCAGCCCCAGAAGATCGCCGTGGTCGAACTCAGCACGCCTGCCCATAGCCCGATGGTGCGCGGGCTCACATGATCGGAAAAGACACCGGCGACGGCCATGGAAATCATCATAGTGGCCCAGGTCCAGGTCTCGATGGTGGAGAAAACCCTCCCCCGGAAATCATTGGAGACATGCCGCAACAGCTGGCCCGTGTTCAGCACCGAACTAACGGCGACGGCCGCCCGCGATAGCCCGATAAAAAACAGCGCTCGCACGAATGTCGGCGCCTGGCTAAATAGAACATAGGAGCCGCCGTGCACCACGTAACAGATCGAGATCACACGTTTGTACGTCTCGAATCGAATGCGTTTACCGATGTAGTTGGCGAATAGCGCTCCCGCAACCAGTCCGATGCCGGCACATCCCCAGATGACGCCGATGCCGGCCGGTCCGCGCTGGAACACTTGTTCGCCAAACACGCTGAATAGAATTTGCGCCGCTCCGCCGCCGGTGGCCCAGCCCACGCCTACTAATCCGACGCCGAGAATCAGCGGCGTCGAGCGCAAGTAACGCAAGCCTTCGGTGTATTCGTGCCACGGCCGGACTACTCGACTTTCGGTCAGCGCGCTACGGTCGGATCGGAATCCGCGGGGCGCGCGTAGCTGCCAGATACACAGCGCCGAAAACAGGAATGAGAACGCGTTGAACAGGAACGCAACTTTGTAGCCGAAGCCTGCGACCGAAGTCCCGCCCAGGAATGATCCGATCATCACCGTGGTCCACTGCGTCAACTGCGTTAGCGAATTCGCGGTGTGCAACTCTTCTTTATTGGCTATCGACGGGAGAATGGATGCCCGTCCGCTGGTGAAGAAGGGCGATGCGAACATGAGCAGTCCGCTTAACAAATACAGTAGCCAGGTTCGTCCGGCGGGGATTCCCGTGATGAACAGCAGCGCGATCACCGCGCGGACCAGGTCGCTGGTGATCATCAGGCGCTTGCGATCCATGCGATCCAGCAGCACGCCCACAATGGGTCCGCCCAGCATCACGGCGCAGCCGCGCGCCAGAAGAATTCCGGCTACAACCAGGCCCGATCCGGTATTCGCCAGCACCAGGCTGAATACCGCGATGTTGTTATAGTGATCGCCGACCTCGCTGATCACCTGTCCGATCCACGTGTAGCGATAGTTTCGATTGGATCGCAGCAGTTCCGCGAAACCGGTCACGCGAGCGTTTCCTCGCGGAGGGTCACGTGACGCATATAGTCAAGATCGATCTCGTAACCGAAGCCCGGTTGGTCTGAAATCGCGATGGTGCCACTCGGCGAAACTTCTATCGCCGGTGAAATAATGTCGCGCTCCCAATAACGCTTGCTGGCGGACACATCGCCCGGCAGTACGAAATTCGGCAGCGTCGATAACGCAATGTTGTGCGCGCGGCCGATGCCCGATTCGAGCATGCCTCCGCACCATACCGGAATGCTGTGAGATTGCGCCACGTCATGAATCCGCAGAGCCTCACGGAATCCGCCCACGCGTCCGAGCTTGATATTGAGAATGCCGCAGGCCTGGAGAAAGATGGCCTGCTCCGCATGATGCACGGATCGAATACATTCGTCGAGGCAAATGGGAGTTTCCAATTGAGCTTGCAATGCCGCGTGATCCACGATTTCGTCGTGCGCCAGAGGCTGCTCGATCATCATCAGACGAAATTCATCCAGCTTCCGCAGGTGGTCTGCGTCGGCCAGCGTATAGGCTGAGTTCGCGTCGGCCATCAGGCGGATGGTGGGAAAGTGCGCTCGAACTTCCTTCACCACATCCACATCCCAGCCGGGTTTGATTTTGATCTTGATGCGCTGATAGCCTGCCGCGACTTCCTTTTCGATGGTGTTCAGTAGGTCGCGTAGGGTGTTCTGAATCCCGATGGACACGCCGCAGGCGATCTCTTTGAACCAGCCGCCTCCGATGTGTTTCCACAAAGGTACGCTGTTCATGCGAGCTTCCAGGTCCCAGAACGCCGCCTCGACTCCGCCGCGAGCCATCAAATGACCTCTGATATGCGCGCTACGATCCGCAACCGCCTCGGCGCTGACGAACGGAAACTTCAGCACCCGCGGAGCCACATAATCGCGCACAATCATCCATGCCGCATCGGTCCACTCTTCGTTGTAGAAAGGATTCTCGCCGCAGGTGGCTTCGCCCCAGCCCGAAACTCCGTCGCTTTCGACCTCTACCAGAATGATCCTGCGATGCGTGGTGCGGCCAAAGCTGGTTTCGAAGAAGTGCACCAGCGGCATCGCGATCTCGCGAATTGTGATCCGGTCTACTTGGAGTCCCATACGCTCAACAAATAGGTTCCCGTATCGCCCTGACGCTCGAAACCTGTGATGGCAAGCCCTCGATCGAAGTGTTGCTCCAATTCTCGGCCCAGCGATTCTTGCGATTGGCGGGTTTTCTCCAAGGGCAGGGGAACGCGCGCGGTAACCGGAGACTTGGTCCGGGCGCTTTCCGCAATCCACCACTCGGCGATACATCGGTCGGTCGGCAAGCCGGCGTGGAGCGGGCTGGGGGAAATCCCATACATGCTGGGAACGTAGGTCCTCACGATTGCGCCGAGAATCTCCAGGTTGAAATAGGCGTTCTTCGCCTCAAACGGATCGAAGCTCCACTCGATCAAGCGAAGCCCGCGAGCCAAGGCGTCTTCGCGCTGGGCCGACTTCAGCATGCGGCCGACGCCCGCATTGCGATAGTCGCTCAACACGCCCAGCATGTGGCTGTGAAGATACGGAAGGCCACTATCTCTTTTGATCCCGGGAATGGCCAGCAGAAATCCGGCCATGCGCGCGCCGTCGAACGCTCCGAAAGTCTGGCCTCCGATGCGCGACGCCACGACAAAAAAACGTACCGGTAACAATTCCAGATCAGGGAAACCCCAGATGACCTTTTGCAGGCGGACGGCTTCGGCAAACTCAGCGTGACCCGACAGCGCGCGGACGTTCATACGCCATTACGTTTGGCTTGTTGCCAGAGCGATTCCATTTCCTCGACCGTGGATTCCTTCAGTGATTTGCCCTGCGCCTCCAGGCCCTTTTCCACGAAATCGAAGCGCCGGCGGAACTTGGAGTTCGTTCCGCGCAAGGCCTGCTCCGGGTCCACCTTCAGAAACCGCGCGATGTTCACGATTACGAACAGCAGATCGCCGATTTCATCCTGCAGTTCTTCCTGCGTTCCGGTTTTTCGGGCGCCGTCCAGCTCGGTGAGTTCTTCGTTTAGTTTTTCGAGAACCTGCTCGACATTACTCCAGTCGAAGCCGGCGTTCGCGGCGCGGGAGGAGATCTGGCGCGCTTCCATCAGCGCAGGGACGCTGCGGGGAACACCTGCGAGCAGCCCCTTTGGCTTCGTGGCTGCCGCTTTCTCACCGGCCTTGATCTCGTCCCATTTGCGCAGGACTTCGTCGGAAGTCTTGGCGTCGCCATCGGCGAATACGTGCGGATGCCGCCGGATCAGCTTGCTGTTGATCGCCTCGATCGCGTCGGTGACATCGAAGTGCCCGGCTTCTTTCGCCATTTGCGAAAAGAACACCACTTGCAGCAGCAGATCGCCCAGCTCGTCGGCCAGCCCGTCCCAATCGCGAGCGTCGATCGCGTCCATCACCTCATAGGTTTCTTCGAGGAGATACGGCTTGATGGTGTCGAAAGTCTGTTCGCGATCCCAAGGGCAGCCTTCCGGGGAGCGCAGGCGAGCCATGATTTCGACCAGCCGAGAGAAGCCGGCCGCTGCAGGCGACTCATTGTGCAATTCGGGCTCGGTGGGAGGCACGGGAATCTTCAGGCTAGCATGCGCCGCCATCGAAATATCCAGTATGTAGCCAGCGCTGCCGCCAAGTGTTTTAGCGTGTGGCCGCTTACTGAGAGCGCCGCGTAGAGGCCGCCATCGAAGGTCTCGAAAACCTTGGCTAGCGCGTACCAGGCCGCCGCTGGCCACAGTCGTCGAATGGTCCGATCGAACCAAAACGCAGGCAGGAGTAATAGGGCCGGACCAAACTGCGCGATCGCGTAGGCGCGCAGATCACCTTCTACGCGCCACCACAACACACTGCCGATGCCGAACAGAACCAGCGGCCACCGGACCCGGCGGCCCCAAGCTGTCCCCATCCATTGCGAGATCACCAACACTACCAACGGCATGAACACCAGCGTCATGGGCAGGCGGTCCCATACCAAGGTCGCGTCATTCGGATGGAGATGGTAGTAGCCCGATCCGAACGCTGTCAGCAGAACTCCCGTGAACAAGATTCGTGAAGTCATGTCGCTGAATCTGCGGAGTCCCAGCACTCCAACGAGCGAAAAGGGGAGGTTTGAAATGACGTTCCAGAAGTTCGGGATACCGAAGATCGAGCGCTGGTCCGCGAAGAGGTGATAATTCTCGTCCTGCGGAATGGGCGGCGCCAGAATCAGAAAAGCCACTGCCGCGACAGCCGAAATCACCAGCGACGCCAAGCCAGCCGTGACGGGAACCTTGGGCTTGCTGGGAGACACGGAATTACGCTCTATCTGGAACAATCGTCCAACGCCGCACGCCGCGCGGTTTCGCCGTCACCGTTTCGATGTCGATCCGGACCATGGCTCCCGGTTTGAACTCGATCTCCGTGCGCGCGCTACGGAGTAGCCAGCTTGCAACGGCGGAAACTAGCGGTTCGTGCGTCACTGCCAGAACCGATGCTTGGTCGCCATACAACCGCAGTTCCCCCCATGCGTCCTCCGGAGTCGATTCGGGAGTCAAGGCTGTGGTCGTCAGGATTTCCTGATCGTAGTCGAGCAATCGCGCTGTCAGCCTCGCTGTTTCCAGCGCCCGCGTATAAGGGCTGGTCAAGATCAGCGTTGGATCGAATCCGGCCTGGCGCGCTTGCGTAACCACCTCGGTGACCGCGGCGACGCCTTCTTCGGTCAGCCGCCGGTCGGCATCCCGCCCGCTGGATGCATTTCGTTCGGCCGCGCCGTGGCGGAGGAGGTAGATCTCCATCGGAAGATCCAGTATGCCGCAAGATCACCAGTTCCTTACCCGCTCGATAGGGCGCGGAAGGGGTCGGTTGCAGAGCGATTGGCCGTTTGGTAAAGTAAAACCTTAGGATTCATCTGGGAGGCGGAGGAGGGCACCTAGCTCCTCGCCGTTTGGACCAATCAAACTATGAGCCGCACATCAGGCAAGAAGTATACCGCTGCCGCCGAGCAGGTAGAAGCCCGTCCTTACAGCGTTGAAGAAGCCGTTCCGCTGGTCAAGAAAGTCAAGTTCGCGAAGTTTGACGAGACTGTCGAGTTGCATCTGCGCCTGGGCGTCGATGGCAAACACGCCGACCAGATGGTTCGCGGCACCATTGTGCTCCCGAATGGACTGGGAAAATCCAAGAAAGTTTTGGTGATCGCTTCTGGCGATAAGATCCGCGAAGCCCAGGAAGCAGGGGCCGACTTTGTCGGCGGCGACGACATGGTCAATAAGATCCAGAACGAAAACTGGACCGACTACGACGCGGTGATTGCCACACCCGACATGATGCGTGGCGTCGGACGTCTTGGTAAAGTGCTCGGCCCCCGCGGATTGATGCCGAATCCCAAGACCGGCACGGTGACCAATGACATCGCGAACGCGGTCAAGGAAGTGAAGGCCGGTAAGGTCGAATTCCGGCTGGATAAGACCAACTGCATTCATTGTCCCGTCGGCAAGATTAGCTTCGAAGCCAAAGCGCTGATCGAAAATGCCAACTCCCTGATGCAGGCTGTTGTGAAAGCGAAGCCGGCTGCAGCCAAAGGGAAATACGTCCGTAGCGCGACGATCTGCTCCACCATGGGGCCCGGGGTTCACCTGGATGTATCGTCTTACAACCTGAAGATCGTCTAACGGGATCGCACATGAAAAAGAAATCTGAAAAACAAAAAGACATGGAGACGTTGCGGACCGAGCTCAAAAAGGCCGCCAATATCTTCCTGACCGGTTATGAAAAGCTGACCGTGCAGCAGGATTTCGAGCTGCGTAAGACGGTCCGCGGCGCCGGTGGCAGCTATAAGGTGGTCAAGAACAATATCGCCGAGAAGGCCGCCGCAGGCAGCCCCTCGGGTGACCTCTTAAAGGAACTGAAGGGCATGTGCTCCATCGCCTATACCTCAGGCGATCCGGTGGCTCTGGCCAAGGCCCTGACGGTGTATGCCAAGGCGAACCCGACGTTCACGTTCAAGGCGGGAATGGTCGAGGGCCGGGTGGTGGACGTTTCCGGGATCAACGCCCTGGCGACGCTGCCATCGAAAGAAGAGATTTTCTCGAAGTTGCTGTATGTGATCAACGCGCCGGCGCAACAACTGGTGACGGTGATGAACGCGGTGGGACGGAATTTGGCGGTGGTTGTGGATCAAGGCGTCAAGGAAAACAAGTTCTCCGCCTAGTGCGGATTTGAAGGATAAACAATGGCTGATATCAATGGGATTGCGGAACAGATTCAAGGGCTGACGCTGCTGGAAGCATCGCAGCTCGTCAAGTTGCTGGAAGAGAAGCTGGGCGTCTCGGCAGCGGCGGCGACCGTTGCGGTGGCGGCTGGCGGCGGCGGGGCAGCGGCTGCGGCTCCGGCTGAGGAAAAGACCGAATTCACTGTGGTTCTTACGGCCGCTGGCGCCAATAAGATCAACGTCATTAAGGCAGTTCGCGAAGTCACCAGCCTGGGTCTCAAAGAGGCCAAGGATCTGGTTGACGGCGCTCCCAAGCCTGTCAAAGAGGGCGTGAACAAGGAAGAAGCTGAGGCCATCAAGAAGAAATTCACTGAAGCCGGCGCTACTGTAGAAGTAAAGTAGTTAGCTGTAAGTGATAGGTGGGGCAGGCGATTCTTGTCGCCTGCCGGTTTGACAGGTTGTCCCTGCCGGGGCCGTTTGACGAGTGGCCCGACGTTTGCTACGATAGGGACAACCGGAAAGAGCGCCCGGACCTGATCACAGTGAATTTTCCATCCCGCGATCTGCTTGGCAGTTCATCTGCCCTGCGCGCAAATAGTCAGCCCGAGGTGTGTCCACACCATCGGGCTATTGTATTTTGATTCGGCGGACGCGTGTTCCGTCGACGCCGCCCTTGAATAGAGGAATTTAGCATGCTTACCCCGGAAAATGGCACACCTCGCGAGCGAGTCGATTTTTCGAAAATCAAGACTACGATTCCGATCCCTAACCTGATCGAAGTCCAAAAGAAGTCCTATGAGCGCTTCCTGCAGATGGATCTTCTGCCGAGCGAGCGGGACGATACCGGTCTGGAGAGCGTTTTCAAAAGCGTTTTCCCGATCTCCGACTTCCGCGGCTTAAGCCAGTTGGAGTTCGTCGATTACGCCATCGGGAACTGGGAGTGTAAGTGCGGGAACCTTAAGGGTCTGCACCACTTACGTTCGACCTGCCGTAACCCGGCCTGCGGCGCCACCATTCAGACGGATCCATTCCATCTGGGCGAAGTGCTGTGCCACAAGTGCGGCACGTTTAACAAGAACATCGTCACCTTCTGTAACCGCTGCGGAGATCCGGTCGGTTTGCAGCTGAAGTACGACGTGACCGAGTGCGAAGAGCGCGGCATGACCTACGCTGCACCCCTCAAGGTCACCATCCGGCTAACAGTTTTCGATAAGGATCCCGAGACCGGCAACAAAACCATCCGCGACATCAAAGAGCAGGAAGTTTTCTT
>Ga0105238_10006421_pt1 | contig 11697 bp, 11 predicted proteins | sample KBSC34metaG_FD_81526 | JGI IMG/M metagenome (GOLD analysis project Ga0105238, IMG submission 81526) | Corn rhizosphere microbial communities from Kellogg Biological Station, Michigan, USA - KBS C3-4 metaG | ecosystem: Host-associated > Plants > Roots > Rhizosphere > Soil | place: Michigan, USA... | reverse complement strand
GTCACTTCATGGACGAGCTTGCCGTTGACGTACCAGCGCAGCCGGTCCTTCTCCCAGACGAAGCCATAGTCGTTGAAACCCTTGTCGGCGCCGCCTTCGACGTCGACCAGCTTGCCGTTCTTCGGCTTGCCCTGGATGTAGCTGTTGACCTGCACTTTCGACGGATCCTTGGTGAGGACCTCGAAGTCGATCTCGTCCCAGGGCTGTTTGTCCTGCGGGCCGATATAGGAGAAGAAGGCGGCGTTGAGGCCGGAGCCGGTACCGGTCTTCATGCGCGCCTCGTAGACGCCGTAGCCGTAGCGTTGCTTGGTCTGGATCTCGGCGCAGGCGAACTCACGGTCCTTCAGCTTGCGTTTTTCGAAGCCGAGCGACAGCACGCCGTCGGAAAGCCGGACAAGATCCTTCGACCAGGTGCAGTTCTGATGGGCGCCGTTGCTCCAGCCGTCCGAGACGAACCAGCGGGAACGATCGAAATTCGAGAAATTGTCGACGAAGGACGGCGCGCTTTGCACCTCTTGTTGCAAGCCTTCCGCGTGCGCGGGATGCAGGCTCGCCGCCTGTGTTGCCGCGATCGCAACCAGGGCGCCTACCACGCCGAGCCGAAGGCTATTCAATCCATTCCGTGGCGTATGCGCCAACGCACAAGCCGCCACGTTGGAGGTGTTGCCGGGATCTGCATTCATAAAAAACTCACCTTTGTGTTGTCCGCCCAACCCAAAGTCATCCTTGGCCCGCGTGAGCGAGCCGATTCCGATCCTGCGCCCTCTTGAACTCCTCTAGTGTCTCGTACCGATGACGGCACCCGAAGGCGCCGTCAGCCTCTGGAGCGTTTCACCGTTTCACGGGAACGGCGAACCGCTCGATCTCCTTGTTTCGACGCAATTCCGGACGGAAAATCGCTCACACTTTTCCTAGAATTGCTCTTGCGGCGGACTGCGGAGCAGATCGATCCGAACCATCCTCGACAATCGCGTCGAGCGAATGACGCAGTTCCTTCACCAGACTTTTCTGGCGAACCAACTCTGCAATGCGCCGCTCGCAGTTCAGGATCGAGTTGGTCATTGCGTTGACGTCCGACCCCTTGCTGGCCGACGCCGAACCATTCTCCATCGCCTCGACCAGAAAGGCCGCGTTGGCAGCCGTCGACTTATAACGGCTCTCCAGCCCGGTTTTCTCCGCCTCGATCTCGGCCGAGATCTGGTCGAACAGCTTCGCCAGCCGGTCGAAACGCTGGAGATCGGTCTGCCGGTCGCGAGCCGGATCCCGGGATCTGAAGCCAAAAATCGAAGCCATCCTATCGGTCTTTCGAAATTGCTGCATTGCAACATAGAGTGCCATTCCTGCAGCGACTAGGCAACATCATAGTTCTCCGAATGCGGATTTTTTGAGGGCCGGCCACTTCAGAGATGAAGCGGGATCACTCGTTTGCGGCGCTGTTTGCCGCCATCAGAAAGCGCATCGGCGGCACTTGCTGGTCTGCAGCAATCCCCGTGCGGCGGAACAGCGCGTCGAGTTTGTCGGTGGCGACGCCGCGAACGATCGGGATCAGATTCGACTGGCTGGCGAAGGCATAGGCCGCGGCCGACGCCAGACCGCGCTCGGCTTTCACGTCAAGGAAGTTGCGCAGCCGGTATTTGTCACGCACGTGGCGTTCGTGGCGCCGCAATGCGGCCTTCGAGCGCTCCGGAAGGTTGTCGATCTCAAGCAGCGCCAGATCGGCATCGGCAAGGCGCTTCAGATCCTGCGTCCTGTGGCGGCCGCTCAGCGAATCGGCGCGCACGATCGCGCCATAGCCGCAGGACTTGATGATCTTGAACCGCGCCCCGCAGGCGACAGCGCGCGCATAGAGCTCGTAGTCTTCGCCAAGACGCAGGTTTTCATCGTAAGTCAGCCCATGCCGCTCAAGAAAGGCCCGGCTAATCACCGGCTTGAGAAACCCGAGTTCGCCGCGCAGGACGCGTCGGCGCGAGATGTTGCCGTTGATGAAGCGCTCGAAATCGAGAAATTCCGGCTCGGCCGCGAAAGGCGGCGCGGCGATACCGGCAAGGTCGGTCGCGGCATCGTCGCGGATCAGCATGATGTTGTCGGCGGCGAAATCCCAATCGGTGCTCGCGAAAAGCCGGCGAAAGCGCCCTTCGAGGAAGAAATCATCCGCGTCGAGAATGCTGATGAAGGGCGATTTGGAGGCCTGGATAGCGGCATTGCGGGCGGAAGAAGGGCCGCGATTGACGTCGAGGCGGATGACGGCAAGCCGGCCGCTGCCGTCGTCGGCGGCTAAAGCCACATCCTTGGTGTTGTCGGTGGAAGCGTCGTCGACCACGACGACTTCGGCGACTTCGGCTTCGCGCAGCGCCGAAGCGATGGAGACGGGAATCGTCCGCGCCGCATTGCGGGCGGCGATGATGACGCAGACCCCCGGGCTCGTCGTCGTCACGGGCATGGGTTCACCTTTCGCTTGCATGAGTGGCAGCCCCGCCCACGATTTTGATTGTGTCGCCCCGCGCCGGCTCGACAGCGGCCGGGCGCTCGAAGATGCGCCGGCTGAGGTCGGAGGAGGCCGCCCAGCCGGCTTCGGCCAGGTAACGGACGGGCTCGCGACCGCAGAGTTCCCACAGCACATGGCGCCGCTGCGGCCAGCGCAGCGACGCAAGCCATGGCGCGATGACCATATGGAAGAGGTCGGCATTGCCGATGCGCGCCAGGATGCGGGCGGCGCGATCCGAAAGCAGCGTGTCGGCGGCGCCAAGCAGCACATCTGCGGCGCGCAGTCCCAAAAGCAGCGTGTCCGCCAGGCCCTGCTCGGCGGCGTGGTCAAGCACCCTTTGCTGCTCGGCTTCGCTCAGCCGGCTGGCGCTGGCCCTGACGTCGCAGACATAGCCGGCGCAAGGCTCGCGATTGAAAAAGGCCTTGGCGACGCTGATCGAGGACAAAAGCAAGGTGTCGGCCGCCGAGATGATCGGCATGGCGGTGCCGGCAACCTCGACTTCGCGCTTGCGGCGCAGGAAGCCGTCGATGTCACGCGGGCTCGGCGAACCCGGCTGCTGCAGCCGGTGGTGGAGGTCGACCGTCGACGCCCTCGCTCCATCTTCGCGAACCATGTGCTGCTCGCCGAGGAAGCGCACCCACCAGACCGAACGCGACTTGCCGGCGACCTCGTAGCCGATAGCGCGCAACGCCTCGCGGGCCTTGGCGAAACCGGCCGGCGGGACCAGAATGTCGACATCGCCGGAGGGTTTCATGAAATGGTCGCCATAGAGCCGGTGCTGCTGGAGCGGTCCCTTGAGGAAGACGAAATCGACGTGCCTGTCGCGCAGCGCGCGATCGATGGCTATCGCATCGCCCATGCAGGCGGCGTTCATCGACATGGTGCGCCGCCGGTAGCCGTCGAGCCAACCGAGCAACTCCGGAGGCGCCGCGCCGGCAGGCGCACGCTTGAGGGCCTTGAGCAGGAATACGCCGATCTTGTTCAGCCTGGCGATGTCGGCGACATTCTCTGCTGAGATTGCTGGCTCTGCTGAGATTGCTGGCTCTGCTGAGATTGCTGGGGTGGCCGAGATTGTCGGCGCGGGCGTATCGGCATGATCGGCGCCAGCGCCGGTGCCCGGCGAGAAAAACAGCCTTAGACAGGCCTGCACATAGGCGACTTCATCGGCACAGCCGGCGGCACGCAGCCTTTCGTACGAGCCATCCTGCATCGCCATGCCCGATGTCGTTCTCCGCTAAATCCCGCCCGGGCGATTTATACCGCACTTGCGAAGAAAAGCACCGGGAAAATTATCGCAGCCGTCCAAAACACAGCTGGAGTCATCCGGTTTATGCAACTACAGCGTTTAAAATCACCATGGGCTCAATCACTTTTGAAGACAACCTCGGGAGGTGCCATGGCAGGTCACGGAGCAGCGGTTTTCTGCAGCATTTTCTTCGCGTCTGCGAGGCACGTTTCTCGCCCAAAAAAATATCATAAATAAATCAAATGCTTATTTATACGGCAGAGACCTGCGGTTGAATTTCAGGATGGTTGAGGTTTAAGATAGCGGTGCTCATGGCTTGATCACCAAGGAAGGCGAGCGCAACCAAGAATTGATTAATGCCTGGTAAATCAGGCTTGACTCATGAATGTTGCCGTGCAGCAATCGCATTGCAGCATAGAGATATGCTGGCGGCATTCTGCAGCCGCTTCCAGTCCTTAATTGGAGAGTACAATGGAACAGAATGTTGAAAAGCATGAGTACGAAACCCCCAGCCTGACGGTTCACGGTTCGATTGAAACCATCACGCAGGGCGGTGCTGGCTCGTTTGCGCTCGATGCGAGCTTTCCGGCGCACACGCCGAAAGGCGAGCTGACCTTCTCGTAAGCTTACAGGGCATCCGGGGGTCTAAGTTGGGGCTCCGGATCTCCTCCAACAGGTGAGCCGGGGGGCTTTCGTCCCCCGGCTTCCCGCCGAGGGTCGCAGGCAACCCGATCCCAGCAAGCCCCAAGGGCGCGGCGGGCCAGCAACGAGGTTTTAGCATGCACTGGAACCCTTCGGACCATGACCGCGTGGTCGCAACCAGCGAGGCGGTGGCTTGCGAGTTCGGCACCGGACTGGCGCTGCTCCACCTCAAATCCAATGTCTATTACAGCCTGAACGGTGTCGGCGCCTTCATATGGGAGCAGATCCAGGAGCCGCGCTCGATGCTCGATATCCGCAGCGCGGTGCTGGCGCGCTACAATGTCGACGCCGAACGCTGCAAGGCCGATGTCGAGGGCCTGCTTAAGGGGCTGACCGAAGCAGGGCTTGCGAGGCTCCACAGTGAGGCACTGGTCTAGGCTCCGCTCGCTGAGCGGCCGGGAGATGCTGTTTCTGGCGCGCTGCCTGACCGTGGTGGCCGTCATGCGGCTTGCGCTGACCTTTTCCTCCTACAACCGTGTCCGCAATCTGGTGACGCGGCTGGACGCCAGGCGCGACCCCGGCATCGCCGATCTCAGACGGGTCGCCTGGGGCGTCGCGGCCGCGGCGCGGCTCGTGCCGGGCGCCACTTGCCTCACCCAGGCGCTGGCCGGGCAATATCTGCTCGCTCGCCAGGGCAACGCCTCGAAGATAAGCATCGGCATCGAGAAGGGGACAGGCAGCGAGCTCAGAGCGCATGCCTGGTTGATGAGCGGCAACCACATCGTGCTTGGCGGCTCGATCAACGGTTTTGCCCATCTGGTCGATCATGGGTCCTGACCGATGAGCGGCGTCGCCGGGATCGTGCATAGCGACAATGGCCGGCCCGCCGGTGCCGGCGATATCCAAGAGATGCTGTCGCGCATGCGCCACCGAGCCCGCGACGGCAGCTCCTGGTGGACAGAGGGCAGCGTGGCGCTTGGCCACGCCTGGCTCGACACGACCGGCGAGGACGGCCCCGGCCCGCTGACGATGGCCGGCGGCAAGCTCGCCATCACCGCCGACTGCCGGCTGGATAATCGCGACGAGCTTCTGGCGCGGCTCGGCCAGCGCGACCGGTCGATGGCCGACGCGGCGCTCATCATGCGCGCCTACCTCAAATGGGGCGAGGCCTGCCCGACCTATCTGCAGGGCGATTTCGCCTTCGCGATTTGGGATGCGGAGCGCCAAGCGCTGTTTTGTGCGCGCGACCATTTCGGCGTCAAACCCTTCTACTATCATTCGACCGGCGGGCGCTTTGCGTTCGCCTCGGAGATCGGGCCCGTCCTGGCGCTGGACGGAGTCGGCAGGCACCTCAGCGAGCACCAGATTTCCGGCTTTCTCGCGGGCTTGCCGGACGATCCGCAAGCCACGCCCTATGCCGAGATATTCCGGCTGCCGGCACGCCACAGCATGATGGTGGTGGACCGCCAGGTGACGCTTCGTCGCTACTGGCAGATCGAACCTGCGCAACGGCCGCCACGCTCGGACGCGGCCGAGGAATTCAGGCATCTCTTCGCGCAATCGGTGGAGAATCGGATGCGCGGTACGCCGGCCGTCGGCGCCATGCTGAGCGGCGGGCTCGATTCATCCTCGATCGCCTGCCTTGCCGGTCTCAGGGCAGCGGCGCAGCGCAACCCGAGGCTCAAGACCTTCTCGCTGATCTTCGACAAGGGCTCGCCGATGGACGAGAAGCCGTTCATCGATGCGGTGCTCGCCGACAATCCGATCGACGCCACCCTGATTGCTGTCGGCAATTACGCGCCCTTCGCCGAATTCGAGCGCATCCTGGAGGAGCAGGAGGGCACTTTCCTGGCGCCCGGCCTGTCGCTGACCCGCGGCCTTTACCGCACTGCGGGCGCCAAGGGAGTCAAAGTGCTTCTCGACGGGCATGGCGGCGACGAGGTCGTCTCGCAGGGCCATGGGCACCTGCACGAGCTCGCCAATGCCGGCAGGTGGCTGGAGCTATGGCGCGAGTTGCACAGTGCCGCCAACACCTATGGCGACGGCATGCTCTCGCTCTACTTCATGTTCCTGACCATCTACGGGCCGGCGTGGCGGATCGCCAGGATGAGGTCGATGGCCAAACGCCTTGTCGGCAAGGTGCGGCGCAGGCCAGCGCAAGCCGCGCGCGCCGCCTGGACCGGCCTGGTCAATCCTGAGCTTGCCCGGCGCACCGATCTTGCCGAGCGCTTCCATCGCAGCGGCTATATGCCGAAAGCCGTCAGCGCCAGCGAAGCACTGACACATCGCTGGCTTCTGTCCGCCGGGCTGGTGCCGCACGCCTTCGAGGTGCTCGACAAGGCCGCCGCCAATTTCGGCGTCGAGCCGCGCTACCCGTTCTGGGACAAACCGCTGGTCGAATTCTGCCTGGCGCTGCCCGGCGAGGAGAAGCTCAAGGATGGTTTCGGCCGCCACGTGCTGCGCCGGGCCATGCAAGGCATTCTGCCGCCGGCGGTGCAATGGCGGCGCGACAAGATCGATTTCACCGCCAACCTTGTCAAAGGCATGCTCGGCAACCACCGCGAGCTTCTGGACAGGCTGCTGATATCGGACAGCGAACGGATCGCGCCCTATGTCAACCTGCCTGAGGTGAACGCGGTCTATGAGCGCATGCTGCGTCAGCCCGAGCAGGCGACGCTGCCCGAGGTCCAGCATGTCTGGCGCTCGGTTTCGCTGTCGCTGTGGCTGCGGCAAGTTCAGGGAAGCCCCGCATGAACCTTCCGATCGCTTCCCTTGTGCGGCCCGAGCCCGCCGCTGAAACGATGACGCCGAGCGGGCGTGTCCGCCATTTCTACCGGGCCTACGGGCTGATCGTCAGCTCGCAAGTGGCCTTGCCGGAATTGGAACCGACGGCGCCGGCCGCGCCGGACCTGGAGATCGCGGTCGGGCCGGTCGACTTCCCCGACGCAGGCTCGAAGGGCGCCACCGCCTTCCGCTTCGAACCGACGCGCCGGTATCTTTCCTGGCAGGCGGTCGGCGCCTTCATGATCAGCGGTGCCAACCGGATCGATGTCGATCCGGCGCCAGGGACCGACGATCCGCTGCTCGCCTTTCCCCTGCTCGGGCCGGTGATGGCGCTCGCGCTGCATCAACGCGGGCTGCTCATCCTGCATGCCAGCGCCATTGCGGTCGGCGCAAAAAGCGTGATCTTCATGGGCGACAAGGGCGCCGGCAAATCGACGACGGCAGGCGCGATGATCCGCGCCGGCCATCGCCTGCTCACCGACGATGTCGTGGCGCTGGATTTGTCCGACCCGGGCCGGCCGATGATCCTGCCAGGATTTCCGCAGCTCAAGCTCGCCGCGGATGCAGCCGGCGCCATCCGCCTCGAGCAGGCGGAGGTGCGTCCGCAGGTGCATCCGCAGATCGACAAGGCACAGCACCGGCTGCATGAAGGATTTGCCGCCGAGGCGGTTCCGGTATCGCGCATCTACATGCTCGAGCGCGGCGAACAGGCAGTGATCTCGCCGCTGACCGGCGCCGCCGCGCTGCCGGCGATCATCAAATTCTCCTATGTCACGCGGTTCGGCCGGGAGGCGCTGCCCGGCGATTCTGCCTCGGCGCATCTCAGGCAATGCGCGCAGGTCGCCGGACGGGTCGGCGTCAGCCGCCTCGAAGTGCCGACCGGGCTTGCGCGGATCGACGAAGCGGTCTCCGCGATCGAAACCGACCTGGCGTCTGGAACAAGGTGAGCCGGGACATGGGCTGGCCCTCGAAATTTCGCCTGTCGTTTTTCCGGGATGTCGCCGGTTTCGGCGCCATGATGGCGCAAGTCGGCGGGCGGCGCACGGCGACGGCGCTGACCTTCCTGATCCTGGGCAGCTTGACCGAAGGCATCTCGATCCTGCTGCTCGTTCCGCTGCTGCGCCTGATTGGCAAGGCCGACCAGGATTACGCAGTGCGGGTGCCGGAGGCCTTGCACTGGCTTGTGCCCGGCGGAACGCTGTCGCTGGCCACGGTGCTCTCACTGCTCGTCGCGCTGGTGGCGCTGCAGGCGATCTTCAACCGCTTCAAGTCGGTCTACATGGCGCGGCTGCTCTACGATTTCGTCAACCGCGTGCGCATGAACCTCTTCGAAAGCATCGGCAAGGCGCGCTGGGGCGTTTTCACCCGCATCCGCAGCTCCGATCTCGATCATGCGCTGAACGGCGACGTCGACCGCGTGCAGGTCGCTGCCTTCTCGCTGCTGATGCTCACCCAAGCGACGCTGCTTCTCACCGGCTATCTCGTGGTCTCGCTGTTCATATCGCCGGTGATGACATCCTTCGCCGTCCTTGTCGGGCTGGTTCTCTTGGTCGCTCTGCAGCCGTTCCGGGCGCGCGCCAGCGCCTATGGCCGCACGCTGACCGGCAATCGCCAGGACCAGTACCGCACGGTCTCGGAGTTCCTCGGCGGCATCAAGGTCGCCAAGAGCCTGAATGTCGAGGCAAGCTACTTTGCCGAGCTCGGCGCGACGCTGGACAGGATGAAGGCCGACAACATCGCCTTCGTCCGCAACTCTTCGCTCGCCACCGCGCTCTTCCAGGTCACAAGCGTGATCGGGCTCAGCCTCTTCATCTATATCGCGCTGGTCGGTTTCCACCTGTCGCTTGCCGAAATCGTCGTGCTGCTCCTGGTCTTCATGCGGGTCGCGCCGCGCTTCATGGACATGCAGCTCCAGACCCAACAGGTGCTGATCAACCTGCCGGCCTACGCTTCGATGCAAAGCCTCCAGGCCCGTTTCGATGTCGAGCGCGAGCCGGAACAGAGCGTGGCCGAACAAGGCGCGAAGCTGTCGCTCGAGACCGGCCTCAACATCCGCGACGTGTGGTTCGCCTATGGCGAGGGCGACGGAAGACCGGTGGTCAGCGATGTCACATTCGGCCTGCCGGCGGGCAAGGTGACGGCGCTGATCGGCCCTTCCGGTTCCGGCAAGAGCACGATCGCCGACATGCTGCTCGGCCTGCTCGAACCCACCGGCGGCCGCATCCTGGCCGACGGCGTGGAGATCACGGCCCAGAACCGCAGGGCCTGGCGCGATCGGGTCGCCTATGTGCCGCAGGATGTGTTCCTGCTGCACGATACGATCGCCGCCAATCTGCGCCTTGCCGCGCCCGAGGCCAGCGACGATGAGCTATGGGCGGCCCTGCGCAACGCGCATGCGGCCGACTTTGTCGAGCGGCTGGCATTCCGGCTCGAGACAGTGGTGGGTGACCGCGGCGTCAGGCTTTCCGGCGGCGAGCGGCAGCGCATTGCTTTGGCGCGGGCGCTGCTGCGCAGGCCGTCGCTGCTCATCCTCGACGAGGCGACGAGCGCGCTCGACTGGCAGAATCAGTCGTCAATCGCGCAATCGATCGAGGCGCTGCGTGGCCAAATGACGATTTTGACCATCGCGCACCGGCCATCGATGATCGCCTTTGCCGACTGGGTCGTGGCTATCGAGAACGGACGCATCGTCGAGGTCGGACAATATCAGCGGCTGAAGGCAAAAGCCGGCAGCCGCCTGGCCAGGATGCTGTCGGGCGAGCAGGCCGAGCGCGAAACCGCGCCGCCGGCCGAGGCCGCGTTGATCCCTCAGATCGAACGATCAGTGGAGGCTGCGCCTGGCGCTTAGCTCTTCGCCTTCGGCGACCTTGTTCAGGATTGTGCCGCGGTCGGCTTCGCGGACCTTGTCTGCCGATGTCGGCGTGGTTCTGCCAATCATGGCAAAGACCAGAAGGAAATAGCCCGCCTGGATAATGATGGCACAGACGACGGCGCGAAGGACGATGGTGCCCAGCGATGCGCCGTCGAAATACGACCAGCCGATGACGATCGCCAAAGCGAACATCATGCCTATGATGAATTTTGGCAGAGACATGTTCGCCGGCCCCTCAACCGAGACGAACATGCTGAAGCTGCGACTTACCCACCCGCGTAACTCCCCGTTGCGCCAAAGAGCTTTTTATGGCTGCCCAATCCGGCCGGTTGCTTCCGGCCTTCCTTACCCATGCAGACTATGACAGAAACAATTTGCGACTCTATTAAGGCGGCCCGTCCTGGGCAAGGCCCGACAGGTATGGTTTCCAACGATTTTACGAGATCGACTCAACCATGTTGCGTCGCACACGATGGCTCCACCAGCTATTCAATGCAGCGCTTGCCGCTTGAGTAAAACCCACGACTTTGATTAGTATTTTACCTGAGTAACTTACCATTACGAGTGCTTCCGATGGTCTGCAACCGCGTTTCTTCTGCAGCAAAGAACGCACTGTCCAAAAATGGCCCAAAAAGCGGACTACATTTTCCCGGTTTTCTCTCACCTTGTCATAAACGCGCCACAAAGGTGAAAATTTGGGCAAGGCAGGTTTATTATTTAGTCAATTCATGACGTGAACATTTCAGCGAGATGGGAAATTGTGTGTTGCGCTGCAGCATTTTTTTGATATCTTGCCGTAAACCATCCGTTCAACGTATGGAGCTTCTGCATGAGGGACGTCGCCAAGTCGGCTAATGCGGGTTTTGCGCAGGTCGGCGTTGATTTTCCACCCCCCATCGGCGGTCTGATCAAACGCAGTTTCGATATCGTCGGTTCCCTGGCGGGGCTGGCTCTGCTCAGCCCGCTTTTCCTGATGGTCGCCCTGCTGGTCAAGCTTTCGGACAATGGGCCGATTTTCTATGGCCACAAGCGTATCGGCCGTGGCGGCAGGATTTTCTCCTGCCTCAAATTCCGCACCATGGTGCCGGACGGCGAGCGCGTGCTCGCGGCATATCTGGCGACCAATCCGGAAGCCAATGCCGAATGGATCGCGACGCGCAAGCTGAAGAACGATCCGCGCGTCACCCGCGTCGGCCAGGTGCTTCGCAAGCTCAGCCTCGACGAGCTGCCGCAGATCCTCAACATCCTGCAGGGCGACATGAGCCTTGTCGGCCCGCGCCCGGTCGTGCGCGACGAGCTGGAGATCTACGGCAGCGCCGCGGTCTATTACCTGAAGTCGCGCCCGGGTCTGACCGGGCTGTGGCAGGTGAGCGGCCGCAACGACGTGTCCTATGACACGCGCGTCGCCTTCGACCGCCACTATGTCGAGAACTGGTCGTTGTCCGAGGACATTCGCATCATCTTCAAGACAGTTCCCGCCGTGTGGATGTCGCGCGGCAGCTATTGACCGACGGGCCTGTCCCGCAGAACGCGGGGCAGGCATCCGGCAGTAATCTCATCGGGCGGATGGGGCCAAAGCGGATCGGAAACGTTCATTTGACAAAAGACCCCTTCGGACTGTCTTTCGCCTGCAGTCTCATGTCCAGGACACCAGCCCGCTTCGCGGGC
>Ga0105238_10006417_pt1 | contig 11705 bp, 10 predicted proteins | sample KBSC34metaG_FD_81526 | JGI IMG/M metagenome (GOLD analysis project Ga0105238, IMG submission 81526) | Corn rhizosphere microbial communities from Kellogg Biological Station, Michigan, USA - KBS C3-4 metaG | ecosystem: Host-associated > Plants > Roots > Rhizosphere > Soil | place: Michigan, USA... | reverse complement strand
CGGCGGCGCAGCCGCTCGTCGGCGCGCTCGATGACGAAATCCAGCAGCTTGTTGGCCTGCAGCGGATTGCCGGACAGCCAGTGGTCGAACGGGTCCTTGATGGCCTGCTCGACGATGCGCTGGGCCTCGGCAGTAGCAAGGCGGTCCTTGGTCTGGCCCTGGAATTCCGGCTCGCGCACGAACACCGAGAGCATCACCGCGGCGCCCACCATGACGTCTTCCGAAACGATGTGGGCTGAGCGCTTGCCCTGGCCGACGCGCTCGGCGTGATCCTTCAAGCCGCGCAGCAACGCGCTGCGCATGCCCGATTCATGGGTGCCGCCATCCTGCGTCGGGACGGTGTTGCAATAGGAGGACAGAAAGCCGTCGGCGTCGGCGGTCCACGCCACGGCCCATTCGCAGGTGCCATGGGCGCCGACGCGCCCGGATTTGCCGGAGAAGATGTCCGGATGTACCAGCGTGTCGGCGTGAACAGCGGCGCCGAGATAGTCCTTCAGGCCGCCTGCGAAGTGAAAACTGTCCTCGGCCGGAACATCGTCGACGCCCTTGAGCAGCGCCGGATCGCAGCGCCAGCGGATCTCGACGCCGCCGAACAGATAGGCCTTGGAACGGGCCATCTTGAACAGGCGCTGCGGCTTGAAGGAGGCCTTGGCGCCGAAAATCTCCGCGTCGGGCCTGAAGCGGATTTTGGTGCCGCGGCGGTTGTTGATCTTGCCGAGGTCTTCGAGCTTGCCCTTGGGATGGCCGCGCTCGAATGCCATGCGATAGAGCTTTTGGCCGCGGGCGACCTCGACCTCGAGCCGCGAGGAGAGGGCATTCACCACGGACACGCCGACGCCGTGCAGGCCGCCGGAGGTCTCGTAAACCTTGGAGTCGAATTTGCCGCCGGAATGCAGCGTGCACATGATGACTTCGAGCGCGGATTTTTTCGGAAATTTCGGATGTGGGTCGACCGGAATGCCGCGGCCATTGTCGGTGACGGTCAGGAATCCGTCGGCGCCCAATTCCACTTCGATGAAGGAGGCGTGGCCTGCCAACGCCTCGTCCATGGCGTTGTCGATGACTTCCGCGAACAGATGATGCAGCGCCTTCTCGTCGGTGCCGCCGATGTACATGCCGGGCCGCCGACGCACCGGCTCGAGGCCTTCCAGCACCTCGATATCCCGCGCGGTGTAGCCGGCTTCGGCGCTTGCAGCGCGCGACGCGACCTTCAGCGGGGCTCGGCCCTTCGGCTCCGCGGCACCGAAGAGGTCATTGGTCGATTTAGCTTTAGCAAGTGATTTCAATGGCTTTGGCATGGATTTTCATGTTCTGCGCGCGCCATCGAGGCCGCGAATCGTTCGCCTGACTATGCCACGGATAAGCTTAAAAAGTGACCGGCGGGCGCTGAGGTGGTTCCCGGTCTCCTGGAGGAAGATGAGTTTGCCTTCACGCGCGCGAGGGCCCGAAAACGTCAATGCGCACGCAGCCGCCTGTCGGCAAACCATCACGCCCACCCACATCAGCGATCCGATCATCGATCCTTCCGGTTCATTTGACGTGATTGAGGCCAATTGGAAGAGCCTCACGCACCGTCCCCGCCTTTGTGATTTGATGTCGCGGAACGGGCTGGCTTAGCTGTGCCCGGGCATCGAACCCTCGAGCGCAACGGGAATCGGGTTTTGCATCCGATCGCGCTCTAAATTATTGAACGCATGCATGCCGAACCGCTGACGCTTTGGCGGATCATGCGCTACCAACGGTTCAAAGGCCCAAACGGGGCAATCGCCGGGGAAGGGCGTTTTCGAATGGAAGATTTTGCGCGCGCGCTGGCCGACTTCGTGCGCGATCATCAGGGCTGGGCCGCACCGATCGTTCTGGTGCTGGCGTTCGGTGAATCACTTGCCTTCATTTCGCTGCTGATCCCGGCCTGGGGGGCGCTGGTCGCGATCGGCGCGCTGATCGGCGCGAGCGGCATCAACTTCTGGCCGGTCTGGATCGCCGGCGGGATCGGGGCTGCGCTCGGCGATTGGGTCTCCTACTGGTTCGGCTTCAGGTACAAGGAGCAGGTCGCACAGATATGGCCGTTATCACGTTACCCGGAGATCCTGCCGCGCGGCGAAGAGTTTGTGAAGAAATGGGGCGTACCGAGCATCTTCATTGGCCGTTTTTTCGGACCGCTGCGGGCCTCGGTGCCGCTGGCCGCCGGGATATTCGAGATGCCTTACTGGCGCTTTCAAATCGCCAATTTCGTATCCGCGCTGGTCTGGGCGGCGGCGCTGCTGCTGTTTGGCGACGTGATCGGGCAAGTCGCCGAATGGCTGTGGCGCACGGTCTGAAGCTGCTCGGCGCGCGCCCGGAATAAGCAGCAAGTGCGGGGGTTAATCCCCTCGAATACCATCCGTTGCAATCGCACCCTTGTTATCGCCCCTATGGAAAAACGCTGATAAAAGGGGCCCGCAACAAGAGCCAACAAGCGGGGAATCCCGCTCAGAAGCCATCAACTCACAGGGAGGACATCAGCATGGACCTAACACGCCGTCACGCACTCGCCGGGGCCGCAGCGCTCGCGGCCACGCCGCTTTTGCCGTCCGTGCCTGTGAGGGCGGCCGCACCGCTGGCCGAAAAGCAAGCGCCGAGCTTCTATCGCTATAAGGTCGGCGACATCCAGGTCACGGTTGTTTCCGATGGCAGGAATACCTTCAAGCTGGAGGATTCCTTCATCACCAATGCGAAGAAGGAAGAGGTCAACGCCGCGCTCGAGAAGGCGCATCTGCCGCGCGATATCTTCACGATCTACTTCGCGCCGCTGGTGATCAATACCGGCGGCAAGCTGGTCGTCCTCGACACCGGCAATGGCCCGGTGGCCAACGTCAACAGCAAGGGCGCGAATGGTCTGTTCGCTGCCAACATGGCGGCGGCGGGCTTCGATCCCAAGGCGGTCGACATGGTGGTGATTTCGCACTTCCACACCGACCATGTGAACGGCCTGCTGGCGGCCGACGGCACGCCGGCGTTTCCGAACGCCGAAGTGCTGGTGCCTTCAGTCGAATGGAAGTACTGGATGGACGACGGCGAGATGAGCCGTGCGCCCGCGGGGCGCATGCAGGGCCTGTTCAAGAACAACCGCAACATCTTCGATGCCGGCCTTAAGAAGAAGGTCACGCCCTATGAGTGGGGCAAGGAGGTCGCACCGGGCCTGCTTGCGGTTGAATCGGTAGGTCACACTCCCGGCCACACCTCCTATGTGCTGTCGTCGGGTTCGGGCAAGGTGTTCATCCAGTCGGATGTCACCAACAATCCCAATCCGTTCGCGACGAATCCGGGCTGGCACGCGTTCTTCGACCAGGACGGAGATATCGCGGAAAAGACCCGCCGTCGGGTCTACGACATGGTGGCCGCGGAGAAGCTGCAGGTGCAGGGCTTCCATTATCCGTTCCCCGGGCTCGCCAACATCGAAAAGGACGGCGGAGGTTACCGCGTCATACCCGCGCCGTGGAATCCGACGATCTGAGTTGGTTGACGCGTTTGCTGTGCGCGAACCGGCACCCAGTTCGCTCGAAAACGCTTTGGGTACCTTGACGAAAACCGGGCGCGGCCTTATAGCCGCGCCCATGATCAACGCCGCGACCATGTCAATCGCTCGCCGCCGCCGCCGTATGTCAGCGGTATGGGCGGACGTCTGCGTTTAGATTGTCGCTCTGCCGCCGGCTCCGGTCCGCGGCATTTTTCCTTCTCCAGCAGCGCGATCTGATCCGGCGGCTCCCCAGCTAAGCAGGAGACCGCCATGTTTACCCGACCCTTCTTTGAGCCCGATCGAGCTGCGAGCCTTGCCTTTGTGGGCGCGCGGGGATTCGGTGTGGTCTGCGCCTATGACGGCGGCAAGCCGGTCGCTTCCTCGCTGCCGTTCTGCCTCGAATACTTGAGCGACGGCACACCTTGCGTGTCGTTCCACGTCGCGCGCGGCAACGCGCTGGCTTCACTCGCCGGCGGCAAATCGTCATGCAATTCCTCCCAAAAATCATCCTGGCTGCTCGCGGTGAACGGCGCCGATGCGTACGTTTCGCCGCATTGGTACGCCTCGCCCGATCAGGTGCCGACCTGGCTGTATCAGGCCGTGCATCTGTCGGGCCCTGTTCGCACCATGACCGGGCAGGAATTGGCCGACCATCTTGAGGCGCTCAGCGCCCGGTTTGAAAGCTGGCTGGCGCCGAAGCCGCCATGGACGACGAGCGAGGTGACGGCGGGACGGCGCGAAGCGATGATGCAGGCGATCGTGGGTCTGGTGATGACGGTCGAGGAGGTCGAGGGCAGCTTCAAGCTCAACCAGCACAAATCCGACGTCGATCACGTAGGCGTAGCGACAGCGTTGACGCGGCAACCCGAGGCCGCCGCGCAGATGATCGGAAAACAGATGGGCGCACTGCGGCCTCAGCTGAACTACATGTCACCCCTGAACGTTAGTGAATCCGCGGATGGAAGGAACGCGCCATGACCGTCTCCGACACACAGCGGCCGAACGGCCAAGCTCCGATCACCAGCGCTTCCAAGAGACCCGCCATATTCGTTGATGGCGCGTCTGGAACGACGGGCCTCGGCATTCGCGAGCGGCTTGGCCTGCAGGACGACGTCTCGGTGAAAAGCATCGCCGAGGAGAAGCGCAAGGATGCGGGGGCAAAGCGCGCGCTGATGGAGGAGGTGGATCTCGTCATCCTCTGCCTGCCCGATGATGCCGCGAAAGAGACCGTCGCGTTGATTGACAGCATGGGGGCTGCGGCCCCCAAAGTCCTGGACGCATCGACGGCCTTTCGCGTCGCCAGCGACTGGACCTATGGCTTTCCGGAACTTGAGCCGGGGCAGGCCGACAAGATCCGGGCGGCGCGCAAAGTCTCGAACCCAGGCTGCTATCCGACGGGCGCGATAGCGCTGCTGCGGCCGCTCGTGGATGCGCGAATGGTGCCGGCGGACTATCCCATCGCCATCAATGCCGTGAGCGGCTATTCCGGCGGCGGCAAGTCGATGATCGAGAGTTTCGAAGGCGGTACGGCACCGGCCTTTGAATTCTATGGCCTCGGCTTCGAGCACAAGCATTTACCGGAGACGCAGCTGTACTCACATCTGACGCGCCGTCCGATCTTCGTTCCGTCGGTCGGCAACTACCGGCAAGGCATGCTTGTGTCGGTGCCTTTGCATCTCGATACGCTTCCGGGCAAGCCAGATGGTGCCGAACTCCAGTCCGCGTTGGCGAAGCGCTACGCCGGGAGCACCTATGTCTCGGTCATGCCGCTCGAAAACGCGGATGCAAAGTCCGGACGCATCGAACCCGAGGCGCTCAACGAGACCAATATGCTCGAACTTTATGTCTTCGCGAGCCAGCAATATTCGCAGGCGGTTCTCGTCGCACGTCTCGACAACCTTGGTAAGGGCGCTTCAGGTGCGGCGGTGCAGAACATGCGGTTGATGCTGGGCTTTGCCGATACATAGGGTCATGGACCCCGCCGACGAAGATACCCTGCGATTTTACGGGAGCAACGCACAGGCCTATGCCGGGCGCGAGATCACGTCGCGCCAAGTCCGGCTCAACCGTTTTCTGGTGGCGATGCTGTTCGTGGTGGACCGCAAAAGCCTCTGACCATCGGGTACTTAGAGAATCTTGAAGATCGCCAGCGCCAGTATGGCCTGCGCGAAGAAGCCGACGGTGAAGGCCAGCGTGCGAAACACCGGCAGGCCCAGCGTGTAGACGATCAGATGCGCGACGCGGGCCCAGAAATACACCGCGCAGGCGTAGACGGTCCATGTCGTCGAATAATCGATCTGGGAGAGGATCAACACCAGCGGCGCGAAGATGACGAGGTTTTCGACCGCGTTGTCATGCGCGAACATCAGGCGGTTGGCCCATTCCGCATGCGGCTTGTCATTGCGCGATGGATTGGCCATCGCGCCGCTGAGGCCGCGAACCTGACAGCGATTCAATATGTAGGGAATCCAGAGCAATCCCGTCAAAATGACCGTGAGCGTCAGCCAGAACAATTCGCGTGTCATCGGTTTCCCCTCGATCAATTTTCGAATCTCGTCCCGGCGGGACGACCGGTTATACCTAAAGGCGCGGCGCAGCGCTATGCGCGGACCCGCACGTAGCTGCCGGGGGCATCTTCGATCGGAGGCATCGCCTCGGTGCCGACCGCGCGCGCGGGCACTTCCTCGGCGTCGATGCCGGCGAGCCACCCGTGCCAGTCGGGCCACCACGAGCCCTTGTGCTCCTGGGCACCCTTGAGCCAGTCCGCCAAGGTTATGTCCTTGATATTGTCGTTGGTCCAGAACTGGTACTTGCCCGACGATGGCGGGTTGACCACGCCGGCGATATGCCCGGACCCGGACAGCACGTATTTCACCGGGCCGCCGAAAAATTGCGAGCCGTACAGCACGGAATCGGCCGGCGCGATGTGATCCTCGCGGGTCGCCAAATTGTAGATCGGTATCTTCACCTTCGAGAGATCGAGCAGCGTGTTGTCCAGCACCATGCTTCCGGTGGACAGCCGGTTCTCCAGATAGCAGTTGCGCAGGTAATACGAATGGTTCGCCGCCGGCATCCGCGTCGCATCCGAATTCCAGTGCAGCAGGTCGAACGACGACGGCGGTTGTCCCTTCAGGTAATTGCTGACGACATAGGACCAGATCAGATCGTTCGAGCGCAGCATGTTGAAGGCCATCGCCATCTTGCTGCCTTCGAGCACGCCCGACGCCTGCATGTCGCGCTCCAGCGCCGAGACCTGGTCTTCGTCGACGAACACCAGAAGATCGCCGGCGTTCGTGAAATCGACCTGCGCCGCCAGAAGTGTCGCCGACGTCACGCGCACGCGCCGCTTTTCCGCAAGCCAGGCCAGCGTCGACGCGAGCAGGGTGCCGCCGACGCAATAGCCCATGGTGTGGACTTTCAACTCGCCGGTGGCGCGCTCGATGGCGTCCATCGCCGCCAGCGGGCCTTCCTTCATGTAGTCGTCGAAGGTTTTCGCCCCCAGGCTCTTGTCCGGATTGACCCACGAAATCACGAACACCGTGGTGCCCTGGTCGACGCACCATTTGATGAAGGATTTTTCCGGCTTGAGGTCGAGAATGTAGAACTTGTTGATCCAGGGCGGCACGATCAGAAGCGGCGTGCGCAGCACGTTCTCCGTCGACGGTGCGTACTGGATCAGCTGCATCAGCTCGTTCTGGTAGATCACCTTGCCCGGCGTCGTCGCCATGTTGACGCCGACGATGAGGTTGGAAGGATCGGACTGGCGGATACGCAGCGTGCCGTGTCCGGCCTCGATATCTTCCGCCAGCATCTTCATGCCGCGGACGAGATTGTCGCCGCTGGACGCCAGCGTCTCGCGCAGAATTTCCGGATTGGTAAGCACGAAATTCGATGGCGCCAGCGCGTTGCTGATCTGCTGGACGTAGAATTCGGCCTTCTTGCGGGTATGCGGATCGACGCCTTCGGCGTTGCGTACCAGCTCCTGCGCCCACTGCGTGGTGAGCAGATAGAGTTGCATGATGAAATCGAAAAACTGGTTCGATTTCCATTCGGGATCGCTGAATCGCTTGTCGCGCGGCGATGGCGCGATCACCGGCGGCGCCTCCTCGCCGGCAAGGCGGCGCACCGACGAGCCCCACAGATCGAGGTAGGCCTTGCCGATCTTCGTCTGTAGTTCTGCCGACCGCTCCTTGTCCGACAGCCAGTATTCCGCCACCACGCTGAAAGTCTTGACCACCTCGGCGAGTTCGCTGGGCGGCCTGTCCTTGAGGTCGCCGCCCTCACGGGGTTTGAGAAAGGCCGCGAGCGCCTGGCCGCTGCTCTCCATGGCCCGTGCGAGATTCAGCGCAAAGGCTTCGGGGTCGAACTTCTTTGCAAGTTGGGTTTCAGCCGTAACGTCGTTCATATCCGCAACACTATAGGTTCATTTCGAGTTCGTCACCGCGCCGGATCAACGCTTGCCAGGTTCGAGTTTAATCTCGACACCGGACGTGTTGCACTGCGACAAAGTATCTTGGTTCTGTCATATTGAAGCCCCAACGGTGCGATTTGGTGTTCAGGTTTTAATCGTTTCGAACGACAATGGTTTGAGCGTCTGCGGCAACCGCTGATGAAATAAGCGCCGGGCGGCTGCAAAGTTCACGTGGGCGATATGAGGACTTCCGGAAAGATGTCGGGGAATCGAAAAAACAGAGCACTGGCTTTGGGAGCGCTGCTGGCGTCTGCGCTTGCGCTTGGCGGCTGCTCGATATCGATCGCGGATCTGCCGCTGGTCGGCACGCCAGCCGATGCGCCGGAGCGTCCGAAGGAAACCGGCGCCTACCTTCCGGTTCATGATTTGCCTCCGGATCGCGCCGAGCCCGAACTGGCGCCGGCGGAGCGGGCCAAGATACAGGCCGAACTGGTCGCCGCGCGGGACCGTCAGGCGTCGGCGGCAGCTGCCAAAGATGCGGCGGCGAAGTGAGCTGAGCGCACTGTAACGGCTGGCGCAGCCGGGCGGCCGTGGTAAAAGAACCTCAATTCAACCGCAAAACAGGGCGAAGACATCAAGTTTGCGCCTGAATTCGCTCTAAATCTTTGATTTAGCGCGATTTCTGGACGAAGCCGAATTCCGTTTCGTTAGCAGGCTGTCGGCGATTCTGCCTTTATTGGTTGTCGGAGCCAGGACCCATGGAAGATTTTTACCGCATCCGCCGTTTGCCGCCTTACGTGTTCGAGCAGGTCAATCGGGCCAAGGCGGCGGCACGGAATGCCGGAGCCGATATCATTGATCTCGGCATGGGCAATCCGGATCTGCCGACACCGCCCCATGTCATCGAAAAACTGAAGGAAACGCTGGGCAAGCCGCGGACCGACCGCTATTCCGCCTCGCGCGGCATCACCGGCCTGCGCAAGGCACAAGCCGCCTATTACGGCCGGCGCTTCGGCGTGAAGCTCAATCCCGAGACCCAGGTCGTGGCGACGCTGGGCTCCAAGGAAGGCTTTGCCAACGTCGCGCAAGCGATCACAGCCCCCGGTGACGTGGTGCTGTGTCCGAATCCGAGCTATCCGATTCATGCCTTTGGATTTCTGATGGCCGGCGGCGTGATCCGCTCGGTGCCCTCGGAGCCGACGCCGCAATTCTTCGAGGCGGTCGAGCGCGCGATCATCCATTCAATCCCGAAGCCGCTCGCAATAGTCGTCTGTTATCCGTCCAATCCGACCGCCTATGTCGCGAGCCTCGATTTCTACAAGGATCTGGTGGCGTTCGCGAAGAAGCACGAGATCTTTATCCTGTCGGATCTGGCCTATGCGGAAGTCTATTTCGACGACAGCAACCCGCCGCCCTCGGTGCTGCAGGTTCCCGGCGCGATCGATGTCACCGTGGAATTTACCTCGATGTCGAAAACCTTCTCGATGGCCGGCTGGCGCATGGGATTTGCCGTCGGCAACGACCGCATCATCGCCGCGCTGGCGCGGGTAAAATCCTATCTCGATTACGGCGCGTTCACGCCGATTCAAGTGGCCGCGACCGCGGCGCTGAACGGTCCGGAGGATTGCATCCGCGAGATGCGCGACACCTATCGCAAGCGCCGGGACGCGCTGGTGGAGTCGTTCGGCCGGGCGGGGTGGGATATTCCGCCGCCGGAGGCCTCGATGTTCGCGTGGGCGCCGCTGCCCGCGGCCTTCCGCGGCGTCGGCAGCATGCAGTTCGCGACCCTGATGGTCGAGAAATCCGGCGTCGTGGTCTCGCCTGGGGTGGCCTTCGGCGAGCACGGCGAGGGCTATGTCCGCATCGCGATGGTGGAAAACGAGCAACGTATCCGCCAGGCCGCCCGCGGGGTGCGCCGCTTCCTTGAAAGCGGCATCGAAACGTTGCACAACGTGGTTCCTCTCGCCAACCGGCGATAGGCATGATCCCGAAAAGCATGTCCTCGGGCTTGACCCGGGGATGGAGACGGTTTTCGGATCAGATCATGCCTAATAATAATCTCTCCGGCAGGTTTTTCTCGTCATGGTCGCACCCCTGAAAGTGGGTATTGCGGGGCTCGGCACTGTTGGCGCCGAAGTCGTTCGCCTCATCGAGCAGCAAGGCCCGATCTTATCGGCGCGCAGCGGACGTGGCGTGCGCGTCGTCGCCGTCACCGCGCGCTCGAAGGCGAAGAAGCGCGGTCTCAATCTGCGCGGCATCGCCTGGGCCAACAGCGCACTGGCGCTGGCGAGCGACCCCGGCATCGATTGCTTCGTCGAATTGATGGGCGGGGCCGGCGACCCCGCGCTGTCGGCGATCGAGGCGGCGCTGAAATCCGGCAAATCGGTGGTCACCGCCAACAAGGCCTTGATCGCCAAACACGGATTGCGGCTGGCGAAGTCGGCCGAAAAGCATGGCGGCGCGCTGAATTTCGAGGCGGCGGTTGGTGCTGCGATCCCCGTCATCAAAACCTTGCGCGAAGGTCTCGCGGGCACCCACGTCAATCGCGTCTACGGCATCCTCAACGGCACCTGCAACTACATCCTGACCCGGATGGAACAGGAGGGATTGTCGTTCGCCGAATGCCTGAAGGACGCGCAGCGCCTTGGCTATGCCGAGGCCAATCCGTCGTTCGACGTCGATGGCCACGACACCGCGCAAAAGCTCGCCATTCTGGCCAGCCTTGCATTCGGCACCAAGGTCGCGCAGCGTGCGGTGTATGTCGAAGGCATTTCTTCGATCGCGCCGGAGGATCTGCGCGCGGCGGAGGAGCTCGGTTTTCGCGTAAAACTGCTCGGGGTCGCGGTGCGGACCACGAAGGGCATCGAACAACGCGTGCATCCGACCATGGTGCCGAAATCCTCCTCGATCGCGCAAGTGATGGGCGTCACCAATGCGGTGACCATCGACGGCGAGGGGATTCCGCCGATCACGCTGGTCGGCCCCGGTGCCGGCGGAGCGGCAACGGCATCGGCTGTGGTCGCCGACATCGCCGACGTCGCGCGCGGCATCCGCGCCAAGCCGTTCGGACGTCCGGTGGCGCGATTGCGTGCCATCAAAAAGGCGCCGATGGAGCGCCATGAAGGCGGCTACTACATCCGGCTGATGGCGCGCGATCTCGCCGGCACCGCCGCGGCTATCGCGACCCGGCTGGCCGAGCAGAAGATTTCCATCGAATCGATCGTGCAGCGCCATCCCGATGGCGTTGACCCGAACGGCGCGGCAAGGAAAGCTTCGCCGGTGCCGGTCATCCTGATCACCTATGCCACCAGCGAGGATGCGGTATACCGCGCGCTGGAGGCGGTACAGCGCGACAAGGTGATCCGTGGCCGGCCGCAGGTGATACGGATCGAAAAAAACTAGCGCGCGGTCCGAATGGACGGTGCGCGAAGCCATTGGTTGCGGGACGAAAGTCCCGCTGTGACATCTTGAGGAGTTCGCCGATGTCGACCCATATTTCTGTTCCGCCGCAGCTATTGCTGGAGCGCATCCTCACGCTCGAGATCGTGCGGGTGACGGAACGCGCGGCGGTGTCGGCGGCGCGGCTGCGCGGCCACGGCAAGGATAAGGCGTCGGACCAGGCGGCGGTCGATGCGATGCGTCGCGAGCTCAACAAGCTTCCGATCGACGGCACCGTGGTGATCGGCGAGGGCGAGCGCGATGAAGCGCCGATGCTTTTCATTGGCGAAAAGGTCGGCATGAACGCAGGTCCGCAGGTCGATATCGCGGTCGACCCGCTTGAGGGCACGACATTGTGCG
>Ga0105238_10006409_pt1 | contig 11709 bp, 11 predicted proteins | sample KBSC34metaG_FD_81526 | JGI IMG/M metagenome (GOLD analysis project Ga0105238, IMG submission 81526) | Corn rhizosphere microbial communities from Kellogg Biological Station, Michigan, USA - KBS C3-4 metaG | ecosystem: Host-associated > Plants > Roots > Rhizosphere > Soil | place: Michigan, USA... | reverse complement strand
CGGCGTCACCGTATGCCGGGCCACGGCGCGGCTGGGATGGATGACGAGCACGCCGAACGGATAGACGTGCATGACCTGGTCGGCCGCCGGAGCGTCGTCGGGCGTGGCCGCGCCCACGTCGATGTGGACGGCGGCGCTGTAGTTGAGGCTGAGCCGGGAGAGCAGCGGCGTGTAGGGCGGGTTCGGCGGCGCCGGACGCGGGCCCCGCATCCGCGTCGCCAGGGTCTGGGAAAGCACCGTCGGGTACAGCTGATGGCCGAAGGCCGCCGGCGGGCCCGCCAGCTCCACGCGCACGAAGCCGTTGCGCGCCGACTGATCCAGCACCAGCTCGCGGTCGTCGGGAACCGGGCGCCAGGCCCCGCGCAGCGCCAGGGAATCGAACTCGATCCGCCGGCCAAGGGTCGGCGGGCCGGCGGCGAACAGCGGCTTTGGCGTGGACCCGGTGGGCAGCCAAAGCCCGTCGCGCATCACCGACAGGTTGACCACGAACGAGCCGTCGGAGATCCCGGCGCCGTAGCCGGCGTAGTGGTCGTCGAAACCGTCCGGCGGCAGTCCGGCCCAGTCGGGGCGCAGGGTCAGGGCCGTGAGGCGCTTGCGCGCCAGCTCCGGCGCGGCGATCACCAGGTAGGACGACAGGTCCGGCAGCGGCCCGAACGGCATGAACGGCCGCGCCGCGTCCAGCGGCCCCAGCTGGTTGTAGGCGCGCAGGTCGCGCACGCCCTCGACGTTGACCTCCAGGTCGATCGCCGTCAGCAGGACGTCGCGCAGCAGCGAGACGGGGTAGAGCAGCGCCGCTTCGTTCACCACCAGCCGCAGCACCGGCTCGCCCACCGGCCATTCCGGCCCATGGACCTCGGTCAGGCAGGCGGTGACCGGCGGCTCCTCGTTGGTGAGCCGCAGCTGGATGGTCAGCGCATCGCCGTCGAAGGCCAGGATCGGCCGCTGCAGCAGCCGCCACCCGTCGGCGGTGCTGATGGACGCCTGGAACAGGTTCTCGATCAGCCGGCTGCGCAGCAGCAGCCGCCGGTCCGCCGGCGTGACGACCCGCTGGGTGATGAGATCGTCCAGCGCCATCACGTGCTGGACCACGTCGATCAGCGTCGCGCCCGACGCCGGGCTGACGTCGCCGGCCAGGCCGAAGAGGATCATCTGACGGGCCAGCGCCGACTGCAGCTTGGCGTCCAGCGCCTCGCGACCCGACAGCAGCCAGCGGCCGAAGATGCGCTCGAAGCCGCGCGGGAACGCCGAGGCCGGCGCGGCGAGCGCCTCCTCAGCCAGCGTGTCCAGCCCCTCCGGCTCGAGGTCGAGGCTGAGGCGCACCTTGATCGAGCGCTCGCCCTCTTTCATCCATAGCGTTGGCGAGGCGATCGCCAGCCCGATGCGGCCCTCGACGCCGCCCGAGCCGCCGCCGCGGGCGTCGGGCCCGAACAGCGGCAGCACCCGCGGCGCGGCGTCCGGCGCCGCCGGGGCGGTGAGGTCCAGCTCGTCGATGCGCAGGCGGCTGACCAGGCCCAGCCGGAACTCGGCCGGCGAGAACGGATCGCGCTGCAGGCGCGCGGTGCGCAGCTCGGCGACCTTGGCGTCGGTCAGCCGCAACGAGGTCTCGGCGACGAAGGTCGCGGCCGGCGCCTCGGGCGTCCGCGAGGCGGTGAAGCGCACGCCCGCGGGCACGTGCACCGCGCCGGGGTGCGTCGGATCGCGCTGCAGGACCAGGTGGACGCTGTCGGCGCGCCCCGGCCGCGCGGCGGTGCGCAGCACCTCGTCGTAGTAGAAGTCGCGCAGGCGCCCGGCGAAGGCGTTGCAGCGGGTCTGCACCTGATCGTAGACCAGCGTCAGCGCGATCACCAACGCCGCGGCCGGCTCGTGCGCGCCGCTGCCCAGCGCCTCGGGCCAGTCGTGCTGGGCGATGTCGCGGATGCGCTCGAACGCGTTCAGGAACGCGAAGCACAGGCGCCACAGGTCGGCGAAGTCCTTCGGACGCGGCGGCTCCTGCGCCAGGCGGCGCAGCATCTCGCCGGGGGCCTCAGCCTCGTCCATCAGCCGGGCCAGCAGCCGTTCGGAGGCGGCGAACTGATCGATCTGGCGATCGGCGGCGGCGGCCAGCGCCTGGGCGCGTACGCCGGGCACGTCGCCGAGGCGTTTGCGCCAGTCGGCGAGCCAGCCGGCCAGGTTCGACAGCCGATCGGTCAGCGCCGCGGCGCGCCCGCCGGCGTGGTCGTCCAGGAAGTCCTGGTGCAGCGCGTCGACGTCGCGGGCGAGCACCTCGGCCAGCAGTACGGTCTCGTCGTTCTCCAGCAACGGGCCCCAGCTGCCGGCGAAGACCCCGTCTTCACGCAGGAACTTCAGGTTCCGCGACAGTTTCAGCAGCATCGCCAGCCGCGTCTGCGGCGCGGTGGGATCCGCCGGGAAGGCGGCCGCGTCGGGCGGGCGGCGTTCGGACTGGTCGGTCCCGGCGGTCATGCCTGGCGCCCGACGCCGGAGCCTTCGCGCAGGTAGAACGGGAAGACGAGGTTGTTGCGGGTGTTGGTGGTGCGGATCGTGTAGTCGATGCCGATCTTCAGCAGGCCCTCGGTCCAGTCGCTCTCGTCGATCGAGACCTCGTTCAGGGTGATGCGCACCTCGAAGAACCGAACGGCGCGCTCGATGGCGTCCTTCACGTCGGTGAGCGTGCTCTCGTTCAACTCCTCGAAGACCATGAACTTCAGGTCGCAGCCGTAGGTCGGCTGCATCACCCGCTCGCCCGGAGTCGTGCTGAAGAGGATGCGCAGGGACTGCTCGATGTCCTCTCGGGAGGCCACGCGCCGGGCGGCCCGCGTTCTGGCGTCGAAGGCGGGCGGGAACGCCCACCCGACACCCTGGAAGCTGTCGTCGCGGTCCATCTCGCTCACCCGCCGATCATCACGGTGGGACAGCCCAGCACCACGCTGCCGCCATGGGCGGTCGTGTCGCCCATCCGCACCGCCGGACGGCCCGAGATCGTCACCGTCGCCGAGCCCTTCACCAGCGAGTCCGGCGGACCGACGCACACCGCCAGGTCGCCGACCACCGCGGCCGGCAGGCCCCCGATCATCACGGTCGGAACGCAAGGCCCGCTGATCGGTCCGCCGACGTGCGGGATCGGCGGAATGCCCGGGGTCTGCATCGGGCAGGTGTGCAGGTCGGTGATGCGGGCGGCGGGCGGCATGGCGGGTTCAGTTGATCATCACCATGGCGCCACGCACCGTGGTCTGGCCGCTGGCCGACAGCTCGGCGGTGGCGCTGCCCTTGCCGGTGAAACCGACCTGGGCGTCGCAGGTGACGTTGAGGCCCTTGGCGCTGACGTCGGCCTTCGAGCTGATCGAGACCGCGCCCACGGCGTCGAGCGTCAACGAGCCCTTGGCGGTGATCTTGATGTCCTTCGGGCTGTCCAGGGTGATCCCCGAGGTGTTCAGGGTCACCTTGTTGTCGGACTGGTCCTGGATCAGGATTTCCTTGGCGTCGTCGCTCAGCACGATCTTGTTCTTGCCGGGCGTGGTGATGGTGATCGACTTCTTCTCTTCGTCGATCTCGATCTTCGCCTTGCAGCGGGTCACCACCGCCTTGGTGTTGTTCTCCGCGGCGATCGTGTACGGCGGCTGGTTCTTGCTGGAATAGAGGCTGCCCAGGATCACCGGGTGCGACGGGTCGTTGTTGAAGTAGCCCAGGATCACCTCGTCGCCGACCTCGGGCAGGAAGAAGGCCCCGAAGGCGCTGGAGGCGTGGAACTGCGACAGCCGCGCCCAGACGCCAGGCGTGTCGGCGTTCAGGACCGGCGCCTTGACCTGGATCCGCTGCTCGCTGTTCGGGTCGCCGTCCAGCTTGGTCACCACGCCGACCTGCAGGCCCTCCGCGCCGGGCACCCAGCCGGCGGCCGGCGGCGCCACCACGTCGCTGCGTTGGGTGAACCAGTTGGGGTCGAGGCCGAACTCGACCTCGGTGGTCCAGTTGCCGTCCTCGATCTCGTGCTCGAGGCCGCCCACGAACACCGAACCGTTGAACCGCGCGCCGACGCCGGCCAGGTCGATCAGCGTGCCGACCTTGGCCTTGGCGCTGCCCTGGAAGCGCATGCGGCCGCGGATGCGGGCGAGCCCCGCCTTCACCTGCTGGGCCTTGGCCCAGGCGGTCAGCGCCTCGGTCTCCAGCGGCGTGGCGCTCTGCAGGGTGAAGGTGCTCAACCCGACGACCTGCGCCAGCGTGGCTGACGTGATGTCGCCCTGCTCGTTCAAGCTGGCCGGCTGTTCGGTCGCCGTGGCGATCGCCTGGGACTTCGGGTCCCAGCCCACGGCTTGGACGCTGCTGAGCTGGGTGCGCGCGTCGATCTCGGCCTGGAACTCGAGGAGGTCGGCGCCGTAGGTGACCTCCAGCTCCGCCGCGCCGCTGGTGGCGGGCTTCTTCACCGACAGCTCGCCGTCCGTGGCGATCACCAGGAGCCCGTTCGCCTCGGCCCGGGCCACCATGAAGTCCCAGTCGGTGCAGTAGTACTGCACCAGCTCCTTGTGCTGCGGCGTGGTCGCGTCCGTCGCGACCGTCAGGCTGTGATTGCCCGCCAGCTTCTGGATGATGTCGCCGTCGGTCTGGTCGACGTAGTTGGCGTTCTTCCGCCCGACGGTCATCTTGACCGCCTTGTCCTGGCACTCGGCGACCACGCGGCTGAAGTTCTCGCCGCTGATCCGCATCCCCAGCTTGACCACGACGCCTTCGAAGATCGTCTCCTCGCGGTCGCCGTAGCCGGCCTTGATGGCGATCTCCGACCCCGGCTTCATGGTCGCGCCGTCGGCGACGTCCCAGGCGCCGGTGGTCATGTCGCCGTCTTCGATCACCAGGGTGGCGCTGGGCACGGTGTTGGCCGCCCGGCGAACCCGGATCGACACCAGCCGCACGCTGTCGGCCAGCGGCTGGCCTCCGCTCGTGACCGACACCCGGACGGGGCCGTCGCTGTTGGCTCGGGGAGAGGCGGGCATGGTCTACTCGAGCGGCGGGAACTGCAGGCGCGTGCCCGGCTCCAGCCGACGGAAGCTGTCGAGGTGGTTGAACCGAGCCACGTCGACGACGTAGCCGGGATCGCCGTAGATGCGCATGCAGAGCAGTGGCAGGGTGTCGCCTTCGCGCACGTCCCAGACGTGGGTCAGGTCGGGCGACGAGCGGTTGCCCAGGAGCTCGGCCTCCTTGGTGCTCATGAAGCCCACGAACTGCAGGATCACCTTGGCGCGCAGCGGGTCGCCGCTGGGCTTGAACAGCGTGTACTCCACCCGCATGGACTGCATGCGGCCGTAGAGGATCAGCGTCCCCCACAGCACCCGCACGTGGTCCGGCTGATGCTCGGAGCCGTCGTAGGTGTAGACGACGTTGTTCAGCGCCTTGACCTGGTCGGCGACCTCTCCGGGGTCGCTTTCGGTGGGCACCGCGCCGGTGCCGTCCAGCAGCAGCGTGAAGTCCACCTTGTCGGGCATGACGCCACTGAACCGGGTCTCCGAGCCCACCTGGCCCAGCGTCATGCGCGTGTTGTACCGGATCGCCCGCTCGTGCTTGACGTCGGTCGGGTTGAGCATCGCGGTGAACGACTTCGTGCGGTCCACGGTCGTCGAGCCGTCGGGCGAGACCTTCACCCGGTTGATGGTCAGCTGCGTCTTGCGCCCGTCGCTCATGGGCTCACCGCTCGCGTTCGCGGCGCAGCCGCTCTTCGAGCCACGCCTTGCATTCGCTCAGCAGCTCCTGGCGCATCGTCTCGCGCCAATCGGTCTGCTCCTCCTGCGACGGCGGCTTCGCCTGGGCGACGTCGCCGCCGACGTTGGACTTGATGAGCAGTTGGCGGACTTCGATCGTCATGCGGCTACAGCTTCCGGGTGGAGACGGCGTAGGTGAGGTCGATCTTCTCGATCGCCACCTCGTTCTTGTCGGACCGGAACGGGTCCACCGCCCACTGCGCCGGGAAGGCGTTCTCGAACGACCAGGCGCGCAGCGGATCGCCCGACGCGTTGAGCAGGTAGACCAGCACCAGCTTCGGCTTGACCTTGACGCCGAGCCCGCTCTCGAGGGTCTCGCGGCACCACTGCACCAGGGGCGAAGTCACCTCCGCCACGCCGCGCTTCAGGGTGAGCTTCGGGTGCTTCACGCCCTTGGGCAGGGCGTGAAGGAACCGGTTCTCGCCCCCTTCGTGGTAGCTCTCGGTCTCCATTTCCGAGCCGATGCCGCCGACCTCCTGGAAGGAGGTCTCCGACAGCAACGCCGGGGATCCGAAGCTCACCTTGAAGGAGAAGGCGGCGGGCGGGTAGGCGTTGGTCATCCGTTGGCGATCGTCAGGCCTTCGTGGACGATGACGATGGTCTCCACCGCCACCTCGTTGCCCGTCGACTTCAGGTCGGTGCCCTGGATCTTCGACGGGTAGGCGTTGGTGAGCGTCCACACCATCGTGGGACTGCCCTCTTCATCCAGCAGGCTGATGGTCACCGGGATGCGCTTGATGGTGTTCATCTTGATCTGGTTGAACCAGTCCCAGAACTTGTTGTCGGACTTCATCACCCCCTTCTTCATGGTGATGTCGCCGAACTTCTTCAGCCCCGGCATCTTGATCGACGAGAACGACGGGCTGTCGCCGTGCCGGTACTCGATGGTCTGGGCCTCGATATCGAGGCCGCTGACCTCCTGGAACGACATCACGTCGGAGTCCCACTTCACCTCGAAGCGGAATTTCGGGATCGGCCAGTCGGTGGTGGATTGTGCGGAGCCGTCATCGGCCATGGGTCTTCTCCAAGACTGAGATCAATGGGTTGGAAGGCGCGGGTTCAGGCGATCACGACTTCTGCATCTGCTGCTGGAAGGTGATCTCGATGAATTCCGCCGGCCGGGTGACGGCGACGAGCACGGTCACGCGCAGGATCCCTTCCAGGATGTCCTCCGACGTCATCGTCTCGCCGAGGCCGCAGAAGACGCTGAAAGCGTCCTCCGGCACCGCGCCCGCCAGACCACCGCGCTTCCAGACGCTGGTCAGGAAGTTCTGGATCATGCTCTTGATGGTGAGCCAGGTGCCCGCGACGTTGGGCTCGAAGACCATGGCCTTCGCCGCCAGCCTGGACGACTCCTCCAGCATGATCATCGTGCGCCGCACGTTGACGTAGCGCCAGTCGAGGCTGTTGCCGTCGAGCGTGCGCGCGCCCCACACCAGGACGCCCTCGCCGATGAAGGCGCGGATGGCGTTGATCGACTTGCCCGTCGGCGTGACGTTCAGGTCCTCCTGCTGGTCGTGCGAGATGGCGACCGCCGGCGCCGTGACGTTGTTGAGGCTGACGTTGGCGGGCGCCTTCCAGACGCCGCGGGTGTTGTCGACCATGCAGTAGACGCCGGCCATCGCCGCGCTGGGCGGCATCAGGTTGACCTGGATCGCGGCCTGCTTGGCGATGGCGCCGTAGAGGTCGATCACCGACGCGAGGGTGGCGTTGGTCTGGCCCTTCTGCTGTGCAACCCAGGCGTCGCCGTTGGCGGCGGCCCAGTCGTCGCCCTGCTTCTTGGCGTCGGCCCCCTTCACCGCCGCGTCGCCCTTGGCGGTGTTCTGGTCGTCCCAGTCCTTCCGCGCGGCCGCCTTCCACTCGTCGTCGCTCTGGGCCGCCGCGTCGATGACGCCGCCGAACTTGGCCAGGACGGCGGGATCCAGGCTGGCCTTCAGCAGGCCGCCCAGAAGCTTGCGGTTGCTGAAGTTGTCGAAGCTGATCTCCCGGTCCTGCAGGATCCCGGTGCGGACCCACGGGTAGTAGGCCGCGCCCCACATCAGGTTGTTCACCCCCAGGTCGCTGCGGAACTTGTCGATCGGCTGGAACTTCGGGTCCTGCCGCTCGCGCCAGCCGTCGTACACGTCGAGGATGGCGAAGCGGTTCTTCATCACCTCGCCGCAGTGGCTCAGCATCTGCTGCTGCACGTAGATGCACTGCGGTTCCGTCAGCACCACCGCGTCGGGGATCACCACCATGGTGGGCTCGAGTTCGGCGGCCAGCGCCGCCACGCCGCCGATGAGGACGTCGGGGTCCGGCGCGGCCTTGTAGTCGCCGACGGAGACCACGTAGCAGGGCCCGCCGCCGTTCTGGAAGAAGTGCCGCATCGCCCAGTAGAGGACGCGCCGGTTGCCCTTGGCGTGGCGCACGGCATAGGGCGCCTGGGCCGCGCCCGCCGTCGGGCTGGCGAAGAAGTCGGCCGTGATGTCCGAATCCTTGCCGTCGACCGGCAGGATGTCCAACAGCGGCGCGTTTTCCCTCCCGAAATAGCGCTCGAATTCCGCCAGCGAGGCGATGCGGAAGGGCTTCTTCAGCAGCGGCGCGCCATTGTTGGAGGCCTTCTCCGTGTAACCGACGAACGCCGGCACGGCCGTCGCGACCTCGACCACGGAATTGGGGAAGGCGTTCTTCTCGACGATGTAGACCCCGGGCGTTTTCATCGTGGCCATCTGGCTAGCTCCTCGTTGACGGGTGGGCGTTCATTCAGCGGTCGACATAGATTTCCGAGACGATCGTGGGCGGGTCGCGGGCGCGATCCAGCGCCAGGCGCCCGGGCGCGGCGGCGGGCAGGCTGGCGATCAGCACCGGCCCTGGCGCACCGCCCTGCCCCGCGCCGCGCAGCTGGAACCGCTGCGCCGGGCGCTCGGCCAGCGGGATGGCCTTCTCCGAGACGAACGACAGGGCCGCGCGGCCGTCGGCCAGGGTCTCCGGCGCGGCCGCGCCGAAGGCGACGGCGCCTTCGGGGTCGTCGACCCGCGGTGAATGATCGCCCCAGTCGCCCAGCAGGATGTACTTCCAGCCGATCGCGCGGCTGGCGAGGTCGAGCCGGTAGCGCCGCCCCGCCTCCCTGAGGTCCGCCGAGACCGGCAGCTCGAGCCGGAAGCTGGCGGCGGACGCCTTCGGCGAAAGGCCCGGCCCCTGCGGCTCGCTTAGCCGCCAGACCCCGCTCTCGTCCGCCGCCGCGCCGGTCCCGGAGAATCGCGGCGGGCGCAGGTTCGGCGGCGGCGGGGCTTGCGTGTATTCCGCGAACAGCGGGTCGTCGGCCACCACGTCGAACGCCAGCTCGACGTCCGCGCCCGCGGCCAGCGGCCGCCCGCCGCGGCCTTCGGTGTCGTAGAACACGATCATCGCGTTCGCCAGTTCGCGCAGCACCGACCCGGTCCGCTCCAGCCACGCCGCCGTCCGCGCGTCGGGCAGGAACCGCAGCTGCAGGCTGGCCGGGTCGGCGAAGTACTGGTGGACGACGTCCACGCGCAGCAGGGGGGCGTAAGTCGGCATCGCCGCTTACGCCCCCGCCACGGCTTCGACCTCGGGCCGCGTGACCCGCGTCGGCTGGCCTTCGAGGCGCTGCGAATCGATCACGATCATCCGCGCCCGGTAGAGGATGGACGGCAGGTAGTGGCTGCCCAGTACGCCCCACAGGTTGCCCAGGTCGGTGATGGTGAGGTTCTCGATCTCCAGCGTCAGCCGGTCGATGTCGGGGTCCAGGCCGGGCGTGTTCTGATGGTCGAACATCGGCCGGCCCTGGAAGAAGGCCGCCGTGTCGGAGATCAGCTTCAGGGCCTCGGGGTACTTCGTGCCGCTGAAGTTGGCGGCGAACATCAAGAGCAGGTTCAGGTGCAGCGGCGGCTGGACCAGCGCCAGGCGGTCACCGCCGCGGTCCACGCGGCTCAGGCCCCGCTGCGCCGTGGGCTCGCGCTGCACGTTCACCAGGAAGACGGCAAGCTTGTCGACCGCCAGCGGCGTGGCGGTCCCGTCGAGCTCCATGAGGTTGGAGACGACGACCAAATCCTCGGTTGATTGAGTGTGCCGACGCAGGGTTAGGTTGAGTTCCTGCGCGACACGAGCAACAGCCGCGCCGATCATCGCCCTCCCCGATACAAACACACCCCGTGAGCTCGACTACATCACCTCCGCAGGGCCGCCGCAAACCAAAAGTTAACCATAAGGCGAGCACCAGCCGCGCCTGCCCGCACAAGGTGCAAGCTTCGCTGTGACAGCGAGAAGTTGGGGCGTTGCGTCGGCCGCTGGGCGGCCCGGATCACCAGGCCATCACGACCTTGCCGGCCTGGCCCGAGAGCGCGGTGGCGAAACCGCCCTCGAAGTCGTTGGCGGGCACGCGGTGGGTGATCAGCGCGTCCAGGTCGAAGCCGGCGTGCAGCAGGCCCAGCATCTTGCGCCAGGTCTCGAACATCTCGCGGCCGTAGACGCCCTTCACGGTCAGCGCCTTCAGGATGATCTTGCCCCAGTTGGTGTCGATGGACTTGGCCGGCAGGCCCAGCAGCGCCAGCTTGCCGCCCATGGCCAGGGCGTCGACGCAGGTCTCCAGCGCCTGGGCGGCGCCCGACATCTCCAGCGCCACGCCGAATCCGTCGGCGATCCCTTCGGCCGCCATCACGTCGCGCAGGTCCTCGCGGTCCAGCTGCACCGGCCGCACGTCGGCGAACCTCGCCGCCAGCCCAAGCCGGAAGTCGTTGTAGTCGGTGATCACCACGCTGCGGGCGCCGGCGCGCCTGGCGATCGCGGCCGCCATGATGCCGATCGGCCCGGCGCCGGTGATGAGCACGTCTTCGCCTAGCAGGTCGAACTGCTGGGCGGTGTGCATGGCGTTGCCCAGCGGATCCAGCAGCGCGCCGGCGTCATCGCTCACTTCTGTAGGCAGCGGCACCACGTTGAACGCCGGCAGGCACAGGTACTCGGCGAACGCCCCCTGGCGGTTGACGCCGATGCCCTGGGTGTTCGGGTCAAGGTGGAAGCGCCCGGCCCGCGAGGCGGCGGAGTTCAGGTCGACGACGTGGCCTTCGCCGGAGACGCGCAGGCCCGGCTTCAGCGGCCGGCTGACGCGGCTGCCGATGTCGACGATTTCGCCGGCGAACTCGTGGCCCACGATCATCGGCACCGGAATGGTCTTCCGCGCCCACTCGTCCCAGCGCCAGATATGCAGGTCGGTGCCGCAGATCGCGGTGCGCTTCACCCTGATCAGCACGTCGTCCGGGCCGGGCTCCGGAACGGGCGCCTCGATGCGCCACAGCCCCTCGCGCGGCTGGGTCTTGGCCAGCGCGTTCATCTGGTTGCTCATGCCGCGGCTCCGCAGGTTTCACGCGCCCGCTGGAACGCGGCGACGGCGGTCTGGATCTGCTCGGGGCTGTGCGCCGCCGAGACCTGGGTGCGCACGCGGGCCTGGCCGCGGGGCACGACGGGGAAGGAGAAGCCGCTGACCAGCACGCCCTCATCCAGCAGTGCGCGGGCCAGGTCCTGGGCCAGCCGCGCCTCGCCCAGCATCACCGGGATGATCGGGTGCTCGCCGGGCAGCAGGTCGAAGCCGTTCGCCGCCATGGCCGCGCGGAACGCCTTGGCGTTGGCGAAGAGGCGCTCGCGCAGCTTGTCGCCCTCCGGCCCCCGGGCGATCTCGATCGCCGCCAGCGCCGCGCCGCAGATCGAAGGCGCCAGCGCGTTGGAGAACAGATAGGGCCGCGCCCGCTCGCGCAGCAGGGCCACCACCGGCTTGCTGGCGGCCACGAAGCCACCCATCGCCCCGCCCAGCGCCTTGCCATAGGTGCCGGTCAGGATGTCGACGCGGCCTTCCACATTGTTCCAGGCGGCCGAGCCCCTGCCCTTGGGGCCCAGGAAGCCGGTGGCGTGGCTGTCGTCGACCAGCACCAGGGCGCCGTAGCGGTCGGCCAGAGCGGTGATCTCGCCGAGCTTGGCG
>Ga0105238_10006408_pt1 | contig 11709 bp, 12 predicted proteins | sample KBSC34metaG_FD_81526 | JGI IMG/M metagenome (GOLD analysis project Ga0105238, IMG submission 81526) | Corn rhizosphere microbial communities from Kellogg Biological Station, Michigan, USA - KBS C3-4 metaG | ecosystem: Host-associated > Plants > Roots > Rhizosphere > Soil | place: Michigan, USA... | reverse complement strand
CGCTGAACGCGCTGGCCGACGGAGGGACCCGGCTGGCGCCCCTGTTCATCGACGGGCGATGGCGCGAGATCGACACCGAGGAAGATCTGTCGCGCGCGCACGCCGTCGTGAACGACTGGCGCGACTGACCCGAGGGGCGAGGCGTGAGGGCCGAAACGTGAGGCGGGGGAGATCGTCGTTCGCCGCGAGGCCGTCATGACCGACCCGTCGCCCCCCGGGCCGCCGCTCGACGGAGCACCGCCGCCCTCCTCGCCGGAGCGCGACCATTGGCTCTACCGACTGAGCCCGGACGAGTGGCTGCGCGCGGCCGACCACGAGCTGGCGCTGTGCGCGGAGGCGCTCCAGCGCCGCGCGGTCCGCCCCGGTGTGACGCACGCGCGCCGCGCCGCCGGGATGGCCTGGAACGCGGTGCTCGCCAGCGTCGCGCCCGCCGGCGACGACCACCCCACGATCGTGCGGTACGGCCGCAGCTACATGGATCACGTCAAGGCGCTGGCCGACGACGCCGCGACCGACGACGGCGTCCCCGACGACGCGCGCGCCGCGGCCCGGATCCTGCGCGACACCCCGCCCGCCCCGCCCGCCTTGATCGCGCTCGGCAAGCCCGACCTCCGCGCGCTGGAGGCGGCCCGGACGCTGGTCGAGCACGCCCGGACGCGCCTACTCGCGTCCGAGCCCATGCGCTGATGATCGTCGGTTGGGGTTACTTTTCCCGGCAGTCGGTCTTGATGACCGAGCCCGAGGCATCCACGCAGACGGTGCAGTTGCGCCCGGCGGCGTCGACGGTCGGCTTGCACTGCACGTCGTTGGCGGGCTGCGCCTGGCAACAAACCAGGATCACCTGGCGGGACGATTGACCGTCCTCGCAGGTGTCGGCGGGCCGCAGGTCGTTCAGCACGGCGCCGCGCGCGGCGCACAACTCGGTGCTGCTCGCCTTCCACGTCGACACTGGGACGCACTCACCGCTGTCGGCCGTCACCGGGACCTTTTCGCAGCTCGAGGTGCCGGCGTTGCCACCTCCGCCGCAGGCCCGCAGCGTGCACGAGACGCCGTTCTTGTCGCACTGACAGGTGTTGCAGCCGTCTTTGCTGGGGAAGCTCGACCCCAGCGCGTAGGGCTTGCCGCCGTAGTCGCAGGTCCCGCCCGACGACGGGGGCGACGAGTGATCGCCGGAGTGCTTCAGGATGTCGTCGACCACGGACTGCCAATCGCCACAGCCGGCGCCGCCGACGGCGAGGACGGCCGTCGCCGCGAGGAAGGACATGGACGCGAACGGGGTCATGCGCATGGGAGTCTCCTTGCAAACGGATCGGGTGGGGTGAGGGGCCCGGCGCCGCGACCCCGCGCCACGGCGGCGGGGATGGCGGGAGCAGCCGGGCCGGCCGCATCGGGACCGGACGGATCGCATTGTTTCCCCGTTGGAGCCCCCCCGCGCCCGAATGTTCACGCGCGCCGGTTTCTCCGGCGCGTTAGCGAGGCGCCGTGTACTCGCGCTCGATGGCTCGCTTGACCGCGCTTCGCGTGAGCGCCGCGGAGGCCGCCTCGGCCACCTCGTTGCCGTCGTCCCGCTCGCCTCCGCCGTTCTGCCGCTCGATCTCGGCGATCTCCGCGGCCAGCCCGTCGTCCTTGATGGCTTCCGCGATCCAGCGCGAGTAGTCCCCTGCCCGCAGGTGGAACAACCAGGTCCCGTCGTCGACTCCCTCCGCGATCTGCACGAACGAGACGAGGTTCTGGGCCCGCAGATTGAGCTTGGCCTCCGGCCCGCGGAAGTAGAAGCTGTTGGCGACCGGCAGCTCGCCCGTCGCGTATTTCCGAACGTGGCGGCGGCGCTCGGTCTCGGGAAAGATGGTCTGGATGGGGCGGACCGACCCGTCGCCATGCGGCCGCCACACCAGGGCCTGCCCCGCCTTCAACGGCTCGGATGCGACCTGGGGGGCCGGCACGCCCATCACCTTGGCAATCTCGGCCAGGGTCTCACGCGGCGTCGCGCCGACGACGACGACCACGTCGACCCCCGCCAGCAGCGCAGGCGCGACGTGCTCCGGATGGACCGTGATCAGGAAGAGATTCACGAGCTCGGCCCCGGGGGCGCCCCCGCCGGAGGGCTCGCCTCGCGGCGCCAGGTGGTGCGCCTCGTCGAGCACGATCCAGTGCGGATGTCCGGTCTGCGCTCGCATGGCCTGCCAGCGCGGCGCGAGCGCCGCGAGCAGCGCCGGGCGGTCCTGCAGCGGCACGCCCAGCAGGGACACCACCAGTCCCTGCGCCGGCCGCTCGAGGGCCTTCATGACCTCCTCGAGATCCGGCGGCGCCTGGCGGCTGCCGAGCATGATGGCTCGCGGCAGCTCGCCGTGGTCCCCCTCCGGATCGAGGATGCAGTATCCGTAGCCGCGTTCGTCCAGCCGCTCGAAGAAGGCGGTCGCGAAGGTCGATTTCCCGGCGCCCGAGCTGCCCGCCAGCAGAACGGTCGCTCCGTGGGCAGGCAGGGTCACCGGTTGGTTGTCGCCGTCCGTACCGATGGGCAGGTCATGCCGCGCCAGCTTGGGCGCCAGAAAAGCCAGATCATCGGCGAGCATGCGTTCGACCAGCTCGGCCACGCCGGCCCCCCGGTCGGCCTTGGTCACCCAGTCGGCCCTCTGCTTCAGGACGGGCAGCGCGTTCGCCACGGCGACGCCACACTCGCACGCCGCCAGGAGCGCGTGGTCGTTCTCGGCGTCGCCGACCGCCACGGCGTCGTGGCCGCTCAGGTGCAGCGCCTCCAGGGCGGCGCGCACGCCCGTTCCCTTGTTCACGCCCGTCGGCAACACCATCACGGCGCCCTTGTTGAAGATGACCTGAAGCTCGAGGCCCAGGTCGCGAATCGCGTCGAGCACCAGCAGCTCGTATGGCTGCCAGGTGGCCACGATGACGTGACCGACGGCGACCTCGCGGACGCCCAGGCGAGTGAGGCGCTCGGCGAAGGCGGGCGCCGGCGGCTCGGCCAGCGGGCGGAGCTCGTTGGTGGCCGGCCAGTAGAGAATGGCGCCGTTCTCACCGACGATGACGTCGAACACCGACAGGTCGGGGCACGCGACCTTGAGGTCTTCGATTCGACGTCCGGTCGCCAGGACGACCTTGCGGCCGGCGGCGCGCAGGCGCTCGAGGGCGCGGCGCGTGGGATCCTCGAGAATGCCGTCCTTGGCGACGGTCCCATCGTAGTCACAGGCCAGGGCGTGGTATCGCATGTCGGGCAGATGAACACTGCAGCAAGCGCCGTTCCTCCGGCGGCCACTCAGGAAATTCATGGGGATTCCCGGCGCGCGCGCGGGCGCCTGGCGGCCCGTGGGGATCTCCCCCCACGCGGCGGGGTCCGATTTGTCCGAGGCAGGTAACGCCGAGGCAACAGCCAAGACGGGCTCGGCGAAAATGGACGCCGCGTGCTGCCCTGACCCGGGGTAAGACCGGGGACCACAAAGGGCCTCCTTGACCCGCCCGAGGGCCGGGCACTATGTTACGCGGACCTTTGCCCGATCCGTGGCCCCCGAAGCATGGGCCTGGACCGTCCGTCCGCGGCGAGGCGTAGCCGAATTGGGTATTGATCCGAAACGAAACCAAAGGAGAATACGACACTCATGAAGAAGGCTGATCTGGTGGACCTCGTGGCGCAGCAGCGTGGATTGCCCCGCCCGCAGGTCGAAGCAACCGTCGATTCCTTGATCGACGCGGTGGCAGAGGGTCTGGCGAAAGGCGAGCGGATCGATCTTCGTGGCTTCGGCGCGTTCGCCGTACGTGAGTCGGCCGCTCGGTCGGGCCGCAATCCGCAAACGGGAGAGACGATTCAGATCGCCGCGCGCCGGGTGCCGACCTTCAAGGCCGGCAAAGAGCTGCGCGATCGCGTGAATCGCACGGGCAACTGAGCAGCAGCGGCAACCAGGGCGATCAGGGATAGGAAGCAGGATCAGTCCGGATGGGTACGCGTCTTTTCATCGGCAACCTCTCGTACAACGTCAACGAGCAGGAGCTCAAGGAAGCCTTCACCTCGGAAGGGATCGAGGTTCGCAGCGTCCGCGTCTCGCTGGATCGCGAGACGGGCAGACCTCGCGGGTTTGCGTTCGTGGAGACGGACACGGATGCGGGCGCGAAGGCGTCCATCGAGAAGCTCTCCGGGCGCATCCTCCAGGGTCGAGCGATCATCGTCGAGGAAGCCCAGGCCCGTACCCCGGGCGGCGGGCCTGGCGGCGCGCGTCCACCGGGCGGTCCTCCGCGTTTTGGCGGTGGTCCGCCGGGAGCAGGCGGTGGTCCCCCTCGGGGACCGATGGGCCCGGGAGGGCCTCGTCCCGGGGGATTCAGCTCCGGACCGCCCCGACCGGGAGGCTTTTCAGGTCCTGGCGCGGGCCCCCCACGTCCGGGCGGTTTCGGCCCTCCCCGAACCTTTGGGGCCGGCCCGCCTCCGGAGGGCGGTGGCGCCCAACCGTTCGAGCGACGGCGAGAACGCCCGGAAAAGAAGAAGTCCACCCGACCCAAGCCCGAGGAACAGGAGCGGGGCAACTGGCGGTGGAAGGGGAACGTGGATGAAGATTAGGCGTAGGGGGGCGGTGCCCCCCTACGTGACCCCCCGAAGATCTCAGCGCCACCCCGGCGCGGCGAAGCCGCACCTCCCGTCGTTGAACCCGCGCCTGACGGCGCTCTGACGTCCGGGTGGGCGTGGACCAGCCGGGATCGGAAGAGGTATGTCGACGGCTGAGATCGAAGCGGAGACTGAGGATGTGATTCGGGTGGAGATGGTGGTGCCTCGGGAGTGTGGGGGGTGGCGGCTCGATCATTTCTTGAAGTTTCGGATCGGGCGGCTGTCGCGGACGCGGATCCAGGGGATCATCGAGACACAGATCTCGTTGGAGGGGCGGAAGGCGCGGCCGTCGGTGGTGGTCCGGGCGGGCGAGCGCGTGTTGCTCGAGCGGCCGGCGCCGGTCGAGCCGGACGTGCCACGCACCTTCACGGTGCTTCACGAGGACGCCGACGTGCTGGTCATCGACAAGCCGGCCGGGCTACCGATGCACACGACGGCCAAGTTCTGGCGCAACACGCTGGTGGCGGTGCTGCGCGAACGCTACCCGGGCCAGCACACGGAGATCTGCCATCGCATCGATCGCGAGACCTCGGGCGTCATGTTGATCGCGCGCTCTCCCGAGGCGGCGACATTCCTGAAGGGCGCCTTCGCGCAGCGCAGGATCTCGAAGCGCTACCTCGCGCTGTGCAAGGGGGTGCCGCCCGACGACGGCGTCATCGATCAGCCCCTCAAGCTGCTCGACACCCCGACGCACGTCATGATGGGAGCGGCCGCCGCGAACGACGAGGGCGCCCTGCTCGCCGTCACCCGCTACCGGGTCGTGCGGCGCTTTCCGCAGCACGCGCTGTGCGAGGCCGCCCCCGAGACGGGCCGGCAGCACCAGATCCGCGTGCACTTCGCCTGCATCGGCCACCCGCTGGCCGGCGACAAGCTCTATGGGGCGGGAGAGGAATACTTCATGCGTGCCTGCGACGAGGGGCTATCGCCCGAGCTGCTCGCGCGGTTCGACGGGCTGGCTCGCCACGCCTTGCACGCGGCGAGCCTGACCTTCCCCCACCCGACTACCCGCGCGCCGCTCACCATCGAAGCGCCGCTGCCACCCGATCTCCAGGGCTACATGGCCGCGCTCGAATCGCCCCCGGACCCGCCACCCAGCTCGTAGTCGAACCGGTAGGAGTGCTTGCCCTCGACGATGTCGATGGCCATCCGCCCGGAGAGCCCGGACAGCTCACCCGTACCCGAATCCGGGACGACCGAGACGGTCAAGGACGCCTGGCCGCGCGCCATCGAGCCGCTGTGCTGCAGCACGAAGCTTCCCGCGCGGCCGTCGAGGCGGCCCGTGACCAGCTCGATCGCCACGTAGCCGGCGGAGCCTTTGACGGCCGTGCCGGCGCTGAGCATCTGCACGACGCTGGTCGCGTCCAAGGCGCCGTGAAATCGCTTGCTGAACGAGACGCGCCCCAGAACGATGCCCCCTTCTGCCGCCTCGTAGTGAGGGTCGGGGGCCATGGTGAGATCGAACGGTCCGGCCACATGTCGGGTCATGAGGCCTCCGAGAATAGCCCGCCCACTGGCTCACGCCCTCAGAGGTTCGCCAGCGGCCCGGTGCAGAACGCCGGATCACCGAAGGTGGTCCCGGCCACGCCCATCAGGTTCAGGCACGACACCAGCAGATCATTGTGCGATGCCCTCTTGTAGGTCAGGAAGCGTCCCGTGCGCAGAGCGCCGCCCGCGCCGCCCGCCAGGACGTAGGGCATCTTGTCGTGCGAGTGCGCGTTGCCGCGCGCGAGCTCGTTGATCCAGATGACCAGCGTGTTGTCGAGCATGCTGGTCCCGTCGGCTTCCTTCGCCTTTTGCAGGGAATCGAGCAGGTAAGCGAGCTGCTGCGAGAACCAGACGTTGATCTTGGTGAGCTGCTCGATCGTGTCGGCCACGCCATCGCCGTCGTGAGACAGGTCGTGGTGCCCGCGCGTGATGGCCGGATCGACCCAAGTGAACCGGACATTGCCCACCGACTGTTCCCATTGCAGCGTCCCCACCCGCGTCAGATCGCAGGCCAGCGCCATCATCAGGAGGTCGGTCTGCAGCTTGCCCACCATCGGGAAGCTCGCGTTCGACTTGTAGTCCAGCTTCCCGGGGTCGGCGGGCTTCGAGCACGTGGCGCCACCGGCTCCGACGGCCGTGAGTCGCGTCTCGAGGTCGCGGATGTTCGTCAGGTGCTCGTCGAGCTTGGCCCGATCGGCGGCGCCGAGGCGCGGATTGAGCTTGGTGTAGCTCTGCTGGACGGCGTCGAGCACCGACTTCCGCTCGGCCTGCTTGCGCGCGATCGCGCCGGCGTCGGCGCCGACCGAGGCGAAGACGCGGGTGAAGACCGACGACGGGTTGTTGTCCGGCGGCAGCGGCTGGTTCGCGCCGGCGTAGGCCGTGTAGCCCCACACCGTTCCCGAGCTGCCCGCCTGGACGCCCAGCTCCAGCGACTTGAACTTCGTCGACGTGCCGATCGAGCTCGCGATGGCCTGATCGACGGAGATCCCGCCGGCCAGGCCGGCCGGATCGCCCGCCCCCCCCTGGGTGGTCCCTTCCAGCAGGCCGATGCCGGTCAGCGCGGTCCCCATCCCCTTCATGTGATCGTCGCCGGGCCGCGCGCTGTAGCCCCCCACCTTGTTCTCCACTCCGTCGAGGATCACCAGGCGCTGCTTGTGCGCCTCGAGCGGCGCGAGGATGCGCGACAACGTGAAGCTGGTCTCCGTCCCGGTCGGGATCCAGTTCTCGTGAATGCCGCCGTCCGGGCTGAAGAACACCAGGAAACGCCGGGGAGGCGACGCGGCCGCGCGCGCCCTTCGTTCGAGAGGCGTCATGACCTCGAGGAACGGCAGCCCGATGGCGATGCCCCCTGCCCCGCGCAGCAAGGCGCGGCGGTCGATCCGGAACGGCTTCATGGCGCATCTCCGACGAGCGTGACCTGGCGGTACAGAAAAGCGTCCGTCTCGACCAGCGCCGAGAGCAGATCGCGAACCTTGTAGCCGCCGCCCGCGAAGCGCGCCTGGATCGTCGCCAGGTTGCACCCGTCGGCGTCGGTCTCACCCCGGCCGTAGCCGTAACGGAACCACTTGGTGGCCATGCACGAGCGCACCTGGCCGCTCGACGCCAGCTTGGCGCCGAGCTCCAGCACACCGTGGAAGGGACCGTCGACGTCGCTCTCCGTCAGCTGACCACCGTCGTCGACGGGCTGGCCGTTCTCGGTGTCGCGGTAAAGGCCCGCCCCGTCGAACTTCTCGAAGCCGAGCCCTATGGGATCCATGAGGTGGTGACAGCCCGAGCATGCCCCGTCCGCCGCGTGCTGCTCGAAGCGCTGGCGCGTGGTCAAGGTCGCGCTCAGGTCGGGCGGCTTGATCATCAAGTCGGCGGGCGGCGGCGGCAGCTCCATGCACAGGATCTGCTCGCGCACGAACTTGCCGCGATGAACCGGCGAGGTCTGGTTCGCCTTCCCCAGCAGGCTGAGCAGCCCCCCCTGAGTCAACAGGCCCCCCCGGAACGCGCCGGCGACCGTCGTCTTCACGAACGCGGTGCCGGTCACCCCGGTCAGGCCGTAGTAGCTGGCCAGCGCTCCGTTCACGAAGGTGTAGGGCGCCGTGAAGAGCGTGGCCAGATCGCCGCCGTCGGGATCCCACGTCGCGTCCTCGAGGAATCGATCGATCTCCTCGCGCATGAGGCCCGCGATGGCCGGCGAGAACTTGGGGAAGATCTTGGCGTCCTTCTCGATCGCGCCGATCTCCCCCAGGTGCAGCCACTGCGCGTTGAAGTCCGCCACGACGGCGTGTGCGCGGGGATCCATGATCATCCTCCGGGCCTCGGCGGCGATGCTCTCCGGTGAGCTCAGCAAGCCGCCCCGAGCGGCCGCGATCAGCTCGGCGTCGGGCATGGTGTGCCACAACAGGTACGAGAGGCGCGACGCCATCTCCCAGTCGTCCAGCTTCACGACCGACGGCGCGACCGGGGCGGCGCCCAGCTCCACGCGGTAGAGAAAGCGCGGAGACTGCAGCGCCGTTTCGATGACCAGCCGGATCCCCGTCTTGAAATCGGTCGCCGCTCCGGCGGCGAACGCCGCCTGCAAGGCCGCCGTATCGTCCGCGTCGAGCGGGCGCCGGTAGGCGCCTTCGCCGAAGGTGGCGATGAATTGCTTGGCGCAAGCGTCGGCGCCCGCCGGGCCGGCGGGATCGCAGGGGAGCAAGCGGGACCAGTTCGCTTCGACGGCGTTCGTCGCGATCGCCTCGGCCGCCAGCAGATACTGCTCGGCCAGCACGGGCGAGACCGTCAGGGCCTGCGCGTTGTTGTCGAAGCCGAGTCGGAGCTCCTCGGCCGGGAAACGATCGGCCACCCCGCTCGTGTCGCCGAGCAGGTCACGTACGGTGTTGCTGTACTCGAGGCGCGTCAGGCGCCGGACGTACGATGGCCCCGGACTCGGGCCGGCGCCCGCCTGGCACAGCGGCGCCGTCATCCCCGTCGGGCCTCCGTCCCCGCCCGTCCCCGCCCGTCCGGGGGACATCACCACGCCGGTGCACGAGAGCTCGGCCAGCATCGCGCCAGCCCACAGGCACGCGGTGGCCCTCCTGAACGAGTTGATTGTCGCCATCTTCACCTCCGGTGACGTCCTCCTCGCATCCCGACGGCGCCGGCGCGCGGCCGACGTGACGCGAAACAGGAAGCGCGAAGGGGGAGACGCTCGAACGAAAAATCGGGTTCGATTCGAGCGGGAGAAGAAAAATATTAACAGCGCGATCACTCAATGAAGCACGCAAAAGCCACCGTCATAAAATTAACGGAGACATGTAGTCTCCGGTCGGTGCCCGCCGCGAGCCCGCGCGCGTTTCCGACGGAGAAATGCGGCGCGGGTGGTTGCGCAACATCGCGCGCAACATCATCGCCGCAATTGCGCGTTGCCACGATGCCACCCAATGACACGGGCACCGCGTGGCCGGCGCGTGCGCCCAATCTAACGATACCCGCGCGCGCCAAAGGCGCGCTCACACGTGTGGTATGAGCATCGAATGCTCGTCGGCGCGCTGCCCGGCCTGATCTTTCTGGCGGCTGGCGTTCGGATCGAGGGCAGCGCCACTTGTCCCACAGCGGCGCGGGTAGCGTCGTACCTGGCGCCGCTCCTGCCCGGAGCGTCGGTGGCGGCCGCCGGCCCAGAGAGCGCCGGCGCCGGCGCGCAGGACGAGTCGGCCGATCGAGCCCGACTCACCGACGAGGGTGCCGACGTGGTCGTCGTCCTCACCCGCCCGGGCGAGGGGATCGTGGGCACGCGACGTTTCCCGCGCAGCTATGCCTGCGACGGTCTGGCTTCGGCGATCGCCGTGTCCGTCGCCGTGTGGGCCAGCGACGTCCACCCCGATTACGCGGCCGCCCGCCTGACGGCGGCGCCCGACGCGACGGACCCGGTGAGGCTGTCGGCCCGGCCAGGCCCGGCCACGGCGCCCTCCCCGCCCCCGGCCTCCGAGCGCTGGCGCTGGGGCGCCGGCCTCGCCCTGGGCGTGGGTGGCTCGATCGACGTACCGGCGGCCGCCGGTGATCTGCTGGCCATCGGCTGGTGGCGGCCGCCTCTCGCCTCGACCGCGCTGCGCGCCGAGCTCGAGGCCCAATCGGAGCGCGACCTGACCGTGCAGGCAGGCCACGGCGCATGGCGGCGGTTCGCGCTCGGCCTGGGCGTCGAGCGCACGCTCGCGCGCGGGACCGACCCGTCGGGGGCGGGGTGGCTGCGCGCGTTCGCGACCGGGCGGGTGGCGCTGCTTCAGCTTCGCGGAGACGGCTTCGCGGTCAATCACGGGGAACGCGTGACGGACGTGGGCGCGAGCCTGGGGCTGCGCGCGGTCCGCGCGCAGGGCCACTGGGCGTCGTGGATCGAGCTGGCCGCGACCCTGTGGCCCATCGGCCAGGAGCTGCTGGTGACCGCGGCGGCGACCAGCAGCCGCCGCTTGCCCGTCTTCGAAGCCTTCGCCCGGGTGGGTTGGGGATGGGGGGCCGGCCAATGACGGGCGACCGGCCCGGCGGTCGGATCGGGGGCCGGGCGGGAAAAGGGTTTGTCAGGCGCAGAGCCCTACCGGCACTCACCGAGGAGGTATCACGCGCCGTGCGCCCGCCCTCGCAGAATGCCCCTCGCCCGGTCCCCAGGGGGATGGGGATGGTCGGGTCGAAGCCCGCGCCTGGCCTGACCCTGCTTCGCCCGGCCGCCCCCGATGACGAACCGGATCGTGATCTGCGGGACGCGGTCGCCGCTGGGGACGTGGAGGCCGTCTACCGGCGCTACGGCGCCCGGGTGTCGCGGTGGGCGGCCCGCCTCGCGGGTCCTGGGCTGGACCTCGAAGACATCGTGCACGACGTCTTCCTGGTGGTCTTGCGGCGCCTCGCCGAGTTCCGCTGGGACGCCCGGCTGTCGACTTGGTTGCACGAGATCACCATCCGCGTCGTGCAGGCGCATCGTCGCAAGCGCCGGCTGCGCACATGGCTGTGGCCGTTCGCGCGCACGCCCGACGGCGAGCCCGCGCCCGTGGCCGGCCGCGACTTTGCCCGCGCCGACTCCCGCGACCTGGAAGAGCACCTCGCCGACGAGCGTTTGTCGCCGCTCGAGTCGGCGGAGCGCCGCGAGGCGACGGCGTTGCTCTATCACTTCCTCGAGCAGCTGTCGGAGAAGTATCGGAGCGCGGTGGTGCTGTTCGAGATCGAGGGCCTCCCTTGCCAGGAGATCGCCTCGTTGACGGGCACGTCGGTCGCCAACGTCTGGGCGCGCGTCTCGCGCGGCCGCGAGCAACTCATTCAGGCCTTTGCGACGTGGGAGAGCGGCGTTGCCTCCGGAGCGGCTCCGTCCCGCTTCCCGCGGGGGGCGAACCAGGGAACGAAAGGACGATCGCGGTGAGGGCCCCACCTCGAGAGGACGACGGCATCACGCCGGAGCCGCTCGTCCGCCTGGGGGCGTTGCCCCCGCCCGGCGGCGCGGCGGCCCGCTCGCCGAGCTATGAAGAGCGCGCCGGAGCGTTGATTCGGCGGTCCGCTCCGCCGGAGGGCCTGGCTGACGGAGAGCTGGAGCAGGTCTGGAGACGGCTGGCACGAGCGCGCCGTTCGGCCGCGCCGCGCGTCCTCGGACCCTGGACGTGGACGCGGTGGAGCGT
>Ga0105238_10006402_pt1 | contig 11714 bp, 9 predicted proteins | sample KBSC34metaG_FD_81526 | JGI IMG/M metagenome (GOLD analysis project Ga0105238, IMG submission 81526) | Corn rhizosphere microbial communities from Kellogg Biological Station, Michigan, USA - KBS C3-4 metaG | ecosystem: Host-associated > Plants > Roots > Rhizosphere > Soil | place: Michigan, USA... | reverse complement strand
ATGGCCAACGCGTCGACGATGAACATGCGGTGAGCATACCCCCTGGGGGTAATTTCGCCAGTGGGGTGAACCTCTAGGGTGGACTTCATGAACGATCCAGTGCTGCTGATCACCGGCGGCTCCAGCGGGCTCGGCGCCGCCACCGCTCGGCTGGCCGCGCAGGCGGGCTACCGCCTGGTCCTGACCGCCCGCCGTGCCGACCGGCTCGCCGCGTTCGCCGCGAGCCTCGACACGCCGGTGCTCACGCTGCCGTGCGATGTCGGCGACTGGCAGCAGATCAGCGGCGTCGTCGAGCAGGCCGAGGCCCACTTCGGCCGGCTGGACGCGGTGTTCGCCAACGCCGGCAGCAGCGTCGGGACGTCGTTCCTCGGGCGTGGCGGCGACGATCCCGAGCTGTGGCGGGACATGGTCGTCACCAACGTGTGCGGCCCGGCCTACACCGCCCGCGCCGCCCTGCCCGCGCTGATGCGCTGCAACGGCCACCTGGTGCTCACCGGCTCGGCCTCCGGTCGCGGCGTGCGCCCCGGCAGCCTCTACTCGGCGACCAAGTGGGCGGTCAGCGGTATGGCCCAGGCCATCCGGGCCGAATGCGTGGGCACCGGCGTGCGCGTGACGATCGTCCAGCCCGGCCTGGTCGACACCGAGGCCATCCCGGCCGACCGCCGCGACGACCCCAAGCTGGCACCGGACGACGTGGCTCGCGCGGTGCTCTACGCGCTGGCCCAGCCGTCCACTGTGGACGTGAACGAGATCGTGCTCAGGCCGGTCGGCCAGGATCCCTACAAGTGAAGTTGCGGCGATAGGCCAGCGGGGCCACACCGACCGCGGCGTTCAGGTGCTGCCGCAGGCCGGCGGTAGTGCCGAAGCCGGCGTCACGGGCGATCCGTTCCACCGACAGGTCGGTCGACTCCAGCAGGTGCCGGGCCCGCTCCACCCGTTCCCGCAGCAGCCACTGGCCCGGGCTGAGGCCGGTCTCGTCACGGAACCGGCGGGTGAAGGTGCGCACGCTCATCCGGGCGTGCGCGGCCAGTCGGCGCAGGTCGACCGGCTGGTCCAGGTGCTCGGTCATCCACTGCCGGGTGGCCGATGTGCCGGCGTCGGCCACCTCGGGCACCGGCCGTTCGATGAACTGCCGCTGGCCGCCCTCGCGCCAGGCCGGCACGACGATGCGGCGGGCCGTGTGGTTGGCGATCTCGCTGCCGTGATCCGTACGGACGATGTGCAGGCACAGGTCGATGCCTGCCGCCGCGCCGGCCGAGGTCAGCACCTTGCCGTCGTCCACGAACAGCACGTCCGGCGTCACGCGGACCCGCGGATGCAGCTGCGCCAGCTCGTCGGCGTGGAACCAGTGCGTCGTCGCCTCGCGGCCGTCCAGCATGCCCGCCGCCGCCAGCACGAACGCGCCCGTGCAGATCGACACCCAGCGGGCGTTCCGCGGCACGGTTTTCAGCGCCGCTTCGAGCTCCGGCGACAGCTCTTTCGACTCCATCAGCGGGCCTTCGTACGGGCCGGGGATGACCACCGTGTCCGCCGTGGCCAGGATCTCCGGGCCGTGGTCCGGCATCAGCCGGAAACCGGCCGTCGTCCGCACCGGGCCGCCGTCGAGCGTGCAGGTCAACGTCTCGTACAGCGGCCGCCCGGACGCCAGCGACGCCGAGGTGAACACCCGCGACGCGATGCTCAGGTCGAACGCCACCACGCCGTCGAGGGCTAGCACCACCACACGATGGGTCATGGCCCGATTCTTGCACATAGTGGCCTCCGGGCCACTCGTTCCGACTGGCCGTCCTTGCCAGGATCTGTGGTGTGTTGAAGCTGCATCGGGCCTGGTGGGTGGCCGCCGTCACATTCGTCGCGCTGGTCGGCGCGGCCGGGTTCCGGGCCACGCCCGGCGTCCTGATGAATCCCCTGCACGCCGAGTTCGGCTGGTCCATGGGCACGATCTCGGCCGCCGTCTCGGTCAATCTGGCCCTGTACGGCCTGACCTCGCCGTTCGCCGCGGCGCTGATGGAACGCTTCGGCATCCGCCGGGTGGTGTCGGTGGCACTGCTCGTGGTCGCCGTCGGCAGCGGACTGACCGTGTTCATGACGGCCAGCTGGCAGCTCATCCTGTGCTGGGGAGTGCTGGTCGGCCTGGGCACGGGCTCCATGGCGCTGGCGTTCGTCGCCACCGTGACCAGCGCCTGGTTCGTCAAGCACCGGGGCATCGTCACCGGCGTGCTCACCGCCGGCAGCGCCGCCGGGCAGCTGGTCTTCCTGCCGCTGCTGGCCTCCATCGCCGGTTCCGTCGGCTGGCGCATCGCCGCCCTGACGGTCGCCGGCGCGGCGCTGATCGTCGTGCCGCTGGTGGCGTGGCTGCTGCGGGACCGCCCCGAGGAGATCGGCCTGCTGGCCTACGGGGCGACCAAGCCCCAGCCGCGCCCGGAGATCACCGTCGGTGCCGGCCGCCGGGCCCTGAGCGTGTTGGCCGGTGCCTCCAGGACCCGCAACTTCTGGCTGCTGGCCGCCGGTTTCGCCATCTGCGGGGCCACCACCAACGGCCTCGTCGGCACCCACTTCATCCCCGCCGCCATGGATCACGGCATGGGGGAGACCGCTGCCGCGTCCCTGCTGGCCCTGGTCGGCGTGTTCGACATCGTCGGCACGATCTTCTCCGGCTGGCTCACCGACCGCCTCGACTCCCGCGTGCTGCTCGGCGCGTACTACGGCCTGCGCGGGCTGTCCCTGTTCGCGCTGCCCAGCCTGTTCGCCGGCAGCACCCATCCCAGCATGCTGGTGTTCATCGTCTTCTACGGCCTGGACTGGGTCGCCACCGTGCCGCCGACCGTCGCCCTGTGCCGCCGCTTCTACGGCACCGCCGGGCCCATCGTCTTCGGCTGGGTCTTCGCCTCCCACCAGGTCGGCGCCGCCTTCGCCGCGGTGGCCGCCGGCATCGTCCGCGACCAACTCGGCAACTACGACCTCGCCTGGTACGTCGCCGGCCTCCTCAGCTGCTTCGCGGCGATCCTCTCCCTCCTCATGCTCACCACCCGCCGCCCCACCCCCACCCTGCAACCCTCCGTAGCCGCTTAGAAGTTGGGAAGGGACCATTCCTCCACTCAGATGAGAGGAATGGTCCCTTCCCAACAGTTCAGCCCTGGTGGCGGACTCGGTATGGTGGCACAGAGTTACCGAGCAGGGCCTCGGCGTCGATGGACTCGGGACGGTAGCCGAGGCCGGGCAGCCGGGACTGCATGAGCGCGGTCGGGTCCGCGACCTCGTCGGCGCGGCCGAACAGGTAGGCCCACTCGTGCTCGTCCGAGCCGTAGTACGCGGTGGTGCCGAAGACCTCGGTGAACCGCCGCCACGAGGTCAGCAAAGTCTGGTTGCGCCACATGGTCTGGCAGCCGGCCTGGGTGACGACCACGCCGCCCGGCGCGAGCACGGCCTTGCACATGGTCAGGAACTCGACGCCGTAGAGCCGGTTGTGCTGCGCCTGCACCTCCCGCTCGTCGGGCAGGTCGACCAGCACGATGTCGTACCGGGTGTCGCCGTTGGCGGCGTCCACGAGGTACTGCCAACCGTCGGCGTAGTGCACCGTCACCGGACCGTCGCCACGCTCGGCGCGGGCCAGCTCCTCGGGCGTGTAGCCGTAGGGCAGGTGCTCGGCGCACAGCTGCACGGCCTGCGTGTCGATGTCCACGTGGTCGACGCGGGTCGCGCCGGCGGCCACGGCCATCTGGCACACGACGCCCTCGCTGGAGCCGACGACGAGCACCGACTCGATCTTGTCGGCCAGCAGCAGCGCCGGCACCATCAGCGCCTCGTGATAGGTCAGCTGGCTGAACTCGGTGCTCTGCCGGTCGTTGTCGCAGAACAGCGACACGCCCTGCTCGGTACGGGCGATCACGACGTGCTGGAAGGCGGTGTCGCCCTCGAAGAGCACGTCCTGCAGGTCCCACACCCGGGTCAGGCCGTGGCCGACCGGCTCGTGGATCTGGCTGGTCCGTTCCAGTGTTGTCACGTCAACTTCTCACAATCTTTTTGTCAGGCAAGGGAAAGTCAGTCGTCCTTGCCGCGGCGGATGGTCTTCGCGTGCACGTACCCGGTGCGCAGCTCCTCGGCCAGCAGCTGCACCGCCACCTCGGGTTTGGCCCGGTGGCCGCAGGTGAAGACGTCGACGAAGACCGACCCGATCTCTGGGTAGGTGTGCAGCGAGGCGTGCGACTCCGACAGCAGCGCCAGCACGGTGACGCCCTGCGGCTCGAACCGCTTGGAGGTCACGTCCAAGACGGTCGCCCCGGCCTGGTCGAGCACCCTGGTCAGGATGTCGCGCAGCAACGCCTCGTCGTTGAGCAGATCGGCGTCGATGCCCTCCATCTCCGCGAGGACGTGCTGTCCGGTGAACGACCCGACGGTCTCCTGCACCGAGCCCAGTACTCCGGTCATCTATCACTCCCTACTGTTCCAGGTGAAGACAGACCTCCGGCGAGGTCTGCACGCAAAATCGGGGGTGTGCCTGTTCAGAGGCAGTGCGTCGGCAGCGGCGCGAAACCGTTGAACGCTATGGAGGAGTAGCTCGCCGTGTAGGCCCCGGTATTGAGGAAGTCCAGCTGGTCGCCCGCGCGCAGCTCCATCGGCAGCCGGTAGATGTTGTGCTGGTACAGCACGTCATCCCCGTCGCAGGTGGGTCCCGCGAGGTACACCGGTCCCGTCTCGCCGCCACGACCAGGGGTAGCCAACAGGTACGTGATGTATTCGTTCTCGGTCTCGGCCAGCCCGTTGTACCGGCCGACGTCGAGGTAGACCCAGCGCGTGTCGTCCACAGTGGACTTACGGGCGACCAGCACGACCTCGGACCGCAGCAGGCCGGCGTCGGAGACCAGGAACCGCCCCGGTTCCAGCACCAGTTGCGGCCGGGTCGGGAAATGCTCGGACACCGAGGCGTTGATCGCGGCGGCGAACTCGGCCAGCGGCGGCGCGGGCCGGCTGTACCGACCCGGCAGGCCGCCGCCGATGTTGAGCATGCGCAGCTCGATGCCTTCGGCGGCGAGCTTGGCGGTGATCTCCCCGGCCTGCTCGACGGCCGCGTCCCAGGCCCGCGGATCCAGCTGCTGCGAGCCGACGTGGAAGGACACCCCGGCCGGCGTCAGGCCGAGCGACGGGGCCTTGCGCAGCAGCTCGGTGGCCATTTCCGGGGCGCAGCCGAACTTGTGGCCGAACGGCGTCAGCGAACCGGTGTCGGCCAGCACGATCCGGCAGAACACCGCCGAACCCGGGGCCAGCTCGGCGATCGCCTCGAGATCGGCCTCGCTGTCCGTGGTGAACAACCGCACGCCGCGCTCGTAGGCGTAGCCGATGTCGGCTCGCTTCTTGATCGTGTTGCCGTACGAGATCCGCTCCGGACGGGCCCCTTCGGCCAGGCACAGGTCGATCTCCGGCGGGCTGGCCACGTCGAAGTGCGCGCCCAGCTCGACCAGCAGGCGCACCACTTCCCGGGCCGGATTCGCCTTGACGGCGTAATAGAGCTTGGCGTCGTCGAATGCCTCGAACAGTTCCGTGTAGCGCTCACGGACGGTCCGCAGATCGATGACCAGGCAGGGGGTCGCGGGCTGCTCCCGCTCGAGGTACTCGCGGATACGGGCTATCGCCCCGGTCAGCTCCACCGCTGTCGGCGGAGGTGTCGCCGTGTCGACCGTTCCTGTCGGCTGCGGCGCCATGACGGCGAGGCTCTGTCCCATTCCGCTACGTACCTACCATTCTCGGGTCAGTGTGTGCGTCGACCCGTTCGCCGCTTGGGTGGTCACGATGCGCTGCGCATCGCGGCGAGTCATGGTAAGGCCAAAACCGCCCCGTTGGCGACCATCACCCCCTGTTGGGGCAATCGGGCCCGAGTGTCAACACTCACACGGCGCGCGGTAACGGTGAACGTCAGATGTGCAGTTGTTGTGACGCAAGGGAAATCGCGGCGTCGTGGATCGTGTCCTCGGACAGCAGGACGGTGCGCGCCGCATCGCCGAGCGGGATGAAACTGTCCTCGCTCGCCACCCTTCGGACGATTCCGGTGAAGCCGTGATCACTCAGCGCGGTGACAACTGTCTCCGAGACACCCCCCGTTCGGCGGGTCTCGTCCACGATGAGCACCCGGCCGGTGGCGGCGGCCTCGCGCAGCAGGTCGTCGGTCGGCAGGGGAGCGAGCCAGCGCAGGTCCAGCACCCGGGCCGAGACGCCCTCGGCCGCCAGCCGGCGGGCCACCCGCAGGCTCATCCGGACGCCGTTGCCGAAGGTCACCAGGGTCAGCTCCGTGCCGTCGCCGTACGTGCGGGCCCGGCCGATCGGCACGTGCTCCGTCGGCGCGGGGGCGAGCCAGCCGGCGTCGCCGTCCTCGTGCAGGTCGCGCGTGTGGTACAGGGCAATGGGTTCCAGGAAGACCGACAGCGTGCCGTCGGCGTCGGCCGCGGCGACGCAGGTGCGCAGCATGGCCGCGGCGTCGTCCGGCCGGGACGGTGAGGCGATCACCAGGCCGGGGATGTCCCGCAGCGCGGCGATCGCGTTGTCGTTGTGGAAGTGGCCGCCGAAGCCCTTCTGGTAGCCGTAGCCGGCGATCCGCACGACCATCGGGTTGCGGTACTGGCCGTTGGAGAAGAACGGCAGCGTCGCGCCCTCGCCGCGCAGCTGGTCGGCCGCGTTGTGCAGGTACGCCAGGTACTGGATCTCCGGGATCGGCAGCAGCCCGGACACGCCGAGGCCGAGGCCCAGACCCAGGATCGACTGCTCGTCCAGCAGCGTGTCGAACACCCGGCCGGCGCCGGCCTGCTTCTGCAGGCCCCTTGTCACGCCGTAGACGCCGCCCTTGCGGGCCACGTCCTCGCCGAACACGCACAGGTTCCGGTACTGGTCGAGCAGTTGCGCCAGCGTCCGGTTGACCGATTGCGCGAACGTCAACGGCTCGGTCCACGTGAGCTTGTCGATGCGCGCCTCGACCTGCGCCGGCCGTCGCGGCGAGAGCGGGGCCATGACCGCCTTGGCACTGTCCAGCTGCGGCCGTTCGGACGCCTCTGCGGCCAGGGCATGGACCTCGACGCGTTTGGCGGCATAGCGGTCGAGTACCTCGGCCGGCGTCAGAACTCCGGCCGCGACCAGGGTTTCCGCGGTGCCGAGCAGCGGATCCCGGGCCAGGCCGGCGGCGATGTCGGAGCTGCTGCGGTACGCGACCTCGGCGTCCGAGCCGGCGTGGCCCATCAGCCGCACGGTCGACAGGTGCAGGAACGCCGGCTTTCGGTGCCGGCGCACGTATTCCGCCGCCTCCACGGCGACCTCGCGCGTCTGCACGAGGTCGAAACCGCTGGCGTGGAAGTACCGCAGGCCCTCACGAGAGCCGTAGGCGGTGGCGATCCAGCCGCGTGGCGTCGGCACGCTGATGCCGATCCCGTTGTCCTCGCAGACGAACAGCAGCGGCACCGGCAGGCCCTGGTACGCCGTGTAGACGGCCGCGTTGATCGCACCGGCGGCCGTCGAGTGGTTGGCCGAGGCATCGCCGAAGCTGCACACCGTGATCGCGTCGTCCGGCCACGCCGAGGGCACCCCGAGCTTGCGCGCCCGGTCGATCGCGAACGCCACACCCAGCGCGCGCGGCAGGTGCGAGGCGATCGTCGAGGTCTGCGGGATGATCGCCGCGTCGTGATGGCCGAACACCTTGTGCCGGCCGCCGGCGATCGGCTCATCGGTGGCGGCCATCATGCCCAGCAGCACGTCCAGCAGCCCGCTGCGGCCGAGCTGGGCCATGCGCGCCAGGTAGAACGCGCCCGAACGGTAGTGCAGCAGCGCCGGATCCGTCGGCCGCAGCGCCGCCGCGACGGCCGCGTTGCCCTCGTGTCCGGACGAGCCGATCGTGTAGTAGCCAAGGCCGCGCGCCCGGAACTCGCGCGCGGCCAGGTCCAGGTGCCGGCTGCCCAGTTGGGCGTCGAACAGCTCCAGCAGTTCCGGCCCCAGCTTCGTCGCCGGCCGCCTACCCGGCGACAGCGCCTGGACCGCCTCGATGAAGTGCTCGTCGACCTGTTCCGTCAACGGTATGCGCCGATCCCGGTGATCGCCTCGCCCAGCACCAGCGTGTGGATCTCGCTGGTGCCCTCGTAGGTCAGCACCGACTCGAGGTTGTTGGCGTGCCGCAGCACCGAGTACTCGGTGGTGATGCCGCTGGCCGCCAGGATCGTGCGGGCCGAGCGCGCGATCTCCAGCGCCGCCCGCACGTTGTTCAGCTTGCCGAAGCTGACGTGCGCGGTCTCGGCCTTGCCGGCGTCCTTGAGGCGTCCGATGTGGACCGCCGTGAGGAACGCCTTTTCCAGTTCCAGCACCATTTCCACCAGCTTCTGCTGGGTCAGCTGGAAACCGGCGATCGGGCGGTCGAACTGCACCCGGGTCTTGGCGTAGTCCAGGGCCGTCGCGTAGCAGTCGCGGGCCGCGCCCACCGCGCCCCAGAGGATGCCGAACCGGGCTTCGTTCAAACAGGACAGCGGGGCCTTGAGGCCGCGGCTCGCCGGCAGCACCGCATCCGCCGGCAGGACCACGTTGTCCAGGATCAGCTCCGAGGTCACGGAGGCCCGCAGCGACAACTTGTCCTTGATGTCTCTGGTGGTGAATCCCTTGGTGCCACGGGGAACGATGAATCCCCGTACGCCCTCTTCGGCCCGTGCCCACACCACCGCGACGTCCGCGATGCCGCCGTTGGTGATCCACAGCTTGCTGCCGTTGAGGATCCACTCGCCGTCGGACTGCTTCGCGGTTGTCCGCATGCCGGCCGGGTTGCTGCCGAAGTCCGGTTCGGTCAGGCCGAAGCAGCCGATCAGCTCGCCCTTGGCCATCTTCGGCAGCCAGGTCTGCTTCTGCTCCTCCGAGCCGTACTTGTGGATCGCCGTCATGGCCAGGGAGCCCTGCACGCTCACGAAGCTGCGCAGGCCGCTGTCCACCGCTTCCAGCTCCATGCAGGCGATGCCGTACGCCGTCGCGCTGGCCCCGGCGCAGCCGTAACCGTCGAGGTGCATGCCGAACAGGCCCAGCTCGCCCAGTTCCGGCGCCAGCTCACGGGGGAAGGTGCCGTCGGCGAACCAGCGGCCCACGTTCGGCCGCACCTTCGCGTCCACGAACTGCCTTACCGTGTCCCGGATCAGGCGTTCCTCGTCGGAGAAACCGTCGGCGACACCCAGCAGGTCAAGGGGATCCATCTCAGTCCTCCAGCCGGTAGGCGAGGTCGGCCTCGGGCAGCTCGACCATGTCCATCTGCGCCTTCTGCAGCTTGCCGGCGTAGTCCCAGTTCATCGACTGCCAGCGGGTGAACTGGTCGAGCACCCACACACCCGACTGGCGGCTGCCGTTGCCCGACAGGCCGTTGCCGCCGAACGGCAGGTGCGCCTCCGCGCCCGAGGTCGAGTTGTTCACACTGACCATGCCGGCCCGGCAGCGCTCGCGGAACCGGAACGCGTTGCCGGCATCGGTGGTGTAGATCGCCGCCGACAGGCCGTAACCGTGGCCGTTGGCCAAGTCGACCGCCTCGTCGAAGGTGTCGAACGTGCCGACGCCGACCAGCGGGCCGAAGGTCTCGTCGCGGTACAGGGCGTCTTCCTTGGTTACACCGTCCACAATGGTCGGATGCACGAAGACGCCGTCTTCGGGGTTGCCGATGAAACCCTTGCGGGGATTGGCATCCGTGATGCGACCGGTGCCCGTCGAGCCGTGCACCGTGTGGTGCGCCTGGACCAGCTTCAGGTACTCCTCGAAGCGCTCCGCGTAGCGGGTGTCGATCAGCGGTCCGTAGAGGACACCCTGGCTCGGGTCGCCGACGATCGCCTCTTCGACGGCCTGCGTGAACCGGCTCAGGAACTCGTCGTGCACCTCGCGCTGCACGAAGACCGTGCCCAGCGACGTGCAGCGCTGGCCGGCCGAGCCGAAACCGCTGAACAGGGCGCCCTCCACCGCCAGGTCCAGGTTCGCGTCGGCCATCACCACCAGCGGGTTCTTGCCGCCCAGCTCCAGGCACGGCGACTGGAGGTGGCGGCCGCACAGCTCGCTGATCTGCCGGCCCACCTCCGTCGAACCGGTGAAGCCCACCTTGTCGATCAGGCCGGCCTGGAGGGCCTTGTCCAGCCCCTCGAACGTCGCCTTGCCGTCCGCCTGCACCAGGTTTAGGACGTTGCGCGGCACCCCCGCGCGCCAGGCCAGCTCGGCCAGCGCCTGGCCGACGGCCGCCGACAGCTCCGCCGGCTTCCAGACCACCGTGTTGCCGCACAGCAGCGCCGGCACCAGGTACCAGGACGGCACCGCTGCCGGGAAGTTCGCCGCCGTGATGATCGCGGTCACGCCGACCGGGACGCGGAAGGTGAACAGCTGCTTGTCCGGCATCTCGCTCGGCACCGTCTGGCCGTACAGGCGGCGGCCCTCGCCGAGGAAGAAGTCGCAGGTGTCGACGATCTCCTGGACCTCGCCCAGCGACTCCGCGAGCGGCTTGCCGATCTCGCGGGTGATCAGCCGGGCCAGCGCCTCCTTGTTCGCCTCGACCAGCCGGCCGAGGCGGGCGATCACCTGGCCCCGTACCGGCGCCGGGATCTTCGCCCACTCCGGTTGGGCGTTCTTCGCGGCTTCGGCCGCTCGGACGAAGGTCTCCGGACCGGCCAGCGTCACCTCCGCCACCACGTCGTCGAGGTTCGCCGGGTTGCGGGAGTGAAGGACGGTGCCGTCGGCCTGCGGGTTGCCGGCCACGACGGAGGCGCACTTGTGCTGCATGGCCTCTACCTTGGCCAACCGGCCGGCGCTTCGCCAACTCCGTGAGCACTCGGGCTGATTGGTTCTAGCTCCAGCATCCCTTACGCTCGGATCCCAAAGCCCTGTTCCTCCTGCATGTCGCTAGCGTGAGGCGCATGTTCGAGCTGATGGACGAGTGGGGTCCCGAGAAGGTCGTCTGCGTGTCCGATTCGCGGACCGGCATGCGGGGGGTGCTGGTCATCGACAACACCGCCCGTGGCATGGGCAAGGGCGGCACGCGGATGAGCCCTTCGCTGTCGGTCGCCGAGGTCGCCCGGCTGGCTCGGGTCATGACCTGGAAGTGGGCCGGCGTCGACCTGTTCTTCGGCGGCGCCAAGGCCGGCATCCGCTTCGATCCTTCGTCGCCCGACAAGGAGGCGGCCCTCCGGGCCTTCGTTCGCCTGCTGTCCAACGAGATCCCGTCCGAGTACGTCGTCGGTCTCGACATGGGTCTCACCGAGCGCGACGCCGCCATCGTCCAGGACGAGCTCCGCTCTCGCGGGGCCGCCGTCGGCACCCCGTCCGAGCTCGGCGGCGTGCCCTATGACCAGCTCGGCGTCACCGGCTTCGGCGTCGCCGAGGCCACCGACGCCGTCTTCCCCCTGTCCGGTCGTCGCGTCGTCATCCAGGGCCTCGGCGCCGTCGGCCGCGCCGCCGCCCGCCGCTTCGCCGAGCTAGGGGCCGTTGTCGTCGCCGTGTCCAGTGCCCTCGGCGCTGTTCACGACCCCGCCGGCCTCGACGTCGACCGCCTCCTCGCGGTGCCCGACGACGCCGCCGTTCCCGCTTACTCCGGCGGCACCCAGTTGGCACTCGGCGCTGAATTGTTGGTCCCCACCGACGTGCTGGCCCCTTGCGCCCTCCAGGACGTCATCGACGCTTCCCTGGCTTCTCGCCTCTCGTGCTCTTTCGTCGTAGAGGGCGCCAACATGCCGACGTCCCTT
>Ga0105238_10006397_pt1 | contig 11721 bp, 5 predicted proteins | sample KBSC34metaG_FD_81526 | JGI IMG/M metagenome (GOLD analysis project Ga0105238, IMG submission 81526) | Corn rhizosphere microbial communities from Kellogg Biological Station, Michigan, USA - KBS C3-4 metaG | ecosystem: Host-associated > Plants > Roots > Rhizosphere > Soil | place: Michigan, USA... | reverse complement strand
CACCGTCGCCGGCAGCAGCAGCAGCGGCGCCGCGCCCCGCGGGGCTGCCGGCCGTTGCAGCGCTGCGCGGAACTCAGCCACGCTTTCCGGTCGATCGCCGGGGCGGCTGGCCAGCGTCCATTCGAGCGCGGCGATGAAAGACTCGCTGTAGCGCAATCCGGGGAAACGCCGCTCCAGCGCCGCCGCGCTCGCGCTCAGCGTCGGCACCGGCGTGCCCGGCTCCATCGCCGGCGAACGCGGGTCGAGCCGCCCGTCGATGCAGAACCGCGCCAGGTCCGCGAGCGCCAGCAGGTCGACCCACGGGCCGGTTTCGACGCTGTCATCCCCCGAAGGCGAATCGAGCCAGCGCAGCACGGCCTGCCCGCCGTCGCCGAGGATGGCGCGCTGCGCGGCGCCGTGCACCATCAGCAGCGGGCTGTCGTCGCTCGCCCGCAGCACGACGGTATGAGGCGAGATCGCGCCATGCGTGTAGCCGGCGCCATGCAGCTCTTCCAGCGCCCCAAGCAGGCCGTCGACGACGACGCGCAGGGCCTCCTCGTCCGGCGGCTCGGTCATGCCGTCGCGCAGCATCCGCAGGCTGGTCGCCTGCACGTAGGCCACTTCGCGGTACGCGGTGCCGTTGCCGCGCCAGCAGCGCTTGACTTCGGGCAGCGCCGAATGGTCGCAGGCCGCGAGCATTTCAGCTTCGGCGAGAAAAGCCTGCATGCCGCGCTCGAACGGCGCCGCGTTGGCGCCATTGCGCAGCAGCACGTGCTGATCGCTGCCCCGGGTGGCGAGTGCGGACGGCAGGTATTCCTCGATCGTGACGAAGCGCGTCGAGCTGAAGCGCCGCGCCCGGTAGACGACGCTGAAGTCGCCGGAAAGCAGCACGCTCTCGAGTTCGTAGTCGTCCAGTCTCGCTCCCGGGCGCATCGCATCGGGATTGAGCGCCGGCATCGCGCGGTTCGACGGGCGGTGCTCGGCGCCCGAAACGGTCTTGGGTCGATCCCGAGGGGGCATGCGCATCGTGCGGGCGATCGGTTGGTGGCGGGGCGCCGGGAATGGTAGTCGACACGGCGGCCCTTGGCGCCTTGCCGCAACGAGCTCAGCCGACCTGATCGTCCTCGCGCAGGCGCACGCACTGCGGATGCTCGCGCCACTGCCGTTTCGCGCACTGCGTCTGCATGCAGCGGTAGAGCGAAAACTGCGTGCGCGGCGCACAGGCAGCGCGAGGATCCTCCGGCGCGCCGGCCTCGCCCTGCGGGGCGCGGGGCGTTGCCGCCGGCGCCGCGCTGCGCCCGCCGGTGGCGGGTACCGCAGGCGGCTCGGTCGAGACAACCGGTGCCGGTGCAAGTGCCGGCGTGATCGCCGGGGCAGCCACGGGAGCGGGCGTGGGAGCCTGCGTGACGGGCTCGGGCAGCGGAACCGTCGGCGGCGGCTGTGCCACGCCGGCCGCGGGCGGCTGCGTCTGCGTCAGGGTCGCGGGATCGGTGGGCATGGCCGTACGGGCCGGCAGATGCGCTGTCGAGGCCGGCCCGGTGACCGTCATCGGCAGGGTGCCTTCGGTGACGCGGGCCAGGCCGCGTTCTGCGGTGTTGTTGCGCCATTGCTGCTGGATCTGCCAGCCGGCGAAAACCACGGCGGCGACCAAGGCCGCACCGCCGGCCCACACACCCAAGTGCCGGCGCTCCGACGCCGGCGCAGCCCCCTCGCCGCGGCCCTCGCGCGGATCGGCGTCCCAGCGCTCGGCGCGCAGTTCATCGGCCACATGCGGCGGGAAATCGATCACCGGCGGCGCAGCGACCTTCGGCACCGCGGCGTGCCCGGGCGCCTCGAAAGCGCTGCTCGCCGCCATCGACGGAGAGGCAAGGCTGGCGAGCGGTACCGTCGCATCGATCGGCACTGTCGCCTGCGACGGTTCGTCCGCCCCACGCGCCCAGGCCGAGCCGCCTCGGCCACGCCGCAGCAGCGCCGCACGAAACTGCGCGACGCTTTGCGGCCGATCCTGCGGACGTGCCGCCAGCGCCCAGTCGATCGCTGCCACGAAGGGCTCGCTGTACATCAGCTGCGGATAAGGATCGGCGCGCCGCACCGCGTTCGCCATCGGCGTGCCGGCATCGGCGCCGTCACCGTCGATGCAGAAACGCATCACCGAGGCGAGCGCATACAAATCTGCCCACGGGCCCGGATCGCCGGCATCGCTGCGATCGAGCGGCGCGTAGCCCGCACCGATCGCGCGCATCAGCGCCTGCGCCTGGCCCCCGACGATCGCGCGCTGTGCGGCATCGAAGCCCAGCAGCAGCGGGCTGTCGTCCGCGTCGCGCAGCAGGATGGTGTCAGGCGAGATCGCGCCGTGCACGTGGCCGGCGGCATGCAGCACATCGAGCGCGCCGAGCACGCCTTCCAGCAGCAGGCGCAGCGCGTCCTCGTCGGGCGGCTCGTTCATGCCCTGGCGCAGCCGCCGCAGGCGCGTGGCCGGCTCGTAGAGCATCTCGCGGTAGACGGTGCCGTTCGCGCGCCAGCGCCGCTCGACTCGCGGCAGCGCCGGGTGCACGCAACGGGCGAGCAGATCGGCTTCCGCGATGAAAGCCTGCAGGCCGCGCTCGAAGGCCTCGGCATGCGCCGGCTGGCACAGCACGACCTGCACGCCATCGGGCGCGCGCGAGGCGAGCAGACTGGGCAGGAACTCCTCGATCGCGACCATGCGCTTGCGTGCGCGGTCGCTCGCCAGGTAGCCCAGGCAGAATCCGCCGGACTGCAGCAGCCGCTCGATCTGACATTCGCCGAGGCGGGCGCCGGCTTGCAGCGCGTCAGGAGTATGCATAGGGCCTGGCCGGATGGCGGTGCGAGGCATGCGCATGCTCAGCCTCCGGCTCGATTCAACGGGATCATGGTAACGCGACGAACCCTCGCCGCGCCGGACGACAGGATCAGCTGAGTTGATCAATCCCTAGGTTAACGCAGACCGGCCGGCGAAGTTGTTTGGTTTTGTGTGCCGATGCGCGCCGATGACTGCGCGACGCGGGATCAATCGTATTTGATGTACTTGAAGCGCGGGTCGTCCGGCGTGCCTTCCAGGGCCGAGCCTTCGACCGCACCGGGGCGCCACAACACCACTTCCTCGATCTTCTTCGCCAGCTCGAAATCCTTGTCGGTGATGCCCTTGGCCGCGTGGTTCATCAGCTTCACGCTGACGAACGCGTACGAGACGGTGAGGTCCGGATGGTGCCACGCCGCCTCGGCCAGATGGCCGACGGTGTTGACGACCATCAGCGTGCCTTTCCAGCCGCTGGTCTTGTACTTGCGGCGGATCCAGCCGTCCTCGTAGCGCCAGGAGGGCAGTTCGTCCTTCAGGCGCGCCTCGATGTCTTCGGCGGCATAAACCTCGTCCGCCGTCTGCTTTCGCCATTGAGCCATGTCGTCTCCTTCGCGAAGGGTCAAAGACACCGGTGCTGCAGCGCCGGCAACTGCGTGCGCACCGCGGCGATGCGCTCGGGATCGAGTTCGGCAAGCACCACGCCCTCGCCTTCGGCCAGCAGGCCGACCACCTCGCCCCACGGGTCGGCGATCAGGCTGTGGCCGTAGGTGCGCCGGCCGTTCGGGTGGCGTCCGCCCTGCGCGGGCGCGATCACGTAGCACTGGTTTTCGACCGCGCGGGCGCGCAGCAGCAGTTCCCAGTGCGCCTTGCCGGTGCCGTAGGTGAAGGCCGCGGGCACCGAGATCAGGTCGCAGGGCGGCGTCATCATCGCGCGGTACAGCTCCGGGAAGCGCAGGTCGTAGCAGACGCTCAGGCCGAGCCGCAGCCTCTCGCCGGCAGCCTCGAGCGCCACGGTCACCGGCGCGCTGCCGGGGCGCAGCACGCGGGCTTCGTCGAAATGCTCGGTGCCGTTGTCGTAGCGGAACAGATGCATCTTGTCGTAGCGCGCCGCGGCCAGGCCGTCGGGGCCGTAGACCATGCAGGCGTTGTAGGCGTGCTCGGGATCGTCGGTGCGCAGCGGCAGCGTCCCGCCGATGATCCACAGGCCATGTTCGTGCGCGGTCTGCCCCAGCATCGCCTGGATCGGCCCGTCGCCCGGCGCCTCGGCGAGCGCGAGCTTGTCGCGATCCTTGTGGCCCATGAAGCAGAAGTATTCCGGCAGCGCGACGAGCCGGGCGCCTTGCCGCGCCGCCTGCGCGATCAAGCGCTGCGCCGCCGCGAGATTGGTGTCGACATCCGGGGTGGAAACCATCTGCAGTGCGGCGATCTTCATGACGGGGCGAAACTCCTGGGTCGATACGGACGGCGCCTCAACGCGGGGCCGACGCGGCAGCGGCGGGCTCGAACTCCGGGATCGGATCGCCGAGCTTGCGCTGGATCGGTTCGACCTTCGGATCGGCCCAGGTACCGCTGATGTGGAACTCGCGGGTCGCCGCCTGCATCATCGGCTTGCGCAAAAACAATTGTGCGAGAAAGGTGCCCAGGCCGATCGCCGGATTGACCACGGCATAGGCGAGCGATGCGGTGCCGGCATTGATCTCCGGCACCACGACGACACGCAGATCCTCGTTCTCGTGCACCAGGTCGGCCCGGCCCTCCATGAACACCGCCGCCTGCGCGCCGCGCATGTGGAAGTTGTTGGTGCTGGCCACGCCCTGCACGATCTTCACGTCGCCGTCCACGCTGTCGAACGGGAAGCCGGACTGGAACACGTCGCGGAAATCGAGCTGCAGCAGGCGCGGCAGGTTCTGCAGGCTGAGCACGCCGAGCAGCTTTGCCGGGCCGGCATCGACCTTCAGGAACTGGCCCGACTGGACACCGAGCTTGAACTGCCCGGACATGCTGGCGAAATCGGGGGAGAGCGGCGAGCCCAGCCAATCCACCCGGCCGGCGATCTGGCCCTTGCCGCCCTTCAAGGTCTTGCCGAGGCCGAGGCGCTCGAGCAGCGCGCCGCTGTCGCTCATGTCGAGCGTGAAATCGATGCCGGCGCGCCGCCGCCCGCCGGAGCGCGCCGTGGGCATCGCCCAGTCGCCGCTGCCGTCGAGCCGGGCCTCGGGCATCGCCAGGCTGAAGCGTTTGAGCTGCCAGCTGCGCGTGCTTTCGGCGCCCTCGCCGAGGTTCAGCGCCTCCACCTCGAGCCGACCCAGGCGCAGGCCGCGCAGTTCGAATTCATCGATGACGATGTCCAGCGCCGGCACGCTGGCGGGTTGTTTGTCGAGCAGGCTCTCCATGCTGTCGGCCTCGGTCTTCGGCAGCACCAGGCGCTTCAGCCGCGCGTAGACCAGCCCGTCGCCGCTGTTGCGCCGCGGCACGCGGTATTCGAGATAGCCGTTGAGCTGATCCGCGTCGACGTTGGCGCGCCAGATGCCGTCGGCCTGCGAGATGCCGGCCACCACCGCGCTGAGGCGCCGCGATGCGATCGTCAGGTTGCCGACGTGCAGGCCGATGGTCGTCGGCAGATAACCGCCGCCGAGGCCGCTCTCCGCGGTCGCGGAAGTGCCGGACCAGCGGTCGCTCAGCGCCTGCCAGGCATCGGCATCGAGCTGCGCCAAGGTCAGGCTCGCCTGCACCCCCCGCGACGGTTGCGGCGCCGGTTCGCCCACACCGATGCCGCCACGCAGCACCTGCGGCTCGCCATGCGCCAGATCGCGTTCGTACTGCAGCCGCAGCAGGTTGCCGAGATCGGCACGCAAGCTGTCGCGCGGGGACTGCCCGGGCGCCAACGATTCGGGCAGCAACTGGTTCTGCACCCGCATCGGCAGCGCGGCTTCGGCGCTCTTGCCGAGCGGCGCGGGCAGGTCCAGCGCCATGCCGACCAGATTGCTGCTGAGATTGAATTCCGGCAGGCCGTGCACGAAGCGCAGCGCGAGCTGGTAGGGCGCCTGCCCGCTCAGCGAACCGGCAACCCGGGTCAGCGCGCCGAGCTCGCCGGCCGAGCGCAGACCGTCGGCGCTGACCACACCTTGGCCGTTGAAGCGCAGGCTGCCATCGGGCTGCGATCCGCCTTCGAAGCTGGCCTCGCCGCCGAGCAGGCGCGCGCTCGCGCCGACAACCGCGAAGCCGTGCTGCGTGAAGTCGACCCGGCCGCGCGCCGCGGCCAGCACCGGCACGCCGGGGCGCAGCCGCAAGTCGTTGCCGGCCAGGCTGACGCTGCCTTTGACCGTGGTCTTGTCGGTATCGTCGAGCGGGATCGCGAGCGAGAGCTTCAGCTCGGCGGGCCCGCTGGCGCCAATCGGGGCGAGCGCGCCGCCGGTCAGCGCGTCGACCGGCGAACTCGTCGCGTAGTGCAGCAGATCGTTCAGCGCGCCCTGCGCGGTGCCGTCGATCTGCAAGCTCGCCTGTTCGAGGTTGCGGATGCTGCCCTGCACGCCGCTCAGGTTCACGCCGCGTACCTGGCCGCTGCCGTTGCGGATCTCCATGCTGGCGCGGTCGAAGATCAGGTCGGCGCTGACCCGGTTGAACGGCGGCCACGGCGAGGTGAAGGCCGGCGTGACGACACCGCCGGCACTGCTTGTCGGCATGCTCGGCACGTAGGCGAGATCGACCTCGTCGACGTGCCCGGTGATGCGGAACTCGCCCGCCGCCTCGCCCTTCTTCGCCGGCTCGGCATACGGAAACTCCGCCAGATCGCCCTTCACGTGATACGCGGCGTTGCTCAGCGTGCCGCTGGTGATCGCGTGGGCCACCCAGTCGCGCACATGGCGCGGCAGGCCGAGCGGCAGATAGCGCGCGGTGCGCGCCGCGACGCCATTGCCGAGCGTGCCATCGAGCGCCAGCTGCCCCGGATAGCGCCCGCCCTTGCCGGCAGCGGTGCCGGGGCCGGTGCGCCAGCTCGCCTGCAGTTCGCTGTGCGCGTCGCTGTTCGCGAAGCTCGCGTTTTTCACCTGAACTTCGATCTGCGCCGGCGCGCCGGGCGTTTGCGCAGGCGTGATGCTCCAGGCCAGATCGGCCGAGAGCCGGTCCAGCGGTATCAGCGGCTGCTCGAACACGCCCGGCAGTTCGATCGCGCCGTTGTGCATCGCCAGCGCCGCGCTGCCGCCGCGCTCGTTCGCGTCGAGTTCGATGTCGGCCTGGCGCAAGCCGGGACGGCCGACGCCGTGCGGCCCGTTCAGCGGCCCGGCGGCCAGGCTCAGGCCGCTGAAGCGCGACTTCACGCTGTAGCGGTCCGGCGCATCCAGCGGCCCGTCCCAGTTCGCCACCAGGTCGCTGACGATGCCCTTCGGCGCCGACTGGCCGAGCAAGGCATGCAGGCTCGCGCCCATCGGCACACGCGAGGCGATCGCCGCCATCACGCCCAGATCGAGCCGCTGCGCGGTGAACGTGCCGCCGGTGACCGGCGCCGCGACGGTCGGGGCGCCGACCGCATCCTGGCGCTGGCGCCACGACAGCTGCGCATCGCCGCGCGGCCATTGCAGGCCGTCGCCGGTGAGGAAGCCGAAACGCTCGGCACGCAGTGAAATGCCATCGGCGCTGCGCGTGCCCTGCAAGCGCCCCTCGACCTGCGCGAAGACCATCGGCTCGACGTCCGCGGCCAGGCGCAACGCGACCGAGCGCAAGGCCAGGTCGAGCGTCAGCTCGCGCGGCTCGCCGGTGCGCAGCTCGAGCCAGCCGCGCAGCGCGCCGGCACCTTCGCTGAGGTCGAACGGCAGCTCGACATAGCGGCGCAGCTCGCTCACGTCGGCCTGCGGCAGATCGAGCTGCAACGGGCCGCTCCACAGGCGCCAGTCGCCGGCGCGCGCGAGCAGCGGCTGCGTGAAGCGGCCCTGCACGGTGAAGCGGCTGCCCCAGGCGGCGGGCGGCGTCGCGTCGAGGCGCAGATCGTGCCGGCGCAGCCCGTTGCGCACGACGAAGCTGAGGTCGCTCAGCACCAGCGCCGGCGCGCTGCGGCGCTCGTCGGTCCAGCGCAAGGTGCCGCCGCGCACGACGAACTCGTATTGCTTGAAGAACCAGTCCGCGAGCTCCCCGCCATCGCCGGGAACGCCGGCCTCGCGCACCGGCAGGCCGCCGACGAAGAACTGGCCGGCCGCATCGCGCCGCACGTCGAGCTCGGCGCCCTCGATCAGGAGCTGCGACAGACGCGGCGCGAGCGCCAGCAGCGAGCGCGGCGAGACCGCGGCGAACACATGCGGCAGCCGGATCGCCTCGCGCTGCTGCGCATCGAACACCACCACGTCGCGCAGCTCGAGCGCCGGCACCCAGCTGCCGCTGCGCACGCTGATGTTGCCGATCTGCACCTTGGCGCCGATGGCCTCGCCGGCGCGCGCCTCGATTTGCGGGCGCCATTGCTCGATGTGGTTGAGAATCCCCCAGTGCAGTGTCAGCCAAGCAATGAGCAATAAGCTCCAGGCCGCAACCAGTCCCCAGGCCAGAACCTGGAGCCCCCGGCGCCACCAGGCGGGCGGCAGGGCAAGCGGCTGGCGCGATGGAACGACAGCGTCAGGCAGCGTGGGGATCGAAGTCATGGAGATAGGCGAACGCCGAGGTCAACGGCCAGAGGCGACAGAGGCGCAGGCACCGGCCCGTGGGGCCGCGGCCAATCTAGCACAGCGACTCGCGGCGCCCTGCCGCTGAGCCGACAAGGCCATCCTCGCCACACCACGCCATGGGTTCATTGCCATCCTCGCTCGCGTCCTCCCCCGCCCGCCCCATCACCGTACCGCCGCCGTCGCCGGCTGGCGCTGAACACAGCCGCTACGTGCAGCGCATCCGGCGGCGCTACGCGGCCGAGTTGCCGCTGCTGGCGCCGGGCCTGCCGACCCGCGCGGTGATCACGGCGCTGGTGCGCACCTTGCAAGACGCCGGCCGGCCGCTCTCGGCCGCGCTGCGCGTGGCGCGCCAGCTGGTGCTGGAGCGCCTCGCGGTGCTCGACATCGACCAGGCCGCCGAGATGGAGGACGTGACCGTCGCGATGACCGAACTGGCCGAGGCCACGCTCGACATCGCGCTCGCCGAGGCGCAGTCGCAGCTCGACCTGCGCTACGGCGCGCCGCTCAACGCCGGCGGCCAGCGCATCGAGTTCTGGATCGTCGGCATGGGCAAGCTGGGCGCACGCGAACTCAACGTCTCGTCCGACATCGACCTCATCTACGTCTATGAAGAAGACGGCGAGACCGCAGGCCCGCAGCGCATCAGCGCGCACGAGTACTTCACGAACGTGGTGCGCTCGCTCAACACCCTGATCGGCGATACCACCGAGGACGGCTTCGTCTTCCGCGTCGACCTGGCCTTGCGGCCGAACGGCAACTCCGGCCCGGCCTGCGTCAGCCTGTCGATGCTGGAGGAGTACTTCCAGGTGCAGGGCCGCGAGTGGGAGCGCTTCGCGTGGCTGAAGAGCCGCGTGGTCTCGCCGCGCACGAGCGTCGAGAGCGGCCGCGCCCTGGGCTTGCGCTCGATGGTCACGCACTTCGTCTATCGCAAATACCTGGACTACGGCGTCTTCGAAGGCCTGCGCCAGCTGCACAAGAAGATCCGCGACGAAGCCCAGCGCCGCGCCGCCGGCCGGCCTGAGCGCGCCAACGACGTCAAGCTCTCGCGCGGCGGCATCCGCGAGATCGAATTCATCGTGCAGCTGATCCTCGTCGTGCGCGGCGGCCAGTTCCCCGAGATCCGCACCCGCTCGACCTTGAAGGGGCTGGACAAGCTCGCCGCCGGCGGTCTGATGAAGGCCGCGACGGCGCGCCGCCTCGCCGAGGCCTATACCTTTTTGCGCCGCGTCGAGCACCGCATCCAGTTCCTCGACGACCAGCAGACGCACATCCTGCCGACCGCCGACGCGGACCTCGGCTGGGTTGCACACAGCCTGCAGCTGGAGAGCTGCGCCGGCGCCTGCGCCTTGCTGAACCACCTGGGCGAGACACGCGAGTTCGTCGCCACTGAATTCGATGCGCTGCTGCACGACGGCCAGACGCCGGTGCGCGGCCCGGGGCTGAACGGCTGCCGCAGCTGCGGGCCGATGCTGCCGCCGATCGACGCGGCGACTTTCCAGGAAGGCCTGCCCGAGGCGCTCGCCGCGCGCGTCAAGCCATGGATCGACCACCCGAAGATCAAGGCGCTGCGCGACGAGAGCAAGCTGCGCCTGGCGCGGCTGATCAACCGCTCCGCCGAAGCGGTGCGCGACGGCCGCTGCACGATGGATGCGGCGACCCGCTTCGTCGACTGGCTGGAGCCGCTGCTGCGGCGCGAGAGCTATCTGGCGCTGCTGGTCGAGCGGCCCGAAGTGCAGAACCGCTTGCTGCGCCTGCTCGGCCTCGCGCGCTGGCCGATGCGCTACCTGATGCTGCACCCGGGCGTGATCGACGAACTGGCGGACGAACGTCTGCTGCACGACCGCTTCGATGCGAAGGCTTTCATTGCCGAGCTGGAAGCGCGCCACGAAGCCTGGGCGCGCAGCGGCCAGGCGGACGAAGAGTCGCTGCTCGACACCTTGCGCCGCGCCCACCATGCCGAGGTCTTCCGCACGCTGGTGCGCGACGTGGAAGGCCACATCACCGTCGAGCAGGTGGCCGACGATCTGTCGGCGCTGGCCGATGCGGTGCTGCAGTGCGCGCTGCGCTGGTCGTGGTCACACCTGAAACAGCGCCATCGCGACGAGCCGCTGATGGCGGTCATCGCCTACGGCAAGCTCGGCGGCAAGGAACTGGGCTACGGCAGCGACCTGGACGTGGTGTTCCTGTTCGACGACGCGGACGAGCCCGACGTCGACCGCGCCGCCGAAATCTACGGCGCGCATGTGCGCAAGCTGATCAACTGGCTGACCTTGCGCACTGCGGCGGGCGAGCTGTTCGACATCGACACCGCGCTGCGCCCGAACGGCAATTCCGGCCTGCTGGTCACCTCGCTGTCGAGCTTCGAGCGCTACCAGCTCGGCCGCGGCAGCAACACCGCCTGGGCCTGGGAGCATCAGGCGATCACGCGCGCGCGCATGTGTGCCGGCTGGCCGGCGCTCGGGCCGCGTTTCGAGCAGGTGCGGCGGGCGGTGCTGAGCGCGCCGCGCGATGCCGCTGCGCTGCGCGCCGAGGTCGAGGCGATGCGCCAGCGGGTGCGCGAGGCGCATCCGGTGAAAGCCGGCCTGTTCGACGTGAAGCACAGCGCCGGCGGCATGATGGACGCGGAGTTCACCGTGCAATACCTGGTGCTGACACAGTCGGCGGCGCATCCGGAACTGCTCGACAACGTCGGCAACATCGCGCTGCTGCAGCGCGCCGAAGACTGCGGCCTGCTGCCGGCCACCATCGGCGACGAGGCGGGCGATGCCTACCGCGAGCTGCGCCGCGCCCAGCACCGCGCACGCCTCGACGAGCAGCCGACGCAGGTCGACCCGGCGACCGCCGCCCCGCAGCGCGACGCCGTGCTCGCGCTCTGGCGCACGGTGTTCGGTTGACCCTCTCGCGCCGGAAGCTGCCGCCGGGCATCGCCTGGTGGTGGGGCGTAGCCGGCCTGCTCGGCGCCGGCGCGCTGCTTGCCTACGGCCGCAGCGTGCAGGCGATCGACTGGCAGCCCTCGCTCGCAGTGACCGAACCATGGCGCTGGTGGAGCGCCGTCTGGGTGCACTACAGCGCGATGCACTTGTGGGCCAACGTGCTCGGCACGATGCTGGTCGCCGCGCTCGGCTGGGCCGCCAACGTGCCGCGCCGCTCCAGCGTCGCCTGGCTGGTGGCCTGGCCGCTGACGCAGCTCGGCCTGCTGGCGCAGCCCGAGCTGCTGCACTACGGCGGCCTCTCCGGCGTGCTGCATGCGGGCGTGGCCGTGGTCGCGGTCTGGCTGCT
>Ga0105238_10006394_pt1 | contig 11722 bp, 8 predicted proteins | sample KBSC34metaG_FD_81526 | JGI IMG/M metagenome (GOLD analysis project Ga0105238, IMG submission 81526) | Corn rhizosphere microbial communities from Kellogg Biological Station, Michigan, USA - KBS C3-4 metaG | ecosystem: Host-associated > Plants > Roots > Rhizosphere > Soil | place: Michigan, USA... | reverse complement strand
CGTCGCCACCGACCGCGCGGCGACGTCGAGGGCCGACAGGAAGCCGACGCAGGAGTTCGACAGGTCGAACGCGTCGCAGGTGTCGCTCAACCCGAAGGCGCCCGCGATCTGGTGGGCGTTGGCGGGCACCACGTGATCGCCGCCGGTCGATGAAACGAAGATGATCCTTCCAAGGGCCCGCGCCTCGATCCCCGCCCGTTCCAGCGCGCCGCGCAGCGCCGCGACCCCGAGCGGCAGCGCGGCCTCCCCGGGCTCGAGCCAGTGCCGCGTCACGATTCCGCTCTTGGTCTCGACCCGCGCGCGTTGCTCGGGAGGCGAGCCCGGGAACGCTTCGGCGACCAGCTCGGCCGTGCCAACCACCCGCGACGGCAAGGCGCTGCCCGTGCCGGCGATCTCCACGGCCAGAGCGCGGTTCACGGCGTCGCGTCCTCGGGCGCGCCCGTCCGGATCAAAGGCCCCGGCCGATACCGATTCAGAACACTCCGTGCGAAACCGGCGGCCGCCTCCCGCGCCCCCTCGGTGATCTCCCAGGCTTTGTCGAAGGCCAGCGCTGGGAACTCCGTGGCGGGCGGCCGGAACGTGTCCATCGCCAGGCTGCGATCGCGATCGTTGGCGGCCTGCATGAGCACCGCGGTGGCGCGAAAATTGTCTTCCATGCGCGAGCGCGGGTCCACGACGCTCGTGAACCGGCTCCATGCGGTTTCTCGGCGGCGCGCCGGCGTCTCGACGACGTCGGACGCCAGAATGACGTCGGCGCGCTCTCGGAGCAGCACGCCCTCGGGCACGTTGTTGATGAACGCCCCGTCGACCAGACGAAGCTTCTGATCGATGTCGACGAGGGGAGGCAGGAGCCCGGGCAAGGCGCTGGCCGCGCGCGTTCCGTAGCCCACCGTCCCGAGCCCGACCGTCCACTCTTCGGCGGTGTTGAGGTTCAGTCCCACGGGAAAAAAAGGCGTCTCGAGCAGCTCCAGCCTCGGGCGGCCGAGCAAGACATCGATGACGTCGTGGGCGAGGTTGGGGAACGGCAGGACGGCGCTCAGCTGCAGGTAGATCTTGAGCAGCTGGCCCTTGTCGATGAGCGCGTTCAGCTGCTCCGTCCCGCCGGCGGCATAGAACCCGGCCACCAGACTGCCGAAGCTGACCCCGCTGATCAGATCGATCGGGACTCCCACCTTCTCCAGCTCCTGGATCAAGGCGATGTGGGCGTACCCCCAGGCGCCACCACCCCCGAGCGCCAGGCCGACGCGCATCTCGGCCACCGAGCGGGCCAGCCTCTCGATGGAGCGGCGGTCCCGCACCGAGTAGGGGCTGCTGCCCGCGCGAACGAAGGGGAGCCGATCGATGTCGTCGAAGGCGAGTCGGACCGTACCGGGCTGGTAGGCCACGTATTTGCCGATCGGATGATCCTCCCGCAACACGACGGCCCGCACGATGTCGGGCCGCACGCCGATCTTGCTCCGGTCGGCTTCCAGCGGAAGGTCCGACTTGCTCGGGGAGGTCCCGATGATGATCAGCTTGGTCAGCGACGGCCGGACGCCGCCCGCCGCTGAGATCCATTCGGCGGGCCCGCCGCGCTCATCGACCGCGTCGATGACGACGAAATCTTCAGGACGGCGCTGGCGTGGAATGCCGTTCTGGGTGGTGTACCTGATCGTCACCTCGCCCCAGCGCTGAGGAGCTCTGTCCTTCGATCCCTCCGGACCGATGATCCACAGACCCACCGACCGCACCTCGGGAAGCTTGCTGAGGGCCTGGGCCAACAGCGCCGCGATGGCCGAGAAGGGGATCTCGCGCCCGCAGGTCTCGCGCTCGCACCGGAAACCAATCATCACGGGCCGCCGCTCCGCCCCTCGGCTCTTCGGCAACGACGGAACCATTCGTTCCAGATCCTCGCGCGGCAGGTACCTGGCCAGCCCGCGGCGCAGCCGAACCAGCCGGGTCACGTCATCCCCGGGCGTCCGCTCGCGCCCACCGGGGGGGCGGCCGACGGCCGAGAAGTCGAGACCGGTCGAGGCTCTCCAAAGGAAGACGCTTCCTTTCGGCAGGACGACGTCATCCGCGTGGAGCGCACCCTCGGCGACGTAGAACCATTGCGGTAGATCGCTCGCCGAAGGCTCTTCGATTGGCAGCGCCGACGCGAGCGACGTCCTCGGCTTCACTTCGATCACGGAGCCGAGCTGGGCCTCGTCGACGATGCGATGCTTGGGCACGTTGTGGGCGCCGGCAGACCCGGCGAGCGCGGCGATGAGCTCGGGAAGGTAATCATTCAAGCGGACGCGGGACTGGACACGCTCGACGAGCTTCTCGATCTTCTCGTTCCGCTTTGCGTCCTGGAACCTTTGAGGTGAGAGGTACCGAGCACGCACCTCCGTGAGGGCGCGGAGCGAAGCGGGAAATGCGACGTCAGGGCGTCCTTCGATGGCGTATTCCCCGAAGCTGTCGCCCGGTGCGTACACGAGCCCTCGCGTGGCGAGCGTGACATCCGAGTCATCGTTTGCCTGAACGAAGCCAGACTCGATGTAGTAGGCGCCCGGCAAAGGCAGGCCGGGCCGCGCGAGCTGCTCCCCTGCCGCGAAGACGCGCGGCTCCGGATCGAAGTACTTGATCAGGACGCGCAGCTCGTGGCGGAGATTCCAGTAGTAGCTTCGAGGGTTCAGGTAACCCGTCGACCGAGGGGCGGATCCAGGGCGGCCACCGGTGCCTCCCTTGGTGCTCCGCCCCTTTGCCACAGTCTTCTCTTGTTTTTTTCGATCCCGTGGCTTCCGTGAGCTCACGTTTCACGCTCCCCCCGGCTCGTCGTGGGCAGACTATCACGAACAATCTTTTGATGGACGTCCGACAACTGTCCGACAAGCACAAAACGATCTCGGGCCCATCCATTCCCGACTGGGACGCGGATTGCGCCAGATGGCCGGGCCGAAGATCGACGCTGGCGCCACCCGCTCGCTGAGCTGATTCTGGGTTTGGAGGTAACTTATCGGGCGATGAGAACCGTCCGTCGATCCGCCGCTCGCGCGATGAGGGGATCCCTTCTGGCCGCCTGGCTGGCAGGCGCGTGCGCCGCGAACCAGGCTGATCGGGGCAGCGACGGCGCAGGCGCTTCGGGAGGCGCGGGCGGCGCGGGCGGTTCGAGATCCGCATCCGGCGGCAGCGTCGGCTCCGGCGGAGCCACCACGGCCACGGGCGGGACGACGCCGGCAGCGTCGGGCGGCGCGCCCGGAACGCCGACCGGCGGTGGCGGCGGCGCGGGCGGTGGCGCGGTCTCGTCCAGCGGAGGAGCGTCGATGGCCGGCGGCGCGGACGGCGGCGCCGGAGGCCGCGCCCCGACCGGCGCTGGTGGCGAAACGCTCGGAGGTGGGGGTCGCGGCGGGTCGTCGGACGGCGCCGCTGGCGGCCCCGGCGGCGGGGGCAGCCCCGGCGGCGCCGTCTCGACCATCGCGGGCGCGCTCGCCACCGGCATCACCTGGATGGACGATCAGGGCAAGCCGGTGAACGCCCACGGCGGCGGCCTGAACCGCGAAGGCGACACGTTCTACCTGTCGGGCGAGCATTTCACCTACGACGCGAGCGCCAGCTACGACCAGAACAACGACTTCAAGGCCTTCGCCATGTACTCGACGACGGACTTCATGCACTGGAAGTTCGAGCGCAAGATCCTGGAGCGGCAGCCGAGCGGCGAGCTCGGACCCAACCGCGTCGGCGAGCGCCCCCACATCATCAAGTGTCCCGCCACCGGCGAGTACGTGCTGATCGCGCACGCCGGCTCCATCGACTACCAGACCGACAAGGAAGCCGTGTACGCGACCTCCGCCACCATCAACGGCGCATACACGTACCGCGGGCCGCTCAAGGACACAGGTGGCACGCTCATCGTCCACAGCGACATGAGCGCCTACGTGGACGGCACCGACGCGTACGTCCTGACGGAGAGCGGCCACGTCTACAAGCTGGCCAGCGACTGCCACAGCTGGACGACGCACACCTCCTACTCGGCGATGGCGAACATGGAGTCGCCCACCGTCTTCAAGGCTGGCGGCGCGTACTTCTGGTTGATGTCGACCAAGACCGGCTGGCGCGCCAACGACAACGAGTACGCGACCGCGCCGGCCATCACCGGCCCGTGGACCCGGCGCGGGCTCATCGCGCCCATGGGCGAGCGGACCTGGCTCTCGCAGAGCACGTGGGTGTTGCCGATCGCCGGCTCGAGCGGCACGGTCTACCTGTACCAGGGCGACCACTGGGCGGGGACGGAGGACACCACGGGCGCCACCGCGGGAAAGAACAACTCGCTCGCCTCGTACGTGTTCCAGCCGCTCGTCGTGAGCGGCACGTCCCTCTCGATGCCCAAGTACCTCGCCTCCTGGAAGCTGAACATCGCCGCCGGCACCTGGTCCGAGTAGCGGCGGCCTCAGCGCGACGGCAGCAGACCCAGGTTGCGCGCCAGGTCCTGAAAGGTGGCGACCGCGGGGGTGGGCCGGCGCTCCAGCGTCGGATCCCCCGCGAAGTCGATGGTGAAGAGCCCGAAGCGCCCCTCGTAGCCGTGAGACCACTCGAAGTTGTCGATCAGCGACCAGTGCATGTAACCGATGACGTTCACGCCCTCGGCGCGCGCGCGATCGAGCGCGTAGACGTGCGCGCGGATGAAGCCGGGTCGCACGGTGCCCGCGCGATCGGCGACGCCGCTCTCCGTCACTATCAGGGGCCAGGGGTACTCGCGGAACCGCACCAGCATCCGGTACAGCCCCTCGGGGTAGATCTCCCAGCCGAGATCGTTGTGGGGACGCGCCGGATCCTCGACCACCTCGTAGGGCGCGCCGGTCGGCCCGCGATCGCCGAACAGACGCGAGGCCACGACCCGGCGCGTGTAGTAGTTGAGCCCCAGCCAGTCGAGGCTGCCCGCCAGCTCGGGCTCCGCCTCGTCGACCGACACGACGGTCGGCAGCGACAGCTTGATGCGCCCGGCGGCGATCGAGTCGGGGATGTCGTGGTTGTAGAAGCGATCGGAGTAGCGGGCGATCAAACGGTCGAGCGGGCCGCCCGAGGCGGGGTCGAACACGATCACGTTGTGGGCCAGCCCGATGCGCGTGGCACGTCCGTCCCCGTCGGCGTCGGCGCGATCGCTGGCCCGCAAGGCCGCCGCCGCCCGGGCGTGCGCGCGCAGCAGGTTGCCGAGCGCCCGCGCCGCCCGCTTGGGATCTTTCACGCCCGGCGGCCACTGCCCGGCCATGTAGCTCTTGGTGACGTAGACGTTCGGCTCGTTCAGCGGGCACCACCAGTCGACCAGATCCCCGAACGCCGCCGCCGCGCGCGAGGCGAAGGCGGCGAAGGCCGCCGGAGCTCCGTCCCACTCCCACCCGCCGCGCGCGACGATCCAGGGGGGCAACGTGAAGTGCCACAGGTTCAGCATCGGCTCGATCGGGTGCGGCCGGACGGCGCGCAGCGCCTGCAACATCTCCCGGTACCGCTCGGCCGCTCCCGCGTCCCACTGCCCTTCGGCCGGCTCCAGGCGGCTCCACTCGACGCCCAGCCGGTAGACGTTCGCGCCGAGCGTGGCGGCGGCGGCCACGTCCTTCGGCCATAGGTTCCACGAGTCCGCCGCGCGCTCCGTCGTGGCCCCGCCCTTCACGTGCGGCGTGCCGTCGGGGTAACTGCCCTTCTCCCACTCGGTCCAGTCGTTGCGATGGCCCCCCTCGATCTGATGCGCCGACGTCGCGCCCCCCAGTAGGAACCCCGGAGGGGCGCCCGCCAGCATCGGGTGGCGATCGATGTCGGCCTGGTCGAACGTGACGGCGCGCCGGCAGCCAGCGCCCGACCCGAGCGAGCCGGCCAGCGCGAGCCACAGCGCCACGGCCCGCGGTCCCTGGGCCCCCTTTCCATGGCGCCTCATGCGGCCTCTCCCGGCGCTCGCGCCCCGTACCGCGCCGCCGCGGCCGCGAGCTCGGCCGCCATCCGGGCGCGGAGGTCGGCCGGGGCCCGCACCTCGGCCTGATCCCCGAAGCTCAAGACCCAGCTCCCCAGCTCGACGGTGCCGTTCACGCGCACTGTCAGCTCGATGCCCCCCGGCACACGCCGCACTTTCTGCGACGGGTGCCAGAGCCGCCGGGTGACGTAGCGCGCGACCTTGTCCGTGAAGAAGATGCGCGCCACCGCGGGCGGTCCTTTGATGAGCCCGAAGGCCCCCTCGGCCAGCGACGATGGGTGAAAGTCCGGCGGGTACGGGAACGCGTCCCCGCGCCGCCACGCGATCTCGCGAAAACCGTCGAGCGCCAGCGTCCGTATCTGTCCATGGGCCCCGTGGGCGTGGCTGAGGCCGGCCAGGTACAGGCCCTTCTTGTAGACGACCAGGGTGTACGGGTCGAAGAGCACGCGGCGCTTTCCCTTGTCGATGCTCTCGTGGCGGATCTCGAGGCGCTCCTCGCGCAGCAGCGCGGTCAGGATCTCGTTGACGTGCTCGATCCGCCCCTCGTACAGGTGCGGCGCCTCGTTCACGTCGAAGATCTTGCGATCCAGGTGCCGCGCCGCCGTGAAGTCGCGCCGCCGCAGCGTGGCCTCGAGCCGCGCGAACACGTCGTCGAGATCTTCCTTGAAGCCGGTGCCGGCCAGGAAGTCGAACACCCGCCGCGACAGGAACAGGCTCAGCATCTGGCTGGTGGTCAGCGTCAGCGTCTCGCGCCGCGCGGTCGGCATCAGGCGCCACACCTTGCGCCGGTCCACCGTGTCCTCGTACAGCGGCTCGCCGCTCGCGCGCAGAGCCTCCAGGTAGCGCAGCGCCGTTCGCACGCTCACGCCGAACCGCTCGGCGATGTCGTACACCGTCGCGCCCCCGCCCCCGTCGAGCAGCGCGCGCACGCCCTGCAGGCGAACGGCCGGCGAATAGGGAGCGGCGGCGGCGCGCGCCGGACGGGCGCGCCGCGCGAGCGGCGGCGACGACGACATGGCTCCACTATAACCTACGACAGGTTTTGTCATACCAAGGCCTTAGTCTGTGACTCATGGAAAGGAGCCGAGAGACATGGACGACACGAAGGCCGCGCCGGAGCTGGAAACCAAATCGAGCAAGGAGCGCCGTACGGCGCTTTCGGGGGCGGTGGCGGAGATCGAAAAGCAGTTCGGCAAGGGTGCCCTCATGCGACTGGGCGACGCTGGCGCACCTGCCGAAGTTCCGGTGGTTCCGACCGGATCGCTTGGACTAGACATCGCGCTCGGCACCGGAGGGCTGCCGCGCGGGCGGGTGGTCGAGCTGTACGGCCCCGAGTCGTCGGGCAAGACGACCCTGGCCCTGCACGTGGTGGCCGAGGCCCAGCGTGCCGGCGGGGTGTGCGCCTTCATCGACGCCGAGCACGCCCTCGACATCGGGTACGCGCGCAAGCTGGGCGTGCGCACCGACGACCTGCTGGTGTCGCAGCCCGACTGTGGCGAGCAGGCGCTGGAGATCACCGACACGCTGGTCCGGTCCAACGCGGTCGACATCGTGGTGGTGGACTCGGTGGCGGCGCTGGTGCCGCGCGCCGAGCTGGAGGGCGAGATGGGCGACTCGCACGTGGGCCTGCACGCGCGGCTCATGAGCCAGGCCCTGCGCAAGCTGACGGGGGCGACCTCGCGCAGCCAGACGCTGGTCATCTTCATCAATCAGCTCCGCATGAAGATCGGCGTGATGTTCGGGAGCCCGGAAACGACGACCGGCGGCAACGCGCTGAAGTTCTACGCGTCGGTGCGCCTCGACATCCGGCGCATCGGCGCCCTCAAGGACGGCGAGCAGGTCGTCGGCAACCGCACGCGCGTCAAGGTGGTGAAGAACAAGCTCGCGGCGCCCTTCCGTGAGGTGGAGTTCGACATCGCCTACGGCCACGGCGTATCCGCCACCGGCGAGCTGATCGATCTCGGGATCGAGGCGGGGCTGCTCGACAAGAGCGGCGCCTGGATCTCGATGGGGGGCGAACGCCTCGGCAACGGCCGCGACGCCGCCTGCCAGACGCTGGCCACGCGGCCCGAGCTGGCCGCCCGCCTGCGCGCCGATCTGCTGGCGCGCGCGGGGATCGCCGGGCGCGCGGGCGCGACGGCCGCGCCCGCGACCGGGGCGGCAGGCGCACCGGACGCGGGCGGTGCCCCGAACGCGGCCGCCACGCCGGCGGCGCGTGCCCGTCGAGCCGCATGACCGGCGCGGCCAGGGCGGGCGTCGCAACCGACGCCCGCCTTTCAGCGCATGACAGCCCCGCCGGCCACGTCGAGCACGACGCCCGTGATCCATCCGGCCTCTTCCGAGGCCAGGAAGCGCACGGCGCGGGCGACGTCCTCGGGCGTCCCGAGCCGGCCGATCGGGTGCTCGCCGGCGAGCTGGCGTTGCAGCGGCTCGGGGATCTGCTGGCCGGTGCGCTCGGTGATGATGGTCTCGGGCGCGATGCAGTTGGCGCGGACGCCAAACGACCCCGACTGGATGGCCACGTCCTGGGTCAAGAGCTCGATCGCCGCCTTGGACACGGCGTAAGGCACGGGCGACCGAGGATGGGGGCGGCGGCCGGCGGCCGACGAGATTGTCACGATCGAGCCCGCTTTGCGCTGCTTCATGCCGGGCAAGAAGCTCTTGATGGTGAGGAACGTGGCGGTCAGGTTCGCGTCGACGGTGGCGCGCCAGCCCTCCTCGCTGATCTCCTCGACGGGACCCGGTGGAACCAGGTTTCCGCCGGCGTTCGCGACGAGGACGGCGACGGGCCCGAGCTGGTCCTCGATCTGTCGCCGCATGCGCTCGATCTCGGCGAAGCGCGTGAGATCGGCGGTCACCCCGGCGGCCTTGGCGCCGGCCTCGGTGATCCGCCCCGCGACGGCGGCCACGGCGGCGGCGTCGCGGCCGTGCACGGCCACGAGCGCCCCGGCCCGACCCAGCTCGCGCGCGATCTCGGCGCCGATGCCGCGCGAGCTGCCCGTCACCAGCGCCACTTTGCCGGCCAGGCCGGGGCTGCTCGCTCCGGCGGGCGCGCGCGTGGCCGTCTCGTTCGTGCTCGTCATGTCGGGGCTACCTCCGCGGCCCCAACTATGGGTCGAAGCGGCCTCGGTGAAAGGTCCGCCGTGCGCGGGGCGCCGTGCGCCCGATGGCGCCCCTTCCGCCCGCACGCCGGCTTGAGGCATACTGCCGCGCATGCCTTCTCTCTCCGGACTGCGGGTGGTTCGTTCCGCCATCGATGGATACGGCGTGGTGGCGACCCGAGCCTTCGCGGCGAACGAGCTGCTGGCCGAGGTCGACGGCGTGGCCTGGCGCGACGGAGAGAACGTCGACGACAAGTACTCGCTGTGGGTGGACGAGGGGCTCTACTTCGACATGGTCGACCAGACCCGGTGGATCAACCACTCCTGCGATCCGAACGCGAAGCTGGACGTGGGGGTCGACCCCACCACGGGCGCGGTCTACGCGCGGATCCTGGCCCGCCGACCCATCGCCGCCGGCGAGGAGGTCGCCTACGACTACGCCTTCCCGGCCCACCTCGCGGAGCCTTGCCGCTGCGGCTCGCCCCGCTGCCGAGGGTTGATCATCGACGAGGACGCGCTGCCCCTGCCGGCCGCCGGCGCCGCCGACTTCGGCGGACCGTAAGAATCCGGGCGCCTCGGCAACGGGGGCGGGCGTCGGGTTGAGGGCCTCGGACCTCGGGCTTCGGGCCTCGGGCTTCAGATCAGAGAAGCTCGAGTGAGCTGCCGGAGCGACCCACGCGATCGATCCCGGCAGATGACCCGATCCGCCACAGTTCGGACTGCCCGAGGCCCGAGGCCCGAGGCCCGAGGCCCGAGGCCCCACACCTAACCACCTGGCACCACGCACCTCGGCTCTCATGTGGGTGCCCGTGGGCGCGCAAGCTGATCTCCGTGGGCCCACCGCCGCTCACGATCCGGACGGCATCCGCCGATGACGGGTGCATGCCACCAGCAAAACACCGCGCCGTCGCACGCGTGGCCGCGATCGCCGTCGTGGCCGGCGCCGCGGCGATGCTCGCGTCGTCATCGCCGGCACGGGCGAATGAGCAACCGGAGCCGCCCGTCGGAGGGCCCGGCCCGGAAGGCGACTACCTGCGGAACGTGCACCAGCGCCTTCACGGCAGCTGGGTCGACGGATTCATCCGCGTCACGCCCTACAGCCAGCTCGGCCCCGCGACGTCGACCCGCGAGGTCGAGGTCAAGCTCACCATCCGCTGGGATGGCTCGATCGAGACCGCCGAGATCGGTGTCCCGTCGGGGTCGCCCGACTTCGACGCCGCGGCGCTGAACGCCATCTGGATGACGGCGCCCTTCCCGCCGCCCGCCACCATCATGGGCGACGACGGTCTCGCTCACTTGAAGTGGCGCTTCGCGCGCGACTTCCGGCTGTGCTCCGGCGCCGAGGTCGTCCACGTCGAGTACCCGCTGGCCATCGCGCTGCCCAAGCTGGTGGCGCGGGGCCTCCTGGCCGAGGCCACCCACCGCATGGGCCAGGAGCTCGAGCGGGTCGGGTGGAACGAAGGCGACTTCGTCTCGCCGTTCATTCGACAGTGGCTGGCGCGTCCAAACCTCAGCGACGAGCTCGACACGCGCGCCGCCGCCGCGCTCGCCCTCGGGGGCGATCGCAAGCAGCTCGAACGGCTGCAGGGGGCCCTGCGGTCTCCGACGACGGCCGGCGTGGCCGCGCCCGCGCTCAACCGCATGGGCGTGAACACGGGGGCCCTGCTGGCCGGCGAGTTGACCGACGCCGCGGGAGATCCGGCGCGACGCGCGGTGATCGCCGCGATGCGAGCCGATGCCACCATCGCCGCGAGCTGCGCCCCCTGCGTGGCGGCCTTCGCGGCGGCGGCCCTCGACGCGCGCCAGCCGGTCGGCGATCGCGTCGCCATGATCCGCACGCTCGGCGAGCTGGAGCGCACGCCCGTGGTGGAGATGGCGCTCGGCGCCGCCAGCAAGGATCCCAATGTCTCGATTCGAGCCGCCGGGTTGCTCGCGTCCACGACGCGCGGCCAGGGCCGAGTCGGCGTCATCCGCCTCGCCCCGCTGTTGCACGATCGCAACCCGGAGCTGCGGGCCGCGGCGGCGGCGGGGGTCCTCCGCGCCGACAGCGAGCTCGGGATGAAGCAGCTCTATCTGCTGGCGCGCGAGCGCGATCCCCGGCCCCTCATCGCGGCGGCCGAGGAGCTGGGCAAGATGAAGACCGAGGATTCGGCGGCGCTGCTCGGCAAGATGCTGAAGCGTCCCGACAAGTCCGTGCGGCGCGCCGCGATCTTCGCGCTGGCCGCCCGCCATGATGCTCCCGCGCGCGACCTGGTCGACCCGATCGTGCGCGCGGCGATCACCGATTCTGAAGAGGACATTGCGGTGCGCGAGCTGGCCTTGCGCACCGCAAGTCCCGATCAGGTGAGCGCGATGGCCGCGAGCGATCCGCGCCTCGGCCTGCCCGCCTACCGCGCCCTGCTGGCCGCCCAGCAACGCCAGGCCGCCGCCCGCTGGCTGCTGGCCAACATCGACCAGATGGCCACCGCCGACCGCATCACGGTCATGGGCGAATGGCTCGCCACCCCCGCCCGCCTCACCGCCACCCCGACGCCAACCGCGCCGGCCCGGTCAGTCCCGGCCGCGACCCCGACGGCGCCCGCCGCCGCCGCGCCCGCTTCCGCGCCGACCGCGACCACCGCCCGCAACGAGTAGCAGCGAGCAGCAGGCAGTCGCAGAGGAGGGCGGGCGAAGGTCGCCCGAGGGCTCCGCTCCGGTCACT
>Ga0105238_10006393_pt1 | contig 11723 bp, 8 predicted proteins | sample KBSC34metaG_FD_81526 | JGI IMG/M metagenome (GOLD analysis project Ga0105238, IMG submission 81526) | Corn rhizosphere microbial communities from Kellogg Biological Station, Michigan, USA - KBS C3-4 metaG | ecosystem: Host-associated > Plants > Roots > Rhizosphere > Soil | place: Michigan, USA... | reverse complement strand
TGCCGCCGAAGACACTGGATGTTTCGCTGCAAGTTGAGATTGCGAAATAGATCTAGTGGAGCGAGCACTCAATGCGGTTGACTTCGATGGTCAAGAAGTCCAACAGGTGCTTGTCTAGTGGATCCGCCGGCTGCCCCGGCAGATTATTCGTTTGATCTGGCAGACACCCGCATCGCCCAAAGCCTGCGGCTTCGGCATACCAGCATCCGGCCTGAACGGTAGCCGTCAAAGGATCTGAAGTATTGGAATTGCGGTCTGCCGACACGGCTTGCTGCAAGCTGCGAGGCAAACCCCACTCCGCAAGAATCAGGCCGGAAAGTTCAAGGTGATCCGCCCCAAAACGTGTGCGCTCGCACTGCAGAAGATCGAGACCGTCCGCCTGCACCTCTTGAACCAGCTGCGGATAATCCTGGGGAGCATTCTGAAACAACCCAAGCTGACCGATCGCATGCAGCAAGCCTGCGGTGTACCCGAAGTCTAGGTGTAGATCGGCCACTCCAAGATGATCCGCTATGAGCGCGGAAGCGATGCTGTGCCGCCACCAACTGCGGGTCCAAGTGGGGGTGCGCGATGGGAAACCGTTGGAGAGTGCCGCGGTGAGGGCAATGCGGCTGATGTTCTTCAAGCCAAGGATCGCCATCGCGTGCAAGACCGACTGAACGGGACCTTGTCGTCCATACATTCCGGAATTCGCTAGCTGCAGGACTTGCCCGGCCAAGACCGGATCTGCTGAGAACAGCTTGGCCACGTCTTTGAACGATACGTTCTCATCGTTCACCATCACCATCAATTTGATAGCAATAGGCGAAAACGCGGGTAGGCGTTTGAGCAGGTGGCGTGCCCGAGCCGCCGGAGCCAGGGTCGACATGGTTTGCAGACGCGAGTCCAATGATCCATATCGCAGATACGTGAGAGGATTCGAGCTTCGCTGAATATTATTTTCAGCGGAGGCCCTGGCGAATTAAATGCTTGAGAAGGCTGCGGTTTCCAGTGTCCGAGTAGCCACATCGAGCAGCCCGTGCGCCAACGGCCGCAGGTCCTCGCCATACATCGTGCGGAGCGTCATGCTGGCCGCCCGTGCGAACGGCTTCACTGCCTGCATCCTGCGCCCTGAACCTAGGCCCACCAGAGCGTTGACCACCGCCGCTTCATCGCCGAGTAGCCGGAGCAGCGGCCGCGGTTTTCTGAGCGCCGCGCGCAGCACGTCATGGTGCCAGCGGGGAGCGTAACGCCGGGCTAGCGCGGGAAGGCCGCAATCATACAATCCGCGCTCTACCGTTTCCAATACGCCCTGTAAGGACGCCCCGATCTGATACAAGGCGCGCGGCAGGACCTCTTCATCCGCCAAGTCGTAAGTGAATTCACTCTGTGGCCGTCCGCGGCAAGGGCGGCTAGCCGCATACACCAGTAGGGGAAACGCCGCGTCCCGGTCCTCATAGCGCGCGGGGTCTTGGAAGTAGATCTCGGGAATCCAGCAGCGCAGCGCTTTCTGAACCGCCACCGAAACTGCCCGCCAGGTACGAAAATACGCCGGATGGCGTTCATGCGGCGCTCCGGTCCATGCGGGATGCATTGCCAGCAGCATGGCGGCCTCGTCACGCAGCTTCGCTGCCAATGTGGGTGGGACGCTACGGATCGCGTCGCCTTCTCGCACTAATGTGACGGCGCGCAGGGCCTCTGCCCGGCGGTGCGATTCCCGGCGATCCAGAAACGGCAGGTAAACGTTGAAGGCGCGATCGCCGGCGCCCGCCAGCTCCAGCACGCGCCCGCGGATCGCAGCGTCCAGCTCCTCAGCGGCCAGCGGCGTTCCCAATTCGCAACCCGACTCGCGCAGCCAATACACATGAAAACGTTTGGTCACGGCCCGATTGTAGGGGGTGCCCGCAACTAGTACGTGACGCCGATCCCACTAACCTCCGTGATTGCTTTACATAGCCTTCTGAGGCCTGCTGTGACTCGCGAATTTGCTACTCTCAAGACAGTGATGCCAGCTGCCGGAATTCAGAGTTCGCTGCGGGAGCGCGGAGTACGGTTAACGCGCCAGCGCCGGATTTTGCTGGATCTGCTGGATCGTTCCGGCAAGCATCTGAACGCCGAATCGTTGTACCAGCTCGCCAAAGAAAAAGACCCCAAGCTCAATCGCGTGACGGTCTATCGGACGCTCAAGCTTTTGAAAGCCGGGGGGCTGATCGATGAGCTCGACCTGCTGCATTTTGAAGGTGACCAGCACTACTACGAAAGCCGCCTGAAGCAGGAGCACGCGCATCTCATCTGCCTGCGCTGCGGCAAGGTCGAGGAATTTTTCGGCGAGCCCCTACAAAAAATGCGCCGGCAAATGGAGAGTAGCCTGGGCTTCAAGATCATCACGGCGCGGACCGAAATGGGCGGGTATTGCCCGGATTGCCAGTCGCAACAAGCTCAGGAATTGGCCGAGAAGGCGCGCGCCGGACAGACCGGGTAATGGCGGAACGTCCTGCGGCGGTTCTCTTAGTTCTCGCGCCATCGGGTCAGCGCAGCCGCGTGGTGCTCGACACCATGCCCTTCAGCATCGGGCGCCAATCCGGCAACAGTCTGGTGCTGCGCGACAATCGAACCTCGCGCAATCACTGCCGCATTGTTTTTGAGAATGCCGTTTACGAGATCGAGGATCTCAAAAGCCGGCATGGCACGTTTGTAAATGGCAAGCAGGTCTCAAGGCACGTTCTCCACAACTCGGATCGCATCGAATTCGGCGTACGCGATTCGTATCAGCTTACATTTTCCGCGGAGCAGAAGGACATCCAACGGCTTCTAGGGCAGTTCGGGTCGGTGGCAACGCCAGCGGGCGAGGCCCCCGGCGCCGGTAATCTGATCAAGCTGCGTTCGCTGGTGGAAGTTGCTCGCGCACTGCAAAATTCGCTTTCGACCAATGAGGTGCTAACCGCCGTCGTTGACGCAGCGCTCGCGGTCACGGGATGTGAGCGCGGGTTTTTGCTGCTGCGTCCGCAGGGCGACAAGGACGCCGAACTCGACGTGGCAGTGGCCCGCGACAGCTCCGGTAGCGAACTTCAAGCGGAAGAACTGCGGGTGCCGCGCCATCTCATCCGTCAGGCGTTGACCTCGCGGCGCGAGCTGCTCTCGATGTCCTTCGATCCGTTCGAAGAACAAGGCGTGCGTCCCGAAATGACGGTGGCGCAACTGGAGTTGCGCAGTGTGGTTTGCCTTCCGCTGATCCGGCTGCGCAGTGGCGCTCCCGACGACACGCATGCGATCAACGCTATGGAAGATACCGTCGGGCTGATCTACATGGACTCGAAAGCGTCCCCAGCCGACCTTTCTTCCGGCAATCGCGAACTGTTGCAGACGCTGGCGATTGAAGCGTCCACTATTCTCGAAAACGCCCGCCTGATTGAAGATGGTCGCATTAAGATCCGCATGGAAGACGAACTGCGGCTGGCGCGCGAGATTCAGCAAGGGTTGCAACCCTCTACCATGCCGCAAACCGGGTGGTTCCGCGCATCCGGGTCGAGTACGCCTTCCACGCAAGTAGGCGGCGACTATTTCGACGTCCGCCAGAACTCACCGAATTCGTGGACGACGATCGTGGCCGATGTATCCGGTAAAGGCGTTGGCTCCGCGCTACTCGCCAGTCTTTTGCAGGGCAGCTTTTTGATGGCATCCGGCGATCCCGAACAAATCGCGCCGCAAATGGCACGGTTGAACGAATTCTTGTTGGATCGCACGCGCGGCGAAAAGTACGCGACGTTGTTTTACTGTATCTTGGACGCGTCCGGCAAGCTCAGCTATAGCAATGCCGGTCATTGCGCTCCGTTTTTGGTAAGCCCGGACGGCCGTCTGCGCACGTTGAACACTACTTCCATGCCCGTGGGCATGCTGGAAAACGCTCCCTTCCAAATGCTGCAGCGGGAGCTGCAGCCCGGCGACAAACTGGTGATCTATAGCGACGGCCTCACCGAAGCCGAAGATAGCGACGGCGGCTTTTTCGATACCGAACGCTTGCGGCTTTGCCTGCGCGAGAACGCGGCTCTCGACGCCGCGGGATTGCACGCCGCGCTGCTGCAAGCAGTTGATCGCTTCACCGAAGGCGGGACGATTCGCGATGACATCACCGCCGTGGTGATTGAGTACGTGCCTGCGTAAGACTGCTTACGGTGCAAAGCGCCCTAAAAACGTAGAGCATTTACCCTACGCGCGTCATCAAGGCGTTCCGCATAAGTTTCTCGGTACCGTAAGTTTTCCGTAGGGCTACAGGTAAAGTTTGCGGAGCGTGTTCGCAACCCGTCGCTCAACTCGTTGAGTTCAGCGAGTCCACTATCGAACAATTATTTGGTGGTCAGCGTGCTCCTGTCGCGGGAACCCGTAGTCATGACAGGCAAGTCTGAATACGCCCGATCCGCGCAGATGGCCTCGGCGTTGCGCAGCGCATTCTTGTACTCAGAGAAGCGCGCCCGCGATTGCGTATTCTCCGCAACTGAAAGTGTGCTCCTGACCGTGACGCCGGCGCCAACTTTGGCGACGCTGATCCGTTCGACTCTACAAGCCGCGCGCGATCGAGCGCGGCTCATCCAGTACGATCTGCTGAATTCCGAAACTGTGACCCGTGCGGTTTTCAACGCCATGCTGCGGGCGGATGTTCTCTTAGACTCAGACGGAAACTCCATACGCGTCGATCTGCGTGCTTACGCCACCCGCGTCCGGTCACTTGCGCCGGATTTCCGCGTGCGAACGGAAGCCTTTCTTCTGGAATTCCTGATCGGCACGCTCGGAGATATTGGAATCCGAGATCATCTGGCGCTAGCCCACGTGTTGTTCCGGCAGTTTGATCCGAATGTGCCGGTGACCGAGATGGAAGACCGGCTGGTCACAATGCTAGCCGCCATGGATGATCGCATTGAGCTTTCGCCTGCGGGCCTATATAGCCTTTGTGCAAAAGGCGCGCGGCTGAGCGCAGCCGCACCTTGACTGTAGTCCGTAGCGCCTTGCCGCCGTTCGTTCCCGCCTTTCACGCATATTCCGCCCCTGGGATTTAATTCATGCCTGAAAGGATTTAAGAAATGAAACAATCGCGTTTACTCGCACGGGTGAGATTTTTGCGCCGCGACCTGGGACTTGGCCGGACCGCCAGCATTTCTCTGAGCGCCGCCGGCGTTCTCGCAGCTTCGTTATTTTTTCCAACCGCATTTCCGCAAAGCATAACCAGTTCTTTTGGCGGAGGCGGCGGGCAGCAGGGCAATCCCACCGATCCCGGAGTCCGCACCGGCGCTCCGGGCGCTGGCCAGCCTCTCCCCGGCCTAACAGCTCCACAGCTGGAGTATTTCAATCAGGGGTTAGAGGCATTTAACGAAGTCATTTTCGTTCAGAATCCACCACCGGGAGGAGACGCAGGCTTAGGTCCGCGCTTCAATTCGGACTCCTGCGTGAGCTGCCATGCCGCCCCGGCCGTTGGCGGTTCCAGTCCTGCGGTTAACCTGCAAATCGCCTCAGCAACCGCCATGGGTGGGCGCAACCGTATTCCTTCATTTCTCCGGCCCAACGGCCCGACGCTGGAGGTACGTTTCAAGAACAATCCGGATGGAACTGCGGACGGCGGCGTTCATGCGCTCTTCAGCATCGCTGGCAGATCCGATGCGGCAGGATGCAATATCCGGCAGGATGATTTTTCCAACACCTCGAACCTTGCCTTCCGTATCCCAACACCAGTATTCGGAGCAGGCTTGATCGAAGCGATTCCCGATTCCACGCTGAAGAGTAACCTGAACAACAATGCAGCTCTGAAATCTACATTGGGAATTTCCGGGAAGTTGAACACCAGTGGCAATGATGGAACGGTGACTCGCTTTGGCTGGAAGGCGCAGAATAAGTCCCTGCACATTTTTGCCGCCGAAGCTTACAACGTAGAAAATGGGGTTACCAGCGATCTGTTCCCGCAGGAGCGCGATGAAACACCCGGCTGCTTATTCAACACAACTCCCGAGAGCAGCTTGGATTTCCAAACCGGTGCGGCCGACGATCCCACGGTATTCGCCGCATTCATGGCTCTCCTGGCGCCGCCCTCGCGCGGGACTATCACTGCGTCGGTAACGAACGGAGCTCAGGTATTTTCACAGGTCGGTTGCAACTTGTGCCATACGCCTTCGCTCCAAACTGGAACGAATCCGATAGCAGCGCTGAGCCAGCAGCCAGTGAATCTTTATTCGGACCTGGCAGTCCACGGCATGGGCCCGGGTTTGGCGGAAGGAGTTTCTCAAGGCAACGCAGGCGGTGATGAATTCCGTACCGCTCCGCTGTGGGGCTTGGGCCAACGCGTATTCTTCCTGCACGATGGAAGGACCAACAATCTCCTGCAGGCTATTCAGGCTCATTCTAGCCAGGGCGCTGGAGGAATTCGCGCATCGGAAGCGAACGGAGTGATACGCCGTTTCAATCAATTGAGCAACGCGGATCAGCAGAGCTTATTGAACTTCCTGCGATCGCTCTAGCGAAGAGTATTTGGCCCACGGATTTCTTATCCGTGTCCCAACTGTGGGGCCAAATCTTTCGGGCTATCCGCGATTGGCAATACGCTGGTTCGCCAAGCTCAGCAGCGCATCGCAGCATCCGCTCATCTGAATCGTGATCTCGCGCAAGGTAGAACCCTGGAAACGGAGGCGGGGTGGCTGGCCGTGGACTGGGCACCGCAGGTCGCGGATCTTTTGTGCAGTGCGTTCCCTGAAATCTTCCAACTGTTCGCGGGAACTGCGCTCCGTGGCGGCCAGATTCACAAAACCATTTTAACATGGAATTGTTTTATTCCAGCGCTTCGTGAAGCGCTACCCTGAAACCTAGCGATGGACTTTGTCGAGCAGCTGAAATCCTCGATCGACATCGTCAAGTTGGCCGGCGAGTATGTGCGCCTGCGCCGCATTGGCGCCACCGGGCGATATCTGGGGCTGTGCCCGTTTCATCAGGAAAAGACTCCGTCGTTCAACGTTAATCAGACGCGGCAGTTTTATAAATGCTTCGGCTGCGGCGCCGGCGGCGACGTGCTCAAGTTTGTGATGGAGGTTGACGGACTCACTTTCCCCGAGACTCTGAAGCTCCTTTCCGAGCGTCATGGCATCCCCATGCCGCAGCGTCCTGAGTATTCCGACTCGGATTCCCGGCTGCGTGGCGCTCTTCATGACATGCACGCCATTGCCGCGGCGATCTACCGGAATGCGTTGAGGGGCCCCTCCGGCGCGGAAGCGCGAGCGTATCTCGACCAGCGCGGCGTGAGCGCAGACTTGATTGAAGCTTTCGAGCTGGGTTATTCCGATCCCCAAGGTCAGGTCCTGACGCGCAAGTTAACGGAGGAGCGTTTTTCGCCGGAGCAGATGGAAGCCTCCGGTCTGGTCCGGCGACGCACGGAAAGTTCGGGCTACTACGACGCCTTTCGTGGACGTCTGATGTTTCCCATCCACAACGAATCCGGGAAAGTGATCGCCTTCGGCGCGCGGGCCATGCGGCCCGACGATCAGCCCAAGTATTTGAACTCACCGGAAACACCCATCTATCGCAAGACATCCACCTTGTACAACCTGAACCGTGCGCGCGATGCGATGCGTAAGAGTAATCGCGCGGTGCTGGTGGAAGGCTACATGGACGTGATCGGAGTGTATACCGCCGGAGTCAAGGAAGTGGTGGCGAGTTGCGGCACGGCTCTCACCAACACGCAGGTCCGAGCCATCCACCGCCATGCCGATACCGTGGTAGTCAATTTCGATCCCGATGACGCGGGGGCCAACGCAGCCGAGCGCGCGATCCAGCTTCTGCTCGACGAAGGACTGCACGTGAAGGTGCTCGCATTCGGCGGCGGATCGGGCGACGCCGACAACGAAAAGCTGGACCCCTACGAATATGTGAAGCGGTTCGGAGCTGAGTCGTATCGCGCGCAACTTGACGCGGCCAGCAGTTACTTCCATTGGCTGGCGGACCGTGCGCGCGCCAAGTTCGATATGCGCGGCGCAGACGGCCGCATGGATGCCTTCAAGTTCCTGCTTCCGGCCGTACAGAAGATCTCCGATAAGCTGGAACGCGCCGCGGTTGCGAGTGACTTGGCCGGTTACCTGGGGGTGGAGCCGGGCCTGATACTGGAGCAATTCAAGAAGGCCGCGACGGACCGCCACGCTCCCGGCCAGGTCGGTGTCCGACAAGGTTCGAGCCAGGCCTCCGGCCCCGCTGCCAATGGCACGTCCCGAATCCAAGTACCAGCGGTCGAACGGATCTTATTGAACGCGCTGCTGTCCAGCGAAGCCACGCGCGAGCAAATTTTACCGCGGTTAACCCCAGAGCTCGCCACGGGCTTTGTAAGCCTCGAAGTAATCGATGTATTACGCCACATGGCCGAAGCTGGGCCCGTCAATTTTGCCGCTCTCGACGCACGGCTTAGCGAGCCCGGGCGCGCCCTACTGCATGACATCGTCTCTGCCGATGAGATAAACGACGAAACGGAGTGCTTGGCACAAGCGGAAGCCTGCCTTCAGGGATTACAGGTCAGTTTCCAGCGGCGGCGGATGGAAGAGGTGCGGGGCCGGATCAGAACCGCCGAGCGCGACGGCAACATGAAAGAAGCGCTGCACTGGATGGCGGAGCTACAACGCGTGGAAGAGGAAGTCAAGCGTGATGGGTAGCAATCGCAGCGCACGCGCGAGGCGAACGCGCCGTAGTGGTGTTGTACACTGGTGGCTACTGCGGAGGGGTGGGTTGATGCGGGGGGATTTGCCAAGTGGGGTTCGTTGAATAGCGTGGCAGGCACGGATAAATTCGGACGGATCAAGCAGCTCATGAGCACGGGCAAGCAGAAGGGTTACGTGCTGTATGACGAAGTCAACGATCTGCTTGCGGAAGATTATCCGGGCGGCCGCGAACTCGACGATCTGTTAACCGAACTCGACACCGCCGGCGTCGAGATCCTGGAAGAACCCAAGCTGGAGTTCGATAAGAAGGTTGAAGAAGCCGAAGAACCCGGCGAGCTCGACTTAGTTCAGGAAATCAACGACAAGACCAACGACCCGGTGCGCATGTATTTGCGCGAGATGGGGTCGGTGCCACTCCTGACGCGCGAGGGCGAAATTGAGCTTGCCAAACGCATCGAGCGCGGGCAGGCCGCGGTGCGCAAGGCCATTTCCCGCTCGGCTTTGGTGATTAACGAAATTCTCGCGATGCCGCAGCAGTTGCGCGAAGATCCCGTCGTAATCCGCGACGTGCTGGTGATGCCGGACCTGGTGGTTGCTGAAGAGACACTTCCAGAGCGGGCCGAAGAGTTGCTCGGGATCATCGACGAGATCGAAAAGAACTATCGCAAGGCGCAGCAGTACCGCCAGAAATTGCAGGCCGTCTCGCGCGGCATGAAGCCCAAGATGCACCGTACGCTGCGCTGGAGTTTAGCGCGCACGCTGGTGGTGATCTCGCGCTTGATCCGCGGCATTCAATTCACTTCCGCTACCCGGCGCTCGCTAGCTAAGAATCTACGCAACGTAGTAGAGCAGTTGCGTCCCATCGAGCGCGAAATCGCGCGCCTGCAACGAAAATTGGAAGCTCCCGCAAACGGTGAGTCCAGTGCATTACGCAAAGAGCTGAAGCAGCTCAGCCAGCGTATCCAGCAGCTGGAAGAAGAATCCGGCGCCACCGCGACCGAACTGCGGCGCACGCTACAAATTGTCGAGCGCGGTGAGCAGGAAGCTGAGATTGCGAAGAAGCAGTTGATCGAGGCCAACCTTCGCCTGGTGGTTTCGATTGCCAAGCGCTACACCAATCGTGGACTGCAATTTCTGGATCTCATTCAGGAAGGCAACATTGGCCTGATGAAGGCGGTGGACAAGTTCGATTATCTGCGCGGCTACAAGTTTTCTACTTACGCCACCTGGTGGGTCCGGCAAGCCATCACGCGCGCCATCGCAGATCAAGCCCGCACCATTCGCATTCCGGTGCACATGATCGAGACCATCAACAAGCTGGTGCGCATGCAGCGCCAGTTGCAGCAGGATCTTGGACGCGAGCCTACAACGGAAGAGTTGGCCGTGAAGATGGATCTGCCGGTTGGCAAAGTCCGCAAGGTGCTCCGCATTGCGCAGGAACCGATTTCACTCGAGACCCCCGTGGGCGAAGAAGAAGAATCGCACTTAGGCGATTTCATCATCGACCGCCGCGTGGTGTCGCCCTCCGAAGCTGTTATCAATCTAAATCTGCGCGAGCAGACCGCGGAAGTACTCAAGACCCTAAGCCCGCGCGAAGAGAAAATCGTAAAGATGCGTTTCGGCTTGCAGGACGGCAGCGAGCATACCCTGGAAGAAGTAGGCCAACACTTCGCGGTTACGCGCGAGCGTATCCGCCAGATTGAAGCCAAGGCACTGCGCAAGCTGCGCCATCCCTCACGCAGCCATCGCTTGCGCGCGTTCCTCGATACGTCCGTTCACGAATAGACGACGGCCGATCTACTGGCCCCACTCGATACTTTTTTGACTGACCACGTTGTCGCGGATGGCTGCCGTAAACTCCTGTTTTTCGGAGCCGCGCACCACTTGTACACGATGGTCGCCCACCGAGAGTGAGAAATCGGCCGGCGTCTTGCGGGCTTGTTCCTGCCCGTCGATGATGACCGTGAGACCGGCAGGCGTCGTCACCAAGCTCAGCGTGCCCATCGTAGGTTCCAAGTTCACTATCAACCCCGGGTCGCTGGGCAGATTAAATACGCGCTGGGCATCGCGAAACCCCTTGCTGGTAAGCACTAGCGTATGGCGGCCCATCGGCAGATTTAAAGTACAGGGCGTGCTGCAATGCAGCTCCGCATTTCCATCGAACACCGCGTCGGCGCCCGCAGGCATGGTCGTGAGCTGGAACGAAGCCTCGGTGGGACCGGGCGGAGTCTTCGGCGGCGCAGCTTTTGCCACAGGAGAAAGGACCGCGGCCGGACTCGGTGTAGGCTCAGCAGTGACAGGCTGCGCGGGAGGCGGATCTTGCGATGCTGGCTTAGGGATAGTGCCATCGACGACCAGCGGGGCAGCCGTCTGCGACGGCGATTGCGTTGTGAACCACACGAAGAACGCGATGATGCCAATCGCCACGGCCGCCAACAGGCCGATGATGACATTCCGGCCAGTATTGCTGTTTGCGGATTGCCGCTCATCGTCCAGCGCACGGTCCGCTGCCAGGGGACTCGGCGGAACTAGCGGTACCGAAGGAGGCGCTGCCGGTGCTTCAATCTTTGGCGTCGGCATCATAACTGTCGGCGCAGGAGTTTCGGATCGCTTCACAGCCGGCTGGCGAGGCGGCGACGGCTCGAACTTCGGCAGCCGCATCTCTTCCGTCGGGGGCAGGGGACGCCGTTCTGAGGGCGGGTGAACGGTGAGCGGCGCGGCCATGGTCTCCGCCAGATGCTCAGCGACCGTCGCTCCGAGCGTGGCTCCCATCTGTTCGCCCGATCCAGCCGTCGGCATGTTCGCGCTGGTTCCACGCGGCAACGGGATCCATTTACCGGAACCGTTGCAAGCACTAGCCAGCGCGTTTATAAATTCCAGGCACGTATCGTAGCGATCGGCTGCGCTTTTTGCGAGCGCCCGCCGCATTACGATTTCGACGTCCGCGGAGAGCGTCGCGTTCAACCGCTGCGGTGGTACCGGTTCCTCGCGCACGATCTTGAACAGCAGCGTCGGCAGATAATCCGCGGTAAACGGTTTTTCGCCGGTCAGCATCTCATATGCGATGAC
>Ga0105238_10006391_pt1 | contig 11724 bp, 11 predicted proteins | sample KBSC34metaG_FD_81526 | JGI IMG/M metagenome (GOLD analysis project Ga0105238, IMG submission 81526) | Corn rhizosphere microbial communities from Kellogg Biological Station, Michigan, USA - KBS C3-4 metaG | ecosystem: Host-associated > Plants > Roots > Rhizosphere > Soil | place: Michigan, USA... | reverse complement strand
CGGACTGGCACTTCGCGCCTCCGCTATTCGCGATCGCGCGCGCGCTCGGCGCCGCCCTCATCGTCGCCGGGTTGCCCATCTTGCTCGATTCGTTCGCTCGCTTCGCGTTGCAGGGCCTCGGCACACCGGCGCCCGTGATGCCTCCCAAGCGCCTCGTCGTCACCGGGTTCTATCGCTACGTCCGCAATCCGATGTACGTCGCAGTCACGACGTTGATCGCCGGCCAGGGCTTCCTGTTCGGGAGCGTCACGGTGCTGGAGTACGGCGCGATCGTGTGGGCCGGATTCTTCTTGTTCGTTGTTGCCTACGAAGAGCCTGCGCTGGGCGAGCAGTTCGCCGACGAGTACAAGTGCTACCGGGCGAATGTGAGGCGATGGTTACCGCGCATCACCCCATGGCGCGGGTAGAACGCTGCGTGCGCGTCGTCGTCCAGCATTGCAGCCGCTACCACTATCCGAGACCGGCGCTGCTAGGCCCGTAGCTGATCCGGTTGCGGCCGGCCGATCGCACGCGCGCGCGGATCGAGAGCTATCAGCTGGTCGAGCCGGACGGCCGACGCTCGCCAGCGCCGGACTCGGCCATGAGCAGACCGTCCTCAATGTCAGCTGATCGCGCCTCAACGACGCTTCTTCGAGACTCGAGCGATCAATTCATCGACCCTGGATAGAAAGAGCTTCAACGTCACGGAAGTGTTTGACTTGTGGTACGCAAGCATCAAAGGGATCGTTGGAGCACCACCGCCCTTGATGGGTCGAGCGACGACTGACAAAGGCAGGAAATTCTCGGCATAGACGGGTAGCAGGGCAAACCCACGCGTTGACGCAACCAGCGAGATTGCCATCGCCAGATTGTCAGCTTCATGCTCGCGCGTGACGTTGAGCCCAGTGCGATCAACGTAGTCGTCGATGACGATGCGCAAGGCCGGCGCGGTACCGGATACATTGATGAACGGCTCGCCGGCGAGCGCGGCCGGGTCGATCGCCTTACGAGAGGCCAGATGGTGGTCGCTCGGAAGCACGATGACCAACGGCTCCTCGATCACGACGCGGAACACAAGATCGCCGGTGCCTTGCTCCTGGCGCATGAATGCGGCATCGAGCGTTCCATTCAGCAAGCCCTTTGCCAGATCGGGCGAGAACTGGCTCGACACCGTGACGTTCAGCTTGGGCAATTCGTCGCGCAACACATGCATCGCCTCGGGGAGCCAGTCCATCTCCTGGCCGGTCAGGAAACCCAGCGCGAACGCGGCCTTCGGTGGCTGCGCGGCACGTCGAGCCGCGAGGCTTGCTGCGTCGACCTGAGACAACGCCAGACGCGCGTGATCTAGGAAGGCGCGGCCTGCCGCAGTGAGCTCGATGCCACGGGCACCGCGCGTCATCAACGGCGTGCCGACCTCGTATTCCAGGTCACGCAGTTGCCGGCTCAACGAGGGCTGCGCTGTGTGCAGCTTCTGCGTCGCGGCGACGGTCATGCTGCCCGCTTCCGCGACGGCGACAAAGTAGCGGAGGTGACGAAGTTCCAATTTGCCAGACCATGCCTGTGAGGTATGAGACCCAGCTTACAAAGTCTTTGTGCACTCCGCAAGACAGCCCTAGATTCCTCTCACCCGCAGCGATGCTGCATCAACCAGGAATCGATCATGACCTACCTCACAGGCAAGACTGCCCTCGTCACCGGCGCCTCCCGCGGCATGGGCAAGGCCGCCGCGCTGGCGCTCGCCAAGGCCGGCGCCCAAGTACTCGTCCACTACGGCCGCGGCGCGGAAGAAGCGAATGCAGTTGTCGTCGAGATCCGCCAGGCCGGCGGCAAGGCCGATGCGGTTGCCGCCGACATGAGCGCAGCCGACGGGCCACAGCAACTCGCGCGCCACGTCCGTGAAGTGATCGGTGGCCGGCTCGACATCCTGGTTGCGAACGCCGGCATCTCCGTCGGCGCGACGATCGAGGACACGACGGTCGAAGACTTCGACCGCATGTTCGCCGTGAACGTGCGCGCGCCATACTTCCTCGTCCAGCAGCTGCTGCCCATTCTCGGCAAGGGCAGCAGCGTGGTGCTGCTGTCATCGTTGGCCGCGCACGCCTCGGTCGGCGCGTTGTCGGCCTATGCCGCGACAAAAGGGGCGATCGACACGCTGGTCAAGCACTTCGCGTCGGCACTCGGCGAGCGCGGGATCCGCGTCAACGCGGTCGCGCCGGGCGTGGTCGACACTGACATGTCGAAGTTCGCGCGCACCGACGCCGGCCGCGATTTCACGTTGGGGATGCAGGCGCTCAAGCGCGTCGCGCAGCCCGACGACGTCGGTGATGTCGTCGCCTTCCTGGCCTCCGACGCGGCGCGCTGGATCACCGGCGACACCTTGCACGTCGACGGAGGCTCCAAGCTCTGAACTCAGACTCCAACCATCGCAAGGTTCAGTCATGCAGACGATGACGCTCTACCAAGCGGCCTCTTCGCCCAACTCACGGCGCGTTCGCATCTTCCTGGCCGAGAGGGGCATCAACGTCCCGCTCGTCGCAGCCGACCTCGGCAAAGGCGAGCACACCGAGGCCTATCGCGCGATCAACTCGCGGCGCGTGGTACCGACGCTCGTGCTTGAGGACGGCACATCGATCGGCGAGGTGCTCGCCATCTGGCGCTACCTCGAGGAGACGCACCTCCGCTCCTCGGCACGACGCCGAAGGAGCAGGCGCTGATCATGATGTGGGAGCGGCGCGTCGAGCAGGGGGGGGTCGCGTCCGTGATGGAGGCCGTGCGCAACCAGGCGCCCGGTTTGAAGGGGCGCGCGATCGCCGGGCCGCACGACTATGCGCAAATCCCCGCGCTGGTCGATCGCAACAGACTGCGATTGCTGAACTTCTATGCCGACCTCGACGCGAGACTGCAGGAGTCGGCCTTCGTCCCCGGCGATGCGTTCTCCGTCGCGGACATCACTGCGCTTGTGACGATCGACTTCGTGGCCAAGGCGCCGAGCCTTCCGTTCTCGGATAAGCAATTGGCGATCAAGCGCTGGAATGCCGAGGTTTCTCGCCGGCCCGGGACGGGCGCTTAATTATAAGCGGCCCGACCCGGGACCGATGCGGGACGCGATCGGGGTTGGGGCGTTCTCGCCCAGAGGCAGACAACTTTGCCGGGCGGAGTGCGTTGCTCCCGTGGAGCGTGTCGCAGGCGGGCGCCGGTTGGATCGGTGCCTGGGTTCGGCGTAATTCGCGGCAGCGCGGTGGATACACAGTCCCGGAGGTCCGATTCCGTCCGTCTGGACTGGCCCCTCGAAGGACAGCACTGGGTCGTCCGGCGACAACCACGCCGCGAAGCTGAGCGATCGATGACCGCCAGAAAGCGGCCCGTGACCAATGAGCGACGGCACCCAATTGGCCGAGACGGTACAGCGACAGTACCCCTTTTGGCGATGCTTTCTGGGTGCCCTCTGGCCAGAGGGCACGGTGGCAAACTCAGACGGTACGTTCATGACGCGGATAGCGTGCAGCGGACTCACTTCCGCGGCCTGAACGATCCCTTTGGAGATCGCCTGCACCCATGTTTCAGGAGAGGGCGCGGCCGTGGATGCCGAAAAGGGAACTGCGTCGTAACCCTTTCGACCCCGAGTGAGCATTCAAGAACCGGCAGCCGAAGGTCCGCGATGCGACCGACGACCGCTATTGCGATCGGGTCGCCGACGACCAGTGGCCAGCCATGGGCCGAGGACGGTCATGCGCCCATCGAGCTGCGGTGCTCTATCGCGAGCGAGCAGCGCGGCGCGGCGCGGCCGAACTGGATGGATTTTTTGAGGAGCACAGCGCGAGCCGACTACTTGGTCCGTTCGCCAACTCGATGAATATCGGCTCGCGAGCGACTCTCGCGTCGGTGGGCGTGAGCCCGACCAATTGAATTCGTTGTCCGGGCCGCCGTAAGCTACGACGTGAATCTGCACTCGCTTGCTAGCTTGGGGCATGAGCGCGAGCCAGGTTCGGCCCTCGGTAGCTCTGACTGCCCCGGCTATTGCCATGTCGGCTGGCTCTTATCGACCGGCTTGTGAAAATGCCTGTGCTGTGCGGTCTCGTCCGAGCGCGATCAATTCCTCTGCACGCCAGAACTCGAAGAAGCCACAAGCGTTGCGGGGAATCTCGACCATCACGTCCGGCGAGTATGCCGAGAGTCTGAGTCGTGCAATTGTGTCCTGCATGGCTTGCATGGAGGTAAAGGCAACGTCAAGTAGCCCACGCGACTGGTCCTTGGACCCGCGCGACGGGCGCACAGTCTCGACGAACTTCAGGATTCGTCTGCGATAGCTGTTGTTGCCGATGACTGATTCGCTAGCCGGCGGCAGCGGTCTCGACTCCGTAGGTCCGCTCAGATCCACCGCGATCGTCATGTCAGTGGCGTCATCGAGAGTCGGCCCGACAGGAACGGGGTTCACCACTGCGCCGTCAATCAGCGTTCGATTGCCGTACGTTACCGGTGTGAATACCAGCGGGGTGGCGATCGAAGCGCGAATCGCATCGAACAGTTTGCCGCTGCGCAGCCATACCTCTTGCCCTGAGTCCAGATCGGTCGCCACGGCCGTGAAAGAAACGGGCAATTCCTCGATGTCGCAATCGCCGATCAGGTCTCGCAGCACGCCGATGATTCGATCACCCTTGAAGAATCCGGGGCGCCCGATGGTTGGATCCAGAAGACGCAAGATATGCATGCGCTCGAGGGCAAGCACCCACTCGGCGTAGACTTCCAGTTTGCTCGTGGCGAAGATGCCACCGACCAACGCGCCGATGGACGACCCCGAGATGGAACGGATCGTGTAGCCGTTTTCGGTCAGCCACTGGATCACTCCAATGTGCGCCAGGCCGCGCGCACCTCCGCTGCCGAGAACGAGGGATACCGTGGGCGAGTTTGTGGACATGTGAGAATCGAATGGAAAGAGTAGCGCTCTGCAGGCGCTGGGATTCGACGGGATATCTTTCGACGCAGACCGTGACGAGCTACGTGCCTCGGCTAGCGGCGACGCTCCTCCATCCAGGGCGCCAGAGCCGCGAGGGCCGCCTCGCTCAGAGCAATCCACTCGAAGCCGGTGCGGTACTGCCCGGCGCTCAAGACCTGAAAGGCAACCATGGCCTTGCAGGCAACGATCTGGCCTATCACGATTGAAGGGAAAGGGGCGTCTGGTACTTGCAACGCAACCATCAAGCGGGCCCCGGCCTGGAAGCCCGTAACACTCACGAGTCCGACTCCGCCACGGCTAATATCGGAAGTTCTGCAGTCGACCAGCAAGGAGTTGGCGAGCGACACGCGCGCACGCCAAGACACAGGATTTCTCTGGCTCCTTCGAAGGTCGTCGGTCAGCAGCGGGCGCTCGATTATGAAGATCCCTTCACGGTTCGCTCGGCGCACGCTCGTGTTCACGCGCACCGGGCCATTGTGCTCCCGCGCCAATGGCCCTGCCTCCTACACGAGCATGTCATCAGCATTCGGGTCCTCGGCCGGGCGGCCGGAAACCGAGTCGTGCATTCCCTAGCCGCACGCATCTACAATGAATTGTCGATGGTTCTAGACCTCGTGGAACTTCCGCAGGGTCGGGCTCGCCGAAGGCCCACGTCCGCTGAAAGGCAGTTCCCGACTGCGGCCATCAGCAGCTTCTCGGAATCGGACCCCGCCCAAGAGGCGGTGTTGCGTCTGTCGTCAGGCCGGGAACGTCAGCCGACGCAGGGCGATGGTTATCAGAGCAGTCGCGTCGGTCACAGCCTTGAGGCCATGCGTCACGTTCCCGGCAAGAAACAGCAACTTCCCAGCCTCCAGGTTTACGGTGGCATCGCCGAACTGCACGTCTAGGTTTCCCTCGAGGCAATGGATCGTGATTTCGCCGGGCACGCGGTGTTGAGGTAACGACTTGCCTTCCAGCAGCATAAGCCGCATGACCTCAAGGTCTTCCGACTTGAGCAGCGCAGCGGTCTTGCTTGACGCGAGGCGGTCCGCAAACGGACGTACGTCGAGGGACTGGCCAGAAGATGCGTGTGGGAGTGCCATGGCTTGTACGGGCGGGAAGAAGCAGTGGAGTTTGTCCCTGCCCGCTCGGTGATGCAACCTGCCGCCCGCTCCTGACCGAGTTCCGAGCATGCGGAGACGAGAGGTCGCACAGCCAGTCGCGTTCGAGCATCGAGCTCTCGACGGGTCAGGCCTTCGGAGCAGTCGCCTTCTGAAACACCAGGGTGACTCCCAACGGAAGGTTTCCGCCCGCAGCGGCTCCGCACTTGACATATCCCGTACGAATGTCCGATGTGCGAGCTGGGCCGGTCAAACTGGCTCGGCGTCCGGCCGGCGCTGGACGGCCAGACGTAGCCCGTGACGTCAGGCGGCTATCAAGTCCCGTGTTCACGCTCCTATCGCCGAAGCAGTGCCCTGTTGTGCGTCACCTTCCGTGAGGGCCAGTGCCTCTGACAAGCCTCGCCAGGCTGCTTGCGGCCTGTGCGGCGCAGAATCGAGGCTTGGCGAGGTTGGGGCAGCCCTGAACTCGCGGGCCGATCAATGACGAGGGGCGTGCGTGTCGCAAACTGCGGGAGACTCCTTGGAACAGGCCTTAGTGTTTGGCCCGTTTCGACTGCTCCGGCGGCACAAGCTGCTGCTTGAGGGCGACCGGCCGGTGCGCTTGGGCAGCCGAGCTCTCGACGTCCTGACAATGCTTGTGAGCCGCGCCGGCGAGGTCGTCAGCCGAGCAGAACTCGAAGCGTGCGTCTGGCCCGACACCATCGTCGAGGAGACCAGCCTGCGAGTGCACGTGTCGGCGCTGCGCAAAGCCCTGGGAGACGGACACGCAGGGGCCCGTTTCATCACGAACGTTCCGGGGCGCGGCTACTGTTTCGTCGCGCCGGTGGCCCGAGTGCACGATTCCGCAGTCATCGACGACCCCCCGGCCGTTCGACAGCCCTCTCACAACCTCCCGGTTCGCCTGACCCGAATGATCGGCCGCTCGATGGTTGTGGAGGCGCTGCGCCTGTTGATTTCGGAACGTCGCTTAGTGACCATCACGGGGCCCGGTGGCATGGGCAAGACCACCGTGGCGCTGGCCGTGGCGGAAGAACTTCTCACATCGTTTCAGCACGGCGTGCGGCTCGTCGACTTCGCGCCCGTCGCGGATCCGATGCGAATCCCTGGCGCCGTGGCATCCGCTCTCGACGTTTCGGTGCCGTCGAACAACCCGCATCCCGCTTTGGTCGCACACCTTGCCGACCGGAACATGCTGCTCGTGCTGGACAACTGCGAGCATGTACTCGAGGCGGCAACAGCCCTGGCCGAGAGTCTGCTAAGGAACTGCACCGGCATCTCGATACTGACGACCAGCCGTGAGCCATTGGACGCTGAGGGCGAATCGGTCTATCGACTCCAGGCGCTTGCAATCCCGCCTCAGGCCGGGCAACTCACGGCGACCCAGGCCTTGACCTTCCCCGCTGTCCAGCTCTTCGCGCAGCGAGCGATGGGTGTATCGGATGGATTCGAACTGTCCGACGCGGACGCGCCTTTCGTTCGCGATCTCTGTTGGCACTTGGACGGCGTACCGCTGGCCATCGAATTCGCGGCGGCCCGAGTCGACAGTCTCGGCGTACGTGGACTGGCCGCCGGATTGGGTGATCGCTTGCAGCTGCTGACGCGTGGCCGCCGCAACACCCTGCCGAGGCATCGCACGCTGAGAGCGATGCTGGACTGGAGCTACGAACTCCTGACAAAGGCCGAGCGCCTCGTGTTGTGTCACTTGTCCGTGTTCAAGGCTGACTTTTCCATCAAGTGGGCGCATGCCGTGGCATCCGACGAGGAGATCGCCGCCGGGGGCGTCAGCACCTGCGTGCTGAACCTCGCCACCAAATCGCTCATCTCCGCCGACGTTGGGGGCGATATCGTCCGTTATCGGCTGCTGGAGACGACCCGGGCCTACGCCGTCGAGAAGCTCGTCCAAAGCGGACACAGCGCGACCACCTTCAAGCGGCATGCGATGCTGATGCATGACTTGCTGGCGCATGCGCAGGCCGATTGGGATGCAATGACCAGGCCCCAATGGCTGACCAGCTATTGCAGAGACATGGCCGATATCCGCGCCGCCATCGACTGGTGCTTTTCGAGCGAGGGCGACCACGCCCTCGGCATCGCTCTCACCGCGGCAGCGCTGTTGCCGGTGTACGAGCTGGGCATTCTCGACGAGCATCACGAGCAGATCGAGCGCGCGCTGAGCCAGCTTCAGCTGCTATCGCCCCCGCAACCCGTGATTGAGATGCGACTCAATGCTGCGCTCATCTTCCCGAGCGGCCAGCCAATGCGACCTGTCTCGCCGCGGTCTGAGGTCGTTGCGCGCATGCTGGAGCTGGCGCAGCAGCTTGGCGAGCCAAGGTATCGGATCGCAGCGCTATACGGCCAGTGGGGCAACGACTTTCTCGCCGCCGACTACCCATCGGCGATTGCCAGGGCCGAGGAAATGGGCATGCTGGCTCGTGACTCCGCGGATTCGGCGGCGATGCTCCTGGCCAACCGGTTGCTGGCTCAGTCGCAGCATTTCATGGGCGAGCATTTGGCCGCGCGTGCCAACGCCGAAAGCGTGCTGCTACAGCCTCCCCGGCGCATGCCCCTCGCGTACATCAGCCCGGTTCCTCACGCCGTGGCGATGCGCATCGTGCTCGCGCGGATCATGTGGCTGCAGGGACAAGTCGCCCAGGCGGTCGCGCTGGCCGACGAATGCGTGGCACTGGCGGCAGGGCACCCGTTCGCGCTCACCCAGGCCCTGGCGCTGGCGGCCTGCCCGATCGCACTCTGGCGCGGTGACAACGGCGCTGCACGCCCGCTGGTGGACAAGCTGATGGACCATTCCATGCGGCACCCGTCGGCGTACTGGCAGACATGGGGCCCAAGCTACGACGCGGTGCTGTCGTTTCGAGAATCGAACGTGTCGGACGCCGCAGCACGCGCGCCCAAACCACTGTTCGAAACGACCAACACGATGGAACTCGACTGCATGGGGACCCTGACCGAAGGGCCGGTCAGGCCTGCCACGCTTCTTCGTGTCGAGCAGGGCCTGGTCGGGTGGTGTGCACCTGAAATCCTGCGCGTTCACGGGGAGCATCTGCTTAGGCAGGGCATCGATAGTCAGTCGGCTTCGGCAGCCGAGGCTCTCTACGTGAAGTCCCTGGCCCTGGCGCGCCTGCAGGGTGCACTCGCGTGGGAGTTGCGAACGGCCACGAGCCTGGGGCGCATCTGGCGCGAGCAAGGCCGCATGAGTGAGACACGCTTGCTTGTTCGCGGGACCTATGAACGCTTCAGCGAGGGCTTGGCCACCGCGGACCTGAGCGCTGCGAAACGCCTCCTCGACGAGCTCGACGCTTAGGAGCTGCTTCGGGCGAAGAACGCCGGGCGGCGGCTTTTGGTTCTCCAGCACCGCGTTCACGCGGATTCACACCGATTCACTCGCGTTTCGACGTCGCAACGCCGAAGCTTTGCTCCGTGGCGCTGAAGGGCATTGACGGCCCTCAGTCACAGGAATTCACCACAAGGAGCAGCCATGAATCGCCTCGCAGGAAAGGTCGCCATCGTGACCGGTGCCAGTTCAGGAATCGGCCGTGCCACTGCGCGGCTCTTCGCTGCGGAGGGCGCCAAGGTGCTTGTCGCGGCGCGGCGCCAAGCCGAACTCGACGAGCTTGTCTCGGACATACGCGCAAAGGATGGAGATGCCGTCGCACTCGCTGGCGATGTGCGATCGGAAGCCTTCGCAGAATCACTCGTTGCGCTCGCCGTCAGCCGCTTCGGCCGTCTTGACATCGCGTTCAATAATGCGGGAACGTTGGGCGAGGCAGGACCCACCACCAGCATCTCTGAAACGGGTTGGTCCGACGCGCTGGCCACCAACCTTACCAGTGCCTTCCTCGGCGCCAAGCACCAACTGGTGCCGATGCTGCAGCAACGAAGCGGCTCGATCATTTTTACCGGCACCTTCGTCGGCTATACATGCTCCTTCCCCGGCATCGCGGCCTATGCCGCCAGCAAGTCCGGGCTCATCGGCCTGACCCAGGCACTGGCCGCTGAGTACGGACCACAAGGCATTCGCGTGAACACGATCTTGCCCGGCGCGGTGGACACGCCGATGTACCGCAGCATGAACGACAGCGCTGAGTCCCAGGCTTTCGTCACGAACCTGCACGCGCTCAAGCGGGTCGCCTCCGCGGAGGAACTGGCGCGCGCGGTGTTGTACTTGGCGTCGGACGACTCCTCTTTCGTCACAGGAACCGCGTCCCTGGTCGATGGCGGCGTTTCGATCACACGCACGTGATCACGATCTTCCAGTCACTCAACTCGAGGAACTCCCCATGAAGACGCGCAATGTGATCCGCTCGGTATGGGCCGTGGCGCTCTGCGTCATCGGCATCGTTGCCGATGCGCAGCCTGCCATGCCCGCCTGGTTCAAGACCCGCACAGTTGCCATGTCGGACGGAGCGCAGCTGTTCGTTCGGTCGGGTGGCCGGGGCCCCGCGGTGGTGCTGATCCACGGCTTCGGCGATACAGGGGACATGTGGGGGCCGCTCGCGAAGGACCTTGCCAAGACACACACCGTCATCGTGCCCGACCTGCGTGGCATGGGACGGTCTTCAAAAGTGCCTGGGGGTTACGACAAGAAGTCGCAGGCGGCGGACATCAGGACCATCATCACCCAACTGGGCCAGGACCGCGCCGCGGTGGTCGGCCACGACATCGGCACGATGGTGGCCTACGCCTACGCGGCCAGCTATTCCGACAAGGTCGACAAGCTGGTCGTGATGGATGCCCCGGTTCCGGGCGTCGCGCCCTGGGACCAGATCGTCCTCAGCCCGCCGCTGTGGCACTTCAACTTCGCGGGCAAGGACGCCGAGCGCCTGGTGGCTGGGCGCGAACGCATCTACCTGGATCGCTTCTGGAACGAGTTCGCCGGCAATCCCGCGAAGATCGACGAAGCGACACGCGCGTACTACACCCTGCAGTACGCGCAGCCGGGCGCCATGCGGGCTGCGTTCGCGCAGTTCACCTCGATCGCTGCCAAGGACGTGGCGGACAACCGCGAGTTGGTAAAGACCAAGCTCGCAATGCCCGTGCTGGCCATCGGCGGCGAGAAATCGTTCGGCGTCACGATGGCTGTCGTGATGCGCAACGCCGCTGCCAACGTCCAGGAAGCCGTCTTGCCAGGCGCAGGCCATTGGCTGATGGAGGAGAGCCCGCCGCGACAGTGCAACTGATCGCCCAATTCCTGGCCACGGCCCCATGAAGGTCTTGCAACGCCTCACCTCCCAACCGCTTCACAAGGCTCATGACATGAACACTCAATCGATCTCAGATGGCACAGCGCTTGTCCGGGCTCGCGTCCCGGCATGGCCACACGCGGTGATCCTCTTGCTCGCAACGGTCTCGGCCGCTGCGCTGGCGGGCCCGGTTCGCTCCGTGGGGCCCATGACCTTTGTCGACGCCGACACGGTCGTCGTTGCGGACTGGATCGGCGCAGAAATCCATGCGCTGCAGTTGCCAGCCGCCACACCGGGTCCGGTCAAAGCGTTCAACCTGAAGGACGTCTCGGCATCGATCGCGCACGCCCTTCGCACTCAACCGGACAAGCTCCACTTCGAAGACATGGCCTTCCGCCCGCAGACCGGCCTGGCCTACATCGCGGTCTCGATCAGGCGCGGTCAGGCGACGCCGACGCCAGCGCTGGTTGCCGTCGACGCGGACGGCAAGGTG
>Ga0105238_10006388_pt1 | contig 11726 bp, 10 predicted proteins | sample KBSC34metaG_FD_81526 | JGI IMG/M metagenome (GOLD analysis project Ga0105238, IMG submission 81526) | Corn rhizosphere microbial communities from Kellogg Biological Station, Michigan, USA - KBS C3-4 metaG | ecosystem: Host-associated > Plants > Roots > Rhizosphere > Soil | place: Michigan, USA... | reverse complement strand
CCTTCGATTCCTACTGGCGCCAGACGCGCTTCCTGGTGGAGGAAGGCGCTTCGCCCTATGAGATCGACGAAGCGCTTCTTGCCTTCGGCATGCCGCTGGGTCCCTTTGCGGTCAACGATCTCGTGGGCCTCGATATCGCCGCGCAGATCCGGCGCAATCGGAAGGACCGGCTGCCCGCCGAAGCGAGGCTGGACACGATCGAGGATGAACTGGCGGCGGCGGGACGCTGGGGCCGCAAGAACGGCCGGGGCTGGTATCTCTATGAGAAGGATGCCCGCGCCGGCTCGCCCGATCCGGAGGTTCTCGCCGCGATCGATGCCTATCGCCGGCGAAACGGCTTCACCCCGCGGCGCATCTCGTCCGAGGAGATCGTCGAACGCTGCATCTATGCCTTGGTGAACGAAGGCGCGAAGGAAATCGAGGAAGGCATCGCGCTCCGCGCCTCCGATATCGACGTCGCCGCCGTCAATGGATTCGGCTTTCCCCGCTATCGCGGCGGCCCGATGCGCTATGCCGAGGATATCGGCCTGAAATCGGTGGCTGCAAAGATCGAGGCTTTTCACGCCGGCCTCGGCTATTGGTGGAAACCTTCGCGGCTGCTGCTCGATCTCGCCAGATCGGAACGCGGCTTCGCCGATCCCTAGAGACCTGCCCTAGGCGGCGCTCATTGCCCCTTCCAGCGGGGCTCGCGCTTCTCGACGAAGGCCCGGGAGCCTTCGAAGAAATCCTCCGAGCGCGACATCGCCTCGAAGATCGGCAGGCCGCTATGCCCGGGCCGGGCGCGTTCCAGGGCCTCCCGCGAGGACAGGCTCTCGTTCTGGCGCAGCACCGCCTTCATGGCCTGCAAGGCGAGCGGCGCGGATTTGGCCACCACCTCCGCCACCGCCAAGGCTTCGGCCAGGAGCCGTTCGCCCGGAACGATGTCATGGACGATGCCCCAGCCCTTCGCCTCCTCCGCCGGCATCGCGCGTCCGGTCAGCAGCATGGCGGTCGCGACCTTGGGCGGGATCATCTTGGGCAGGCGCTGCATCCCGCCGGCATCGGGCAGGAAGCCCCGCGCCAGCTCCGGCAGTTGGAAATAGGCGCCGGGACTGGCCAGGATGAGATCGCAGGCCAAGGTCATCTCGAAGCCGCCGCCGACGGCCGCCCCCTGGATGGCGGCGATGACCGGCTTGTTGAGCTCCCAATTCTCGACGATCCCGGCAAAGCCCCCGGGCCCATGGCCCTTCTCCGGATCGAAATAGTCGTCGGGGCGATAATCTCCCTCGGCTACATCCCTCAGATCCCAGCCGGCGGAGAAGACGCGGGGATTGGCGCTGGCGAGAATCCCCACCATCAGGCTGCGATCGTTCTGCAGGCGATCATAAGCGCGATACAACGCCCGGCTCATGGCGTGGTTGATGGCGTTCACCTTGGGGCGGTTCATCGTGATGATAAGGATCTTGCCCCGTTGCTCCGTCTCGACCCCCTCGCCGCTCATGCCGCCTCCCCGCCGTCCGGTTCCGCCCGCGCGGATTGCCGCAAGACGCTACCAAGCCCGGCCGGCGCCTCGCCATAACTTTCCGTGAGAGCCGCCGGTCCCACAGTTTATTGGCCGGCGATCGTGGGGCTGGGCTAGATTTGCCCATGCGCTTCAGCGATTTCCCCTCTCTCCAGGCCGCCCGCGCGCCCGACTCCCCGGCGGTCGTCTTCGAGGATATGCGCTGGAGCTATGGGGAGCTGCATCGCCGGGTCGAGGCCTGCGCCAAGGCGCTTCTCGCCTGCGGCGTCGCCAAGGGCGACCGGGTCGCCATGCTGGCCACGCCGCGGCCGGAGTATGCGGTCGTGTTCCTGGCGACCGCCCGGATCGGCGCCATCTGGGTCGGCCTCAACCCCGTGCAGCAGTTGGACGAGTACCGCTACATCCTCTCCGACACCCAGCCCTCGATCATCTTCGCTTTCGAGCGGCTGCGCGAGCGGGACAATCACCAGATCCTGCTGACGCTGAAGTCGGAATATCCCGGCCCCAGGCGCTTCGTCCTTTTCGACGGCCCCATGGAGGGCTTCCTCCCCTACGAGGAATTCATCGCCCTTGGCGACACGGTCTCGGATCGCGCGCTTGCCAAGCGGGTGACGGGAGTGCGGCCCGGCGACGCCGCCCTGATCGTCTATACCTCGGGCTCCACGGGAAAGCCCAAGGGCGCGGTCCTCACCCAGCAGAACATCGCGCATTGGACCAAGCTCTATGGCGAGCTCTGGCCGCGAAGGCCGCTGAAGGTCATGTGCAATCTGCCGGTCACCCATATCGGCTGCTGCGTCGAGACCCTTGCCTTCGCGCTGTCGGCCGGCGGGACCATCGTCTTCCAGGAGCATTTCGACGCCGCCGGACTCCTGGCGCTGATCGAGCGCGAGCGGATTACCTGGACGCCGCTGGTGGCAACGATGTTCCAGCGGATCCTCACTTTGCCGGATTGGGAGCGTTTCGATACCTCCAGCCTGGAGGGCGTGCTCTTCGGCGGGGCCGCGCTTCCCATCGATATGATCGGCAAGCTGAAGCGCCTGGCGGGGACGGTGGTGGGCTGCTGGGGCATGACGGAAACGACCGGGGCGCTGACCTTCACCGCCACCGACGACAGCCCCGAGATCCTCAGCCAATCCGTGGGGAAGCCGGAGCCGAGCCATGAGGTCGCCGTCGTGAATCCCGCCGGCGAGATTCTGCCGGCGGGAAGCACGGGCGAGGTGGTCGCCCGCGGCCCTTGCGTCTTCGCCGGCTATTTCAACATGCCCGAGGCGACCCGCGAGATCGTCGACGCGCAGGGATGGCTGCATTCCGGCGACCTCGGCCGCTTCGATGCGGCGGGCAATCTCTATATCGTCGGCCGGATCAAGGACATGTTCAAATCCGGCGGCTACAACGTCTATCCCCGGGTAGTCGAGATCGCCATCGAGGCCCATGCCGCCGTCTCCATGGCGGTGGTCGTCGCGGTTCCCGATGCCACCTATCAGGAGGTGGGCTACGCCTTCATCCTGCCGGAGCCCGGCCACTCGCTGAGCGAAGCGGAGATCGCGCGCCACTGCCGCGGCAAGCTCGCGAATTACAAGGTTCCCAAGCGATTCGTGATCCGCCCGAGCCTGCCCATGCTGGCGGTGGGAAAAGTCGACAAATCGGCGCTGCGGACCGAGGCCGCGGCGCTTGCCGCCGGGCCGCGGCTTTAGGCCGCCATGGGGCATATAACTTTCTCTTCGCGAGGCGACCGGCAAAAGGAATTTCCATCGCCGCAGCCTCGCTGATAGCGTCCATCTCTGGTAGAGAATCAGCCGTTGCGGCGAGCCGTCCGGCACTTGCGAAACGGGAGACGTAGGACCGGAAGACCAGAGCGGCCGCCGAAGCCAGAAGTCGATCGTCGAAACGCACAAACGCCCGGCAAGGGCGGTAAATCTTCAGCCCAGGGAGGGTTCCAATGAGTAATTCCAATCCGCTAGACCGTTTGGTGCAGGAGCTGTCGCGGCGCAAGATCGGGCGCCGCGAATTCATGAATCGCGCCCTTGCCCTGGGCGTGTCCACCGCCGCGGCGACCAGCCTGATGGGCCGCGCGGTCAAGGCCGACACCCCCCAGAAGGGCGGGCATCTCGTCATGGGCGTCGACAATGCCAGCACCACCGACAGCATCGATCCCGTCAACTATACCTCGACCTATATCCAGTGCCTGGGGCCGCAGTTCTACAACAGCCTCGTGGAGCTCGACGTCCACAACACCGCGCAGCCGTCGCTCGCGACCAGCTGGGAAGCCAAGCCGGGCGCTTCGGTCTGGGTGGTGAAGCTGCGCAAGGGCGTCACCTTCCACAACGGGAAGGAGATGGAGGCGGCCGACGTCATCTATTCCATCAACCACCATCGCGGCAAGGATTCCAAATCCGGCGCGAAGGCCTCGTTGGAGCAGATCGCCGAGCTCAAGGCGACGGACAAGCACGAGCTCACCTTCACCCTCAGCGCCGGCAATGCCGATCTTCCCTATATCCTGGCCGACTACCATCTCGGAATCATGCCGGACGGGGCGCCCTACGACAAAGGCATCGGCACCGGCGCCTTCATCCTCGAGACCTTCGAGCCCGGCCAGCGCGCCCTCACCAAGCGCAACCCCAACTACTGGAATCCCGACCGCGGCTTCGTCGATTCGGTGGAGACGGTGGCGATCAACGACCCCACGGCGCGGGTCGCCGCCCTGCAGAGCGGATCGGTGCATCTGATCAACCGGGTGAGCCCCAAGGTCTTCGGCATGCTGAAGGCCAATCCGAAGCTGGCCACTTACGAGATCTCCGGTGCCGCCCACTACACCTTCCCGATGCGCTGCGACATGGCGCCCTTCGACAACAAGGATGTCCGTCTCGCGCTCAAATATGCCGTCGATCGCGAGGAGATCATCAAGCGGGTCCTCGGCGGCCACGGCAAGGTGGCGAACGACCAGCCGATCGCCAGCTTCGATCCCTTCTACGCCGCCGATCTTCCCCAGCATTCCTACGATCCCGACAAGGCCCGCTTCCATATGAAGCAGGCGGGCTTCGACGGTACGATCCCGCTGTCGGTGGCCGATGTCGCCTTCGTCGGCTGCATCGATGCCGGGGTGCTGATGCAGGCCTCCGCCGCCAAGGCCGGCATCAAGATCGACGTCACCCGCGAGCCGAACGACGGCTATTGGGACAATGTCTGGATGAAGAAGCCCTGGTCCGCCTCCTTCTTCGGCGGGCGGCCCACGGCCGATCTGATGCTGTCGCTGGTCTACAAATCCGACGCGCCCTGGAACGAGGCCTTCTGGAAGCGCCCGGACTTCGACAAGATCCTGCTGGCAGCCCGCTCCGAGCTCGACAACGAGAAGCGAAAGCAGATGTATCGCGAGCTCGAGCTCATGGTCTCCGACGACGGCGGCGAGCTGATTCCGATGTTCAACAATACGCTCGAAGCCGCCTCGACGAAGGTGAAGGGCTTCGTGCAATTGCCGACGCTGGAACTCAGCGGCTTGCGCGCGCCGGAGAAAGTCTGGCTGGAGGGCTGATCCGGGGGATCGGGGGCGACACGCCAGGATCGAGCGCCTAGGCTCGGTCCTGGCGCCGCCGCCCCTCGGCGCAGGATAGCTCTGCGCGGCTTGACCCGCTGAGCCCTTGTCGGCGAGGCTCGCGGGATGGTTTCCGACTATGATGCCGTCATCGTGGGGGCCGGGCATAACGGCCTGGTCTGCGGTGCTTATCTCGCCCGGCAAGGGCTGAAGGTCTGCATCGTCGAGCGCCGCGCCGTCATCGGCGGCGCCTGCGCCACCGAGGAGATCTACCCCGGCTTCCGCGCCTCGATCGCCGCCTACAACCTCACCCTCCTGCAGCCCAAGATCATGCTGGATCTGGCGCTGCTGGATCACGGGCTGGAGGTCCTGAAGGCGCCGCCGCTCTTCGAGCCCTTTCCCGACGGCGGACATATCCTGCTCTGGGACGATCCGCAGAAGACTGCCGCCGAGCTCGCCAGATTCAGCCCGGAAGACGCCGCGCAATATCCGCTCTATCTCGCCCATCTCCGGAAACTGGCGCCCCTCATCCGGCGCCTGATGTGGGAGACGCCGCCCGATCTGCAATCGGGGGCGCTGCGGGATCGCTGGGCGGCGCTGATGCTGCTCTGGCGCAGCCGCGGGCTGATCCGGCATATCTACGATCTGCAGGAACTCCTGACCATGAGCGCCTATGATTTCCTGCGGCGCTGGTTCCAGAACCCCGATGTCATCGCCGTGCTGGGCTTCTATGTCAGCATGTCCGGCAGTCTCCTCAGTCTGACCTCGCCAGGCTCGGCCTTCTTCCTCATCCGGGTGATGATCCGGGAGGGTGGCACCCAGGCCGGAGGTTGGGGGATCCCCCGCGGCGGCATGGGCGCGATCGCCGATGCCCTTGCCCGTTCCGGCGGCCGTTGGGGGATGGAGGTCAGAACCGGCGATCCCGTCAGCGAGATCGTCGTCACCCGCGGCAAGGCCACGGGGGTGGCGCTCGCCTCGGGAAAGCGCCTCGCCTCGCGCATCGTCATATCGAACGCCGATCTCCGCACGACCTTCCAGCGCCTCCTCGATCCCGCGCTTCTGCCCAAGGAATTCGCCGGGGCCGTCGAGCGCTTTCGCGGCCAGGGCGTGCTGTTCAAGATCAACCTGGCCCTGGATGCCCGCCCGCGCTTCACGGCATTCGCGGCCGCCAGGCTGGATGTCGACGAGCCCGTGCTGGTGCGCATCGGGCCTAGCATCGGCTATTTCGAAAGGGCCTTCGAAGAGGCCGGGCAAGGCGCCTTCTCCCGCGAACCCTTCATGGTCACCCAGCTGACGACGGCCCTCGATCCGGCCATGGCACCGCCGGGAAAGCATGTGCTCAGCCTTCTGGCGGGCTATGCACCGTATCGGTTGAAAGGCCGGTCCTGGGCCGAGGCCAAGCCCGATCTGCTGGCGGCGACGCTCAAGACCCTGGAGTCCTATGCGCCAGGGATCACGGCCTCGATCCTTCACGCCCAGGTCCTGACCCCCGAGGATCTCGAGACGGTGCTGGGCCTGCCCTTCGGCCATGTCCATCACGGCGACATGGCGCTCGATCAGATGTTCTTCCGCCGTCCCGTCGCGGGCTATGCGCGCTACCGCTCCCCGATCGCGGGGCTCTACATGTGCGGCGCGTCCAATCATCCCGGCGGCGGGGTGACGGGTGTCCCCGGTCATAACGCGGCTCGGGAGATTCTGGGGGATCGCAAGCGGGGCCTGTGGAGATAGCCGGGCTTGTCGCGCCCACCGCCCGCTTTATGGGAACATTCGCCGCTTGGCCAGGTTCCCCTGAGCAAACGGAGGACCCCATGTCTCTGGAATCCGAGCTATTGGCAATCGATCGTGAGTTTTGGACGGGCGGACCGGAAGCCTATGCCGCGCATTGCGACAAATCCTGCCTCGTCGTCTTCGTCGGGATGGCCAAGGTGATGCAGCGTGAGGATATCGCCAAGACGGCGGAGAAGGGTCGCTGGACCGATGTCAAGCTCACGCCGAAGGGATTTATGCGCCTCTCCGATACCTCGGCCGTCATCGCTTATGAGTGCACCGCGCGGCGCAAAGACGGCAAGCCGCACCACGCGCTGGTCAGCAGCGGTTATGTCCACCGGGCCGACGGCTGGAAATTGGCCAGCCACCAACAGACGGAAGTTCCCGCCAAATCTTAGCTAAGCCTTCGCGCTTCCCTTGTTGGCGGTCTCGCTGACGCCGCCTTTGAAGGATTCGGTCTGGCTGAGGGCGCAGTCCGCGAGATAGGCCATGGTATGGCCGACCCGCGCGCCGGTCCCATACCCGTTCACCAGAATGGCCTTGAGCATGGCGATGGAGAAGGGCTTCACCTTCGCTGCGTAGTCCGTGGCCTTGGCCATCGCGGCGGCGACGGCGCTGCCCGGCGCGACGATCTCATTCACCATCCCCCAATCCAGCGCCTTCTGCGCATCGACGCGGTTGCCGAAGACCAGCATCTCCCGCGCGCGGCCGAAGCCCACCATCCGCGGCAGCCGCACCGTGGCCCCGCCGGTGGCAAGCACATGGAACATGATCTCGGGAAAGCCGAACTGCGCCTCCGCGCTCACCAGGCGATAGTCGCAGGCGAGCGCCAGCTCCAGCCCGCCGCCAAGGCAGAAGCCCTCGATGGCGGCGATGGTGGCGACGGGGCATTCGTCCACCGTCTCCGAGCATTTCTGCAGGAGATAGGTGTGATGCTGCGTCTCGCGCTCGGTGTATTCCGCCACGGCCTTGAGATCGGAGCCGGAGGAAAAGGCCTTGGTGCCCTTGCCGCTGATGACGACCGCCGTCACCTCCTGGCGCCGGAAGCCCTCGAAGGCCGCGATGAGATCCTCCAGCGCTTCGTTGTCCAGGGAATTTCGCCGATGCTCCCGGTCGATGACTACCGAGGCGACGGAATCTTTCAGATCGACGTGGATAGGCATGAGATGTCCTTCCCAGGCTAAATCATCGTGAGCCCGCCGCTCACGCTCAAGGTCTGGCCGGTGATGTAATCGGCATCGGCGGAGAGCAGGAAGCTGACGGCCGCGGCCTGCTCCGCCGGCTTGGCGGCGCGGCGAAAGGGCACGGCCCGCAGGATGCCCTGCACCATCTCCGGATTCTTCTGCTGCTCCTCGAGGAACAGCGGCGTCTCGGTCGGGCCGGGCGATACGCAATTGACGCTGATGTTGTGGCGGGCGTTCTCGCGGGCCAGGCTCTTGGCGAAAGCGATCACCGCCCCCTTGGCACCGGCATAGACGGCCTGGCCCGCCGTGCCCGTGCGCCCCGCATCGGAAGCGATGAAGACCATCTTGCCGCGCTTGCGTCCGATCATCTGCAGCAGGATGGGCTGGGCGACGTAGAGCAGGGCCTCATAGTTGATGGCGACCACCTTGCGCCAATAGGCCGATCCCTCCTGATCGAAACGCGTGCCCTGGGTCCATCCCAGGACGTTCACCAAGGCATCGATCGGCCCCAGCTCCTGCTCGATGCGGGCAACGGTCGCCTGAACCTGGGTCTCGTCCGTCTGATCGAGGGCATAGGCCGTGACCGCCGCCCCGCATTTCTGCGTCAGCGCCGCCAAGCCCGCTTCGCTCATATCCAGGGCCGCGATCCGGTAGCCGTCGGCCAGCAGGCGCTCGCAGATGGCGGCGCCGATTCCCCCGGCTGCCCCCGTCACCACCGCCACTCTCCGCTCCGCCATGACCCCTCTCCCGCTCCCGGCCGCCCAGACGGCGGGCATAATGCCCCGTCCGCGGCCAGGACCGTAGGGGATCGCCCGCCGGGATCGCCAATAGCCTTTCCCTGGGGGCGGCGGCACCTCCGGTTATGGGCTGCATCATAACGAAATCCCCCTGCCGGGCTGCCCAAAGTCTATTAGCCCGCAGCCCCGCCGCTCGCTAGGGTAAGCCGCTGCCTGCCTCTCAACCCCGGAGCCCGGATTCATGTCGGATCGTTTTGCTGGATATAAGCGCCTCGTCTGCGATCGGCCTCATCCCAAGGTGCTGCGCGTCACCCTGACCAATGGAAAGATGAATTCTTCGGATGCGCTGATGCAGGAGGAGCTGCTCAACATCTGGCGCGACATCGACCGGGATACCAGCGTCCATGCGGTCATCGTCACCGGGGCGGGCAAGGTCTTCTCGGCCGGCGGCGATTTCGACATGGTGCAGGACGCCATCGACGATTTCGACGTCAAGGCCCGCGGCTTCAAGGACGCCCGCGATCTGGTGATGAGCATCATCGACTGCAGCAAGCCGATCGTCAGCGCCATGCGCGGCGTCGCCGTCGGCCAGGGCTTGGTCGTCGGCATGCTGTCCGACATATCGCTGGCCACCAAGGATTGCCGCCTGATCGACGGCCATACCCGGCTGGGCGTGGCCGCGGGCGATCATTCCGTCATGCTCTGGCCGCTGCTCTGCGGCATGGCCAAGGCCAAATATTACCTGCTGACCTGCGACACGATCCTGGGGGCCGAGGCCGAGCGCATCGGGCTGATCAGCTTCGCGCTGGAGGACGAGGAGCTCGATGCCCGCGCCCTGGAGATCGCGACCCGGCTGGCCGAGGGCGCGCAAAGCGCCATCCGCTGGACGAAATTCGCGCTCAATTCCTGGCTCCGTCAGGCCGGCCCCGCCTTCGATCTCTCGCTGGCCCTGGAGATGCTGGGCTTCGGCGGGCCCGACGTGCAGGAAGGGCTCAATTCCTTCCGCGAGAAGCGGAAGCCCGCCTTCCCAAGGGACTCGAACCTCTAGGCCGATTCATGCTCAATGTCCGACATCTCGCGGTCTTCCGGGCGGTGATGCAGGTGGGCACGGTGTCGGGCGCGGCGCGGATGCTGAACGTCTCCCAGCCCGCGATCACGAAGTCGCTGCAGTTGCTGGAGGGCCATCTCAACCTGACCCTGTTCGAGCGCATCAAGGGACGGCTGCAGCCGACGCCCGACAGCGAAGTCCTGATGCCGGAGATCGAGCGCCTCTTCAGCAGCCTCGACGCGGTGGAGCAGGCGGCCGATGAGGTGCGCCATGGCCAGAAGGGCCATCTCACCCTCGCGACCGTGGGCAATCTCGCCACCTCCGTCGTCGCCACCGCCGTCGCCGCCTTCCTGGAGAAGCATCCTCGGATCCGGGTGGAGATCCATGCGCTGGCGACCCGCCGGGTCGTCCATGAGGTCTCCAACAATCAGGTCGATCTCGGCCTGCTGGATGTGCCGCTGGCCGGTGGCTATTCCGAGAGCATCGAGCTCTGCCGGTCGGAGACCGCCTGCGTCGTCCCCAAGCGCCATCCTTTGGCGCGGAAATCGGAGGTCACGCCGCTCGATCTCGCCGATCAGCGGATCATCTCCTTCGCCGACGATACGATGACGGGGTGGATGCTGCGTGAGGCCTTCCGCGCCAAGGGCGTCCCCTACCCCATCCGCATCGTCACCAACCAGACGATGACGGCCTGCGTCCTGGCCCGCAAAGGCGTCGGGGTGGCGCTGGTCGATACCTTCCCCCTCCTGCCCAATGTGCCGGCCGATCTCGCGATCATTCCCTTCCGCCCCGCCATCGAATTCCGCCCCATCGTCATCTGCCCGCCCGGACGCCCGGTCTCGGTGGCGGCCGACCGCTTCATCGACACCCTGCAGGCGACGATGAAGCAGATGATCAAGGAATCGCCGTTCCTGCGGAGCGTCTAACGGCGTCCCCGCTATTCCAGGCGCAGGAAGGACGCGGCGTTGGCGTAGAGCCATTTGTGCTGGATCTCCGGCGGGATCGGTAGAGCGCGGATCTCGGCGACGGAGCGGGCCACCGGCATCATGGGAAAGGAGGAGCCGAAGATGATGCGGTCCTGCAGGATCGTCCTGCCGTATTGCAGCAGACCCTCATAGCCGGAGCCGGCGACGGTCAGATATTTCGGCCGGACCGCGACAAGCCCGATCCACACCGTGGGATGGCGCCAGGCGACGCCGATCAGCTCATTCACCCAGGGCCAGCCCGGCGGCGCGGCGCAGACCCGCAAGCCGGGAAAATCGACCATGACCTCGTCGAGGAATTCCGGGCGGCCATAGGTCATCAGGCTTCGCGTCGAGAAATTGATGCCGCAGTGGATATTGACCGGGATGTCGAGGGCCAGGCATTTCTCGTACAGCGGGTAGAGCAGCTTGTCGTTGATCCTGAGCTTGAGCTCGAAGCATTGGATATTGAGCCCGACAAGGCCAAGGTCCTTCACGGCATGGCCGAGCTCCTCGACGGCCGGCTTTCCCTTATGGGGATCGACGCCGGCAAAGCCGATGAAGCGAGGCGCGTGAGCCTTGCAGAAATCCGCGACATCGGCGTTCTCGACCCTGAAGCCGAAAGTCGATTCGAGATCGCGGGCTTTGACGACGACCGCGCGCGCGTCGAGCGCCTCATAGGATTTCAAATAGTCCGACAAGGCGGCGGGGCCGACGGACACATCGACCTGCTTCTCGCTGGTCTGGTAGACGCGGCGATAGTTCTGCAGATGGGGCGCGTGTTTCTGGAATTCCGGCAGCGGCGGGTTGCTGGAAAAATCGATGATCATGGACTCAATGCCAGCGCTTCTCGACGCGATCGAAGCTGCCGCGGCGCGGATCCCCGCCGTTGCCGCGGAGCGGCTGCTTAGCGATCTTCATCGATGCGGTGCGCGGAAATCCCTCATGGAAGGAGAAATACCGCGGCACCTTGAAGGGCGCCAAATGCTGCTGGCAAT
>Ga0105238_10006387_pt1 | contig 11728 bp, 10 predicted proteins | sample KBSC34metaG_FD_81526 | JGI IMG/M metagenome (GOLD analysis project Ga0105238, IMG submission 81526) | Corn rhizosphere microbial communities from Kellogg Biological Station, Michigan, USA - KBS C3-4 metaG | ecosystem: Host-associated > Plants > Roots > Rhizosphere > Soil | place: Michigan, USA... | reverse complement strand
TATGGATGAAGGTCAGGCTTATGGCTCTGATCCATGATCCAGCGCATCAGGCCATGGGTCAGGTTCGGGCGGTCGTCCGGCCCGCTATGGAAGGCCGAGATGTCCGGGCCGCCATGGCAGAAGAAGAGTCCGCGGTTCGGTCCCTCGAGATACCAGTCGATGGCATAGGCGCCATGGCCGATGGTATTGACCACCACGGCGCCCGGCGGCGGCGGGTTATGCCCGACGCCATAGACGCCCAGCATGCCGCCGAAGATATGGAAGCCCTCCGGCAGCGCCTCGAAGGCCGGATGCGGCCGCTGGCGCGCCACGGCGAGGTCTGCCTGGCTCGGCGTCGGAATGGGTCGGAAGGGCGTGAGGAAGGGCAGATAGGGATCGGCGACCACGTCATTGGCCAGGAAGGCGCCGCCTTGCGCCCAGATTCCCTCGAGCCAGGCCTTCTTCCGCCCCAGCATCACCTCGTCGCTCTGCATCGGGATGACGATCAGATCGTGGCGGAGCTTGGCCCGCCGGTCCGGGAGATCGGCGATATCGACGATATCCAGCGCCGCTCCGGCAGTGGCATAAGGCGCGGGCGGCGCCTCCTTCCGGTTGCGGCTGCGCAGATAGAGGATCCGCGCCATCAGCTCGCCGCGGCCCTCTCCCGCGATGCCAGATCCTCCACCAGCCAGGGCAGGAAGCCGTCGAGGAAGCGGGTGGTCGCCGGCATGAAATGATGGCCATGGTGATAGAAGGGATCGAGGCTGGTGACGATCAGCCGGCTGCGGTTGCTCGCCTCGTCGATATAGAGAATGGCGCGGCCTTCCCGATCGGCGACCAGCACCTCCGCGCCCGCCGGCGGCTCGAAGAAGCCGTGCAGATGCCAGGCGACGTCGCGCTGGGTCAGGCGCCGGAACAGCGGATGGGAAGGGGCGGCGACGCGCACGCCCAGATCTCCCGCGGGATCGAGCCACCACCACCAATTGGTCTCCACCGGCGTGAAGCGGATATCCGCCAGCCAACGGTCGCAATTCGTCTCGCCCATGGCGATGACCGTGCCGCCCTGGCGGAGATAGCGGGCGATGCGCGCGCGATGGGGGATCAGGCGGTGGGCGGGGGTGCGGCAGGGAATCAGCAGCGCGCCATAACCGCCGGGATCGACGCTCGTGAGTTCCTCCGGCCGGATGATGCGGTCGAAATAGCCGCGATAGCGCGGCCCCTCCAGGCTCTCCAGGTGAAAAGACGTGCCGGCATTGACGGCGAGGATGCTCATGACGCCAGTCCTTTCACGCTGCCGGCCAGCGACCAGCCGACCAGCCTCTCGGCGATCAGCGCGTCCACCAGGGGATCGTCCGTCGTGCCCCAGATGTCGTTGCCGGCATGGACGAAGAGGCCGCCGCGGGCTCCTTGTCCATTCGGGGGCAGCAGCCATTCCCAATCGACCGGCCGCCGCTCCGGCCCGATCCCCGTGAGGGCGCGCGCACCCGGCAGCATCGGGTTGTGGCCGCGGCCGTAGAAGCCGGCGACCCCCATCTGGGTCTGCTGCGCCGAAGCCGGGATGCCGGCAAAGACGGGATGGGGCGCCAGCCGCTCGAGCTCGAGATCGGCCCGGCGCTGCCGGGGCAGCGGCACATAAGGCTCCTGCCCCGAGATGAAGGGGCAAAGGAGATGGCCATTGAAGACGATGCGCCCGCCATCCGCCAGGAAATCCTCGATGGCCGCGCGCCGTGTTGCGAAGTCCACCTGGTCGAGCGCCCCCGTGAGGATGAGACCGCTGGCGCTCTGCAAATCCTCATGCGAGAGGTCGATCTGGCGCCGGACGCTGAGATGGCCGATCTCGATGGCAGGCAAGAGCGGGGCGCCCGGCGGACCGTCGTCGGAGACGATCAGGAGGGTGCCCCGCCGCCTCTCGCTCATGCCGCGCCCGCCGTGCCGAAGAGAGGCACCACCCCGCGGATGGTCTGACCCGCGGGCAGATCGTCGATCGCCACGATCCGGACCGGGATGCCGTAGAGCCGGGCGAGATTCGCCTCGCTCATCACCTCGGAGGTCGGCCCGAAGATGCGGTCCTCGGCGCCGAAGAGCAGCAGCGTGTGATCGGCGACGGCGCTGGCATGCTGGGGGAGATGGGTGGTGAAGACGATGGCATGCTGCCCGTCCGCCCGCAGGCTCTCGATCACCGTCAGGAAACGATCCTGATTGCGCAGATCCAAAGCCGAAGCCGGCTCGTCGAGGACCAGGGTTGCGGCCCCGGTGGCCAGCGCCCGCGCCAGGAGCACGAGCTGGCGCTCGCCGCCGGACAGCAAATCGAAGCGCTGTTGCGCCAGCGCCGTCAGCCCGATGCGCTCCAGCATCTCATCGGCGATCTGGTGGTCGCTCCGTGTGGGTGCGGCGAAGAGGCCGCGCTGGGCGACCCGCCCCATGGCGACCATGGTGCGCACGCGATAGCTGACGGGCGCGGAGGAGACCTGCGGCACATACCCAACGATCCCCGGAGCCGACCGGCTGCCCTCGCTCAGCGCCAGAAAGCCCAGCAGATTGCGCACCAAGGTGGTCTTGCCGCGGCCGTTGGGCCCCAGGATCGCAATGCAGCGCCCGACCTCGGCGGCGAAATCGAGATGGCGGAAGATCCAGCGCGGGCCGTAGCGCAGGCCCGCATCGCTCATGCGGATCATGCGCGGATCCCCGAGACATAGACCCGTCGCAGCAGGATGGCGAAGACCGGCGCGCCGATGGCCGCCGTCAGCACCCCCAGCGGGATCTCGGCCGCCGTCGCATTGCGTGCCACGGTGTCGATCATCACGAGATAGGCGCCGCCCAGCAGGCCCGCGGCGGGGATGAGGATGCGATGATCGGGCCCGACCAGGAGGCGCGCCGCATGAGGGATCACGAGGCCTACCCAGCCCACGATGCCGGCCACCGACACCACGCCGCCCGCGATCAGCGTCGACAAAAGGAAGATGATCCAGCGCTCGCGCTGGACCGAGATACCGAAGGACTGCGCCTCGTCCTCGCCCAGGGACAGGATGTTCACGCGGAAGCGCAGCATCAACAGGCCCAATATGCCGATCAGGATCGGCGGGGTGGCGATGGCGACCCGCGTCCAGGTCGTCGCGGCGAAGGAGCCCATGAGCCAGCCGACGATGGCGGGGAGGGTCGAATCCGGATCGGCGACGAACTGCACCAGGGAGACGAAGGCGGTGAACATCGCGCCCACCACGATGCCGGCCAGGACCACGGTCATGGTATCGCTGCGCCCGTCGACCCGCGACAGCAGACCGACCAGCACCAGCGCGGCGATACCCAGCGCGAAGGCGAGGCCGATCAGTACCATCCCCGAGCCGCCCAGCAGGATCGCCAGCGCCCCGCCGAAGGCCGCACCCGCCGTGATGCCGAGAATATCAGGTGAGACCAGGGGATTTCGGAACAGCCCCTGCAGCGCCGCCCCCGCCATGGCCATGCCGATGCCCGAGAGTGCCGCGATCACGATGCGGGGTGCGCGCACCAGGACGACGATGCTCTCCTGGAGCTTGGTCCAGTCATGGCTGCCCCCGGGCCACCATTGCGTCATGATGATGTCGAGCACGGCGGCGGGGGCGATGGAGAGCCGCCCCATGCAGATGCCCGCGAGCATCGCCGCCAGGAGCAGGAAGGCGAAGACGGCGAGCCATAGCCCGCCGCCTTCCAGCCTGCGCCAGATTCCCGTCGCCGGCGTCGCGGCCGATAGATCCATGTCGCGCCCGCTTACTTCGCGGCGAACTGGCCGTAATTCGCGCCGCTGCTGTTCATCGGCAGATGCAGGATCGCGTCGATCTGCGCCGGCGTCGGCTGCTGACCGTAGATCTTCTGATACATCTCCACGATCTGGCCGCGGATGTCGAAATCGACGCGGTCGGGATGCAGGATCTGGGCCAGCCACATCCAGCCCAGCGGGGATTCCTGGCTCGCCGGCTCCCAGCGCGCGCCGCCGACCGGCACCTTGTAGACGCGCTTGGCCTTGGCGGCCTTGGTCTGGCTGAGGACGGGATCGTCATAGATCCGGTTGACGCTGAGCCCGGGCTCGAAGCTGCCGAGCAGGATGACATCGGGATCCCAGGCGACGATCTGCTCGATGCTCACCGTGCCCCAGCCGCCGTCCAGGCCGGTGGAGACATTGGTGCCGCCGGCGAGATCGATCTCCCAGCCCATATAGGAGCCTTCGCCTTCGGCCTGGAAGTCGGGCGTGGTGTAGAAGAAATAGGCGACCTTGGGTTTTTCGGCGGGCGTCAGCCCCGCGAGCTTCTCCCCGATGGCCTTGGTCGTGTCGTCGCGCCACTTCAGCAGCATGTCGAGCTTGTCGGTGCGCCCCATGGCCGTGCCGATGAGGGTCATGTTCTTGCGCGCGAGGTCTTCCTTGCCATAGACGATGGCCGCGGTGGTGATCCCGGCATTGGTGAGGGGCGTGACCACATCGTCCTTGCGTCCGCCCCATTGGATGACGAGATCCGGCCGCAGCGCGGCGATCGCCTCGACATTGGGGATGAAGCCGCGGGATTCCCCGCCGGCGATGATGTCGGTGGGGATGTTCTTGGTGCCGGGGAAGAAGGTCCCGAGAATTCCCTCTTCCATGGCGAGCTTGGCCTCGGGATGCATGGCGACCAGCTTGTCCGTGCCGCCGTCCATGGCGACCACCGTCGAGGCCCAGGGCACGGGCAGGACGATGATCCGCTCCGCCGGCTTCTCCAGCTTGATCTCCCGTCCCGTCACATCGGTCACTGTCAACGGATCGGCATGGGCCGCGCCGGCGGCGCCCGCGAAAATGCAGGCCGCGGACAAGGCGATCCGCGCAGAAGCTTGAAACGTCATCGCTGCTCTCCCCGAGGCTATATGCGAGTGATTCTCATTTGCATGATAGGGGCGAGAGCGCTCGGCCGGCAAGTCCCATGTTTCCCGCCGCGATTCCTCAGCTTGGCAGGAGCCACCCGCCCAATCGTTCGAAGGTCGCCAGGGCACCCCGGCCGATGCGCACCGCCGCCCCGGCGGGCGCCGCCTCCAGCCGGGCCAGGAAGGAGAGCCACATCCGCCCGGTCTCGGGGCCGTAGCCGTTGAAATAGGAACGACTGTCCGCGCCGAGGGCGCCCAGCGAACGCTCGAGATTCCGTTGGATCACGCGCCCGCCCAGGGTCGACCCCTCCATGACATAGAGGGAGCCGAGCGCCGCCATCGCATCCTGCAGCGGCGTCAGCGGGCAGCGCGGCAGGGCTTCCAGATCCTTCGCCGATAGCCCCGAGGCGGTCAGGTCGGCGGCGAGGAGATGCAGGCGCCGCCGAGGGGTCGTCAGCCTCTCCTCCGCGAGCAGCGCCGCGACCTGCGGCTGCCAGCCGGTCCAGAAGCCGTAGAAGCGGGCGAGCAGGCGTCGGTAGGCGTCGAGGTCGAGCGCCCCGTCCAGGCCCAAGGCGTCTTCGAGGGCGTCATGGGACGGCCGGGTCACTGCCCGTAGATGCGCGAGCAGGGGGCCCTCGCGCGGGACGGCGCCGATCATGCCGCCGCCCGGATCAGGTCTTCGCCGTGTTTTGCATCGGCATGGTGATGAGGGTTCGCAGCCCGGGCCGATTGTCGCCATAGGTCAGCTCGCCGCCAAGCTGAGCCACCAGCCCTTCCATGATGCGGGAACCGAATCCCTTGGCGGGGGAAGCTTTGCCGACGCCTTTGTCCGCGACGACCAGATGCAGCTGCGCCCGGTCCTCGATCAGCTCGATCTCGATCGGCCCGGCGGCCCCGCCATAGGCATGCTTGTTGGCATTGATCATGAGCTCGGTGACCAGCAGCCCGAGGGTCACCGCACGGTCGGTCGATACCAGCACCGGGGTCAGATTGAGGGTGAGATGCTGCGACCAGTCCTGGCCCATGAAGGCGAAGGTATCGGCACAGAGCTCCTCGATGTAGCGGGCGGCATCGACGAGCTCGAGCTGATCGCCGCGATACAATCGGCGATGGACGAGGGCGACGGCCGTCAGCCGCCGGCGCGCTTCCTCCAGCGCGGCATTCAGCGCCGGATCGTCCGATGCCCGCCCCTGGATTGCCAGGAAGCTCGAGACGAGCTGCAGGCTGTTCTGAACGCGGTGATTGACCTCGCCGATCAGGAATTCCTTTTGCTGCAGCAGCAGGTCCTTGTCCTGGAGGATCTTCGTCAATTGGCGATTGAGCTCGCGCAGACGCCGGTTCTGCTGCACCTCGAGCAGCGCGGCGCGCAGGCGCGTCGCGGCGGCCGTCTCCGGCAGCGACCAGTCGCGGGCCCGACCGCGCACGGTTTCCGACCAGGCGGCGAAGGAGGCCCGCGGGGTGAGCGGCCCGCCGGGATCGCCGGACTTATGCGGGTTGCCGGCCCAGTTCACGACCTCGATCTGCTCGGCCCTGAACCAGAGCAGGATCCAGGGGTCGTCGACCGACAAGGTGATGGCAAGAACGCCGCTGCCCGCGGGCCGAAAGCTTGCCCCGGGGGGATAGGGCTCCGACAGGCGGTCGGTCGCAAAGACCGGCTCCCCGCCGCGGCTACACAGCCAGGTCGCGAGATCGCGGATCTCGGGCTCGCCGGGGCAGACCCCGCGCTTGATCAGCTTCTGTCCCCGCAGGATGGCCACCCCGTCGCTGCCCATCATCCGGCATAGCTCGTCCAGATGATGCGACAGCAGCTCGGCGAGCGCGCCCTCCCGGGACAGCAGCTTGACGATGTCGTCCTCGAAGCTGCGCAGGCGGATGCGCTGACGATAGCCCTCCGCCTCTTCCTTGTTCTTGATCTGCCGCGCCAGGGCGCCGACCAGGGCCCGACCGGTGGCACGCAGGTCATAGGTGAGGGATCGCGCTGTCCTGTTGTGACAGGCCACGAGCCCCCAGAGCGCGCCATCCCTGACGATGGAGAAGGATGCCGATGCCGTGACGTCCATATTCGCGAGGTAGCGAAGATGCACGGGCGAGACGCTGCGCAGACTGCAATCGCTCATATCCAGCGGCTGCGCCGACGTCCAAGCCGGCCGCAACGGGGCGGGCCGATAGGCGACGTCGGGGATCACGCGGGCCAGATTGTGGAGATAGAGGGCGCGGGCCTGGCGGGGAATATCCGATTCCGGGAAATGCTGGTGGAGGAAGGAATGCATGTCCTCTTGCCGATCCTCGGCCAGAACCTCGCCGCTGCCGTCCTCGAGGAAGCGATAGATCATCACCCGGTCGAATCCCGTCAGGCGCCGAAACTCGATGGCCGCGCTCTCGCACAGGCTGGGGAGAGTTCCGGTCCGTTCGAAGGCGGCCACGGATGCCGCGAGCCTGTCCATGACTAGCGCCACCGGCAGCCCCTCCCGGGCGGCTGGCTCGAGCTCGACCAGAACATGGGGACCGTGCCGATAAGCGCTGACATCCAGCACGTCGCCGGTCGCCGGGCGGTGCTGACCCAGGAAGCCGCCCAAGCTCCCCTGCTCGATGCGGGCGGCGATCTCGGCGGTCAGCGCGCCGCCGATCAGGAGATCGAGCTTTTGGCCCTGCCAGGCCATGACGCCCAGCCGTCCTTCGACATCGCCCGCGACATGCGCCACCTCGAAACCGTCGAGGGACGCCACGAGCATCAGGCCATGGGGCTGAATGGAGCCTGGCGCGTGGATCGGCTCCTGGTCGCAGGAAGTCAGGTCGTCGGGCAGGGGGATGGATGCCAGAGTGGGACTCGCTCGCACGCAGGGCGAGAGCCCAATGGTCTCCCAGCCGCTTGCGCCCGGGATCGTGGCAAGCGATAGGCGAACATAGCACAAACCCGCCGAATTGGCCCCGTTCCGCGGCTCACCCGCGGAGGGAGTGGCTAAGCCATTGAAACAACAGAAGAGTGCGACCTTGACAGGCTGGGGACGGCCACTATAGTGCGGCCACTTCCGAGCTGAGGGCGTCGCGCGTTCTCCCAAGAGATCGTGGCGCCGCCCCGCCGCCGGGCTTTACCGGGCCGGACACTCGGGACATGAACCACAACCGTTGAACACGGAGTTTACCAAGCGATGACGAAGCGCGCCGAATCCAAATACAAGATCGATCGCCGACTGGGCGTCAACCTCTGGGGCCGCCCCAAGAGCCCCTTCAATTCCCGCGAATATGGCCCCGGCCAGCATGGCCAGCGCCGCCGCAAGCCGACCGACTACGGCACCCAGCTCATGGCCAAGCAGCGGCTCAAGGGCTACTACGGCAATATCGGCGAGCGTCAGTTCCGCCGCATCTATGAGGAAGCCGCGCGCCGCAAGGGCGACACCGGCGAGAATCTGGTGGGCCTGCTCGAGCGCCGTCTGGACACCGTCGTCTACCGCGCGAAATTCGTGCCCACGGTCTTCGCCGCGCGCCAGATCGTCAATCACGGCCATATCCGCGTCAACGGCAAGCGGGTCAATATCGCCTCCTACATGGTGAAGGACGGCGATGTGATCGAGTTGCGCGAGAAGTCGCGCGAGCTGGCGCTGGTGCTGGAGGCCGTTTCCTCCGGCGAGCGCGATGTGCCCGGCTATATCGATGCCGATCACAAGAAGATGCGCGCCACCTTCCTTCGCGCGCCGGGCCTGGCCGACATTCCCTATCCCGTCCAGATGAACCCCGCCATGGTGGTGGAGTTCTACTCCCGCTAAGCCATCGGCCTCTTCGAGACCGCAACACAACGACCGCGCCGGACCTCCGGCGCGGTCGTTGGCTTTTGGGGCGCGGAAGGTCGGAGGATGTCATTCCCGTTTCCATGTCCCGCACCCCTAAGGATCGACGTATGATCCCGCGAAACGGGGAGGCGAGGACAGCATGAGGCAGGGGATCGGGATTGCGTGCGTGGTGGGGATTCTGGCCCTCGCCGGTCTTCTCACGACAGCACCGGCAAGAGCCGACGACTACCCCACCGGCACCCGCGATTCCATGTGGAGCGATCCCGACACCTATATGATCGGCGCCTTTCGCCATATGGGCGAGATCTATCCGTCGCGCCCCGTGCATCGTGCCGGCCCCGTCTCGGAATTGCCGCGCGGCGTGGAACTGGCGCCGCCGAGCTATGACCATGGTGGCAAAGCCCATCCGCTGGTCGACTTCTTCGCCCGCGCCCGCACCACCGGCTTCATCGTGCTGAAGAACGGCAAGATCATCTTCGAGCGTTATCGCTTCGGGGCCGATGAGAAATCCCACTTCACCTCCTGGTCCATGGCCAAATCCTTCGTCTCGACCTTGGTCGGCTTCGCCGTCGCGGAGGGAAAGATCCGAAGCATCGACGACCCCATCAGCGACTATCTGCCGGAGCTGAAGGGCTCGGCCTATGACGGAGTGCCGATCAAGGCCGTGCTCCAGATGTCCTCCGGCGTGGCTTTCACGGAAGACTACGTCTCCAGCACATCGGATTCCCTGCGCATGTGGGACGAGGCCATCCAATACAACAAGCAGCCGCTCACCAATTTCGTCCGGGCGTCCAAGCGCGCCGTCCCGCCCTTCACCCGCTTCAACTATGCGGGGTTGGAGACGGAGGCGTTGGGCTGGCTGGTCTCACGCGTCACCGGGCAGAATTTGGCCGACGATCTCTCCGCGAAGCTCTGGGGACCCTTGGGTATGGAGGCCGATGCCGACTGGATGACCGATGGCCGCGGCCGGCGGGCGAACGAAATCGCCTTCTGCTGCCTGGGTGCCACCTTGCGCGACTACGCCCGTTTCGGCCTGTTCATGTCCCAGGGCGGCAGCTGGCACGGCCGCCAGCTTCTGCCGCGGTCCTGGGTCGAGGCCGCCACCACACCGGATGGGCCGCAGGTCCAGCCCGGCAAGCTCTATCCCGGCTATCCCCTCGGCTATCAATACCAGTGGTGGGTGTTGCCCGCCGCCATGGGTGAGCTTCGCGGCTTCGAGGCCCAGGGAGTCTACGGCCAGATCCTCTATGTGAATTCCGCCGAGCAGCTCGTCATCGTGATGACGAGCGTCTGGCCCAAGGCCTGGGACGAGGCGCTGGAGCGCGAGACCTACGCCGTCTTCGACGCTTTCGTGAAGGCGCTCAGATAACGATGGCGAGGACGCCTGCTAAGGCGCCTTCTCCACGGGATAGAAGGAGCGATAGCCGCGGCCGCTGTCCTTCTCCACGGCGCTCATGATGACGCCGGCGAAGACGGCGGCATATTCGGGAAAGACGCGGGCGAAATCCGTCATCAGTTTCTTGCTGCGCGCTTCAACCTCCTGGTCGTCCTTCCAGGCCGTCGTCTCCCAGTTGATCATGAGATAGAGCCTCTGGCGGACGCCGACCGGGCCGACAGCAAGGATCGTGTAGGTCTTGTCGCCGAGATGCCAGGTGAGGGTGCTCTTGCCCTGGAGCGCGCGGGGCGGCTTCAGCGCCGCCATCTCCGCCCGCAGCTGCGGCCGGATGGCGAGCGAGAGATCGGGGCCGCGCTCGGCCAGATTGTCGGCGGCGCCATAGAGCAGGGCGGCGTCGAAGCTGTGATGGCGCTTCTCCTCCTCGCGGGCCATGTGCCAGAGATCCACGGCCGATTTGCCGATCATCTCCGTCATGCCGAGATAGATGTTCTGCACCTGCCAGTCCTGGCCATGAATGAGCCAGAGCACGAAGGTGAAGCTGTTGCCGGCGATGTCGCCCTCGATCAGGAGATGGGCCTGGAGCGGCACCGGCTCGACCGCGACGTTCACATATTCCTCCGGCAATCCCACGGCGCCGCAGGTGACGGTCTTGTCCGCTCCGCCGCCGGCGTCGGTCAGGAGATAGGCATGGGCGACATGCAGGCCCTGGATGGCGCCATAGGATTTTCGCGCGCCGGCGACCATCTGGGCGAATTGATCGGCCGGCAGCTGGTGCTTCATCGCGCTGGTGAAGATCTCGTAGGCGTCCTCGGCTCTTCCCTCGATGACCGCCTGCACGAAAGCAAGCCCGGTGGCGTCGAGCGCCGTCCGCTGATCTCCGGGAATCGTGTTGTCGACAAGGCAATTCTTGGCGGCTACGATCGCGGGCGGGGCGGATTGGGCGATGGCCGGCGAGGCCGAGATCAGGGCGGCCGCAAGGCAGCAAGCGACCTTGGACCCGGGGGCGATAAATCTCATGGCATTCCGATTTCGCTGCGTCCGCGGAGTCGGAGAATAGCCGGGAAGAAGGGCCGAAAGGCAAGCGGCGGGGCCGAAACTATAAAAATTGTAATGCCCGAGGGTGCTGCTTTCCTGGCTGCGCTCAGGCGGCAAGGATCTGGCGCACCAGCCTTACCTCATGCTTGCCGTCCGACAAGTCGGTCACGATCACGGCGAGCTGCTCCAGGGTCTTCCCGCCGGCATCGGTGAGAAGAAAGGGATAGGCCGTTGTCGGCAGGCCATTGACGGTGACGAATTGCGTGGGCTGTTCCGCGAAACTGTAGTTCTTCCCCACGGCCCAGAGGGCCATCAGCAGGGAAAACGACGATTTGACGGCTATCGGCGCTCCGGCAAAGACCTCGCGAACGGCGCAGGTGTGATAAGGCGGCTTCTCGATCGTCAGCTTGTAAGGACCGTCGTAGGACTGGCCGACCCAGCCGACACCGGGGTCGCTCTTCAGGATCTCACGGACTTCCACCGCCGTCATGGGCGTAAGTTTCTCCGCCTGGGCATAGCCTGAGACGGCGTCGTCATCCGGAAATCTTCCTATGCAAGGCTCGGTGAAGATGCCCACCAATTCCCCTGCCGCTTTCTGATCAGCTTCCGGCGTATCGGCGGGTGGCGGCGCCCAGGCGATGATGTGCTTTCCTTCCGTCGTGGACGT
>Ga0105238_10006378_pt1 | contig 11735 bp, 11 predicted proteins | sample KBSC34metaG_FD_81526 | JGI IMG/M metagenome (GOLD analysis project Ga0105238, IMG submission 81526) | Corn rhizosphere microbial communities from Kellogg Biological Station, Michigan, USA - KBS C3-4 metaG | ecosystem: Host-associated > Plants > Roots > Rhizosphere > Soil | place: Michigan, USA... | reverse complement strand
GCGCGACGGGCCGAGGACGGGCGCACTCCGGTCGGAGGGCGGTTTCGAGGTGTTTCCATATTGGTCGAGGCGAATTCCTATGTGTGTGGCGAGCCGCCATCGGCGATAGGGGGCCGTTTTTTAGACAGGATTAACAGAATTGCCGGGGCGGGGGAGGCTGGCTAAAAAACATAAAATTACGAAACAAACCCATTTTAAAAATGCAGGAATCGCCTGATTTTACCGATGTGAAATTGCGATTTTGGCGTTAAAAAACAAACCCATTTAAACCCAAATAAAGCCATTTCAAAGCCGATTTGAAGCCAAATGAACCCATTTTTTAACGACGGATGGACACAGACCCGATGATCGGGAGCAAACACGGATGGGGAAAAGACTTTGACGCGAATTGCACGAATTTTCGCGAAGGGTCTCGTGCGGGCGGTGTTGCTGCGGGCCACAGACCCGCGCTCCGCTTTGGAGGTAATTTGGCCAAATTAAACTGAATTAAACCAAATCAAGGTTAATCAAGGTGAAAAAATTTATGAACAGAGTGTATTTGCTGCAGTTTTGCGTAGTTGTTGCTGGCGCGGGGTCGCAAGCAACTTTACTTTCGGGGCTATCTGGCGCATTTTCTGCCGGTATGATTCGAGGCGTCATCTTGTTTTTGGCCGCCGGCCTGGCGGCAGTGCCGTTGCTGGCCGGGGAACCGGCTCCGAACGTGTCGGTTTTGGATGGCAATGTGCTGTGCATCCGGACCAGTCACCTGACGGACACTTTTCCCGACGAGGTGCGTTCGTTCCAGCCGACGAACAAGATCGTCGGGACGGTCCTGGACCTGCGTTTTGCGGATGGCGACGACAAGTCGGTGGACGCGGCGCTGAAGCTGTTCACCGGGAAAAAGACCCCGCTGGCGATGCTCGTGAACAGCCAGACGCGCGGGGCGGCGGCGGAACTGGCGACGCGCCTGCGCCTGGCCAAGGCGGGCATCCTGATCGGCAGCACGAATCCGCCCGGGAAGATTTCGACGGACATCGCGGTGGCGGCCAGCCTGGAGGAAGAGCGGAAGTACCTGGCCAACCCGTTTGCGGCGCCGAACACCAACGTCCTTATTTCGTTATCTGCTAAAAATGAACTGCTGCCGTTCGTGGACCACATGAGCGAGGCGGAACTGGTGCAGCGCCGGATCAAGGACGGCGAGGATGAAGGGGACGAGCCGTTGACGCCGCGCGTGACGCCGGCGCAACCGGTCATCCGCGACCCGGCGCTGGCGCGGGCGGTGGATCTGCTCAAGGCGCTGGCGATATTGAAGCCGATGCGCGGTTGATTTCGGATTGACGGCTGGCTTCCGGCAAACCACCTTTAACAACTCGGGTTTTGATGAAGACGATTCTTTTTATCTGTACCGGCAATGTTTGCCGCAGTCCGATGGCCGAAGGGCTTTTTCGCCACGCCGTAAAAGGGCGCGAGGAATTCCGCATCCTTTCGGCGGGGCTGGGAGCGATGGACGGCCAGCCGCCGACGCATCATTCGGTGCAGGCGATGCGCGAGCTGGGGATAGACATCTCCCACCAGCACAGCCGCGCGCTGACGGCGGAGATGGTGCGGTCGGCGGACCTGATCCTCGGCATGACGCACAGCCATGTGGATACGGTGCACCTGCTGTATCCCCCGGCGGCGGAAAAGACTTTTTTGTTGCGCGAATTTGACGACACGCTGGAGCCCTACGAAAAGGACATCAGCGACCCGATCGGCAGTCCTTATGATATTTACGTGGAATGCCGCGACCAGATCGAGCAGGGCATCGTCACGCTTATAAAATTTATGGAACAAAATAATTTTGTAACCCCGACACAAACGGAAACTTCGACCCGGCCGGCTGATTTCGCGATCGGCGCGGATCACGGCGGTTTTGAACTGAAGGAGCAGCTCAAGGCGTTCCTGCGTGAAAAAGGGCTGTCGGTGCTGGATTTCGGCGCGAAGACGAATGATCCGGCGGATGATTATCCGGATTTTGCGAAGCCGGCGGCGATGGCCGTGGGCGACGGGCGGGCCGCGTTGGGGCTGCTGGTCTGCACCAGCGGCGTGGGCATCTGCATCACCGCGAACAAGGTCGCCGGCGTCCGCGCCGGGGTGGCCGAGGATGTGGAGACGGCCACGCTCATGCGCCACCACAATGACGCGAATGTCATCTGCCTGAGCGGCAAGCGGACGCCGTTCGAGGAAGCCAAGAAAATCATCGAGGCCTTCATGGCCGCGAAGTTTGAAGGCGGCCGTCATGAGCGCCGGGTGCTGAAGATGGACGCGAAATTTGCGCCGGCGAACCTGCGCCTGCTCAATGTGGACCCCGATGTCGCCGGTGCGATCGAGCACGAACGCAGGCGCCAGCAGGAAAACATCGAGCTGATCGCCTCGGAAAATTTCACCAGCCCGGCGGTCATGGAAGCGCAGGGCTCGGTGCTGACGAACAAGTACGCCGAGGGTTATCCCAAGAAGCGCTGGTACGGCGGCTGCGAATTCGTGGACTCGATCGAGCAGCTCGCGATCGACCGCGCGAAAAAACTTTTCGGCGCGGAACACGCGAACGTGCAGCCGCACTCCGGTTCCGGCGCGAACATGGCGGTGTATTTCGCGTTCCTGAAGCCGGGCGACAAGATGCTGACGATGGACCTGAGCCACGGCGGACACCTGACGCACGGCAACAAGGCGAATTTCTCCGGCAAATTTTTTGAGATCGTCCACTACGGCGTGGGCAAGGAAACGGAACGGATCGATTACGAGCAGATCGCGGCGATGGCGCGCGAGCACAAGCCAAAGATGATCACGATCGGTGCGAGCGCGTATCCGCGGATCATTGATTTCAAACGCATGGGCGAGATCGCCCGGGAAGTCGGCGCGATGCTGCTGGCGGACATCGCGCACATCGCGGGATTGGTCGCGGCGGGCATTCATCCCAGCCCGATGGAGCACGCGGATTTTGTGACGACGACGACGCACAAGACGTTGCGCGGACCGCGCGGCGGCCTGATTTTGACCCGCGAGAAATATGCGAAGGAGATCGATTCGCAGGTTTTCCCCGGCATCCAGGGCGGCCCGCTGGAGCACGTCATCGCCGCCAAGGCGGTGTGTTTCCACGAGGCATTGCAACCGGCATTCAAGACGTACCAGCAGCAGATCGTGAAGAACGCCGCGGCATTGGCCGATGGCATGAAGCGCAACGGCTATCGCCTGGTCAGCGGCGGCACGGACAATCACCTGATGCTCGTGGACGTGGGTGCCAAGGGCATCACCGGCAAGGATTCGCAGATCGCGCTCGACGAGGCGGGCATCACGGTCAACAAGAACACCATCCCGAACGAGACGCGCTCGCCGTTCCAGGCCAGCGGCATCCGGCTCGGCACGCCCGCGTGCACGACACGCGGCATGAAGGAAGCGGAGATGGCGGCCATCGCGGATATGATTTCCGAGGTGCTGATGGACATCAAAAACGTGGATGCCGCGCACAAGGTGCGTGACCGCGTACGGGAGTTGACGGCAAAGTTCCCGCTGCCATATTGATAAGGCGAACGGTTCACGAGCTTATGTTCAAAGTCGGACAAAAAGTTGTGCTGGTGGATGACAAGTGGCCGGAGACGGTCAAGCAGATCTACCTGCAACTGCCGGTGCTGGAAACGGTGTATGTGGTCCGTGCGGTGCGCGTGGGCGTGCGCGCGGACGAACTCATCATGGACATGCGCCGTGTGCTGGAGCAATCCATCCTGCTGGTGAGCATCTATAATCCGACCAACAAGCTCGGAGTGGAGGCGGGGTTTGCGGCGAGCCGGTTCCGGACGCTGGATGAGATCAAGTCGTCCGCCACCGAGTCCGAGGAAAAGGCGGACGAACAAGAAGCGGTCATCTGATCACTGGTTTTGCGGCGGTGGCTGGATGATGCGCTGGTTTTCCCAATCATCGAATTTACCATCCGGTTCGACGTGTCCTTCGGAGTGACCGTCGGCGAAGCCATAGACCTTGACCCATCTGCCGTCAGCCTGTTGCGTGGCCTGTTTTTCCCTGAGCACGATCGTGTTGGCAGGATTGGCGATGCCAGAGGCCGGCCCCTGGTAAACCAGGTCAAAGTTGGTCTGGACCTGGTCCATGAAATCCCCCTTGGTGTAACGTGAGGCCTGGGCGAAATTAGTCGGGTATTGATCCTGGTTGTCCGCGGCGAACATGATGAAGGCGAGGAGGCCCTGTCTGGAGGCGTTCAATTTTTGGATCGTGATCTGGCGCTGCTGCTCGGCCTCGTCCACGGCGGCCGGTCCCGGCTTGGGCTGGCTCATGGCGGTTTGCAATCGCTGGTTTTCGGTGCGCAGACTGGCCAGTTGGCCGGTCTGGCCGCGCAACATGCTGACCTCGCCGCGGAGCTTGAGGAGTTCGCTGAGCTGTTCCTTGCTGGCGCCCTGCGAACTGTCGGCCTGCGCGAGGAGGTTGGAGAGATTTTCCGTGCCGGCCTTGAGCTGGTTGTTCTCATCGGTCAGCGAGTTGATCTCCGCGCGCAACTTTCCCTGGGACTGGTGTTGGATCCAGATGAAGGTGCCGGCGGCGATGAGCAGCACGGCGAGGAAGGGGGTCGCGGGGTGTTTCATGGCGTATCCATTATGCGCGGGGCGCCAGAATGACAAGCCAAAATCAAATTTGACAGCGCGCTCCAATTGCGTCAAAGTAACGCCGTTGACTGCGAGTTTCCCCTTGCCGGTTTGAGATAAAAATTCCTAAACCGGTCAGCAAATTCATATTGAACTTTTCCTGACGCAGCCCGTCCAATGCGGGACAACCTTTCACGCATTGTCGCGGCGGGGGAACGCAGTCACGCAACGAATTAAATTTATGGCAAAAGTTTCCACGAAGAAGACATCCACAAAGAAGACGGCCAAGGCCGCCGCGATAGCGGAAGCGCCAGCAGCCGAGATGCCGCCGGTAGAAACACCGGTGGTGGCGGTGGCTGAAAAGCCCGCGGACATCGCACCAAAGCCGACCCCGGCCCCGGCGCCCAAAACCAAGGCCCCGGCCCCGCCGGAACCGATGTTCGAACCGGAACGGACGGTTGATAGCATCAAGGCGGCGGCGCAGGCGGATGCGCAAAAGGACGCGTCCAATTTCGATGCGCCGAAACGGTCGACGGAATTGCGCCCACCTTCCGCGCCCGTCGAGGCGTCGGAGGATGATACCCGTTTCGGCGAGCGGCGCGGATACCAGCGTGACCGGATTGCAGCTTCGCTCAACATCGCCAAGCTCCAGGGAATGAGCATGACGGAGCTCAACTCCATGGCGAAGGAATACGGCGTGGAAAATTTCGGCACGATGCGCAAGCACGAGGTCATCTTCCACATCCTGGAGAAGAACGCGGCGCGCTCGGGCGTGCTGTTCTCCGAAGGCGTCATCGAGGTGCTGCCGGAAGGTTTTGGCTTCCTGCGTTCGCAGAGCTTCAATTACCTGCCGTGCCCGGAGGACATCTACGTTTCGCCGTCGCAAATCCGCCGGTTCGACTTGCAGACCGGCAACCTGGTCGCGGGCCAGATCCGTCCGCCGAAGGAGAAGGAAAAGTTTTTCGCGCTGCTGAAGGTCGAGGCCGTGGACGGCGAGGAGCCGGACAAGGCGAAGGACAAGACGCATTTCGACAACCTCACACCGCTGTTTCCGAACCGCCGTTTCATCCTGGAAACCGCGGCAGATGAATTGAGCACGCGCGTGCTGGACCTGGTCTGCCCGATCGGCAAGGGCACCCGCGGCCTCATCGTTGCGCCGCCGCGCACGGGCAAGACGGTGATGATGCAGAAGATCGCCAACGCGATCTTGAAGAACAACCCGGAGTCGTATCTGTTCATCCTGCTGATCGACGAACGTCCCGAGGAAGTGACCGACATGGAACGCACCTGCAAAGGCGCGGAAGTGATCTCCTCCACGTTCGACGAGCCGCCGGAACGCCATGTGCAGGTCGCGGAAATGGTCATCGAAAAGGCCCGCCGCATGGTGGAGCACAAGCGTGACGTGGTCATCCTGCTCGACTCCATCACGCGCCTGGCCCGCGCCTATAACACCGTACAGCCGCACTCCGGCAAGATCCTTTCCGGCGGTGTGGACGCCAACGCGTTGCACAAGCCGAAGCGCTTCTTCGGTGCGGCGCGTAACATTGAGGAGGGCGGATCGCTCACCATCATGGCGACGGCGCTGGTGGATACCGGCTCCCGCATGGATGAAGTCATCTTTGAAGAGTTCAAGGGCACTGGCAACATGGAGGTGCACCTGGATCGCGCGCTCGTTGACCGCCGTATCTTCCCGTCGATCAACATCGAGCGTTCCGGCACCCGCAAAGAGGAATTGCTCTACCATCCGGACGAGGGCAGCCGCGTTGTCGTGCTGCGCCGCGCGCTCACCGGCGTGCCGCCGGTGGAAGCGATGGACCTCATGCTGGGCAAGCTCAAGAAGACCAAGAGCAATATCGAATTCCTGCTGAACATGGCCATCAGTTGATGGCCAGCGATCGTCCCGCCGTGCCGGCATCGGGCCGGTGGCGGGATGAAGTCACGGAATCGCCAGCCGGTTGGTGGCCAGGCCGGTTGCCACGAAGTACGTGTGCAGTTGGCTGCTGTTGACGGTTTGGACGCTGCCGTCCGCCAGTCCGATGTTGCCTTTGCGGATATGGCGTGTGGCTGACCAGGCTACCGGATCGTTCGTCCAGAATGAGTGCAAGCTGGATTTCGCCGGTACGCCGCCAAGTTCAAGATCGCTGTCGCCTGAGAGAATCAGCAGTGGCTTCGCGCTGATGTTAGTCACGTCCGCGCCAACAAAGTAGCTGACGTTGCGACTTCCCACGGGTGATGTGAATGAAAGCGCCTGGCTGTGTGCGAGGTCGGCCGGGCAATGCAGGATTCTTGGCGTGCTCAGCTCGTTCGACATGACGAGAAAAGGCGCGACGGCATCGCCAGTCTGGATTGTTTCCATCGCGCCACCATTTGTGACCGAGATCCCCATCGGCAAAATATCACCGTTGTCGCCCGCCCAAACGCGGTAAGCCAGGCCGGCTTGTTTCAGGTTATTGACACAACTGATGGTTGTATTGTTTCGTCTGAGCTTTCCCATCCTGGGGAAGAACACCACAACTAAAACCATCGCGACGGCGACGATGATCCCCACTTCAAACAACGTCATCGCTGCGTTGCGTTTTGGGGAGAGGCGCGGTTTCATGGGCCGCGGCGGAAGCTTACTGATGCACGCCGCTGTTGACCTGCTTGAGCGCGTAGATGATCAGGCCGACAATGACCAGGCCAACGACAACGCCACCGATGATGAAGTAAGTGTTGACCTTGTTTTTCTTCTTGGAGAAAACCGTGTTGGTATCGAAGCCCGGCGCGCGCGTGCCGCCTTGTTCGAGATCGGTCAGGCTCACGCCGCGTGACATGACCATCGTGCTGCCCTCAGACTGTCTTTTCGGCGGGGCGGGAGCAGGTGCCGGTGCGGGACTTGGTGCGGTCGGCGCATAGGTCGGTGCCGCCGGGCCGCCCACGGGTTTGCCGTCATCAATCTTCAGTTCCACCTGGCCGAAACGCAACGTCTGGCCGGGCTTGAGGACGGATTCGGTGATCTTTTCGTTATTGATGAACGTGCCGTTGGTCGAATTCAGGTCGCGGACGACGATATCTGTCCCGCGCAGCAGAATCTCCGCGTGCCGGCTGGATACGGAAGCATCGCCGATCTGAAACGTGTTTTCCTCCACACGGCCAACGGTGGTGCGCTCGACGGTCAGTTCCATCGTGCGGCCCGTCATGCCCTGGTTCAGGATAACAAGTTTGGCCATAGATTCTTTCGTTTGATTATGGTCGTCGCGTCGCTCAAGTCAAACGCAAATCCATAACGGGAAAATTTATCCCCGCTTCTCGATCAGCGCGCGGAACTCCGCGAACAGCGGCGTGGAATCGTGCGGCCCCGGCGCGGCCTCCGGATGATACTGCACGCAGAACACCGGTTTGGTCTTGTGCCGCAAGCCTTCCACCGTCTGGTCGTTCAGATTGATGCGATGCACCGCGACATCCGACGGCAGCGATTTTGCGTCCACCGCGAAGCCGTGATTCTGCGAGGTGATCTCCACCTTGCCGGATTCCAAGTCTTTCACCGGCTGGTTGCCGCCGCGATGTCCGAATTTCAGTTTGAAAGTCTTTCCACCCAGCGCCTGGCCAAGGATCTGGTGCCCGAGGCAGATGCCGAAAATGGGGATGCCCGTATCCAGCAGCGTCTTCACTTCCCGCACGATGTAATTCAGCGCGGCGGGATCGCCGGGGCCGTTCGAGAGGAAGATACCCGCGGGCTTGTGCTTGAGCGCCTCGGCGGCGGTCGCCGTCGCGGGCAGCACCTGCGTGGCGAACCCATGCTGCCGGAGCCGGCGGAGGATGTTGTACTTCATCCCGTAATCGAAGGCCACGATCGGGATGTCGGCCGCGGGCAATGGCTTGCGCGTGTTGCGGGCGTCGCCGCCCTTCACGCCGCGGACCAGATCGAACGCCGCGCTCTGCTCATCCTTCGCGTCCCAGCGGAAAGCCTCCTTGTGCGTTACTTCCTTCACGTAATCCACGCCGACAAAGACAAATTCCTTCGCCCGCTTCACCGCCTCGGCCTCGGAAATGTCTTCCGTCGTGATGAATCCGTTCAACGCGCCGCGCACCCGGAGTTTTTTAGTCAACGAACGGGTGTCGATGCCCTGGATGCCGGGGATGCCGTTCTTCTCCAGGTATTCCGCCAGTGAATAATCCGCGCGCCAGTTGCTGACCACCGGCGAAAGCTCGCGGATCACGAAGCCCGAGGCATGCGGCCGCCAGGATTCGATGTCCTGGTTGTTGATACCGTAATTGCCGATGAGCGGATACGTCATCGTCACGATCTGCCCCTTGTAGGACGGGTCGGTGAGGATTTCCTGGTAGCCCGTCATCGACGTATTGAAGCAGACTTCGCCGCACGCCGAGGCGCGGGCGCCAAAACCTTGACCGTGAAATACTGAACCGTCTTCGAGGGCTAAAATGGCTTTCATCAAAAGTTCAGAAATTTAGGCGAAAATCTCGCGCGAAGCAAAAGGTTTCATGCGACGGCCAGCTCTGTTTTTTCCGACCAGACAACCTTCCCGCCGACGATTGTCGCCACGGCCTTGCCCTTGAGCTTCCAGCCGAAAAACGGGTTGTTCTTGGATTTGCTCGCGGAATCCTCGCGGTTGTAAACCCATTCCGCGTCCGCATCGAAGACCGTCACGTCCGCGTCCGCGCCGACACTCAGGGTGCCCTTGTTCAAGTTGAGCAATTTGGCGGGATTGACGGTGAACTTCGCGATCATGTCCGCCAGCGAAAGACGCTTTGTGTGGACGAGTTGCATCAGTGAAAGCGCCAGCTCGGTTTCGAGGCCGGTGATGCCAAACGGCGCGTAGTTGAACTCCACTTCCTTCTCGTAATCGCAATGCGGCGCGTGGTCGCTGCACAGGATTTCGATCGTGCCGTCCGCCAGCCCCGCGATGATCGCCTCGCGATCCTTGGCCGTGCGCAGCGGCGGGTTCATCTTGAAATTCGTATCGTAGCTTGGCCAGACGGGCAGGGGACTGGCCTGGGTCGGTGCGAGGCTTTTGCCGTCATCGGCCCAGAATTTATCGCTGCCGGCGATCGCCGCATCGGTGAGCGTGAAGTGGTGCGGGCATGCCTCGCCGGAGATCGGCACGCCGCGCTTCTTCGCCTCGCGGATCAGCGCCACGCTGCCCGCCGCACTCAGGTGCTGGCAGTGGATTTTTGCGCCCGTGAGCTCCGCGAGCAGGATGTTCCGCGCCACGATCATCTCCTCGCCGGCCGCCGGCCAGCTCCGCAGGCCCAGCGCCAGGCTCCAGTAACCTTCGTTCATCACGCCATCCGTCACGAGCGAGTAATCCTGGCAATGGTCGAAGATCGGCAGGCCGAACATCTTCGCGTATTCGCAGGCGCGGCGCATCAGCTCGTTGTTCTGCACACAATGTCCGTCGTCCGTGATGGCGATGACCCCCGCCTTTTTCAAACCACCGATGGGCGCCAGTTCTTCGCCCGCAATGTCCTTGGTGATCGCGCCGGTGACGAAGACGTTCACCGCGCCCTGTTCGCGGGCGCGTTCATGGATGAGCGCCACGGTCCCGGCGCTGTCGATCGCCGGCGACGTGTTCGGCATGCAGACCACCGAGGTGAATCCGCCGCGCGCCGCCGCCGCCGTGCCGCTCGCGATGTTTTCCTTCGCCGTCTGGCCCGGTTCGCGGAAATGCACGTGCAGGTCGATCAGGCCGGGGGAAACAATTTTGCCTTTCGCGTCCAAGGTCTCCACGCCCGCCGGCGCGGCCAGGTTTTTGCCGATGGCCGAAATCTTGCCGTCGATGATCAGGACATCGGCGATGGCATCAAATTGATTGGCGGGATCAACCACGCGACCGCCGGTCAGAAGCAGCGAATTCATCGCGTCGAGTTTAGCTGTGCGGAGCGCATCGTGCAAGCGCGTCAGTGAAAGTTGATCATGTTGTTCACGCGGTCCGCGTCGCTGACCGCCCACAGGTTGAGCGGATCGAACGCCGCGCCGTATTTGTAATAGCGCGTGCTGCCATCGGCAAAAACGTTGTTGCTGCCGCCCACCCCGCTGCCCTGGCCGCGGCCGGAATGTTCATCCTGCGCCACCGCGCCGGCAAAGTCATCCCCGTTGCCCGCCAGCATGTCCATGTAGAAGTCCCCGCGCCCGGCGATCTTCTCGCCGAGAAAAATCGTGTCGCTCGGATGGATGATATCCGTCTCCTTGATCCCCGTCTGGTAGGTTCCACTCATGTAGAGCGCGGTGAAATCCGCCTGTCCGAGCCTGTTGAAGAAGAAATCATTCCAGCCGTTGATGAAATAACTGCGCGGCGCGGCATCCGCGATGTTGTTGGAGGGACCGATCGTCAGCGGCGCATTCGTGACCTCGCTCGGGCACACCAGCGTCTTCAGGCTCTTGCCGTAATAATCGTAAAATTTTATCGGCCACCGTTCGGCGGTGATGTGCGGCGGCAGCGAACCGTGGTTGTCATCCACATACATGCGCATCGCCAGGCCGATCTGGCGCAGGTTGTTGCTGCACGCGATGCGCTTGCCGGATTCCTTCGCCTTGGCCAGCGCCGGCAGCAGCATCGCCGCGAGGATCGCGATGATGGCGATCACCACGAGCAGTTCGATCAGCGTGAACGCCCGGCGTCGAAAATTATTTTTCCTTGCAACCATTACCCAAATAGAGACGCGCCCCGCCCGGATGAGGTTAAACTTTTTTTGTGTCGTCATATCGTTCCTGAACCATTCAACGGTCAAAATCCTCCCCCGGTCGCGCCGTGGCTTTGCGGAAGCGCAGCGAAGCCAGCTCGTCCTCGGCCTCCTTCTCGTCCTCGAAATAATTTCACCTTGATTCACCTTGATTTGGTTTAATTCAGTTTAATTTGGCCAAATTCACATCCCTCCACGCCCCGGCGATCCGCCAATCCTTCGGAGCGCTGGTCGGCCCTGACGCGCCCGGTGACCGTCCGCAAGGCCCCTTGGCTGATGGAGTGCGGGCGGCCCGCCCGCCAGTTGTCCCGCAACATCGGTCCCACAACGGGGTTGAAGATCAGATACATGTTTTTTTTAAATTTCATGGTCGGATTAGGTCGGATTAACCCGGAGACCCAACAATTCTTCATTCTGCATTCTTAATTCTTCATTCATTCCCCTCCG
>Ga0105238_10006375_pt1 | contig 11737 bp, 10 predicted proteins | sample KBSC34metaG_FD_81526 | JGI IMG/M metagenome (GOLD analysis project Ga0105238, IMG submission 81526) | Corn rhizosphere microbial communities from Kellogg Biological Station, Michigan, USA - KBS C3-4 metaG | ecosystem: Host-associated > Plants > Roots > Rhizosphere > Soil | place: Michigan, USA... | reverse complement strand
GCTCCCGGAGCCCAAACACCCCCGAAATGACCCTTCCGGGGGTGATCCGGAAACCGAATCATTCCCCGAGCTTGAACTTGGTCGGGGCGAGAGGATTCGAACCTCCGGCATCCTGCTCCCAAAACCATGACGTGACGGTTCCAGGCGGTGTGAACGGCTCACAAGTGACGGGAATGATTACCGAGTCAGATCGATCCGCCGTCCAGCCGTCCCAGCCTTTCGCAGGAAATACCAAGAATTTTACTACCCGGTTACTACCCGCCTCTGGACGCAGGGACGAGGGGTTTTCGAGCAGGGGGGCCGCGACCGCTGGGTGGGCGAGCCCACACGGTCCCCCGAACACCGCACCGGCATGCGCCACCACCCCTACCCTCGCCGACTTGGGCGTCCTATACGGCGGCCGCGACCGCTTACTTCGCGCGGACGAGGTCGCCGAGCAGCTAGGCGTCTCGACCGCGACGGTGTACAAGCTCTGCAAGACCGGCCGCCTGCCACACGTCCGGATCATCGATTCGGTTCGCGTCCGGCCCACCGATCTCGCCGCGTTTGCCGAAGGTCGGGTCGCGGAGGGCGGGCCCGTTCGCCCTTACCGACCGCCGCGATACGAGCGGTAGTTAAGGCGGGAACGCCCCCGCCCCCTTCTCCCCCTACTCAACCGCGGAGGCGGCGCACTACCTGCGTCTACCCCGAGCGTCAGCTGGAGACGATATCGCCGTCAGACGTCACACCGGCGTAGCCGCCGCCCTTGAAGGTCATTATCATTGACCCATCTGAATGGCTGGTGATGGCGCCGCTACTGTGAAACGTCGTAAGATCATTAGCATTATTTGACGCCTGGGAACCGGGTCCTCTCGAGAAACCCGAGACCAAGCTGGGAGTCGAGGGAACAGATGGAGGAACCCATTCTTGGGGAACCGGTCTTAGCAGGATTTGCGCCGTGGCTTCATTAAGTTGTCCTGGCTGAACGAACTGTAGCGCCTGACGTTGTCGCTGTATGGATTGTATTACCTGTGTGCAGGTATTGGCGCGAGCGAGGTCGATTCCACCACAAACGAACTCGCTTCGCTGCGATAATTCTGCGAGGCTCAACGATGACGGGAACCAACGGTTCGCGAAATGTAGACTCGCCGCCTGAAGGATTAGCCAGTCGTCGAGGTAACCGTACGGATCGCCGACAGATTCGGGAACGATATTGCGGGGAATCGCCGAATATACTAGTGCGGTGGCGAGTCCGAATCGCGTTGTCGCCGCCTCCTCTAGGTTAAGGACGAGCTGTGAAGCTGCGCAAATCAGGGGCGCGACCTCCTTGGAAAGCAGGAAGTACAGGCGAGAAAACTGCATCGCGAGGTCCCTTCTCCCTCCGAAAGCTACTCCATTCTTAAGCTGGTCCGTGAGCCGGGAGAGACAAGACTCGTCCACATCAATAATATTCTGGACGATCTGCTCCAAACGACCTAGGAGCGGACTCGGACCGGGCAGCCAGGGCGGCCGTGATATCCGCGCCGGTTCCGCCTTGGTCGCGATCGTTTGGCCTGCGTGCGGTGGAAATAATCGCATAGTAATCCCTCTGTTAAAGGTGAACTACGGTTGCGACGGGTCCGATGTCGCCGCGGTGTCGAGATCGACCGTTAGGTTGCCGTTCAGCGTCACGATCGTGCAGTTCTGCGTCCACTGCCAACCCGTGGTGTTAATGCCCGCGATTGTCGGCGGGTCGTCGTCCTTGAACGGCTGCGGCTTGATACCGCCGTTGTCGGCCTCCGAGATCTTGTAGATCCAGAAGACCAAGTCGAGGTCGAGCGCGGCGAGCGCGGCGACTATATGGTGCGAGCAGTACACGCCCGCCCGGTATTCGAGCGCAGTCACGACCTCTACCCACTGGACGAGGTACTCGCTGGTAGCCTGCGTCAGGGGCGCGGGCGCCTCGATGTCGAGGTAGACCACAGATCCGATCGGAAACCCCGCCGCCTTGGCTAGCGAGGACGCTTGGTCGCCGTCGAGGCGCCCCTGCGCCGCGGTCAGCGCGTGCGAACCGGGCCCGCCGGGATCCTGCTGGCCGACGTAGATGGGCGCCAACCCCCAGCCGGTCTTAACCAGCCGCGCACGTTGTCCCATCCACGACGGATCTGGGTGGGACGGTGCGGGCCCGAGGTAGAACCCGCACCACTCAAGGTTGGTGGTCTCGATCAGATGGTCCATGACGACGTCGCCGGGATAGATCGAAATGTCCATGCCTGCGTAACCCATGCGCCTTACTCCTGTGTTTGAGCGGCCTCAGGCAAGCCCGAGGTTCGGTACCAGATCTTCCCAGCGACTCGGGCGTGCGATGCGTCCTATAGAAACGCCGCGGCGATACGCGACGTAGGTCCCAGGTATCCCGGCACCTGCGGATTTCGCCAGTTGGTAGTTGGTGAAGAAGGGCAGTTCAACGGTCTGAAATTTCGGTGCATACAAGGCGCAGACCGCCTGCGTCATAACGTCGAGCCCATGCAGGGCGGCGTTGCTAGTGTCCGAGAAGTAGACCAAGGTATCGCGACGCGCGACCGCGACGGCGAACTCGCCAGCGGTCAGCCGGGGCACGTTGTACAACGGCGCCTGCCGGTCTGACCACCCAGCGGGCGCGAATGGCAGGTTCTCTCGCTCGAGCCAGTTCGCTATCAGCTCATGGCGCTGTGCCGGCGCCGCGCCAACTACCGGAGACAGCAGACGTTCAAGACTGTCGGCGGGGAGACCAACCGCGCGGGCGAGTTGTATGAACTCGCGGACCAGTTCGGCTGAAGCCTCGTTCGGAGCGACCGCGATCAAATTGAGATCGACGCCAGCTTCGAGCGCGCGCGCCGCCAGCGGTTGGCGCGCCGCTAACGCGGTCGACAGCTCCCGAGTCAGCGCGAGCAACGCCTCAAGCGTCTGGGACGGCCGCGCGATCCGATCTGCAAAGCCGGCCAACTGAAGGTTGTCGATGCTGAGCGAGTCGGTGCTGCCGCGACTTAGCACAGTTCCGAGCATGAAGGCCCAGCGCAACTCACCGCTGGTTGGCTTGCGCGGGCCGTAACGTAGGGCGCGGGTCGCATCGACCAAGTCCACCGCCGCTGCGCCGATAATTCGACGGCTCTCGCGGCCGCCCTCGATCACCAGAAATGTCGGCAGCTTGTCGATCCGCTGCTCTGCGAGCAGCGATGACAACTCGCCGGCGCCCGTGTCGAACTAGGCGAACGTGAGTACGTCGCGGTGCTCGCGAGCGAGCATCTCGACGACCCGCTCCATCTGCCGACTCGACCCGGCCCAAGCCGCCGACACGAACACGATCGCGGTTTGCTTCCGAACTGCGAGAGCCCGGAACCCCGCCTCATCGAGTCGCTCGACCAACGGGATCGGCTTGCCCCCCCTCGACGGCGGCCCCGGAGGCAGCCCATACGGGCGCTCAGTGGTAAGTCCGGCCGCCCGTGTCAGACCGTCGACATCAACGGTGGGCTGCTCGTCGGCTGGCGGCAGTTCTTGCACATCATTAAGCAGCCAGCCGATGATCTGGATGCCTTTGTGGCCAATCGTGCCGTCTACAACCCTGGCGTCGAACCCAAACGGACCGAACTGATCGGACTGCTCGAGGAGCGAGACGTCGGCCGCGCTCCACGGGGCGGTGATCCGCAGATTCTGGATCGCGAGGAATCCGATCGGCACCGCAGGCATGCCGACCCCATCGTTGGCCGAGTAGCGGCCGCGGTCCTGACCGGGAATACACCAGGCGCGGTTCGCGAGAAGCGAGGTCGACAACCATGGTCTCGCGACCTCGACGACGCAGAAGTCGAAGCTGATTGTCACGGAACTCACGGTCGGCGGCGCGGGCTCGGACTTGCCGCCGAACGCCCGCTTGAGCGTTGCGGAGAAGCCGGACCGTCCTGCTGGCGGCGGCCCAGTGTATGCGCCGCCGACCTCGAAGCGGTGCCCGGTCCATACGCCTGGGTCGTTGCGGTCCCACCAGCGGGCTGGGGTCGCCGTCACCGGGAAGAACATCGCGCCAGCGCCGAGCAGTGAAGCGCGCCGGCCTTGTTCGAGTCGCGCCAGCGCCTCGACCTTGAGTTGCTCGAACTCGGCGCGCTGCGCCGGGGTGCCACCGTTAGTCAACGGTGCCGCGGGCCCGACTATCTCATCGCGATACAACTCGCTCAGAAGCCGCGGCCCGAGTTCGACGGTGCGGCCGTCCGCGGCGTAAAGCGGCACACCGTCGACCAAGGCCGCGAGCCGCTCGTCGGCGATCATCGCCGAGCCGCCGTCGTCAGGGCGTTGGGCAAGCACGAAGTCGCTGTCGGTGAACCGCGCCGGCGTGAGGTCAAACCGGAAGTGGACCGCCGCATCTGCGAGTGACGCGAACCGCTTGACGAAAAACTCCCGCATGGGGAGGTAGATGGCGTCGAGTGCGACCGGCATCGTCCTACTTCTTCATGTAGTCGGCCGAGTCCAACTGCGGGCTGAGCGGGTTGATCGCCGAGACGTAGCCGATCAGCTGGATACCGGGGATTACCAGTTCCTCACCGGTGTCGTCGCAATCGAAATCGCGCTTGACCTTAGCGTGGCTGTAGTTCGCCTTGGCCGTGAAGCAATACACCCCGACGGATGCACTGCCGCCGTTGCTCTCGACGTGCTCGGACCACTGCGACTTCCAGTCGTCCCACTTGATGCGCACATCCTTGACGAGAATCAGACTGGTGGTCAGCGACGGCAGGAATGTCGGCTCAATGTTGCCGGGCGGTAGCTCTTGGGCGAACTTTCCTGAGGACACCGTACCCTTTTTGTAGTCGCCGACGATGAACCAGTTCTTGAGATTGAGCAGCGAGGTGTCGAGCCAGGGCCGCTTGATGTCGACCGCGCAGTACTTGAACCGAATGGACAGGTTCTTGATCTGAGCGCTGCCATTGACGTGCGAGTCGGAATGCTGGAACTCGGCGCTGCCCGACCACATCCCGAGGTTGACGCCAACACCGCCGCCAGCCGCAGTCGTCGACGCTTCGTAGTGGCTCTCGGTGTGGAAGTCGTGGCTCGAGTAGTCGGTCCACCCCTCGTCGTTGTCGGCGTCCCACCAACTCGTCGGGCTGAGCATGGTGTATGGGATGTTGCCGAACCCGGGGAAGTTTTGGAGACCGGCGGCGAACTTGAGCTTGGCCCGCGCGATCAGAACGATCGCAGGATCGGTGCCCTGCGCCTCGAGCGTGTTGAGGGCCTTCTCGACGTTCTCCTTGTGGCCCAAGCCGGACCAGCGCTTCATTGCGTCATCGATGTCATCCTGAAGCGTCACCCCGACCATCGGCCAGGTCTGCAGCCGCATCGGATCGGTGAACGCCGCGGCATACTCCCGGTTGCGAATCTTGATTTTCGATTTGTACTCGTCCTGATATTGGAGGTACTTCTCGTACGCTGGCGTTGCATTGCCGTCCTTGTCTTGCAGGACGGTTTGGGCGTCTTCGTACGCCTTCTTCATCTCGTCGTTGAGTTCCTGTTTCGATGCGATTCCGTTGGCGCCGTTGATAATCCCAAACCACGAGTCGGACACCTTGCTCGAGGCCGGCATCACACCGTACTCGGCATTCATTTTGAGCTTGTCATCGACCAAGTAGAACGTGTTGAGATAGGCGGCCTGCGACTTCCCGATCCCGGCAATGTAGGCCTCTCTGGGGTCGATTTTGGCACTTCCCGTCGCGGGCTGGGCCGCATTCGCCGGATCGCTCGGCTCGGTTTTCGGTAGCGCGGCGATCAGATTGGCGCCGGTCGGCGTATATGGGTTGCGATAGTCGTCCTTGTGGATCGGCAGGCCGATGCTGCGGAACGCAGCAAAATAGCCCTCCTGCATCTTACTGGTCTTCTCGTCGAGACCGACAGCCTTGAGCTCGAGGTCCTTGAAGATTTTGAACACGTCGGGCATTGAGAACTCCTCGCTGTGGACTAGGTGGAACGGTGAGGATCGTCGAGACGCAGACGCGGCGGCGGTGGCACCCTCTGGGGATCAATCGGGCCTGCGAGTTCCGAGGCGACCACAGTGCCGGGCTGGGTGCCGATCAACCCCGCCGCGATCCCGACCACCGAGCGCGACGTCCGCTCGAGCGCCGCAGCGACGCCCTCCGGCAACAGGCGCGAGACCGTCTCGAATGCCGCTGGGGCTGGCACTGCATAGTCCATCCCATACGTGTCGAGCCATGGGTATTGCGCGATAAGCTCAGCGACGTGGTGATGGACCAGGTAGGCGTCGTCGAGCAGGCCGAGCACGCCGAGCTTCTGCTCGGACAGGAGGTCGCGGTCGTCGAGGAGGTAGCCCAGGATCTGCCCGTTTGCAAACGCGACCGCGCGGCCGGCGCGACTGTCGTGTGCGGCGCGCATCAAGAACCGCAGCGCCTCGACTAGGCCGATGAGGAACGGCGCGATCGCGTCGGCAACGGCTCGAACCAGCACTTTGTCGCGATCTGGGAAGTGACGAGCGAGTTCGGCGGCGACGTCGCGTTCGCGCAGCGCCGCGGCCAGCCCGGCGTCGATGAAATCGATCATGCTCCACCTGCCGTGAAGGCATTGACGAGGCCCTTGGCCGCCGCCGAACCGAACTCGCTCGCGAAGGTTTTCGCGCTCTCAGCGAGCAGCGTCCTTACCATTGACGGGCTTGCGCCGGCCGGTGCTTGCACCACCGGCGCCACTGGCTGGCTCTGGGCCTGGACGGCGGCGATCGGGAACTGAGCGCCCGGCACGTAGAGCCGCTGCAGCGTGAAGCAACTGAGGCAGGTGAAGGTCGGCGGCGCGACACCGCAGATCACGCACCCGACGCCGAACGGGGTCTGTATCGCTTCAAGCGGAAAATGCGGGAACATCAACCCGCCGCACATGAGCGGCACGGTCCGCTGACAGACGCTGCAGCCGGCGTAGAGCATGGTTACCTCGGAGTTGGGTCGGGTAAGTGGACAGGGGCCCAATGGCAGAGTTCTGCGACACAATGTCGGTTCTGTTCGGCTTTCACGGCCCCGTGCAGCCAGGGCTTGCCCAGGGAAAGACTGGCATCAGAGTGGGCGTTTCCGGCGTGGACCTCGTAATGGGCATGGAGCGAATCGCGGTCGCAGTCATGTGAACCGAACGACGGCCGTTTGTGGAGGCGAACGCCATCAGCCCGCCGTCGTCGTCTCGGTCTCCTACGGGACGCCGGCCACTCGATCGAGCCAGCGTGGATAGCTGCTCGAACTCTTCGACGCGAGGCACAGCGAATCCGGCGCAGAGGCGAAGGCCACCTCACAAACCCGGAGCAACAGGTCGATCAGGATGTGCTTCGGCCCAAAGGCCTCGAGGCCGAGGGTGAGTGCGCGCCCCTGGCAGCGCTCACCTGAGCCGTGACTAAACGGAATTTGGTAGTCGAGTTCCGTCAACTCCAACCCACAACCGATGTCCGGCCGATTATTCTTGACGTCGGAGATCTGCGATACGATGCCATCGCCATAGCGATACTTTCGCAGTCGCCTCGCCTTCGATACGCGCGCCCAGATGCCGTCCCGTTCGAGCGTGGGATCGACCAGGTCGAGCGAGAGCTTTCGCCACCGCTCGATGTCGCCGACGACCGCCCCGTGAAGCTGCGTTTCGCGCAGCGAGCCGAGTAGGTACTTCGTCTCGACCTTGGTGGGCTTTCCTTCTTCGACAGGCGCCTTGAACGCGATGTCCTCGCGCCCTGTGACGAGGTAGCGGTTCTCTCGCGAACCCTCAACCGGCGTTCCCTCAAACCACTGTGTCGCGGCCTTCGCCGTCGGATCATCGTGCCCGATGAACCAGCGCACCTCGATACTGCTCAGGATCTCCATCCCGACCTCCCGTCCCATTGATCTCGCGTGCGACGCTCTCGTCCTTTGTCGCTCGTGAACCCCCCGCTGCAAACACTGTACCCAGGTCGATCTCGACCCCACGGGGCTGCGACGACGATTCGGCGACGGCATGGCGTCCACTTCTTCAGAGAGCGTCCAGGAAATCAGACAATCCCCGGCGTACGGAATATGCTCGAATGACGATGACAGAGAGGGGTATCGTGGAGTCGCGTCGGGACGGCGAGTTCGCTCGTCGGGCGCTGGAACTGGTCGAGGTCGATCGAATGGGCGCGCTCCTGGAACGGGCGCTGCGGGTGCTCGTCGCTCGAACGGGGGCCCGCGAGGCGTACGTCGAGGTGATGAACGACCACGGAGGGATGGAGTCGTCTCACGTAATCGCGGAAGGTTGCTCGGCCGATCGATTGCAGGAAATCCAGGCCCTCGTCTCGAGAGGGATCATCGGCGAGGCGACGGCGACCGGGCGCACCGTGGAGACGGCGAACGCGCAGCTCGATCCGCGTTTCTTCGAACTCGAGAGCGTGAGGCGCCACGACATCGAAGCCGTTCTGTGCGTTCCGATCGGCCGCGAGCAGCCGTCCGGAGTCATCTACCTGCAGGGTAGAGGGACGGGGCCTATCCCGAGCGCATTCGCGCCTGATGCGCGCAGGGATGTCGAGCTGCTGGCCCAGGTTCTCTTTGCAGGAGTGGAGCGTATCAGCGGCGGTCGCCCGAGTCGGCTACCGAGTAGGCAGCCGTCGGACGACGTCTTCTCGAGCATCATCTGTCACAGTCCGGCCCTGAGGGCGGTCGTCGAGAAGCTCCGCTTCGCCGCTCCGCTCGATGTGCACATCCTCCTGACCGGTCCGTCGGGCGCGGGCAAGACCCAGCTCGCGCAGGTGACTCATGTCGCGTCGCGTCGCCGCGCGGCTCCCTTCGTCGAGCTCAATTGTGCAGCAGTCCCGGAGGCTCTTCTCGAGAACGAGCTCTTCGGCGCCGAGCCCGGGGCACACTCGACGGTCCCCCGCGGAGGCGTCAAGGGCAAGGTCGAGATGGCCGAGGGTGGAACCCTGTTCCTTGACGAGATCGGGGATCTCCCCTTGGTGGCACAGGGGAAGATCCTGCAGCTGCTCCAGAGCAAGACTTACTACCGTCTCGGCAGCGCGAAACCTCGCACCGCCGATATCCGTGTGATGGCGGCAACGAACGTCCACCTAAAACGAGCCATCGCGGAAAAGCGTTTTCGCGAGGATCTGTACTTCCGACTCAAGGTCCTTGAGGTGAGGATTCCCGCCCTCTCGGAACGCCCGGAGGACGTGCTGCCGCTGGCCCGTCACTTTCTGCAGGTTGCCGTGGGAAAATACGACCTCTCGGCGATGGCGCTCAGCCCTAGCGCGCTGCGCGCGATTCAATCCACCGAGTGGAGCGGCAACGTGCGCGAGCTCGCGCATCAACTCGAAGCCGCGTCCCTGAACGCGGAGCAGCGCGGCTCCGACCTCGTCGAGCCGACCGATCTCTTCCCCGTTGCCAGTCGAGAGGGAGAGGTCTCACCTGAGGGACCACGCTCCCTGCATCGAGCCATGCGGGAGTTCCAGTGCAAGCATGTCGCCTCCGTCCTGGAGATGACGAACTGGAACATGACGGAGACCGCCCGGATGCTCGATATCTCGCGGGCACACCTCTACACGATCGTCCGCACCCACGATCTGCGGAGAACGGACCGGTGATCAGGGAAACGTTGTGACCGAGACTGGGTCCGTGAACACCTGCGAGGCATGCGCCGCCACTCTCTGGGAGCTGAACACATTGACAGGCACCGGCGCCGCCCGCGACACGTTGGCCTCGCGGAAGAACGGATGCCCACCGCAGATCGTCGATGCCACGGACGCCGCGAAATGGGCCTGCGCGACCCCGCGCCACTTGAAGTGTCGACGCTGAAGGTTTCCTGAAGACCCCGTCCAGACCTCAGTCGTGACTGGAAAGAAGGGGAGGGTCAGACTCCCTTCGGGCTGATGGCGGAGGACGCAGATCCGACCATGATCGTCCTCGACCTCAAACGAGCGGCGATCCAGGTCGGTGTGGAAGCGGACGGGAGAGCCCGACGGCCGGTAGACATGGAATCCGATGGCCTCATTGTGAGCGAGAAACGTCTCGTTGTCGGCCGCAAGATTCATCGCATAGAAAGCAAAGCCGAAACCGCTGCGGCGCTCGACAGCGATTGCCCACGCCATCTCCTCGGTCGCGCCTATCCAGTCGTCGCCCTGGAAGCCCTCGCGGAAGCGGACGAAGCCGAGCTCGATCTCGGCACGCCCGGCTTTGTCGGTCTTCAGCGTCAGCTCCTTGGGAAGGAGATGGCGGACTTCGTTCGCGTCGATAGTGAAGAAGGCGGTGCACGCGTGCGTCGCCGGCCAGACGTTCTTCCACTCCTTACGCCCCATGCGAAGTGGGATCGTAGTACCTTCGGTCCATGGCATCAACAAGGGAGCTCGTGGCCGAAGCGCGCCGGCTGACGGCGGGGGGTAAGGGCGAACGCGTCTCAGCGGACGCAGTGATCGAGCAGCTTTATCGGCGCCTCTACGAGTACCCGGAGGAGTTCAACGATCTCGGTCAGGACATCGCAGAGATCAGATTAGCGCAGATCCATCCCTCCGAGAAGATGAGGCGGCTGGCCCGGACGAATGGCAACTATTCCAATCGGAATGTCGAGCTCGATTGGCCCGCCGCCAACGACGTGTGGCAATGGCCTCCGAAGATATACGACGACTACCGGACGATGTTCGACACCGGGGTGAACCTCCGTGTGCTCGGCGAATGCTGGGGGATGTCGGAGCTCACGCATCCTTCCAATAGGGGAGGAGTGCTGCTGACGGGCGATCCTCGCAACCTAGTCGGCGCTCGGGTCCAGGCCGGGAGCGATCCCACGAGCGTGCGCACGCTCCTCGGCGCAACGTACACCGAAGTCCATGATTTCCTCGAGCAATCTGGGCGGATGAGGTGCCTCGCGAACCAACCCGGCTTCTCCGGGCTGACGATCGCGGGGACCATCGGAACGGGTGGGCATGGATCGGGTCTCCAGCTCGGATCGCTTGCATCGATGGTACGACAGATCGAGATCGGGCCCGTCACACCTGGCGGCTCGTCGACGATCTTCGCGCGCGGCGACGCCGACTTCGAGGGAGCCGTTACCCACCTCGGTCGACTCGGGCCGGTCGTGGGCATCGATCTCGATGTGCGAGACTCTTTTCGCCTCGCCGAACGGAGGGACATCCGCGTGCTCGGTAGGAGCACCACCTGGCAGGCGGACCTGAAGTCGCTGATCATGGAGGCGATCAACCTCCAGGTCCAGCCCAATGTTCACTCGACGGAGATCTGGATTGCACCGTACACCGACAACGGCGAGCTCACGATCGCACTTGGCGTGCGGCGCTACACCATGGACCCGCTGTCGAACGCAACTCGGCCGGCGGTCCTTCGCTACAAGGCCTTGCAGACCTTGGGGCACATCGCGGCCATTATCATCGCGGCCCTGCATCCCGGTTGGATCCGCGGGGTCCTTCGCAGCACGGTAAGGAAGACGAAAACCCCGCTGCCAGTAGTGATGGAATCTCGCGATGCGCTCGACTTCGGAGCGCCCAACATCAACCGAATGGGCGCGATCGAGATGGGGGTCGATCTGTCGTCAAGCGACCACGCCACGAACGCGCTTGTGACGGCCATCGAAAGGACCGAGGAGATCGGCGCGAACGCCAATCGGTTCGTTTTCTCGCCCATCGGAGTTCGCTTCGTCGGACAGGGTGAAGCCCAAGGACTCTCTCCCCAGGCAGGGCGAGCGCGCACTATGCACATCGAGATCCCGACGTTCGGAAACGATGCGGTCTTTCACGGAGACGAGGTCCTCGCGCCGCTGCAGCGCGAACTCGCCGCGC
>Ga0105238_10006374_pt1 | contig 11737 bp, 2 predicted proteins | sample KBSC34metaG_FD_81526 | JGI IMG/M metagenome (GOLD analysis project Ga0105238, IMG submission 81526) | Corn rhizosphere microbial communities from Kellogg Biological Station, Michigan, USA - KBS C3-4 metaG | ecosystem: Host-associated > Plants > Roots > Rhizosphere > Soil | place: Michigan, USA... | reverse complement strand
TATCGGCACTGCTGGTTTGTCTGGATTTCTCGCCAACCATGCGTAGGTTGAATAAGTCGTGTCTTCCGACGGTCCGTATAGATTGCAGACGCGCTCGATCTTTTTGAAACCGTAGATGTCCTGCACTAAATTCCAGGACAAGGCCTCTCCGGCCAGGTTAACGGTTCGCACCGACTCCGGTACGGCGTTGAGGCGCAGCAATTCACGCATGGCCGATGGCACTGTATTAATCAGCTTCACGCGGTTCGCTCCTGCCATGTTCGCCAGTTCCAGAGCATCTTTGACCATGAATACAGTGCCTCCGCAAGTGAGTGGTACAAAGATTTCAAAAACTGAAAGATCGAAGCAGATTGAGGTTGACGCAAGCACGCCTTGTAAGTCTTCAGGTGCAAACACCTTCCAGGCCCAATTCAGAAGAACGGCTGTGCTGTAATGGGCAATCGCCACTCCCTTGGGCCTGCCGGTGGAGCCGGATGTGTAGATCACATATGCCAGGTTCTCCGGCGCGGTGCGCCGGTCCGGATTTTCGCCGCTCCCCCGTTCGATTCCGTGCCCCTCACCGTCAAGGACCATTAACTTACGGCCGTGGCCGCGCAACTTCGGCAGCAGCGACTCCTGCGTCAATACCACCGCTGCCCCTGAATCCTCAATCATGTATTTCAGCCGCTCTTCTGGATAACTTCCATCCAGAGGCACGTATGCCCCTCCCGCCTTCAGAACGCCCAGGAGGGCGACAACCATCTCCCATCCCCGCTCAAGGCAAATGCCCACGCGCACTTCCGGTTGCACACCCAAACCTTGAAGGTAATGGGCCATCTGGTTGGCGCGGCAATTCAGTTCCGCATACGTTAATTCCGTGTTCCCGCAGACCACCGCTATTGCTTCCGGTGTTATGCGCGCCTGCTCCTCAAACAGTTCAGGCAGGCATTTCTCCGGGTTGTATTCTGTCGTAGTCCCATTCCACTCAACCAGCAGTTGTTCTCTTTCCTCATGGCTGAGAATGTCAATCTCATTGGCTGGTTTTTGGAGGCACTCAATGATGCCCTTCAGGACAGCCTGGTAATGCCGCAGGAACTGCCTCATGCGTTCCGCGTCAAACAATTCGGTGCTGTACTCCAGAGACAACTCCAATTCATTTTTTATCTCACGTACAGCCAGGGTCAGATCAAATTTCGAAGTACCTGTTTCCACCATCCATGCTGTCGCTTTCAGTTCCTCCCATGGAAGATCGGGAAGGGGGGTATTTTGAAGCACAAACATGGTTTGGAATAGAGGTGTGCGGCGGAGATCACGGCCGGGATCGAGAATTTCGACCAGCTTTTCGAAGGGAACGTCCTGATGCGCATACGCCTGCAACGAGACTTCGCGCACGCGTTCCAGCAACCCGGCAACGGAAGTACCTGCCGCCGATGATGTGCGCAGAACCAGCGTGTTCACAAAGAACCCAATCAGCGGTTCAATCTCGTGCACGACTCGATTAGCGATGGGTATGCCAACCGCTATGTCTTCCTGGCTGGTGTAACGGCGAAGAAGGATTTTGAAAGCCGTTAACAGCGTCATGAAGAATGTGACGCCCTGCTGACGGCTCAGTGATTTTAATTGGCTGGTCAGAGCTCCGGGCAAGGTCTCGACATGCAAGCCTCCCGCGAATGTCGGAATGGCGGGATGTGGCCGGTCCGTGGGCAGGTTTAGCTGCTCAACTCCCGCCAATTGGACTTTCCAATACTCTGTTTGCTTATGCAGCAGCTCGCCCCGAAGCCAGTCCCGCTGCCATTGCGCAAAATCAGCATATTGAATTGGCAGCGGGGCCAAAGGAGACGCAGCGCCACGGCTGAATGCATGGTAAAGCTCGTTCAATTCCCGCAACATGGCGCCAAGCGACCAGCCATCACACGCAATGTGATGAAGCACAATTAATAAAACATGGTCCTGGCTTCCGAGCTGGAGCAGTGATGAGCGAAGAACCGGACCGGAAGCAAGATCAAATGGCAGCCGTGCCTGCTCCCGGAGCAGTTCCCGCATGTCTTTTTCATCGGCCACATGCACCGGCATCGGCAGGTCTGCTATCTGAAGTACATTTTGAACCGCAGTCCCATCTGTTTCCTGAAATGCCGTGCGCAGCACGTCGTGGCGCGCCACGATCTCCTGAAGGGCGGCGTGCAAAGCCGCTTTGTTCAACGGACCTCGCAGTCGCAACGCTACGGGAACGTTATACAAACTTGCTTCCGTTTCATATTGTGATAAAAACCATAACCGTTCCTGAGCGAAGGAGAGGAGCAATGGTTTCTCACGTGAGACTCGCCGCAGAGGAGGCACTTCGCTTCTGGCCGCTTTGTCGACTTGCTCGGCCAATCCTGCCACTGTTGGATTTTCCAAAAGGCAGCGAAGCGGCAAATCGACCCCAAATACCTGGCGAATCCGCAACGTTATCTGGGTTGCCACCAGCGAGTGCCCACCCACATCAAAGAAGTTTTCTTCCGCGCCGATCTGATCCACATTGATCACCTGTGACCAGATCGTTGCGATTAATTGTTCCGTTTCAGTGCGCGGTTTCCTTCCCTTGACTTCCATGCGGACCGGCTCAGGCAGCGCCTTGCGGTCGATTTTGCCATTGGGAGTCTTCGGCAAAGTCTCCAGTACCACCCATTGAGATGGAACCATGTAGCGGGGCAACCGCTCTTGCAGATGCTGCCTTACTTCCTCTTCCCGCATCTCGATTCCCGGCTTCGCGGCGATATAAGCGACCACCCATCTGTCCGCGCCACTCTCCCGCACGACCACCGCGCTTTCCCGCACCGCGGGGTGGTTGCTCAGAGCGGTCTCAATTTCTCCCAGTTCGATACGGTGGCCACGCACCTTCACCTGCTGATCATCGCGTCCCAGATATTCCAGTTGTCCGGCATTGTTCCACCGCACCAGATCTCCCGTGCGGTACATTCGATCCCCTGCTGTTTTGCTGTGCGGATCAGGCAGGAAACGTTCGGCCGTCAGAGAGGGCCGGCGCCAATATCCGTGGCCTACACCCGCTCCGGCGATATAAAGCTCGCCCATTACTCCGTACGGAACCAGTCCCAGCCCCTTGTCCATCACGTAGAGCCGCGTATTACCGACGCCCCGTCCAATCGTCACTTTCTTTTGCGGTTCGACGGTGGTCCATGAGGAGTACGTTGTCGTTTCCGAGGGACCGTACAGATTATTGATGCGCTTAAGATTTCCCGCCTGCCACAGTTCCTTTACCAGTTCCTCTTTCAATGCTTCACCGGCAAGGTTGACTGTTACCACCTCTTTGGGAAGCGGCCCCTGCTCAATTAACTTCGCTATCGCCGAAGGCACAGTATTCAGCAGGTGTACGCGGTTCGGAACTCTCCCGTCGCGCAGGCTTTCCCACCATGCCAGCACATCATCGGAGAGGACAACTGTTCCTCCGCAACCCAAAGTCGCCCATAACTCAAAAATGGACAGATCGAAACAAACCGAAGTGGACGCCAGAACACCGCTAAATTCTTCTTCAGTAAAGGTCTGTTTTGCCCACGTTATAAATGACATGGCATTACGGTGGCTGAGCATCACGCCCTTAGGCATTCCGGAAGACCCTGACGTATAGATCACATAAGCAATTTGCTGGCTGCAGGCAGGGCTCTTGATATCTTCCGTGCTCTCCTGACCGATTTTTTCCCTCTCGTGGTCAAGACAGAGGATCGTAGCGGCTGTTCCCTTGAGGCTTTGACGCGAATTTTCGTCGGTAATGACGACTTTTGCATTCGCGTCTTCCAGCATGAACCGCAGCCGCTCCTCAGGATACTGGGGATCCAGGGGCACATAGGCGGCCTGGGCTTTCCAGACACCCAGCATCGCCATCACCATTTCCGGCGAACGGCGCATGCAAACCGCCACAAGATCTCCTCCGCGCACGCCCAGCCGCATAAGATGCCGGCCCATCTGGTTCGCACGCTCGTTCAACTCGGCATAACTGAGTTCCGCCATGCCGTCGACAATCGCGATGCTCGCGGGCCTGCTCTTTGCTCTTTCCGCGATGAGTTCATGCAGGCATTGTTCGCGGTCGTATTCGAGTTCAGTCTGATTAAGCCCGTCCACCAATCTGCCGACTTCGCTCGATGAGAGCAATGGCAACTGGCTCACCGGCATCTCAGGAGTCTCCACAATCCCTTCCAGAAGAATTGAGAAGCTCTCAACCCAGCGGGCAACGGTGGCTTGGTCGAATAAGTCGCTGCTGTACTCCCAGGACCCAACGATCCCATCGGGTCCGTCTCCGGCGGTGAAAGTCAGATCAAACTGCGCAGATCGCTGTTCAATGGGGAGAAGTTCCAGCGGCAACCCGCCCAAAGTTATACGCGCCTGCGGCTCTCCCAAAGCGAAACGCACGAAATCCCGGGATCGGTTTCCGTAAGTCTGTTGAAACACAAACATGCTTTGAAAGATGGGAGACACTGCCGGATCGCGGGCAATTCCCAATTGCTCAACCATCAATGGAAACGGGTATAGATCATGCGCAAGCGCTTTCGAGACCCTGTTTCGCACCTGGGAGAGAAATTCAATGAACGTCTGACGCTGTTGCAAATCTGCCCGCAGCGGCACTGCATTCACAAAGTATCCGACTGTATTGGCAAATTCCGCTCTCGGCCGGCCAGCAACCGGGCAACCGACAATAATTTCCTTTTGCGATGTGAGGCGATGCAGCAACACCTGAAAGGCGGCCAACAGGGTGGCGAAAAGTGTTGCCTGTCGCTCGGCTCCGAGCCGTTTCAGTTTCTCAGTTAATTGAAGATCCAACTTAAATGGAAGGGACGAGCCCCGGAATGTCTGTACTGGTGGACGGGCATGATCTGCCGGCAAGCTCAGAGGCGTCAGCTCTCCTGACAGCTCTTTTTTCCAGTAATTCCGGAGCTGTTCTCCATCGGGGCCGGAGAGTTTCTCCCGCTGCCATTCCACCAACTCCGCATAACCGGCTTCCATGCCCTCAAGTTGCGTTTCACCTCTGTTGTGATAAGCCTCATAAAGGCTGCCAACCTCATCGAGGAGCAGGGTCAGCGACCAGTAATCTGCAACGATGTGATGCAGCATCACGTGCAGTACATGATCTTTTTCTGATCTGGCATACAGACTGGCCCGGAACAGTGGGCCTTGGGTCAGAGAGAAAGGCAAATGGCTCTGCTCCGTTACGGCGTTCCGGAGTTCCACTTCGCTCCAGGAGCGGGCATCAACATATTCAAAGCACACCTTGGAATCAGTGACAACTTTTTGAACGGGTTCTCCCGCCACCTCGGCAAAAACGGTGCGCAAGCTTGTGTGGCGGTCCACCAGCGACTGGAATGCGCGCCGCAGCGCTTCCACATCTATAGCGGATGTGATCCGCATCGCGCGGGAAATATTGTAGGCAGCACCCTGCGGCGCCATCTGATGCAGGAACCAGAGGGCCCTCTGACCATAGGAGAGCGGATATACAGATGGCTGGCCCGCCCGGCTTTTTTTCAACAGAGGCTTTGCGTGAGTTACTGTCTTATCGATATCGGCTATCGTCAAGCCGTCGAATAAATCCGCGCTTGCGATCTCAATGCCAAATTGGGTCTGGATTTTGTGGCCAAGCTCCACCGCGGCGAGTGAGTTCAGCCCATAACTTGTCAATGGCTCATGAGCGTTGATTTCCGCGGGCCGAGCTCCTGTTTTACGAGCGATTTCCGCAATGAGCCATGTTGCCACGGCGCTGGGATGATATGGGTCCGGTGCGATGGAGGCTGTGCCGGGCCGGTTTGCGGATGATTCACTCCACTCTTTCAGAACATGAAGTTTTTCATTCAGGAAATCCCGTTTGCAGATGTGCCGCTGGAGTTTTCCGCTGGAGGTTTTGGGAATCGTGCCGGTTCTTATCAGAACAATCGTATGGGCGACCAGGTCATGGACTTCAGCAATGTTCCGGGCGATAAGCTGAATCGCTTTCTCCAGTTCTTCCTCTGAACGGCTGGTTGCTTCCTGCACAACCACCAGCAGTTCTTCCCCGTTGCTTTCAACGCTGAATGCGGCTCCGCATCCGGGCCTTAGAGCAGGATGTGCGGCCCCCAAAGTTTCTTCGATGTCCTGAGGATAGTGATTCCGCCCGCGAATAATAATCAGGTCCTTCAGTCGTCCGGTAACAAATAGCTCTCCATCACGCAGAAATCCGAGGTCACCAGTGCGCAGGTACGGCCCTTCGGCGCTTCCGCGTATCCGGGCTTGAAACACATTTTCTGTCGCCTCGGGGAGATTCCAGTAGCCTCGGGCCACGCCAGGTCCGGAGACCCAGATCTCGCCTACCCGATTGGGGGCAGATGGCGCCAGCGACTCCGGGTCGACGATCACCAGCGAGGTGTCTCGTGCAGGCTGACCACAACTCATCGCTTGTGCGACGCCCGACCCATCCGCCGGAGGACGGACATGGTGCTGTGTAAGGGCCTCAGCATCCAATTCAAGACTCAGCGGCAAACTGTCACCTGTACGGCCGGAAACCAGCAGCGTCGCCTCCGCCAGACCGTAGCAGGGAGTAAAGGCCCTTGGATTGAAACCGGCTTTGCTGAATTTCGCCGCGAATTGCTTGAGCGTGTGGGAGCGCACCGGCTCGGCTCCGTTAAAAGCCACCTCCCAGCTGCTGAGATCCAGACGGGTCAATTCGTCTTCGTTAATCTTGCGGACGCAGAGATCATAAGAAAAATTAGGTCCGCCACTGGTTGTTGCACGGTACTGTGTTATGGCATGCAGCCACCGGAATGGCTGCTCCAGGAATGCCATTGGCGGCATGAGCACGCAGCGCGCCCCGGTATAGACAGGCTGCAGCATGTTTCCGATCAGCCCCATATCGTGATAGAGCGGGAGCCAGCCGACAATCACAGATTTTTCAGTCTGACGGAATGCCTCCTGGATCCTGGCTTCATTCTCAAGCAGGTTGGAGTGAGTTACGATGACTCCCTTGGGCTTGGCCGTTGAACCGGAAGTATATTGCAGAAATGCAATGGACTCTCCCGTTACTCTCGGTTCTTTCCAGTCATGCACGCGACCCGGTTCCAGATTATCGGTTGCCAGATAGCGCAGAGAGGAGAGTTGAGGATCGTCCGCCGCAAAGGCCTTCATCTTGGCGAGCGTTTGCGTTGACGTCAGAACCGTATCCGCCTGTGAGTCCTGGATCACGCCCTTAAGACGAAGCAGACCGCGGTTTGAGCGCGGCGGATATACCGGCACCGCAATTGCTCCCGCAACCAGACAGCCCCAGAAGGCAGCGATAAAATCAAGCCCCGGAGGATACAGCAGCAACACAGGCTGGGCCGTGGAATTGGACGATTGCAGAAATGCGGCAATGGACCGGGCATGGCGCGCCAGATCTTCATACGTCCAATTGCCTTCTTCTGTTTTGCCGTCTTTCAGAAATGTCAGAGCTAACTGGCTGGAATTGTTTTCCGCTCGCCAGCGAAGCAGCTCGTTCAGATTGGAAAATTTACCTGGCATGTTTCACCGTTGGCTGGGCGCGCGGTTCAACCGAACAGACCCGCTCACACCGCGCTCTAAGGAAGGGAACTATGTTGGTGGAAACTTACGGCTGAACTGATGTGAAGGCTTCTGATGTGCTTTTGCATTACCGCATCTTCGAAGGCGCTTATACTCCGACTCGCAACTGGTCTTCGGTTCTGAGGGCTGCATCAACGTAAGCAGCGATGGCTGACACGCTGGGATCTTTGAAGAACTCGAGTGCCGGAAACTCCACATTCAATGATGCGGCGATGCCGTCCAAAATCTGCGTGACCAATAATGACTGGCCGCCAAGGCTGAAGAAGTTATCATCCACTCCTACATCTTGAACTTTCAAGACTCTGGCAAATATGTCAGCCAGGGTTTTCTCGATTTCTGTCCGGGGCGGATCGGAAATGAACCGGCCGCGGACCGCGGCAGGCTGGGGCAATGCCGCTCGATCAATTTTACCGTTGGGATTCAACGGCATCTCAGACAGGATGACGAAGGCGTTTGGCACCATGTATTGCGGCAACTTGGAGGTGAGAGTTGCCCGCAATTGCTCAATGAGTTCAGGCTGCGCGCGCTCGTTTACCGGCTGTCGCGGAACAATGTAAGCAACCACCCATTGAAAATCACCGCTAGATTGCGCCTGGATCACAACTGCTTCTTTCACGCTCTCCTGCTGCCGCAAAATGGTGTCGATCTCGCCCAATTCAACGCGCTGGCCGCGAATTTTTACCTGATTATCGACCCGTCCCATGAATTCCAGATTGCCGTCCGGCAGATAACGGGCCAGGTCTCCTGTACGATACATTCGCTGGTTGGGATCGGAGGCAAATGGATTCGCTGGAAACTTCCTCGCTGTCAGCGCAGGATCGTTGACGTAGCCCTTGCCCACCCCGTCGCCCGCCAGGAAAATCTCCCCGGCCACTCCCAAGGGAACGAGTTGCGAATACTCGTCAAGCAGGTAAATTTGCGTGTTGTAGATATGCCTGCCGATCGGGACCGAGGTCTCGATGTAGCGGTCGAAATCGTGCAACACATAATAGGAAGACACATCACTGCACTCCGCCGCCCCGTACACGTTCGCGATCCTTGTCCCGCACTCTGATGATGTGGCCCACATCTTGAGGCGTGATGCGGAGATGCCTTCCCCTCCCAAAATCAACCAGCGCAGGGAGCGCAACGGCCTATATCCGCTGCCCGCCTCAGGCCCTTCCACCAGAGGGTAAAAGGTGCTCGGCGCGCAATTCATCAGCGTGATCTTCGCGTTCTCAAGCGTGCTGAGAATCAACTCCGGTTCATAGTGATCGGAAGCCAGCAGGTGCAATTCCCCGCCGCTGATGAGCGGCATGGCCATCGCCCGTTGCGTGATGTCAAAACTGATTGAACTCATGACCAGTGTTCTATCCGATGGCGTAATATCGAATTGGCAAACAAACCAGTGCATCAGATTCATCCAACCGCCGTGATAGACCGCGGTGGCCTTTGCCCGCCCTGTGGAGCCGGAAGTGAACACGATGTAACACAGATGCGAGCTCGCAGGATGAAGCTTTGGATTCTTTGCGCTCTCTTGCGCAATTTTTCCGGCCTCTGTGTCGAGACATATCCGCTTCGTCTCCGCATCCGGAAGACGGTCCACAAGACTTTCGCTGGTTAACACCGCCTTTAGTTTGAGGTCTTCGAACATGGCCGCCAGCCGATCTTTGGGATAAGCCGGATCGTAGGGCACATAGGCAGCGCCGGCTTTGAGCACACCCAGCACTCCAATCACCTGTTCCACTGACCGGTTGAAAAATAAACCGATCGGCGTATCTGGAGTGATGTGCATGCGCAGCAGGTAGTGCGCCAGCTGGTTTGCCTTTTCATTCAGCTCGCGGTAACTCAGCCGCTGCGCTCCACACACCAGCGCTGTTCTGTGCGGAAATTGTGCCGCATGGTTCTCAAAGAGTTCATGCACACAGCGGTCCTTGGGATACTCCGCCTGGGTTGCATTCCACTCGACTGTCAGTGTCCGCTTCTCCGCCTCATCCAGCAATGTCAGTTGACAGATCGGGGCGTTCCTGTCTTCCAGACCGGATTGCAGGATTTGCAGAATATGGCGACAAAAGCGGTGAATCGTCTCCGTTTCGTATAACTCCGGGCTGAAAACTGCGTGCAAAGACGACTGGCCAGGCTGATAGCTGAAAACAAGGGTCACATCATGCCTGGCTTCCGGCATCGCCACCTGCGAATCAGCCATTACCAGGGCAACGTCAAAAAATGGACAGCGGTTGTGTACCGCTCTTTCTCCCGCTTCCGCCAGGATCAACGGCAGAGGATAGCCTTTTCGCCGTGCCTCCGCCAAAGTTTCCCGCACCACGAGAAAGAGCTGCTGGAAACCCATGCTTCCCTGAATGTCAGTAACCAATATGGCCAGTTGTTCAGAAGATGAAGCGTGGCCTTCCCGCACCATTGCTGGAGTGGCGATTGCAATGGGAGAAGACCGGGTATACCGGTACAGGCAGGCGCTCGTCGCCGCCGCTAAAGCGGTATCCAGGAACAATGGTTCCCCTGCTGCAACTTGCAGCAAGTTACAAAGATCATCCCCTAAGGATACCGTTACCTTTGCGGTTTTTTCGCAATAGGTATCGGGCCTCCGTCTGTACAGAGGAGGCCCGGCAGCATGATTGTTCAACTTTGGCACTTGCTTTGCCCAATCATTCTCTCCATGCGAGTCGCCGCATGGTTTAGCAACTTCGCTGTTTGTCAACGCCGCTGCTACATTGCTTGCGCTCATGTCATCTCCCATCTGGTCTATAGCGCCAGAAAATGAAAAGCTACGAACTAAGCCTGTCCTGACAGCGTCCGGAGATAAAACACTTTGTACATGGAGCAAATAAATTTACCCTGAATGCCTCCGGACGCCAGGCTGATTACCTCATTTCCAGGCAGCGATCTGGAAAGAATCCGTCGGATTCACGCATTCACCAGGTGTCGTGATGCGGCAGCACTCCACCTTGTCAAATTCAGAAAGAAGCGAACGGACTTCCTCTTCACCAGAAACCATGTGGCGAGTATGGAAATTGGCAAAGTTAGCGCAGTTCTGAATCACCTGCCCAGTCTTCCCATTCGAATGGCTGGATCCCGTGAGTTCCAGTAAGGTCCGCGCGCGGTGCGCGTAGCCCTTCCTTAAGTCGGGAGTGGTCTCACCGCCCATCATCGCTACGGTCACAACTGCACCGCCGTTTTTGAGCAGTTCCTTCCATCGCTTGGCGATCAACGGCTTGTATTCTGCTTTGAGAACAGTGAGAAATTCGTCTGTCACAATCAGATCGAAAGGCGCCTCAACAATATTTTCAGTGATGATGTTGGCGCACTTGGTCGTGATGCGGATATTGTGGCGCTCTGCATACCACTCGCATGATTTCAAGGGAGTTTTGCAAATGTCGTAAACCACAATCTTTGGGGCCGCATGGGCAATCTGCATAGCTTCATGAAGTGAAGCCAGCATTCCCCAATCCGCAGCCGCGCAAATCAGGACATTGGCATTTGGCTTTTCTCTCAAAATACTTCCCAGAACGCGGTTATAAAACTGGCGGTGCCAATGCGGGACCGCCACCATGTCAAGCAATCGCAAATACTGCCAGGTGCCGTGGTACCAACCACAACTCTCCGGCTCTAAGTGGTTCTCTTTTGCCCACTCCTCCATTCCGCCCTTTGGTTTGGAATTGCATTCGATCCGCGACCATACTTCCATCTGCGGAGCTGATTCAACTAACAAATCGCGGGTCTGCGAATCGAGAATTTGCGCATTTCCGCCATAGATGGGTGTTTCGAGAGCTGGTTCAGCTTGCGACACATTGCCTCCTTTGATTTGGTTCAAATAGTGAAATGATTTAGTGCATCAACGTATTGCCGGAAATCGTTCCTGCTTGGCTGAGACTTCCTTATGCGTTGTATCGACACCACAGCCGATTTTTATCGGTTGTAGCCCTCAATGATGGGACTGGGTCGCGCTTATATGACTGCAGCGGGACTGCAATCAGCTCCTGGAGATTAAGATCTGCGGAGAAACTTGCTCAACCGGCGATTCTTCGTATGTCGAACCGGGGGAGTTCAACGTGGGCGCTGTAAGCTACAGTGCGCAGAAGAACTTGAACACGCTCTGTTCCGGGCAACTCTCTTTCGAATATGCCCACGAAGTCTCGCATAAAGCCGGATTGGATCACCACTTCGTCCCCTGGATTCAATGGCATGGTTT
>Ga0105238_10006373_pt1 | contig 11738 bp, 11 predicted proteins | sample KBSC34metaG_FD_81526 | JGI IMG/M metagenome (GOLD analysis project Ga0105238, IMG submission 81526) | Corn rhizosphere microbial communities from Kellogg Biological Station, Michigan, USA - KBS C3-4 metaG | ecosystem: Host-associated > Plants > Roots > Rhizosphere > Soil | place: Michigan, USA... | reverse complement strand
TTGAGCAGGATCTCGGTGGCCGGCGGCGCCGCGAGCTTCGGGTCCGCGCCGCGGCCGCCGCGATAGGGCGCCCACGCACCGGAGAGGTCGGGGGGCGCGGCACTCTGCGCGGCGACACCCGTCGTGACGACGGTCGCAACGAGCGCGGCCGCGGCCAGAACGTGCGCTCGCATCAGTTCCCCCCGGTGGGGCCGGGGCCGTTGGTCAGCACGCGACCGTCCGCCAGCGTGATGCGCACGAGCAGACCGGCGGGATCACCGTTGCGAAGCGGGTTGAGCACGACGGTGATCGTCTGGTTCGGCTTCACGTCGCTGAACTTCCAGCCGCCCTGCATGAGGATGCTTGGGCTGCCCAGTTCCACCGTCCAGTGTTTCGCGGGCGCGCCGCCTTCGGCCGGCACGTCGATCTCGATGTAGGCGTGCGGGTTCGTCCACTGGAACTTCGACACGGTGCCCGTAAGGGTCACGCGGTTCTGCGTGTCGAACATCGCGAAGGAATGATGCGCGTCCAGCTGCACCGCGCCCACGACCAGGGTTCCGATCACGGCCCAAAGGGCCACTTGCCTCGACATCACAGGCCTCCCGCCTCGAGCGTGGCAACATACCACGCGTTTCCGCTACGCGAAAAATCAAAGTTCAGGCGTAACTCAAACAGATATCATCACGCCGACACATATATGCCTTGGCCGTATCGATTGGGAGCACGCGCCGCCGCGTCGAGTCTCGTCTGGGTGCTGGGCGTCGCCGCGGCACACGCACAACCGCCGCGAACCCTCACGCCGCCAGACATTTCGGGTGAATGGGCGCTGATGAACGACGAGGATCCCGGCGCGCTCGGCGCGCTCGGCCAGCCGCCGCTTGGCGACTATCTCGGCATCCCGTTCAACGACGCCGGCCGGATGCGCGCCGACACGTCCGCCGAATCGATCTGGGGCACGCCGGAATACCAGTGCCGCCCGCACTCGGCGCCGCACCAATGGCGCGGCCTGGGCGGCGCGCGCATCCTGAAGGAACAGGATCCGCTCACGCGCGAGGTGCGCGCGTATCACGTGCAGTTCATGCGGTCGCTCGACCGTCCGATCTTCATGGACGGGCGGCCACATCCGCCGGCATGGGCACCGCACACCTGGACGGGCTTCTCCACCGGCGAATGGGTGGGCAACACGCTCAAGGTCACGACCACGCATCTCAAGGACGGCTACCTGAAACGCGGTGGACCGCAGACGAGCGATCTCTACTCGATGACGGAGTACATCAGCCGCCACGATGAGATCCTGACGATCACCACGGTGGTTGACGACCCCGTCTATCTCGATGAACCGTACGTGCAGTCGACGACCTACGTCTACGATCCGACGGCCAGCGTGCAGATGGAGACGTGCAACGCGTCGGCGTTCGCCGAGAACGGCGGAACCGATCGGCATCACGTGCCGCACTTCCTGCCCGGACAGAACACTGCGATCACCGAATGGCTGAAGAACGAGCCGTGGGTACCGGCCGAGGCCGCGCGCGGTGGCGGCAAGACGCTCTATCCGGAGTACCGAAACGTCATCGCAGGCGGGTCTAAAGACCCGCCTCTACGCGTGCCGTCGTCGAAATCGGACATCTCGATCACGAAGGCCATCACCGACCAGGCGCCGCGCGACGGCGAGGTGCACGTGCAGCCGGTGCAGGGCAACATCTACATGCTCATCGCCGACGGCGTGAACCTGGCGGCATCGGTCGGCCCCGACGGCGTGCTGCTCGTGAACTCGGGCGCCGCGGCGATGACCGAGAAGGTGCAGGCGGCGCTGGCGCAGCTCGCCACGACAGCGACAGCCGCGCCCATCCCGAACCGTTGTAACGGGGCCAACTGCCCCGGCTTGCAGTGGGGCTGGGCCAGCCCCTACATCAACAGCGTCATCAGCTCGCCGCTGCCGCCGCGGCCGCTGCGCTACATCATCAACACCAACGACGCGCCCGAGAACGTGGGCGGCAACGCGAAGATCGCCGCGAGCGGCTTCTTTCCGCGCGGGGGCGGGTTCGGCGGCGCAGTGGCGTCGGTCGGCCGCAACGCATCGGTGATCGCGCACGAGAACGTGCTCAACCGCATGAGCGCGTCGGTCAACAAGCAGCCGCCGGCGTATCCCGAAGCTGCGTGGCCCACCGACACGTTCTTCGACTCGCTGCACAAGCTGCCGGAGTACGTGAACGGCGAAGCGGTCATCGTCTACTCCACGCCGGCAGCCACGACCGACGGCGACAGCCTCGTGTTCTTCCGCCATTCCGAGGTCATTCACGCCGGCAGCCTCTTCTCCACCATCAGCTACCCGGTGATCGATCTCGGAAAAGGCGGCTCGATCCAGGGCGTCATCGACGGGCTGAATCAGATTCTCGATCTCGCCGTGGCGGAGTACCGCGCGCAGGGCGGCACGTGGATCATCCCGAGCCGCGGCCGCCTGGCGGACACCGCCGACGTGTCGTCGTACCGCAACATGCTGGTGATGATCCGCGATCGCGTCCAGGATCTGAAGAAGCAGGGGCAGACGGTGGCGCAGGTGAAAGCTGCGCGGCCGACGCTGGACTTCGACGGCCGCTACGGCGCTACCGCCGGCCCCTGGACCACGGACATGTTCGTCGAAGCGGTGTATCGCAGCCTTCCGGAGAAGAAGTGATGAGACGTGCAGCTCGATTGGGCGCCCTGCTTGTGGCGGCGACGATGGTTGGGATGGCCGCGCCGGCCGTCGCGCATCATTCCTACGGTGCGACCTACGACGCCAGCCGCGAAATCCACCTCGAAGGCAAGCTGGTGCAGTTCGTCTACCGCAACCCGCACTCGTTCGTGCACGTGCAGGCGCCGGACGATGCGGGCGTCTCGCAGCGCTGGGCCGTCGAGTGGAGCGGCACCTCGCAGCTGACGAACAACGGCATCACGCGGGACACGCTGCACGTCGGCGACGATGTGGTGATCGTCGGCCGCCCGTCGCGCGTGCCGGGCGAGTACCGCGTGCTGATGGTGAGCTTGAAGCGGCCGTCCGACGGGTTCACGTGGGGCACGAAGCAGGGCGAAGCCGTCGACTGATCGCCGACTCATGGTGCATACCTCCCTCAGGTTAGGCATGGCGCTCATGGCGAGCGCGGTGCTACTTCTTCCGGCTGGCTTGCAGGCGCAACGGGGCGGCCGCGGTGGACCGCCTCCCACGTCGCGCGCGGCGGCGGCCGTCGATCTCACCGGCTATTGGGTGTCTGTCATCACCGAGGACTGGAAGTTTCGAATGGTGACGCCGAAGAAAGGCGTCTATGAGACGCTGGTGCTCAACGCCGAGGGGCGCCGCGTCGGCGACGCCTGGGACCCGGCGCGCGACGAGGCGGCCGGCGAACAGTGCCGCGCGTACGGCGCGGGCAACATCATGCGCATGCCGGGACGGCTGCACATCACGTGGGCGGATGATTCGACGCTGAAAGTCGAAACCGATGCCGGCACACAGACACGCCTGTTTCGCTTCGGCTCGGGCGCGGCGGCGGGCGAGCCGAGCTGGCAGGGATGGTCGGCGGCCGAGTGGCAATCCGCGGGCGGGCCGCGGGGCGGCGCACGCGCGGGCAACCTGAAAGTGGTGACGACGAACCTTCGCGCCGGCTACATCCGCAAGAACGGCGCGCCGTACAGCGACAAGACCAAGGTGACCGAGTACTTCGACGTGAATACGGCGCCGAACGGCGACCGCTGGCTGACGGTCACCACCAAAGTCGAAGATCCGCTGTACTTCACACGAGCCTATCTGACGAGTTCGGACTTCAAACACCTCGCCGCCGGCGACGGCTGGTCGCCGTCACCGTGCTCGGCGAGATGACCCGTGGCTGCAGGCCGTCAGGCCTGCGTTCGTAGCTGCAGGCCTTCAGGCCTGCCTGGAGAGGACGCAATGAAGAGCACCCTGACCTTAGTGGCTTTGCTCGCGGCAGGGGCCGCATCGCTCGTGGCGCAGGGACCGCCGCAGGGCGCACCTCCTGGCGGCCGCGCCGGCGGCGCCCGTGGGCCGGCGACGCCGCCGCTCATCTTGACCACGACCGCGTGGGGAGACGGCGGCGTGATTCCCGACAAGTACACGCAGGCCGCGGGCGCGATGGCCGTGTCGCCCGCGCTCTCGTGGTCGCAGGTGCCGATGGGCACCCAGAGCTTCGTGATCATCATGCACGACCCCGAGCCTGTGCTGAACAAGGGCTCGAAGATGGACATCACGCACTGGGTCGCGTGGAACATCCCGGGCACGTCCACCGGTTTCGCCGAGAACGTGCCTGCTGGCGAGCTGCCGGACGGCACGCGGCAGGTGAGCCTCCGCTCGAATGCGTACATGGGCCCCGGCGCGCCTCCCGGGCCGTACCACCACTACACGTTCGAGCTGTATGCGCTCGACATCAAGCTCGATGTGCCGATGGGCACGCCGCAGCAGGCGGCCGACACGCGCACCGCGATCGTGAACGCGATGGACGGACACGTGCTGGGCAAAGCCGTTCTCGTCGCCCGCTTCCATCGCTAAACGCATGATGCGGTTTCAATGGCTTGCCACGGTGGTGCTGAGCGCCACCGTGGGCGCCGCAACCACGGCGCTGATTCTGTCGATGCCGCGCGTCGACGCCGCGACGGCGCCCAAGCTGTCGCCGGCGGACTACGAGGAGATTACGCAGCTCACCCACAAGTACGCCTACGGCATCGATACGTGTGGGAACAACGGCTACGACTACGCCGACGTGTTCACGCCGGACGGTGAATTCATCGACAAGAATTCGGAGGCGGGGTTCAAGGCTGGCGGTCGCGTGCTGGCCAAGGGGCGCGACGCGCTCGCGACCCTCATCGGCGGCGGCTCACGCGGCTGCAAGACCAAGATGGTGTGGACCGACTGGAGCCACATCATGACGAACCTCGTCCTCACGCCGTCGGCCGACGGCAATGCTACGGGGCGCCTCTATCTCCTGCAGATGGACATCAAAGGGCCGGGCACGATCGAACGCCACGGTGGCTATGAAGACGTCTACGTGCGGACCAAGGACGGCTGGCGGATCAAGTCGCGCACGCACGTACGCAACAAGGCCTGGCACGCGGCCTCGTTGCAGACGCCGGATCTGAACTGACGGGCGCTAGGCGATCATCACCTTGCGCGGCATCTGGGCGTTGTTCTCGAGGAAGGTCTTCTTCCGCGCGAGGTCCTCGGCCGTCGGCTGCACCTGGCCGTTCACGTCGGTCACGCGCGACACGAGCGTGTGCGCACCGGGAGTCGCGCCTTCCCAGTTGTAGGTGAACAGCTTCCACGAGTGCTTGGTGTTGGCGGGATCCAGCACCGCGGGCTTCCACGGGCCGTCGTCCACCTTCACTTCCACCGACTTGAGCGGCGTGCCGTCGTTCAGCACCCAGCCGCGCACGGTGTGGGCGCTGCCGTTCTTGGTCACGCGCGCGATCACCGACTTGAGATTGAGGTGCGTCACCTCGGTCTCCACCCACTGCGTCTCGGGATCGGTCTCGCCACCGTTACCGCCCACTGTGCGGATGGTGCGATACCACCGCGCCTGGAAGTTGCCGAGGAAGCGCCCTTCCTGTAGATGGATCTCCGACAGCCACTTCACGTTGGCCACGCCGTACCAGCCCGGCATCACCAGCCGCACCGGGAATCCGCTGTTGCGCGCGAGCGGCTGGCCGTTGAGCGCGTAGACCAGCATCGGCTCGGGCTTCTGCGCGTTCTCGAGCGTGATGCTGCGCGCGAACTGCTGCTCGATCTTGAACGTCTGCTGGCGGAAGACGACGTCTTCCTTGCCGCGATCGGCGCCGAAGAACACCACCTCGCGCGCCGCGTCTCCGACGCCGGCCCGCTTGAGCACGTCGCGCAGGCGGACGCCCGTGAAGCGGCCATTCGAGGAGAGCCCCTGCATCGCGTTGGGACTGTTGCCGGAGCACTCGTAGCCGTTGACGATCTCCGTCTTGGGCATCGCCTGAAGATCCGCGAGCGAGAGCGAGAGCGGCGTCTTCACGAGGCCCGACACCTTGATCTTGTGGGTCGCGGCGTCCAGCTCGGGACGGTTGTAGTGCTGGATGAAGAAAAACTGATCGTTCGGCGTGATCAGCCCGTCCACCTTCCGCAGATCGAGGAAGCGGCGCTCACCGTTGGCCGGATTGGCCGCGAAGGTGTCCGGGTAGTCGGTGAACGGGACGTCCACCTCACCCGCCGCCAGCGCCGGCACCGCCCACTCGGGCAGCGCAAACAGCGCCGCCGCAGCCGCGCCGTACTTCAGGGTATCGCGTCGAGTGAGCTCCATAGCCGTCGCCTCCGTTATTTCTTCAGCTCTTTGTACGCAATCTCGAGATTGGGCTGCGCGCCGCCGAACATCGGATTCACGCTCGCCTTGTAGCCCTTGTACTTCGGATCGACCTTGTATTCCTTCGCCGCCTGCTCGGCGCTCTTCCCCGCCTTGAGCGACTGCTCCGCGAACGCCACGAAATCAGCAGTGAAGCCCGCGAACTCCTGCAAATCCTTCCAGGTGCTCACCGGAATGTGGCCGTTGATGATCGTGTCCACGTTCTTGACGGTGGCAATCGCCTTGGCCAGCGACTTCGGATGCTCCACCACGCTGCCGCCGTTGTCGGCGTCGATGTAGGGCAGCGCCTTCCACGCGAACATGTCGCCGACGTGCATCGTGCGCAGCGCAGGGAACACGACGAACGTATCGCCGTTCGTGTGGCCGCGGCCGAAGTAATAGAGATCGATTTCGTCCTTGCCGCTGCCGATCTTCAGCGTGTCCTTGAACGTCTTGCCGGGCAGCAGCTTGGCGTTGGCGCCCTTGAAGTCGTCCATCTTGGCCATGTTGGCCTTGGTGTTCTCGTGGACGACGTTCTCGACCTTGCCGCCGAAGAAGGGGTTGCCGCCGGTGTGATCGCTATGGGTGTGCGTGTTGATGATGCGCGTGATCGGCTTGCCGGTGACCGACTTCACGCGATCGATGATCGTGGGGCCGAAGCCCGGAAGCTTGGTATCGACGAGGGTCACCCCGCTGTCGGTGATGAACACGGCCACGTTGCCGCCGCTGAAGGCGGTCGTGTCTTCGGCGCCCGACCCGGTGATGATGTAGAGGTTGTCCTTGACCTTCTCGATCTTCGTCGCGTCGATCGCCTTCTGGGTGGCGCCGGGGGCCTGCCCCGAGACCGCGATTGACAAGGCGCCAACCGCCACCAGCATTCCCAGCACGAACGTTCGCCTCATCCCCTACCCCTCCGGGCAATACTTTATCCTGATGGGCACCGTGCGGCGCCCCGCATTCCTCCTCGTCGCGTTGACGGTCAGCGGGCTTGCGGTATCACCCGCCGGCACGTCCGCTGGGCGTCCAGACGGGACGGGCAACCTTCCCCGCTTGATGCTCTGGGCCTGGGAACGGCCGACGGATCTGCGCGATCTCGACGCCCGCGCCGGCGTGGCTTTTCTGTCTCAGACATTGATGGTGCGCAATGGTGCGGTGGTCACCGAGCCCCGTCGAAGCCCGCTCCGCGTGTCGGCACACACGCCGCTGCTGGCCGTGACCAGGGTCGAGAGCGACGAGCTGGGCGCATCACGGCTCGCCGAATCTGAAGTCGAATCGATGGCCGCCGCGATCGCACGGACGATGTCGCTGCCGCGCGTGCGCGGCGTGCAGATCGATTTCGACGCCGTGGAATCGGAGCGCCCGTTCTATCGCGCGCTGGTGCGGGCCGTGCGGCACACGATCGGTCCCGAGGTGCCGCTCTCGATCACCGCGCTTGCCTCGTGGTGCGCGGACGACCGGTGGCTCGACGGGCTGCCGATCGACGAGGCGGTGCCGATGCTGTTCCGGATGGGTCCAATGAACGAGCCGTATGCCGGCATCGCGCGCTCGCCGGTGCGGGCGGCCCCGGAATGCCGCGGCGCGCTCGGCACGTCACTCGACGAACCGCTGCACGTCCGCGCGAACGGCCGCCGCGTGTACGTGTTCAACACCGCGGCGTGGACGCCGGCGTCGGTCGCCGGCGCGCGTGAGGCCGTCGAATGAACGCGATGTCGCGTCGCGGACTGGCGTGGGCGCTGGCGATCGCCGCAACCAGCACCGCCGCCGTCCTGGCCTGCGGTCCATTCATCGCCGCTCTTCTCACTGTGAAGCCGGAGGCTCCCGCCGATCGCGAGCGATATGCGCGCGGCGAGCTCGGCGTCGTGAAACCGACGTTCGCACGCGGCTATCTCGTGCAGGCCTACCGCACCTTCGGCGGAGTGCCGCCGCTGCCGCCTCCCGTGCTCACCTCCCCAGCCGATGCGCGATCCTCGGACGCATTCGCAGACTGGATTGCCATACAGAAGCGCGAGCTGCCGCCGGCCATCGTGGCGGCGCTGAAGCCGATCGCGCCAGAACGCATCGGCGCCGACTACTCGTCGTTCGACAATTGTCTCGAGCCGGCCTTTGCCGTCGCGGCTGCGGCCTTCAAAGAACGTGTCGCGCGCTATGGCGCGCGGAGCATCGAAACGACGGAGTGGCTCACGGCCCAGGCCGCCGTGTTCCAGAACTGCGCCGCCGGGCCGCTGGTGCTCCCGGCCGCTGCGCCGCCGGGCACCGATGCGCGCGTCCAGGCCGATCGCGATTACCAGATCGCGTCGGCGTATTTCTACGCCACCCAGTACGACGAAGCCGCGGGCCGGTTCCGTGCCATCGCCGGCAATGCGATGTCGCCCTGGCGCACGAGCGGACGCTACCTGGCGGCGCGTGCGCTGATCAGATCGGTAACGGTGCCGGCCATGCCGCCGAAGGACGCGACGCAGCGGTTCGCGGCGGCCGAGCGCGAATTGCAAGCCACGCTGGCGGATCGCGATGCGACCGCGCTGCATGCGTCGGCGCGCGGACTGCTGGATTTCATTGCCGCGCACGCGCGACCGGTCCAGCGCCTGCACGAACTGTCAGCGCGTCTGGCCACGGCGCCGTCCGTTGTCCCGCAGGAGGTCGTGGACTACAGGTGGCTGATGGACCGCGCGCTCGGCGAAAACGCCGCCGGCACGCCGCCGCTCGATCTGACCGAGGTCACCAAGGGCGACGATCTCACCGACTGGATCGTCGCGACACAAAAGAGCCGCCCGCGCGCCGTCGAGCGTTGGCTCGAGACGAAGTCCGAGCGATGGCTGGTCGCGGCGCTCTGGACCGTCGAGCCTGGTGATCCGCAAGTGTCCGCGCTGCTCACGGCGGCGGCCCAGGTGCCGAGCACGTCGCCTGCCTTTGCTACGGCCGCCGTCCAGCGGGTGCGTCTGCTGATCCGGCGAAACGATGTGGCCGCCGCGCGGACGGTGCTCGACAGCTTGCCATCGGACCCGGCCGCCGGGATCGGTGCGGAAACCATCAATCTGCTGCAGGCTGCACGTTTCACCGTCGCGACGACGCTCGACGAGATGCTTGCGGCGGCGCCCCGAACGGTCGTCAGCGTCGAATCCGTCGACGGCGCGCTGCCGTCGCAGAAGTTCACGAAGGCAGTCTGGGACGACGACGTCGCCGCGGTTCTCAACAGCCGCATGCCGCTCGATCAGCTCGTGGCCGCCGCCGAGTCCACACGCCTGCCGCCACGGCTGCGTCTGCGGGTGGCGCAGGCGGCCTTTGCCCGCGCGGTACTCCTCGACCGGCCGCAGCCTGGCGTACGGGCTGCGCGCGTCGTGTCGGCGCTCGCACCGGCGCTGCGAGGCGATCTCGACCGCTACATCGCGGCCACCGACGACGCACGACGTCGAATCGCCACGCTGACGCTGCTGCGCACGCCGGGCCTGTCGATCAATGTCTACGGGCGAGACGACACCGACTCGTACGATCGCGATACGCCTACACGCCGTTTCATTCACGCGGCCCGTGGCAACTGGTGGTGTTCGGTGGCGACCCCCGATGCCCGTGACGCCGGCCTGCTGCTCACCGGCACGACCCTTCCCTTCCCGCTGTTCGTTTCCGAGGCGGCGCGGCGCGAGACCGGCGAAGAACTCGCCGCGCTCGCTGGCGTGGGGGCGCCGCGCAATTACCTGACGTCCACCGCCATCGCGTGGGCCGAAACGCGGCGCGCGGACCCGGATGCTGCCGAGGCGCTCGCGCTCGCGATCGAAGGCTGGCGCTGGTCGCCGTGCGACTACAACGCGCCGAAGTCGGATCTGCCGCGGCGCGCCTTCACACTGCTCCACCGCCAGTTCCCCGACAGCGAGTGGGCCCAAAAGACGAAGTACTGGTACGAGTGAGCAGGGCGATACAATCGCCACAGGAACATGACACTGGCTCGACGGTGTGCGGCAGCAGGTCTCATGGCGCTCGTGACGGCGGCGGGCTGCACCAAACCCGCGCCGACGCCTGAGGCCGATTCGAGCGCCGTGACGGAAACTGAAGCCTGGCGGACCAAGCACGAGACGGACTACCGCCGCGAATGGGTCACCATCGCCGGCTTGCACTTCCTGAAACCGGGCACGCAGACAGCTGGCAGCGCCAAAGGCAGCGACATCGAGCTGCCCGCAAGCGCGCCGGCAACGCTCGGCCGCTTCGTCCTCGAGGGCACCACCGTGCGCTTCGAGCCCGCGGCCGGCACCGCGGTTCAACTCGCGGGCGCACCGGTCACGGCGCCCGTCGTGCTCAAGGACGACAGCGGTCCGAAGGCCGACGAGCTCAGGGTGGGCACGGTGGCGATCGCCGTCCACGTCAGCGGCGAGCGCCGCTCGCTGCGCGTATGGGATCCGGAGGGACCGCTCGCGAAGGGATTCAAAGGCTTCACGTGGTTCCCCATCCAGGGCGACTACCGCGTGACCGGGCGGTTCATCCCCGACGCCGAGGAGCGCTCGCTGCAGGTCATCAACACCTTCGGCGATCTCGACAGCTTCAAGACACAGGGCGTGGTGGAGTTCACGATCAACGGCCAGACCCTCCGGCTGCGCCCCTTCACGACCCGGCCAAAGCGCCTCTATTTCGTGTTCAAGGACGCGTCGAGCGGCCACGAAACCTATGCGGCGGCACGTTTTCTCTATTCGGATCTGAAGGACGACGGCACGACGGTGCTCGACTTCAATGAGGCGTACAACCCGCCCTGCGCGTTCAATCCATTTACGACCTGCCCGATCCCGCTGCCCGAGAACCGGTTGCCGGTGAAGGTGCTGGCCGGCGAACGCGCATATCCCGAGCACGTCGAGCTGCCCGCGTCGTGACCCGCGGCGCCGTGCTCGTCGCCCTGATCCTGCTGGTGCCTGCGGGGGCGATGGCGCAGAGCGCGCTTCCACCTCCTGCGCCGTCGCACGAGCGGGTCGAGGTGCCGGAGCCGAGCGCGCAGGCGCTCGAGTATCGTCGCAGCGGCAACCTCCTCTGGGTCCTCAACATCGTCTGGAGTCTGTTCGTGCCCGCCGTGATGCTGGGGACCGGCTTCTCGGGCCGCATGCGCGACTGGTCCGCACGGATCGGCCGCAAGTGGTTCTTCGTCGTCGCGATCTACTGGGTGATCTTCGCGCTGGCTTCGACCATCGTGGATCTTCCGCGCGTCTACTACGAAGAATTCGTCCGCCAGCACGCCTACGGCCTGTCGAACCAGACGCTCGGCAAGTTCGTGAGCGACCAGGCGGCGAGCCTCGGCGTCACGCTCGTGATCGGCGCGCTGGTTTTGTGGGTGCCGTATCTGCTGCTCGCGCGCAGCCCGCGACGCTGGTGGCTGTACACCACGATGGCGGCGGTGCCGTTCATCATCCTGATTCAGCTGATCACGCCGATCTGGATCGACCCGCT
>Ga0105238_10006365_pt1 | contig 11743 bp, 5 predicted proteins | sample KBSC34metaG_FD_81526 | JGI IMG/M metagenome (GOLD analysis project Ga0105238, IMG submission 81526) | Corn rhizosphere microbial communities from Kellogg Biological Station, Michigan, USA - KBS C3-4 metaG | ecosystem: Host-associated > Plants > Roots > Rhizosphere > Soil | place: Michigan, USA... | reverse complement strand
GCGATGGTGGTTTTCGTTGTCAATCGCGTACAAAATCGTATTGATTCCGCTGTTTTCCCACTGCCCAAAGGCCTTGGCAACCTCCGCGAAGCTGTGCGCTGGAATCGTGGGCCAGACCGCGTTAATCTCTTCGGTGGATTGATCCCACAGGGCTAACAGCGCCGCCTTTGTTTTTGGTGATGGCGCTTCACCGAACGACGTCCACTTGCCCGTGGCCACACCGCGCGCAATCGGCGCCGCCATCTTCACAAACTCCATCGCGAGTTCTGAAAAAGGGGGGCATACCGCCGACCGAAAAACTGAAGAGCTTGTCCTCGGGAAAGCCTCAATCATCCGCCGCGTGAGGCGGCGATGTCCTTGCCAGTGAGCCAGAAGTGCTTCCGCCGTAAGAACCGTTACTTTGTCTGTGCTGGATGCGTTTGCAGCCGATGACATTTGTAGATCTCCTTATAATTTACTTCGTGTGCCCTCAAATCGACTCTAATCGGGATTGCCGACAATCTCTGTCGTAATACCATGGCACGATGAAACTTATGTACGACCCGATTATGCGCGTACTGACCGTGCTCGAAATTCTTCAGGCTCGCGATCATGTCAGCGGGAGCGAACTCGCGGTGCGCCTTGAAGTTAATCTGCGCACGGTGCAGCGAGTGCCAGTGACCGAATGATACGCCAACGATTTTAGGGCAATGGCGCCGAATGTCCCGCCCGAACGGCTACACAATCCCCTCGTTCAACCTCCACGTTCCCGTCAGAAGAGAGACAAGCCCCAGCCCGTTGGGTCGGCATACTTCAGCGGATTGTTTCGACTGCCCATAAAGATTCCAACCCTGAGGATTATCCGCATACTGATCCGTTAATGGTTGGTCGGGTGATGTTAAGTCTCGCTTGCGCAGAACTCGTATACCGAGCCCCGAAGTAATCGAGGCCGGTCTCGGCGTCGCGCCCTTGGTAGTTGAACATTTGTCGCTCCGTCGGCCGCAAAATTGGACCCGCAGCCCGAAGCAGGACAACGACGGCCGGACTGACGGTGCCGCTGCCGATCTCTTCGCTGAACGGCTGGCGAAGAGTACAGTGGCGCGGTTCGAAAACCTCCAGCGCTGTACTTTGCCCAACGTTCTTTATCGGTTGCACACGGTGCTTCGGCTTGGCCAGTTTTATCGATCGAAGATGAGGACAATGCCACCACCGCGTCCCGCAAGAGACCCAATGGCCTTGAGTTCTGGCGTGTCCGGAGGAGAGCACTCCATTTAGCGGGGAACGACCGGGTCATGTATCAGCTCGATTAACTCGTAGTAAATCCGGTAGCCGCCTGAGGAAAGCACGCGGGAGTCTGCCGTTCTGAATGCGACGGATTTCCGCGCCAGTGCCGCTAAACCTTGGGAAAGTTCCTCTTCCGATTCGCAAAGGAGGCTAAGGTATTGCAGCTGCGGAAGGCGGAGAGTTTGCAATTGGGATTCGTCCAGGTAAGGCAGTCCGGGATCCGCGGGCGGGTTCCGGTTGAGCTTAGAGTAGCCCCACAGGTAGGTCGATTGCACCGAGTTTATTGAGCTTCCATTGCGGTTCTTGTACCAGAATAAAATCGCGCCCGAGTGGTCTGCCACTTTGGGGACTGTGCGCACGAACTGCAGTGCTACGCGATAAACGTCCATTTCCGCGTTGTTTGACGTGGTGCCCGTGCGCAACATAGTGCCATAACCGGATAATCCCGCGGTGACCGAACCGGTCAACAATACTAATGCAAGCCAGGGAAGCGTACGCTGAACAACCGGCCATCGCGATTCTCGCGTCGCGAAGTGCACAGCTACGGCGGCCGCGCCGGCAAGGACCAGCCAATGCGAAACAGCCGGGTTTGGCAGAGCCCGGCGACTCCAGATCACGAGCATCCATGGGGCTAGCAAGGCGGCCAACCCCACGCCGATAAACACGACCGCGCCACGCTCGGTTCGCTCCCATAGGTTCTGCCAGAGAAACGCGAGCATCAGGAATACTGCGGGCATGAAGTAGGAAAAGTAGTAAAACAACTGCAGAACATCGCTATCAAGGAGGAATTGCTCCACGTAGTAGAACGTAGTCACGAAGAGGCCGAAGGCTACGACCACCGAGCTTGCGAATGACATTCGACGCCAACGGGCGACCAACACGCAGCAGACTGTCAGCAAGACAGGAATAAGCACTTGAAGCTGCGCGGCAATCCAGCCTGCTCCGGGAGTGCGCCACTGTTTGGTCCCGCCTCTCGCCAAGCTGGATGCCATCCTGATCGTGATAGCAAAGATATTGGTTATGCCGCCAAGCGCGTGCCAATAATACAAACATCCCAACGCGCTTACCAGGCAGCCCCCAGCTGCCATGCCGGCGATACGTTTTAGTACTTCTTTCAGCGGCTGCCGGAACGCAAGGGAGAAAAGTAGCCAGGCCACACCGAAGATGGCGACCAGGGAGACCTCGAAGAAATTGCTATTCACGGCCATAGCCGCACAGGCTCCAGCGAGCGCATCCCGCCACCAAGATGGTCGTTGGTCCACAAGAACCAGACATACCGCAGCCGTCAAAAATGGAACTCCCGAGGCATCCGGGTGGTCCCAGAGCACTGCTCGAGCAAAGTAAGGACTGGTCACCATCCCGACGACCGTCAGAATTGCGACGGGTTGGCTAAATTGGCGCTTCACTGCATAGTAGAGGGATCCCGCAGCTAGCAGCACCAGCACGTAACGAAAGGTGAAATACCCGCCTTCAGGGCCGAATAATCGGGCGAACCACTGGGCCGGAACGATCAACCCGAACCTGACACTGTAGTAAGTCAGGCCGTAGCGCGTCATCAAATCTTGAAAATTGTGTATGTAGCCTGTATATAAGTACGGGTCGAGAAAGTGATTCTGATTGATCGGGATGAACCTCATCACCCAAAACGCGAGCAGTGGAAGGAGTAGCAAACCGGTCCCTTCCGCTGCGACGATTCTGTCGAACTTCCAGGGAGGCTTGGCAGGAATCGTCTCCTCGGGCACGAATTCGATTGGCACCTTCTTTGTCGGTTTGTAATGGAAACGTGGTTTCTTCTTCGCCAGGCGGAAACCTCGCTAGTAGCGTCCATTTCGACAACGGCCGCGAAATCTCATGTTATGCCCGACGCGCGATTGCGAGCAGCGATGATCCGAGCGGGATCCGGATACGTCTCCGAATGAAAGGTAATTCCCAAGACAATAGTAATAGCAGGATCGGGTTCAACAAAGGGAAGACGCGCAAATCGGAGGCCAGACTCTGGGCCACTGTCTTGGATCCCCGCAGCCATCCGGAGACGCGGCGGCTAATCCAGAGAATCGGATACAGCACCAGCATGAACTCTGTCACGAAGTCCACTCGAAAACCGCAGGCGTCCAGGGTCTGCTCCAGTTGCCTTCTAGAATAGCGGCGATAGTGGCCGCTGGCCTGGTCGAAATAGCTCCAGAGCGCCATGTGGCTGGGGACCGTGAGCAGCAGGAATCCGTCGTCTGCTAATAAGCGATGAAAATCCCGCAAGGCCTGGCGGTCATCGTGCAGGTGCTCGATCACGTCGAATGCCCCAATGATCTCGAATCGGCACTGAAACGGAGAAGCGTGGACATCTCCTCGTACCAGTAGAGCGTCAGAGCGACGCTTCGCCAGCCTAAGACCTTCCTCAAAGAGGTCGATTCCGACGACCTTGCCGTGCCGAATCGTAGAACTCAGGAACCGCAGCACGTTTCCGTTGCCGCAACCCGCCTCCAGCATACGGAACCCATTTGGGAGCCGTGCAACCAAGTCCTGCACGAGGCAGGACAACAAGCGGTTGCGGAACCGAAACCAGAAATGACGGTCTTCAATCTGGGCCAGTGTTTCGAAAAACGACGGGCTGTATCCGTCCCTCGGGTCGTGGGTTTTGGGCATCCTTGGTTTCAGCACCGGAACGCGCGGATTGATTCCATCACTTCAGCCTGGTCATTCGGGGAGAGGTCGTTATGAAACGGCAGCCGGATGAGCCGGTCGGAGACGCTCTCCGTGACGGGATACGCCCCGGGGCGTCCCCCGAAGTGTATACCCATCTCCGAGAGGTGCAAAGGAACGTAGTGGAACACGGCCAGGATTCCCCGGGCTTTGAGGTGCTCGATCAGCCGAGCCCGTACATCGAGCGAAGACATCAGCAGGTAGAACATATGGTACGACTGCTCGGCGTAGGAGGGGATCTCCGGAAGGGACACGCCAGAGTTGCGCGCCCATTCGCTCAATCCATCCGCATACGTCTGCCAAATCCGCTGACGGGTGCTGCGAATCTCCTGATACTTTTCAAGCTGCGCGAATAAGAACGCGGCCAACAGATCGGAGGGCAGGAAACTGGATCCAACGGCGACCCAGGTGTATTTGTCCACTTCGCCGCGGAAGAAGCGGCTGCGGTTGGTCCCCTTTTCGCGGATGATTTCGGCGCGTTCGGCGTAGGCCGGGTCGTTGATGATCAGTGCGCCGCCCTCGCCGCAGATTACATTCTTGGTCTCGTGAAAGCTTTGGGTGGCCAGCTGGCCGAAGGTGCCCAGATACTTTCCTTTGTAACGGGCAAACAGTCCGTGCGCATTGTCCTCCACGACTTTCGCGCCACACCGTTCGGCCACCGAAGTTATGACATCCATCTCGCAGCCGACGCCGGCGTAGTGGACCGGCACGATCGCTTTGGTGCGGGGAGTGATCAACTCTTCCAGAAGCGCTTCATCCAGGTTCAACGTGTCGGGCCGGACGTCGATAAACACGGGCTTGGCGCCGCGCAGCACGAACGCATTGGCCGTAGAGACAAACGTGAAGGAGGGAACGATGAACTCGTCGCCGGGTCGGATATCGAGCAGGAGGGCGCACATTTCGAGTGCGTGGGTACAGGACGTGGTCAACAGAGCGCGATGGCAGGCCAACTCGCGCTGCAACAGCTCGTGGCAGCGGGACGTGTAGCAACCGTCGCCGGAGCTATGCCCGCGCAGGATCGCATCGGCGATGTAGGTCAGCTCGTGACCTACCAATCCGGGTTTATTGAACGGAATGCGATACCCACTCATGACAATCCTGCCAGCGCGCCGGACCGAGTCTCCTGGAACCACTTGTGATACCACAGCATGGCCGAGTCCGTAACGAACCCGCACTTCTGATAGAGCTGCTGCGCCCGTATGTTCCTGGCCTGGGTGACCACCGTCAGAGTGGGGATCCCCTGTTGCCGCACGTACGAGGTGGCCGCAGCGATCAAGCGCCGTCCGAAAGAGCGTCCCTGTGCGTGGTTCGCCACGGCAACCAAGCCGATTGATCCGACGTCACCTTCAATGTGGCAGGTGCAGTATCCCGCGACGGCTCCGTCGAGTTCCGCGACAAAAACGGCTTTCGCCCAACCCCGGCAACTTCGCTCGATCCAGCTTTCAAACAGGGCATCGCAACGTTCCTTCGGGAAGCCACCATCGAAGTAGAACCGGCTGTCGAAATGACTCTGGCGGGCGATGGCCTTGAGTGAATCGAGATCCGACTCTTCCCACAGCCGGATGTCACCAACCGGGCTCTGCTTGGTCTCTTCCTGAGAGCTTGCAAGAGTCAAGGTCACCCGAATATCCACGAACCGGAAGCAGGAGGCCTCCGCTAGTTCAACAGTTTCGCGATGGTCCGAGTCGGCCAGGAAATATAGACAGCCGATATCCTGCGTCTGGCACCAGTCCAGCGCTTCTCTAAGGAGATGCGGCGACAGACGGGCCACTGTTAGACGCGCGATTCGCAAACCAAAAAAGGAGGAGTCCCACGGCAAAGGAACGCAGATGCTATCTGACATCCGGTTTTTCCTCATCGGTGGTGGAATCGATAGCAAAGCTGGGCCGGTCTAGTGTGCGGGCATGGATGCGAGCCAGGTACTCTCCCATGATTCCCAAGGCGAAGAGCTGTGCTCCGGAAAAGATGGCGATGGCAGAGGCCAGGAAGGGGAAGCCCTGCACAGGCGAGCCCTGAAGCAGATAGCTGCCGATGACATACAGGAAAGTGGCGCCACCGACCAGCGTGAACAGGAAGCCCATCAAACTGGCCAGTTGCAGCGGCGCGGTCCCGAACCCTGTCATCATGTTCAGGGTGTGGGCGATCAGCTTGTAGAGAGTATAGTTACTCACTCCGATGGTCCGAGGATCGTTCTTGACCGGGATCGCGGTGAAACGGGCTCCGCCCCAGGTCGAGAGCACGTCAATTGATACGAACGATCCGCGATATTCGGCAAAGGCATCCCGCAGGCGCGCGCGGAAGACACGGTACGCGCTGATGTTGCGGGCGGTGGAGGCACCCATGGATTTTTGTAAAACCAACTTGGTTAGCTGAGACGCCACATCCCGCAGAAAACCATGGGCTTCCTTTTGGGGCGTGCCGTAAACCACATCGTAGCCTTCATGGAGCTTCGAGAGCAGGCGCGGAATTTCTTCCGGAGGGTTTTGAAGATCGTCGTCGATGGTCACGATGATCTCTCCGCGCGCCGCCCGAATGCCGCACAGCAGGGCGTTATGCTGGCCGTAGTTGCGCATCAGCCGGAAGCCGCGGATGAAAGAATATCGGCGAGCCAGCTCGCCAATCACGCTCCAGGTTCCATCGGGGCTTCCATCTTCCACCAGGACAACCTCGAAAGACACCTTTGCGGCGGACATGGTCTGGTAAACCCGCTCCATAAGAGCAGGCAAGCTCTGTTCGCTGCGGTAGCAGGGAACAACCATCGAGACGTCGGGCTGCTGCCTCATTAGGTGACGGATTTACCGGTTCGCAGTCACCAGGATCTTAGCCGAAAACTGTCCATTGTGCGTGGGCTTCTGTCAGTTTACCTCACGGAGGATGCGGGGATGCAAACGCACAGCGGATCGGCGTGGTGTGAGCCTCAGAACCCGTCAAGTTCAGGAGGTTCACGGCCAAAATCCGGATGCGTGGGGAGGTACTAGTACAACGGAAGTACCGGATGGCGTTTTCAGACTGTCAGAAGTTTAGATGGGTTGTCTATTAAACATTCTCGGATTGTAGGTTAAACTACGTAAGTTATTTTTCTCGTGCTATTAGACGCTAGTAGAGGCATTTAGTAAACACTCATGAGATTATTCCAATCGGCCTTGTATTTCTTGGCTCTAATGTTGATTGTGTCGGGAGTTCTTGGCGCCACGACGGTGAGCCTTTCGGCTCCCAGCGCTGCCACGTTTGGGAGCACGATAATCCTAACGGCCACAGTGGCTCCATCCGGCGCGACAGGGAAGGTAACATTCTACGACGGAGTGTCCATCCTAGGCACGGCTCCAGTCTTCGCGGACCACGCCACCCTGACGGCGACTATGGCAGGTAGCGGTAGCCGGTCACTTTCTGCTCGTTACAGTGGCGATAGCAGTCATTCCGGCGCCATTTCATCGCCATCCATCGTCGTGGTGAATACCACGAAGGCATTCGCCCTTGCAGAGAGCATCAAAGACATGCAAACGAATATCGGTGACGTTGCCGTGGGCGACTTTAACGGAGATCATAAGCCGGACTTAGTCGCCGTAGGATCGGCGAACTTCGTTCAATTCGCCCCTGGAAACGGAGATGGCACCTTCGGATCGCCCATTCGTTCCATAATAGCGGGCGATTCCGCCTACGCTTACGTCGTCGCTGTGGATTTTGACGAAGATGGGAATCCGGACCTCGCACTTTCGGATGCAATTGCCGATCGTATCCAAATAGTATTTGGTCACGGCGATGGAACTTTTGGGGTAGGAATTAACTTATCCGGGCCACACGGCCGTATGGTAGTGGCGGATTTTAACGGGGATTCTCATGCGGATCTCGCCGTACTCCACTCCTCAACCAATACCGTTGGAGTTTTTCTCGGGAATGGCCATGGCGCTTTTGCGGCGGCAATCGAAGTTCCTTTCGCGCCCAACATGACCTTTTCACCGTTGCTAGCGGGGGATTTGAATGGCGACGGTAAGCCGGATCTCATCACCATGGTTCCCGCCAATCCACTCGGAGGGTTTGTGCGAAACATTGTGTGGATTCAGGGTAACGGCGATGGGACCTTCGGTACGGGCTTCAGTTTTCCGTTCAACGGTGGCTATACGCCTTACGATCAGATGGCTCTCGGTGATCTCAACGGCGATGGCAAATTGGATCTGGTAGCTGGAATCTATCCTGGTGTCTTAGTCGTTTGGCTCGGAAACCGCGACGGCAGTTTCGCTCCCCCCACGCAACGCGCAGGCGTGACCCAGGCGGGTCCCACCGGAATCGTGATTGGCGACTTCAACGGCGACGGTCACCAGGACGTGTTAGTGGAGCTTCAAGTTGCCTACAGCACGGAGAATATTGTGCAGGTGTACCTAGGATGGGGTGACGGAACACTGCAATTGCCAGCTACATACTCTCCGCCGGAGAGACTCTCGTCGTTGGTAGCTGCTGACTTGAATGGCGATGGCCGTCTGGATATTGTGTCGAGAGGAGTATATAACGGCGCCCTTTCCTTGCTGCAAGGTATCGACGCTCCCTTTCTGTACGTCGCCAAGACGCATTCTGGTACTTTCACACAAGGCCAAACAGCAGTCACAGCTACGATCAACGTGAGCAACGATCCGTTCGCGCTGCCGACCAGCGGACTGGTTGCGGTGAAGGAATACCTGCCCGGAGGGCTCACCCTTACTTCGATGAACGGTTTGGGATGGACCTGCGTGGTTGATACCTGCTCTCGAAGCGATTCCCTGGGTTCCGGTGGGAGCTATCCTCCGATCACTATCACGGCGGATGTACATTCCGACGCACAGTTCTCGGAGCCGGACTACGCGATCTCGTCAGGTGGGGGATCTCTAGCTGTCGAAGGGTTCGATACTTTAATCATTCTCCAGACAAACTGCACTTTTTCTATTTCCGCCCCCAGCGATTTGCATAATGCGGGGGGCGGAGCCGGTTCCGTGAGGGTGACTGCACCCGACGGGTGTAGTTGGACAGCGACCAGCAATGCGCCCTGGCTGACGGTAACTTCCGGAGCATCCGGGAGTGGTATCGGGACGGTGTCTTACACAAGCTCGGCAAATCCGGATACCACTCAGCGAATAAGCACGCTCACGATAGCTGGTCAGACGTTAACTGTGACGCAATCCGGCGTGGGAACCAATCTCTTTTATTCTGCCTCGGCACGCCCGGGAAATCCCTTCCACAACGATTCGGCCACCACTGTCGGGGTGAAGTTCCGATCCGATGTCAGCGGAACCATCACTGGCCTCCGGTATTATAAGCAAGCCCCGGACAATACTTCCCACGTCGGCCTGCTGTACGCGGCCAACGGAACACTCCTGGCTCAGGTTTCCTTTCCTATATTGGACGGGCAGTATGGATGGCAGCAAGTGAACTTACCTGTTCCGGTGGCGATTTCGCCCAACACTACCTACATTGCGGCGTATTCCAGCCCCTCGGGCTTCTCCTACGATGCGTCGTACTTCACCAACGGTGGAGTGGATAATCCACCGTTGCATGCGCTGCGTTCCGGTGTGGATGGAGGAAACGGAGTGTACATTTACGGCGATGGATTCCAGTTTCCAACGTTAAGCTCGGGCGGCACTAATTATTGGGCAGATGTGGTGTTTGCATCGACGGTCAGTCCCGGGCCAGACTTGACCATCACCAAGACGCACACTGGAAGCTTCACACAGGGACAGACAGGCAGCTTTACGATTACCGTGACCAACAGCGGGGGCGGACCGACAAGTGGTGCCGTGACCGTGACGGAGAATCTGCCATCAGGCCTGGAGGCGACTTCCATGGTCGGCACCGATTGGTTCTGTGCGCAGCCGGTAGGCCCCTGTATCCGTAGCGACGCGCTGGGATCTGGCTCAGCGTACCCGCCTATCACGCTAACGGTGCATGTAGTTGCAAATGCTCCCTCCAGTGTCACCAATACAATTACGGTGTCGGGAGGCGGAGAGACCAATACCAGTAACGATCAGGCCTCGGATCCGACCACGATCCTGTCGTCAACTCCGTCAAGCTCTATTTGGGCTAGTTCAGCGGTGCCCGGCACGGTATGGCACGCCGATTCACCCGCCACGCTAGGCGTGAAGTTCCGGTCCGATGTGAACGGCACCATCACGGGCATTCGATTCTACAAGGGCGCCGGGAACAATGGCACACATATTGGCCTGCTATACACGACCACGGGTACATTGCTGGGGCAGGTCACCTTCACCGGCGAAACGTCAGCGGGATGGCAACAGGCGAGCTTCTCCGCACCGGTGGCGATTTCGGCCAACACGACTTATGTCGCGGCTTATTTCAGCGCATCCGGGTTCGCCTTCGATCCTTCCTTTTTTACGAACAGCGGAGTGGATAACTCGCCCTTGCACGCCTTGCGTTCGGGCGTGGACGGGCTGAACGGAGTCTACATCTACGGCAGCTCGCCGCAATTTCCGGCGTCCAGCTCCGGGAACTCCAACTACTGGGCGGATGTGGTGTTTTCGTCAACGGGCAACGTCAGCCCAGACTTGACGATTACCAAAACCCACACCGGCAACTTCGCGCAGGGTCAAATGTTCGCCACGTATGCAATCACAGTCAGGAATATCGGGAACGGACCGACTACCGGCGTTGTGACGGTTGCGGAGAGTTTGCCAGTCGGCCTGACAGCTACATCCATGATCGGCAGTAATTGGAACTGCATCCAGCCTTCTGGTCCCTGCAGTCCGGTCGACGCTCTCGGAGCAGGTGCGTCTTACCCGGACATCACTCTGACGGTGAATGTGGCCGCCAATGCTCCCGCCAGCGTGACGAATGTCGTCACAGTGTCGGGAGGCGGGCAGACCAACACCACCAACGATCAGGCCTCGGACCCAACGACGATCACGTCGTCCACGCCGGCTAATTCCATTTGGGCTCCTTCGACCGCCCCAGGCACGGCCTGGCACAACGACTCAGCAGTTACCGTGGGAGTGAAGTTCCGGTCGGATTCGAGCGGCACCGTCACCGGCATTCGGTTCTATAAGGGTGCGGGAAACAACGGCCCCCACGTCGGCCTGCTCTATTCCGCCAATGGGACGTTGCTCGGGCAGGTCACCTTCACTGGCGAGACGGCGTCGGGCTGGCAGCAGGCGAACTTCTCCGCACCGATAACGATCTCGGCCAACACAACGTACATTGCGGCGTATTTCAGCACATCGGGATTCGCCTTCGATCCGTCCTACTTCACCAACACTGGGGTGGACAATCCGCCGTTGCATGCGCTGCGCTCTGGCGTCGACGGCCTCAACGGCGTGTACATGTACGGCGGCGCGCCGCAGTTCCCGGCGTCCAGTGCCGGGAACTCCAACTACTGGGCGGATGTAGTTTTTTCGTCAACCGGCAACGCCAGCCCAGACTTGACGATTACCAAAACCCACACCGGTAACTTTATGCAGGGACAAACGGGCGCCACTTATACGATCACGGCCCACAATAGCGGGAGCGCGCCAACCAACGGTACCGTGACGGTAACGGAGACCTTGCCGCCGGGTCTAACCGCCACGTCGATGCTTGGCAGCAATTGGACCTGCACTCAGCCTTCTGGTCCCTGCACCCGGAGCGACATTCTGGGAGCAGGTTCGGCTTACCCAGACATCACACTTACGGTGAATGTGGCCGCTATCGCCCCCCCCAGCACGACGAACGTCGTCATAGTGTCGGGAGGCGGAGAGACCAACACCAGCAATGATTCGGCCACCGACCCGACGACGATCCTGTCGTCCGCTCCAGCCAATTCCGTTTG
>Ga0105238_10006363_pt1 | contig 11743 bp, 7 predicted proteins | sample KBSC34metaG_FD_81526 | JGI IMG/M metagenome (GOLD analysis project Ga0105238, IMG submission 81526) | Corn rhizosphere microbial communities from Kellogg Biological Station, Michigan, USA - KBS C3-4 metaG | ecosystem: Host-associated > Plants > Roots > Rhizosphere > Soil | place: Michigan, USA... | reverse complement strand
TGTGGTCCAGCCGCGTCCGGCCTGACACCACCGGCCCGGCCTGCTTGGGCAAGCCCCGCATACGCGGCGTGGGACCCAGAACACAACACCCTTATGGTGAGAAGGATCCACCGAACCACGTGGCTGGCTCACACCCCAGCGGCGCCGGCAATTCTGGCCACGACCCGCACTCCAGCTGCGCCACAAGGGCGCCGGGCCGCGGAAGCACGCGGCCCGGCGCCTGTCCTGCCCACCGACAGTGAGCGCCCGCGAGGTCAGGCGTTCATGAACTCGTCGATGCGGAGTGGCCGGCCGGTGATGCGGACATCGCCGATCCAGCCATTGTGGATCTGGTTGATCGCGCCGGCGTACTCGTAGCCGCCGAGGAGCCAGGAGTGGTTCAGGGTCGTCAGGCCGATCGCCGGGGTCGAGGGGTTGCGGCCCTCCTCGCAGCCGTTGACGTACAGGCGGTTCACCTTGCCGTCGTTGACCGCGGCGACGTGCCACCAGGTGCCCAGCGGCAGCAGGTGGCTCCACGCTGTGGAGGCGCCGGGCTGGTTCAGCGGGTAGACGTTCCACTGGAGTTCGGAGCCGCCGGACAGGCTCAGGGTGACGATCGGCTCCTGCGGGTCCGTGTTGCCGCCGGACTTGCCCGCCTCGCTCGCCAGGCCCCAGCGGCTGAGCAGGCCGCTCCATGCGCTCTGCGACGAATCCCAGTCCGCGGGCAGTTTGAAGAACATCTCGAAGGTGTAGCCGTGCTGGAACGTCTCGGCGTTCAGCGGCGCGTTGGGGACGGTCTGCAGCCAGGCGCCCTGGACCGGGTGGCCTTGGCCGGTGAAGCGCAGTGAGCCGTGGCCCGGCTGGTCCGGGTGGAACTCGGTGGTGGACCAGGCCAGTGGCGTGCCGGGGGTGCCGGAGACGTTCTGCTTGACCAGGTCGTTGCCCTTGCCGGTGAGGTCGCGGATGACCTGGCTGTCGGCGACCGCCGAGCCGTCGGCGCCGCCGCCGTCGAAGCGCCAGTAGGCCAGGGTGTCGCGGGTCAGCATCTTCTTCGCGGGGCGCGCGGGGCGTGCCGGGACCGGGGCGAAGCCGTGGAAGCGCTGGTCGAAGTCGATCGCCATCGAGAAGCGGTCGACCGCCGAGGTCAGCTCCCTTTCCTGCCCGGCCAGTTCGTTGACCTGGCCGGCGGACATGCCGCGGATCCAGGGCGAGAACGTGGACACGTCGATGGTGTTGCGCCGCATGTCGAAGCGGTAGGTGCGGATCATCGCCGCGCCGCCGTAGTAGCGGTCCTGGTAGTTGGTGATGTGCACGTGCACGTCGTGGCCCGCGGTGTTGCTCAGCGTGGTGGACCCGGGTGGCCAGTAGTGGCCGTTGAGGGTCAGGAAGACCTGGTCGTGGTTCTTGATCAGGCCGTCCCACAGCTGCTGGCCGTAGTCCGACAAGTAGGCCGTGCCGGAGTCGTCGGCGTAGGCGATCTCGTGCGTGGTGACGATCACCGGCAGCGTCGGGTGGTCGGCTATCACCTTGTTGGCCCAGGCGAATCCGGCGGGTGAGAGCCGCCAGTCCAGGCCCAGCAGCAGCCAGTCGCGGCCGCCGCCCCGGAAGATGTGGAAGGTGTTGTAGCCGTCGGGGCTCGCGCCGCCGAAGGTCGGGGACTTGGCCGCGCGCGCCTTGGTGAACGTGCCCGAATACGGCGTCGCGCCCCGCTGGTCGGTCCCGGACACGTCGTGGTTGCCGGCGACGACGCTGTAGGCGGCCTTCTTGCGGTCCAGCATCTCGAACACGGAACCGGCCGCGGCGAACTCGTTGGCCTGGCCGTTCTGCGTGATGTCGCCGAGGTGCGCCATGAAGACGATGTTCGCGTCCTCATCTCCGCTGAGGATGTGGCGGAACGAGGCCTCCATCGGCGCGGGGTGGATCCGGTCCTGGTCGAACATGTACTGCGTGTCCGGCATCACGACGAGGGTGAACACCGGGTTCTCCGGGTCCGGCTCCCAGCACGCGCCCGGGTCGTCGGTGTCGATCGAGGTGATGTCGTAGAGGCCGGCCCCGGCGGTGGCGTCGGCCGAAGCCGGGGCAGCGGCGGCAGGAGCGGCCGGCCCGAACACCGTGGCGCCGGAGGCCAGAGCGGTCGCGCCGGCACCCAGCAGCCCGGCATTGCGCAGGAAGTCACGGCGGCCGGTGGCAGCCGGACCGGCGGAGTCGAAGTCAGCAGTGCGCGGGCACTGGCAGTGGGGGTCTTCATGCTCGTGGTTCATAGCGGCTCCGGTGGGGGTGAGGATTCCGCCGGTACCGTATGCGGCGCGCCGCGTCCGGCGAGGATCACGTAAACCACCGCCGGTCGAACATCGGTGAAACGCGTTAGTCGGCGTGACCTCGGCCTGGGGAACCGCTGAGGATTGGTACCGTCGTCAGCATGCCGACACAGTCCGCCGATCAGTCTGTCACGTCTCACGTTCTGGACGATCCGGCCCGCGCCTCGCTGCTCGGAGCGCATGCCGGGTTCGCCGAGTCGGTCGGCGCCGTGCTGCGCTACGACCCCGAGGTCTCGGTCTTCGTCTCCCTGCCGCCGGAGCCCGGCGAGCAGGATTGGCGCGACGCCGCCGAGCTGCTCGGGCCCGGTGGCCGGCTGGGCCTCGGCGGGATCACGGCGACGCCGCCCGCGGACTGGGAGAAGGTCATGGATCTGCCCGGGGTGCAGATGGTCGCCGAGAACGTGGCCGCCGCGCCGGATCCCGAGGCCGTGCGGCTCGGGCCCGAGGACGTGCCCGAGATGCTCGCGCTGGTCGAGCGGACCAATCCGGGGCCGTTCCTGCCCCGGACCATCGAGATGGGCGCCTACCTGGGCATCCGCCGCGAGGGCCGGCTCATCGCGATGGCCGGCGAGCGCCTGCGTCCGCCGGGCTGGACCGAGATCAGCGCCGTGTGCACGGACGAGGCCTTCCGCGGCCAGGGCCTGGCCAGGCGCCTCATCCACGCCGTCGCGAACGGGATCGCCGAGCGCGGCGAGACCCCGTTCCTGCACGCCTCGGCCGCGAACGTGTCCGCGATCCGGCTGTACGAGGCGCTCGGTTTCCGGCTGCGGCGCGAGTTGGTTTTCTCGGCCTACCTCGTTCCCGTTCATGCCGACGGTGCCGCCGCTGATGTTCCAGGGCGGCACCGTCGGACCGGCTGACGGGTGCTACCGCCTCACTCCGCGTCGGCGACGATCGAGCCGACGCGCTCCCCCAGCCCGGGGTCCCTGCGCACCAGGATCACCGCGTACACCAGCGCCACGGCCAGGACGCCGAGCGCCATGTACGGGAACCAGTCGTAGGGCGTCTCCTGCCCCGGCTTGGCCAGGTAGTACAGCGGGACGATGATCGCCGCGGCCCCGATCAGCGGGAGCACCGCGTGTCGCAGGGCATTGAACTCAGCACGCTGGTACTTGCGGTAGTAGAACGGCAGCGCGACGTTCGAGGCCAGGTACACCAGCAGGATCAGGATGGTGCCCATCGTCGAGGACTCCGCGAAGAAGTTCACCGGGTCCATCGTCCCCTTGCCGCCGATGATGTGCAGCAGGCCCCAGCCGCCGATGATCAGCAGGCCCGCCGAGACGAAGACGACGATGGCGTTGAGCGGTGTGCGGCGCGTCGGGTGCACCCGGCCGAGGAAGGCCGGCAGCAGCCGCTCGCGGCCGGCGTTGAACAGCAGCCGGGTCTGGGAGTTCGTGCCGGAGATCAGCGCGCCGAGCGTGGAGGTCAGGCCGGCGAGGTAGGCGAAGAACGCCAGGACGCCGAGGGTGCCGTGCGCCACGTCGATGAACGGCACGGCGGCGGCGCCGGTCTTGTCCGCGTCGTAGCCGAAGCCGGTGACCGTGGCGTAGGCGAACAGCAGGTAGCCCACCGACATGATGCCGATCGAGGAGAACACCGCACGCCCGACGTTGCGGCGCGGGTTCTCGGTCTCCTCGGCCAGCGCCGCGGAGTTCTCCCAGCCGATGAACATGTAGACGGCCAGCGGGAAGCCTTCGGCGAGCCCTGACATGCCGCCCTTGACGTGGCTGGGCGTGAACGGCTTGAGCGACAGGTGCGCGCCGTGCTTGGCGATCGCCACCACCGACACCACGACCAGCACGGTCATCTCGACGGCGAAGAAGTACCCGGCGATGCGCGTGGACATCCCGACGCCGCGGACCATGAGCACCACCGCCAGCGCGGTGAGCACCAGGGTGAACAGGATCCAGGGCACGTTCCAGCCGAAGTAGTAGTTCAGCGTCATCTCCAGGAAGCCGCCGGAGATGGCGATCACCGAGGCCATCGCGATGATGTAGCCGGCGGTGACCAGCAGCGCGGTGGTGACCGCGCTGGTCGGCCCGAACGTCTTGCCCACGAACGTGATGAAGCCGCCGGCCGAGGGATGCGCGCGGGAGAACTGGGCCAGCGTGTTGCCCAGCAGCGCGACGGTCAGCCCGGCGACGACGATGGTCAGCGGCGAGGCCACGCCGGCCGTGGTGGCCAGCAGGCCGAACCCGAAGAAGAAGCTCATCGCCGGCCCGATGTTCGCCATGGTGGAGCTGGCGATGTCGAGCAGGCCGAGCGAACCGCCGCGCAGGCGGTCGCCGCCCAGTCCGGGCTCGGCGGCCGACGGTGCGGGCGCGGTGGAGGGGGGATCCATGGTGGACATGAGGGAGCTCCTCGACGGCAGGATCAGCTGGAACAGCTGAGCGGAACAGGGCGGGGCCGCGGTCTTGCCGAGAAAATAGCTCACAGGGAGCAGATAAACAAGGGGTAATGGCTCGCGGTGAGCAATTATTCTCCGGCGGCCAAGTGAGCAGGTCACAGCGAGGACACGGACAAGTCGGGCTTAGGCGGTCACTCGGTGCGAAGACGCCAGATGCCGCCGGATCGCGACAGCGATGAACACGGTCGCGAACAACGACACGCACAGCGCCGCGACCGCCACAGACAGGGAGTGCCACGCGGACAGGCCGTGCTGCAGCCCGTAGGCGTAGAGCCCGCCGCCGATCATCGAACCCAGACTCGCCCCCATCGACTCGGCGAGCACGAGCCCGGCGGCGAAGGCGTCGGTCGTCGAGGTGTCCCGGACGCCGACCGCCGTCACCGGCAGGTTCGTGTAGATGAACCCCATCCCCGCCCCGGACACCAGGAACGCCGCCCACATCAGCGGCATCGCGGTGCCCGAGGACAGGTGCGCGGCCAGCATCACCGGCAGCGCGGCCACCGGCACGGCGACCAGCACCGCGCCGACCACTCCGGCCGTGCCGGTGCTGAGCCTCCACCGCTCGTGGAACTTCGGCTGCAGGAAGGCCACGGTCGACCACGCGACCGCGTCGCACGTCAGCACCGCCGAGGCCGCCGCGATCGACGACCCGAAGCCGCGCCGGGCGATGACCGTCGCCATGGCGTCCAGACCGGAGTAGCCCAGCGACAGCGTCAGCATCGCGAAGACCGCCAGGCGCGGCCCGCGTTCACCGGCCGGCAGCAGCTTCCTCGCCGCCACCGCGACCATCACGAGGCCGCCCGCCGCGATGACTTGGCCGGCGTCGCTCTTCACACTGGTGCCACCGAGGAGGAGTAAGCACCCGAAGATCAGTATCAGGACACGCAGAAAGGGCGGCGTCTGCACACGGCTCGCGCCGCTCGCCTGTCCCCCCGCCCCGGCCCGCCGCACCACCAGCGCGCGCCCGACCACCACCAGCGGCAGGATCAGCGTCAAGGTCCACCGCCACCCCAGCAGGTCCGACACCGCCGAGGCGTACACGGGCCCGAGAAAAGCCGGCAGCAGCCACATCGCCGAGATCAGCGAATACACCCGCTTGCGCAGCCGCTCGGGGATCGAGTGCGCGACCGCGCTCACCCCGAAGGTGGTCAGCACGCCGGACCCGAACCCCTGCAATACCCGCGCCAGAACGAAGACCAGCGCGGACCCCGACACCGCGGCCAGCAGCCCGCCGGCCACGAACACCACCGAAGCCAGCCCGGCAGTCCGCATCCGCCCGAACCGCGCCGTGATCCCCGGCGTCAAAGGCGCGGCGGCGATCATCGCCATGCCGTACGAGCCGAGCAGCCAGCCGTAGTACCGCTCGGCGTTCAGATCGTGCGCCACCAAGGGCATCACCACCGCCACCGCGAAGTACTGCATCGCCGTGGCGAACTCCATCATCAGCAGCCCGACCACCAGCAGCCCGGTGCCGCCCCGGAACAGCTCCCGCCACGACCCGCCCACGCGCGCGGATTCGGCAGGGTCCGCGGGGGCAGCAGTAGTGACGATCTCAGAGCTCATGATCACCACGATGGCACAGCGCCATTGCGCTGAGAATGCGGCTTTGGGCTTAGCACTTCGGGCCTAGGCTCCCCCGCCATCGAAGCATCGACGGCCACCAGCGGCTGAGAGCGAGCCGAGGCTTCTCCGATCGTGCTCTGTTTCGCCGGCGCCATGGACCGGCATATCCCCCGCCGCTACCTTGGCCAGCGAGAATCCTTGCCGAGCGGAGGTACCGGGCATGGCGTACATCGACCTCGGACTGGACGAGCACGAGTACCCGGGGATCACCGGGCTGCTGGCGTACCGTCCGGAGACGGCCAAACCGTTCCGCGATCTTCTCAACATCCTTCTCCGTGGCCCGCACTCCATGCCGGCCGGCGAGCGTGAGCTCATCGCGGCTTACGTATCCGGACTCAACGAGTGCGTGTTCTGCTGTACCTCGCACTCCTCCTTCGCCGCCGCGCAGCTCGACGAGGGGATGCCCCTGATCGAGCAGGTGCTGGCGGACCTGGACTCGGCACCGGTCTCACCGAAACTGCGCGCGCTGCTGCGAATCGCCGGCGCCGTGCAGCAAAGCGGACGCACCGTGACCGAGGAGCTCGTCGCGGCCGCGCGGACCGAAGGCGCGACCGACCTCGAAATCCACGACACCGTGCTTATCGCGGCGGCGTTCTGTCTAGCCAATCGTTACGTCGACGGCCTGGGGACCATCCCCGGCGACGAGACGCACTATGTGGAGACGACGAAGCGCATCGTCGAATCGGGGTATTCGGGCCGACGGGCTCCCGCGAGCGCCTGATCGCCCCGGGGTTCGCGGGTCAGGAACCCCCGACCCGGGCGCCCCTCCCCCGCCTCGCCGTCACAACCCCGCTACCCGCCGCGTCACAACCCCGCCACCCGATGCGCCTTCACCGCCCCGACCGCGGCGTCCAGCCGCCCGAGTTCCAGAGCGGCGAGCAGGTCCGCGTGACGCTTGTTCGCCTCCTGCAGCCGTCCCGCGTCGGGCACCGCTGCCAGCAGGCACTGCCGCCCGAGCAGGTCGGCGACCTCCTCGCCGGCCATCCCGTGCCCCAGCGCCTCGGCGAGGCCGAGGTGGAAGCAGGTCTCCAGGCGCAGGAGCTCGGCGTGGTCGACCGTGGCGTTCATCTCGTCGACCACCAGGCGCAGGCCGGAGTCCCAGTCGGCGGGCAGCTCGTCGGCGGAGCGGGCGACCAGTCCGCACTCCAGCAGCAGGTGGAAGTCCTCCAGCGACGCCGCCTGCTCCTCGTCCCGGAACGCCGCGACGATCGCGTCCCAGTTCGTCGCCACGAACGTGCCGCCGACGCGCCCGCGCCGCCGGTCCAGCAGGCCGTCCTGGCACATCGTCTCCAGCGCGCGCCGCACCGTCATCTCGCTCATGCCGAGCTCCTCGGCGATGACGCCGGTGTCCGGCAGCCGCTCGCCTGGCGCGAGCACGCCGAGCCGGACCTGCAGCGCGATCCGGGAACGGATCAGCTCGGCGCCGGTCTGCTGCCGCACGGGCAGCCGGGCGGTGGTCGTGCCGCGGACCGGCGCGGCCAACGCCGGCGCCGGGTAGGGCCCGAACTTACCCGCAGTGTTCGCCACGGTAGACACTCTAAGTCGCGGGACGATTGGGAGACGTGCAGGTCGTAACGCTCACTCATTCCTCATAACCGTCGGCGACGACCGCCCCGACCCGCTCGCCCAGAGCCGGGTCGCGCCGCGTCAGCACCAGCGCGTACGCCACGGCCGCGACCAGCAGGGCAAGCGAGACATAGGGGAACCAACTGTACGGCGCGGGCTGCCCCGGCTTCACCAGGTAGTACAGCGGCACCACGATCGCCACCGCCCCCAGTGCCGGCAGGATCACGTGCCGCACCACCCGGAACTCGGTCGGCCTGTATCTCCGGTAGTAGAACGGCAGCGCGATGTTGGCCGCCAGGTACACCAGCAGAATCAGGATCGATCCCATCGACGAGGCCTCGGCGAAGAACACCGTCGCGTTCATCGGCCCGTGGTGGTGCCCCGCGCCGGCCACATGCCCGAGGCCCCAGCCGCCGATGATCACCAAGGCCGCCGCGATGAAGGTGAGGATCGCGTTCGTCGGCGTGCGCCGCGTCGGATGCACGTAGCCGAGGAACGCGGGCAGCAGCCGCTCCCGACCGGCGTTGAACAACAGGCGCGTCTGCGAGTTGGCGCCGGCGATGAGCGAGCCGACGGTCGAAGTGAGTCCCGCGATGTAAGCCAGGAACACCAGAACCCCCAGCGTCCCCCGCGCCACGATCATGAACGGCACGTCCGCCGCGCCGACCTTGTGCACGTCGTACCCGAACCCGGTCACGGTGGCGTACGCGAACAACACGTAGCTCAGCGACATCACCGCGACCGACGAGAACACCGCGCGTCCCACATCCCGCCGCGGATTCTCGCTCTCCTCGGCCAGCGCCGCCGAGTTCTCCCACCCGATGAACAGGTACACCGCCAGCGGGAACCCCTCGGCCAGTCCGGACATCCCGCCCCGAATGTGGCTCGGCAGGAAAGGCGCGGCCGACAGGTGTGCGCCGTGCTTGACGATCGCCGCGACCGACACCACCAGCAGCATCACCAGCTCGACGGCGAAGAAGAACCCCGCCACCTTCGTCGACAGCACGATCCCGCGCACGATCAGCGCCGCCGACGCGGCGGTCAGCACCAGCGTCCACACCAGCCACGGCGGACTCCACCCGGCGTAGTACTCCAGCGTGGTGGCCAGGAACCCGCCGGACACGGCGATCACCGCGGAGATCCCGATGATGTAGCCGAGCGCGGCCAGCAGCGCGGTCGCCACGGCGCTGGCCCCGCCGAACGTCGTCCCGACGAACGTCACGAAGCTCCCCGCCGACGGGTGCGCCCGCGAGAACTGCGCCAGCGTGTTCCCCAGCAGCGCGACGGCGACCCCGGCGGCCACGATCGTCAGCGGCGAGGCCAGCCCGGAGGCCGTGGCCAGGAACCCGAAGCTGAAGTAGAAGCTCATCGCCGGCCCGATGTTCGCCATCGTCGACCCCGCGATGTCCAGCAGGCCCAGCGCTCCGTGACGCAGGCGTTGCTGCTCCATCCGCGCACGGACCGGCGGCGGCGGTGAGACTACGGACATGGCTCGGCTCCTCGCCGGCTGAGCGGGTCGTCGGTGGTGGCCGCGAAAATAGTTCGTGGCGACCAGTTAGGCAAGTACCCGGCTCCGGACCAGCCGTTTCCTCAGTACCTCCACGAACCTCTGTCGCCTCGCTTCACCACGATGATCCCCAACTTCCCTTAATTGAGCGTCTAATTTCGCGTACATGTCAGAGTCTTGCGCTCTCCTGTCGCCCTTGCAACGATGTGCCTGCGATCCACCCCAAAGGCCCATCCATCCAGCGCCAGGAGGACGCATGAGTGTCATCGGACACCGCATCTCCGCCCCACCCCTGCGCATCAGACTCAGACTCGCCGCGCTCGCCACCGCCGCCGCGACCGCTGTCACCGGCGCGGCCCTGCTCTTCGGCGCCTCGCCCGCGCACGCCATGAACGGCCCCGGCACTCCGCCGTACTGGGCCCAGTCGCCGTTCAGCGTGCCCGGTGGGACCGGCGCGAGCCTGCCGTTCACCGAGGACGAGGCCGAGGCGGCGGCCACCACCGGCAGCCGGCTCGGGCCCGACTTCACCCAGGGCAGCGTCGCCAGCGAGGCCTCCGGCCGGGAGGCCGTGCAGCTCACCGGATCGGGCCAGTATGTCCAGTTCACGCTGACCAGCGCGGCCAACGCCTTCGACCTGCGCTACAGCCTGAACCAGGGCGCCTCGGGCTCCCTGTCGGTGTACGTCAACGGGGTCAAGCAGAGCAAGGAGCTCTCGCTCACCTCCGCGTACAGCTACATCAGCACCGGTGGCATCACCGGCAGCAAGACGCACAAGTTCTTCGACGACGCCCGGATGATGTTCGGCCAGACCCTGAACCCCGGCACCACCGTGAAGGTGCAGGTCGACTCCGGCGACAGCGCGGTCCCCTACACCGTCGACGTCGCAGACTTCTACAACGTCCCCACCGCGGCCACCCAGCCCACCGGCTCGATTTCGGTCGTCAGCCAGGGCGCGGACCCCACCGGCGCCGCCGACTCCAGCAACGCCTTCAACGCCGCGATCAACGCGGCCAACGCCGCGAACCAGTCGGTCTGGATCCCGTCGGGCACCTACCTGGTGAACAACGCGATCCAGACCCAGAAGGCGACGATCGTCGGCGCCGGCAGCTGGTACTCGCAGATCAAGTCGAACATGTTCATCCACAACTCCGGCGCGGTCTCCGGCCCGGTGAACCTCAGCGGCTTCGCCATCCTCGGCAATACCGTCGGCCGCCACGACGACAGCTCGGCGAACGCCATCGACGGCTCGCTGGGCAGCGGCTTCACCGTGAACGGCCTGTGGATCCAGGACACCAACGTCGGCTTCTGGCTGCAGTACGGCAACAGCGACTGCACCGTGGAGAACAGCGTCGTGGAGTCCACCGACGCCGACGGCCTGAACTTCAACGGCAACGCCTCGCAGTGCACGGTGAAGAACAACTTCCTGCGCGGCACCGGCGACGACAGCCTGGCGATCTGGTCCTACCCGAGCGCCGACTCCGACATCACCTTCAGCAACAACACGATCGTGGCCCCGACGCTGGCCAACGGCATCGCCGACTACGGCGGGGCGAACAACACGATCTCCAACAACGTGATCGCCGACGACAACGCGCTCGGCAGTGGCCTGACGATCTCCAACGAGGCGTTCCTGCAGCCGTTCTCGCCGCTGTCCGGGACCATCACCGTCTCCGGCAACTACCTGATCCGCGCCGGCGCCTACAACCCGAACTGGAGCCACGTCATGGGCGCCGTCCAGTTCGACGCGTACGACTCGGATTTCAGCAACGTGACCGTCGACTACAGCGGCGGCGCGATCCTCGACAGCCCTTATGAGGCCTTTGAGATCGTCGGCGGCGACGGGACCGGCCACGTCGTCAACGGCCTGAACATCAACAACGTGAGCGTCCAGAACACCGGAACCACCGTGTTCGAGGCCGAGACCGGCGGCGCGGCGAGCGTGAGTGGCGTGACCGCGAGCGGCATCGGCGTCTCGGGCACGTACAACAACAGCTATCCCGGCAACGTCGCGGGCGCCTACACGTTCAACCTCGGCAGCGGGAACTCCGGCTGGAGCACCACCCCGGTGCTCACCACGTTCCCGGATCCGGTGCAGCCCGGCGCTTTGCACGCCACACCGAGCAGCCTGTCGTTCGGCGACGTGAACTCCGGCTCGACCAGCGCGGCGCAGGCCGTGACCATCACCAACCCGGGCACCAGCGCCGCGGCTATCTCGTCGGTCGGCGTCACCGGGCCGTTCTCGCAGACCAACACCTGTGGCAGCTCCCTGGCCGCCGGGGCCTCCTGCACCGTGCAGGTGAAGTTCTCGCCGACGGCCGGCGGCGACGCCACCGGCACGCTGAC
>Ga0105238_10006361_pt1 | contig 11745 bp, 13 predicted proteins | sample KBSC34metaG_FD_81526 | JGI IMG/M metagenome (GOLD analysis project Ga0105238, IMG submission 81526) | Corn rhizosphere microbial communities from Kellogg Biological Station, Michigan, USA - KBS C3-4 metaG | ecosystem: Host-associated > Plants > Roots > Rhizosphere > Soil | place: Michigan, USA... | reverse complement strand
TGCGGCGGTTGAGCTTGCCGTCGCGCACGACCTGCCATTTGCCGGCTTCCTTGCGGATCTCGACGATGGTGCCGCCATGCGCCGCCATCTCGACGTCGACCTGCTCCTTGCTGAGGGGTGCTACCTCAGCCTTCTTCTTCCCGTCCTTGTCGACGATCTCAACGATGCCGGGGAACATCAGATGCGGGTTGGTGTATTCGTGGTTGACGACCAGCAGGCCATGCTCGGCCGAGCCGTCGATCGGGATATAGCCGACATAATCGTTGTTGTAGCCGAACTGCCTGGCCTGGGCTTCGGCCGACTGCTTCAGCGGATCGAATTCGGGCGAGTCGGAAAACAGCGGATCGCCCCAGCGCAACAGCACGTCGGCGTCATAGCCCGGCGCGACGTGGTGCTTGTCGTCGATGCCGGCCTCGAGCTCGTCGAACTTGAAGGCCGAGCCTTCCGCGGCGCGCGCTTCGCCGGCGGCGATCAGCGCCAGCGGGCTGACGGTGGCGGCGATGGCCGAGACGGCCAGCGAGCCCATGAGAAAACCGCGGCGCGAGAAACGCGCGGCGATGATCTCGCCCATGGTGCGGTTGTCGGTCGGGTTGACGGGCGGGCCGTCATTCTCCTCGAGCTGGCTGGTGCGGAAGCGGGTCTCAGGGGTCACGGTCATGGGCTGTTCCTCTGGCTTCTTGAGGTGGCTGGGATTTCGACCTTCCGACCCCTAAAGCGCGCCGATCACATTTTCGTGACATCCGCGTGATCAATCTGCAAGAGCTGTTCGCCGGCTGATGAACGGTTCGCCGTGATCGGCTTGACGGCTTGGGCCGCTTGCGAAACAAGGGCTGCGGCCGGCGCGGCGACGGCGCTTCAAAAAGGGGACGGCAAGGTGAGTTTCTGGGGACTGGCGCAGCTCGGCATTTCCACGGTGATGTTCCTGCTGGCGGCGATGGCCGCCAAGCAATGGGGGTTGGCGCCGAGCTTGGCCAAGCTCCTGCTGACGCTGGCACTCTACACGGCCGGCAATCTGATCATGCTGAGGCTGGTGCGCGAGTTCGGCATGTCGGTGTCATTCAGCCTGTCGGCGGTGATCCAGCTTGTCTCGGTCAATGTCGTGGCGCTCGCCTTCTTCGGCGAGCGGCTCAATGTTTTACAAGCGACCGGTATGGTGCTGGCGATCGCTGCCGTCGCGCTGATCACACTCGGGCCCTATATGCAGAAGCTCTAACCCCGGGCCTTTGATGAAGCCATCCGTCGCAGCACTGCTTAGCAAGATCGAATTTCCCCTGCTTCTGGCCGGGCTGGTGATCGCCGGCGGGATGTGGGGTTTCGTGGAACTGGTGGAGGCCGCGCGCGCCACGACGCCACACGCCTTCGATACCGAAATCCTGCTCGCCTTCCGCCATGCCGGGCAGCCGGACAGCCCGATCGGCCCGCTTTGGCTGGAAGGCGCGGTTCGCGACGTTACCGCGCTCGGCAGCTCCGCCGTGCTGGTGCTGATCACGACGGCGACGATCGTCTATCTGCTCTTGATCCGCAGACCCTCGACGGCGCTGTTTATGTTCGCGGCAGTGGCGGGCGGGCAAGTGCTCTCCAGCCTGCTCAAGCTCGAGGTCGACCGGCCGCGGCCCGATCTCGTCTCGCATCTCGTCAACGAGACGTCGCTGTCCTTTCCGAGCGGGCACGCCATGCTGTCGGCGGTGACCTATCTGACACTCGGCTCTTTGGCCGCGCGCTTCCTTCCGGATCGCAGGACGAAAATCTTCGTGCTTTGCCTCGCCGTGCTGACCACTGTGCTGGTCGGCACCAGCCGCGTCTATCTCGGCGTCCACTGGCCGTCCGACGTGCTTGCCGGCTGGTGCGCCGGCTTTGCCTGGGCCATGCTGTGCTGGCTTGCGGCGCGCCTGCTGCAGCGACGCAAAATAGTGGCCGACAGCGACTGATCGATGTTTGATGCATCCAAAATGATGCTTGAGACGTTGTAATATTTACATTATACATCTTTTATAAGCTCAAAGACAGGTTCTGGCCGATGATCACTGCCGCACAGATGCGCGCCGCACGGGCGCTGACCGGCATCGACCAGAAGACACTTGCCGAGCGAGCCGGAGTCTCGCTTCCGACAATCCAGCGCATGGAAGCGAGCGACGGCGTGGTCAGGGGCGTGGTCGACACGCTGATGAAGGTCATCCAGGCGCTCGACGCGGTCGGCGTGGAGCTGATCGGCGACAACCAGACCAGCGAGCGCGGCGGCAGGGGCGTGCGCCTCAAGACCACCGCGGCGCAGAACCCGCAAGGCTGAGCAGCCGAGCAGCCCGCCTGTTTTTCCGATTCATCGCCCTGGGGCTCTCCGCCCAAGCAAAAGCGGCCGGCCGGGCTGACGACCGGCCTGCGATCGGCATTTCAGTCGAGGCTGAGCGCCGCGACCTCGCCTTCGCCCATCAGCGGCACGAAGATGTGCTTGCCGTCGGTGCCGATGTCGGCGCTGCCCGGCTTGAACTGCGCTACCACTGTGGGCGCGCCGCCTGTTTTGTAGCTGTAGAGCGTGCCGGTCATGTAGGCGGTGGCGTAGATCGTGTCACGAATAGCGATGACGCCGTCGAGGTCGGCGAAGTTCTGCGCACCCGGCAAGGGCGTCACTTTCCTGCTCGACAAATCGACCGACAGCAGCCCGCCGGACTCCGCGGTGCTGAAATCCGCCTTGATGCCCTTGCCCCAGGACGCCACGATAAGCCTGTCGCCATCGGCGAAGATGCCGTTGGGCGATGCGAGGATCGCATCCTTGACGAACAGCTCCGGCTTATCGCCATCGATGCGGTAGATCGTGTCGGCCAGCATGTCGCTGACATAGACCTTGCCGGCGCTGTCCTGCGTCATGTCGTTGAGGAAGACGGCGCCCGGCACCGCGATGGTGGCGACCAGCTTGCCGCTGGCGAGATCGACGACGCGCACCTTGGTGATGTCGGCGGCGTAGAGTTTGCCGCCGGAAATCGCCATGCCCTTGGGCGCGTCCATGCCGTCCACCCAGTGGCGGGCGACGACCTTGCCGTCCATCGACAGGAGCGACAGGTAGCCATTGCCGTCCGCCTCGCCTGGATTGCCGACGATGTTGGAGACGACGATGCGGTTGTGGGCGGCATCGACAAGCGCCGATTCCGGCTGCTCGAAGCCGGAGGCGCGCCAAAGCTCGCCGGCCTGTGCGACAGACACAACGCCGATAACGGCGAAGACGGTTGAAGCGATGAGATGTTTCATGGGTGCTCTCCTGTGATGACGGCGGAGAGCTATGATTTTCGATACTTTTGCGGAAGGCAGAACAAGGCTAGTATCGCTGTTCGATACCAAATCGCACGAACGAGGTGCATTCCATGAACGGTCCGATCTTCGAGGCGCTGAAACGGACGCTAAAGGCCAAGGGCCTGACCTATCGGACGCTGGCCGAGCGCATGGGCATCTCCGAGCCGACGGTGAAGCGCATCTTCCATGAGCGCAACTGCAAGCTCGACCGGCTGATCGAGATCTGCGCCGCTGCCGATGTCGAGCTGGAGAACGTGCTCGGTGCAATGAACCGGGGGCCGGGTCCGGCCAACCGCGTATCGCCGGAGATCGAGCGCAGGCTGGCGGCGCGACCGGCGCTGCTCTTCGTCTTCATCATGCTGTCGGAGAAATTCACGGCCGAAGGCATCATGCGCTCGCAGGGCCTGAGCGAAGCTTCGATGTTCCTCTATCTGCGCGACCTCGAGGAGCTCGGGCTGGTGGCGCTGGGACGCGGGCTGTCGGCAAGGCTGCTCGTCGACACGCCGATCCAGTGGGATTTCGAGGGGCCGCTGAAGCCGCATTTCGAGATGACCAACAAGAACTTCATCGGCTGGGCGATCGGCCATATGGAACAGGCCGCGACCTTCATCAGCTTTTCCAGGCGGATGCGGCCGGAAACGGCGGAGATGCTGCGGCGGGAGGCCGAGGAGCTCGCCGAACGCGCCAGGCTGCTTGCCCATCACGACCAGCACACCACCCCGGAAGACCAGCTCACCGGCTACAAATGGACCTTTGCCTTCGGCGCGACGCCGTTTCCCGCGATCATGCCGATCGGGCCGCACCCGCGCGATGCCGGCGCAAGGGTGGAGAGCGGCGCGAAAGGGCGGCGTCCGTTGCCGGCGTAGCTCTGCACCTTCTCCCCCTTGTGGGAGAAGGTGTCGCCGAAGGCGACGGATGAGGGGTGTTCCAGGGGATGAGACGTTGGCGATTGCGGCTTTGGACGAGCGCGTTGGCCAAGCTGGAGCACCCCTTACCCGTCTCGGCGCTGCGCGCCGATCCACCTTCTCCCGCAAGGGGAGAAGGGAAGGGCTTTAGGCCGCCTTTGCTTCTTCCTGCGGTCCGGCGAGATCGTCGCGCGCCTTGCGGGCGAGTCTCTTGGCCGAGCGCTTGGGGCTGTCGCCGAACAGGTCGGCGGCATCGGCGAGGCAGGCCTTGGTCAGGTTCTTTTCCGAACGTTTCAACAGCTTGCGCAGAAGCTTGGTCTCGTCGGCTTGGCCAAGCGGCTCGCCTTCGGCACCGAGCAGCGCGCGCATGACGAAGACGTCGTGCAATTCGCCGAGCTGTTCGCCGAGCCTGTCGACCGCCTTGCGGCGGGCCTTGATGGGCGTCGGCCACAAGCGGCCGAGCAGGGACAGATGCATAGAGTGCGTCTTGGCCGCCTTGCGCAGGTCGTGAAAGTCCTCGTCCTCGCCGCGCGACTCCGCCTTGTCCAGCGCCTTCTTCGCCCGCCGCAAGGTGGCGCGGGCGCCGTCGGCCAGGATGTCGGCCGCCTGCTCCGGCTGATCGGGCAAAGCCAGTTTTTCGATGCGCTCCATGCCCTCCCGGCAGGCAGCTATCGCCGCATTGATGGCGGCGTCGAGGCCGGGACCGGCATGAAGCTCGTGCTGGCGCAGCACCAGCCGCTCGCGCACCGGGTCGAGCCCACCGCCAGCCGATTGTTCGGGAAAGGCATCGGCGAGACGGTCGACGGTCTCGATCAGCGCGGTCGCCTCGCGCGGGCCGGCGAGCAGCGCCGACACCTGTTTGTAGCATTCGTTCTCTGTCTGGCAGAACGGTTCGTCCCCGGAACGAACCAGGCGCAGCAACGCACGCACGCTTTTCAGCCGCTTGCGGCATTTGTGCAGCCCCTGCTCCGGCTTCTCGCGCGCCGTCTCAAGATGGCCGATTGCCTTGCCGATCTCGTCGGCCAATATGCGCCTGACCTCACCGGTCAACGGCAAGCGCGGATCGATGCGGAAGCTCATGCGGCGATCTCCGGAATCCCCCCGAGGGCCAGCGACGCGTTGTAGAATCTCGACTCGCCGGTGACCTCGCGACCGAGCCAGTCCGGCAGCATTTCGTCAGATACGTCCTCCGGCGTCTCCAACTCCGCGATCACCAACCCCGCGAGCTTGCCGCCGAAAACATCCACCTCATAGAGATAGCCGCGGTGTCTAACATGGTGGCGTGTCTTCTCGATGACACGTCCGACGGCAAACGCCATCAATTCCTCGGCCTCGGCAAGCGGGATCGGAAATTCGAACTCGTCGCGCTCGCGCGCCCTGTCGCCGAACTTCAGCGTCAGCTTGGCGGAGCGCCCATCGCTGATGCGCACGCGCACCGTGCGGCCGGGCTGGGTGGCGACATAGAACTGACGAATGCGGATCTCCGCCTCGACCCCATCGCGCCAGGCGGGACTGGAGACCAGGAACTTACGCTCGACTTCCTTGCCCATGGCCGCGCACTAAAGCCTGTGAGGGTCGAGAAGGCAAGCCGGGTCAGGTGTCAAATTTGACTTTAATCAATCGATTGATTAAATGTAAAAGATGGACAAGGGACCAGGTGCAAAAAGGCAGCAGCGCGAGGCCACCACCGCCGATCAAACGCGGGCGGCGCTGGTGCATGCGGCGCTCAAGCTGTTCGGGCGGCAAGGTTTCGACGGCACATCGACGCGCCAGATCGCGGCGGAAGCCAAGGCCAATATCGGCTCGATCGCCTATCATTTCGGCGGCAAGGAAGGCCTGCGCGCCGCCGCCGCCGACCATATCGTCGACACCATACAAGGGATCGCCGGCCAGGCGCTGGGCGGCACCCAGGCGGCCGCGCCCCTCACCCCGGAAGCAGCCCGGGCCCAGCTTTTCGCGGCGCTCGAGCGGATGGTGGGCTTCGTGGTGGCCAGTCCGCAGGCCGGCGAGATCGTACAATTCGTACTTCGCGAGCTCTCGCATCCGACGGCCGCGCTCGACCGCATCTATGCCGGCGTGTTCGAGCCGACGCATCGGCGGCTCTGCCAGGTCTGGGAACAGGCAACCGGCGAGCCGGCCGAGAGCGAGGCCACCAAGCTCACCGTTTTCACCATGATCGGCCAGGTCATCTATTTCCGCATCGGCCGCGAGGCGGTGATGCGCCGGATGGGCTGGCGCGAGATCGGCAATGCCGAGGCCGCGAAGGTGGCGGCGGCCACGACCGACAACCTCAGGGCAATGCTGGCGGCGCGCAGGCCGCCCGCCGGCAGGAAGGGCAAATCATGAGCTTTCTCTGTTCGCTGCCGCTCGCGGCCCAGCTGTTCGGCGCCTGCGCGCCTTCGGCGCCGCTCGCCGTCGGCTATGTCGAAGGCGAATATGTGCTGATGGCGCCGATCGAAGTGGCCCAGGTCGCGGCGGTCACGGTCAGGCGTGGCGACCGCGTCGAGACCGGCACGGCGGTGGCGACGCTCGAGGATGCCGACGCCAAGATCGAGGTGGCGCAGGCGCAGGCCGCCCTTGCCCAGGCGCAGGCGCAGCTTGCCGACCTGCAGGTCGGCAAGCGTCCCGAGGAGATCGCCGTGCTCAAGGCCGAGGTCGACATGGCCAAAGCCCAGGCCGCCGACGCCAAGCGCAAATACGACCGCGCGAGCGACCTCTATAAACGCGGCACCGGCACGCAGGCCGATTACGATACCGCCTCGGCCTCGTTGGAGACGGCCAACGCGCAGGTCGGCCAGGCGGAGGCCAATCTCGCGGTCGGCAATCTGCCGGCGCGGCCCGAGACCATCAAGGCCGCCGACAACCAGGTCAAGCAGGCGCAGTCGACGCTGGAGCAGGCCGAGTGGCGGCTGTCGAAGCGGGTGCTGACGGCGCCTTCGCCCGGGCGCGTCAACGACGTTATCCGCAATCCCGGCGATACCGCCGGGCCGACAGCGCCGGTGATCTCGATGCTGCCGGACGGCGCCGTGAAGCTCAGTGTCTACGTGCCCGAAAAGGCGTTTTCGGCGGTCAAGGTCGGCACCGAGCTCAACGTCCATTGCGACGGCTGCGGGACGGGGCTGAAGGCACGCGTAAGCTATGTCTCGCCCGATCCCGAATTCACGCCGCCGGTGATCTATTCGCTCGAGAACCGGCAGAAGCTGGTCTATCTCGTCGAGGCGCGGCCGGACGGCAATGCGGGACCATTGCAGCCCGGTCAGATCGTCGACGTCGACCTCGCGGATCTCGGGCAATGAACGCCATCGACGTTCGCGGCCTGGTCAAGCGCTTCGGCGACAAGACCGTCGTCGACCACGTGACGATGACGGTTGCCGAAGGCGAGATCGTCGGCTTCCTCGGGCCGAACGGCTCGGGCAAGACGACAACCATCCGCATCATGTGCGGACTGCTTACGCCGGACGAGGGCGACGGCACGGTGCTGGGCTTCGACATCCGCACCGACGCGCTCAAGATCAAGCGCGAGGTCGGCTACATGACGCAGAAATTCTCGTTCTACGAGGATCTGACGATCGGCGAGAACCTCGAATTCGTGGCTCGGCTCTACCGGCTGAGGCCGGTCGAACAATATGTCGCGAGGACGCTGGAGGAACTCGGCCTGACGAGCCGCCGCAACCAGCTGGCCGGCACGCTTTCCGGCGGCTGGAAGCAGCGGCTGGCATTGGCCGCCTGCATCATGCACAAGCCGAAGCTGCTTTTGCTCGACGAGCCGACGGCGGGCGTCGATCCCAAGGCCCGGCGCGAGTTCTGGGACGAGATCCACAGGCTGGCCGCCGGCGGGCTGACGGTGCTGGTCTCCACCCATTACATGGACGAGGCCGAGCGATGCCACCGCATCAGCTACATCTCCTACGGCAAGATGCTCGCCACCGGCACGGTGGACGAGGTGGTGCGGAATGCCGGGCTGACCACCTTCGTGCTGCAGGGGCCGCAGCTCGACCAGGTGGCCGAGGCGCTGCAGGGTCGCCCCGGCGTCGACCAGGTGGCGCCGTTCGGTGCGACGCTGCATGTCGTCGGTTCCAACAAGGCGGCGCTCGAAAAGGCGCTCGCCGATGTCGAGAAGGAGCACAAGGGCGTCACCGTGAAGCCCGGCGAGACCAGCCTCGAGGATGTGTTCATCCAGTTCATGTCCGGCTCGAAGGACAATATGGCATGAACGCGGTCTTCTCCTTCGCCAGGCTGGGCGCGCTGCTGATCAAGGAATTCATCCAGATGCGGCGCGACCGCATCACCTTCGCCATGATGCTCGGCGTGCCGCTGATCCAGCTGGTGCTGTTCGGCTATGCGATCAACAACGACCCGAAGAGCCTGCCGGCCGCACTCGTGGCGACCAGCAGCGATCCCTATACGCGGGCCATGGTCTCGGCGCTGCAGACCACCGGCTACTACCGCTTCGACCGTGTGGCGCAAAGTGCGGAGGAAGCCGAGTTCCTGATGGCGCGCGGCGATGTCTCCTTCGTCGTCACCATCCCCGCCGACTTCGCGCGGCGGGTGGAGCGCGGCGACAACCCGCAGATCCTGATCGAGGCCGACGCCACCGATCCGGCGGTGGCCAGCGGCGCGATCTCGACGCTCAGCACCGTGGCCAGCCAGGCGCTGCTGAGGGCGCAGGGCACCCAGGAAACTGCCAAGGAGGCGGCGCGCGGCCAGCTCGATGTCGTCGTGCACCGGCGCTACAACCCCGAAGGCATCTCGCAGTACAACATCGTGCCCGGCCTGCTCGGCGTCATCCTGCAGATGACGATGGTGATGATGACCTCGATCGCCCTGACGCGCGAGACCGAGCGCGGCACGATGGAAAACCTTCTGGCGATGCCGTCGAGCCCGCTCGAGATCATGATGGGCAAGGTGCTGCCCTACCTGGTGGTCGGCGCGGTGCAGGTGGTGGTGGTGCTGGCCGCGGCGAAGCTTCTGTTTGCCATTCCCTTCATGGGGTCGATGTCGCTGCTTCTGTCGGCGGTGCTGGTGTTCGTGCTGGCGCTGGTGCTGCTCGGCTACACGATCTCGACGATCGCCCGCACGCAGATGCAGGCGCTGCAGCTCACCTTCTTCTTCTTCCTGCCCTCGATCATGCTGTCGGGCTTCATGTTCCCCTATCGCGGCATGCCGGGCTGGGCGCAGACCTTCGGCGAGATTTTCCCGCTGACGCATTTCCTGCGCATCACCCGCGCGGTCATGCTGAAGGGCGCCGAGCTACCGGCGGTGGCGACCGAAATCGGCTGGCTGGTGGTGTTCGTGGCGCTGTTCGCCGGCGTGGCGCTGGTGCGGTTCAGGCGCACGCTGGATTAGGGTCAAAGGAGCGGAGGCTCGGAATTATCCGAGCTGCGCGCACCGCCCGAATTGGATAGAATGCTGCCGCTTGAATATCGTCACGCGGGCCGATTCCATGAGAGTCGTCGATACGGCAGAGGTGATGTTCCTGGTCGACAACGCGACGGACAGTCTTTCGTCTGCTCCCGCGTTCGTAGAGACCGAGTTCGCGCGCCTTCGCCGACGCGGCATGCCCTGGCTGACCGGGAAATGCCTGTGTTGCGCCGCGCATGGACTCTCCTGCTTGATAACGGTGCGGACCGCATCCGCCAGCCACACGCTGCTGTTCGACACCGGGCCGGAGGAATGGGTGTTCGAGCGCAATGCTGTCAGGCTCGGCGTCGATCTCGGGCAGGTTGGCGCGGTGATGCTGTCGCACGGTCACTGGGATCATGCCGGCGCAATGCCCCGCGCCCTCCAGATGATCACAATGGGCAATGGCGGGCAGCCCGTCCCGACCTACATGCATCCCGACATGTTTGCCTTGCGTGCGACCAAGTCTGGCGACGGGCAGTTTCGGCCGATGGAACTGGTGCCGAGCGTGGATGTCCTGTCCGGGAGCGGTGCGGAAGTCACGGTTACCCGTGACGAGCAGCTAATTCTCGACAAAACAGTCTATGTGAGCGGTGAAATCCCTCGCGTGACCCGGTTCGAACGTGGGTTTCCCGGTCAGTATCGCCTCACCGCTGCAGGCGGCTGGGAACTGGACGAACTAATGCAGGACGAGCGCTACGCAGCAATCAATGTGGCTGGCAAAGGGCAAATAATCTTCACCGCCTGCTCCCACGCCGGCCTGATCAACGTTCTGACGTACGCCCAGGCGCGGTTTCCGGATATCCCGCTTTACGGCGTGTTTGGCGGATTCCACCTTTCCGGAAGTACCGAGGCGATCATCCCCGAGACGGTCGAAGCACTGGCCCGGTTCGACCTGCAAGTGATTTCGCCGGGGCACTGCACGGGTTGGCGGGCGTTGAGTGCATTTGCGGCCGCCTATGGCGAGAGAGTCGTTCCCTCGGTCGTCGGTAAGACGTTCGCGCTTTGACGAACGAGACCTGGCGGACCAGTGCTACGCCGCGGCCATGATCCCGGCATAGGTGCCGAAATCGACATTGCCGCCGGAGAGCACGACTGCGACGGTCTTGCCGGCAAGGTCGATTTCGCCGGACGACAGCGCCGCAAACGCGACGCAGCCGCCTGGTTCGACCACCAGCTTGAGATAGGCCATGGCGTCGCGCATCGCCTGGGCGGCGGCCTCGTCGGAGACGGCGATGGCGCCGGCGAGATTCCGGCGGTTGATCTCGAAGGTGATGGCGCCGGGCTCGGCGGTGAGAAGCGCATCGCAGATCGAGGCGTGGCCGGGCTCGTTCGCGACCCGTTCGCCCTTGGCCAGCGAGCGGCGCGTGTCGTCGAAATGTTCGGGCTCAACGGCCCAGACGGCGGTTCGCGGTGAGGCGTCCTTGACCGCGACGGAGATGCCACTCGACAGGCCACCGCCGCCGCACGGGATGACGACGGCGTCGAGCGCCACGCCGAGGGCTTTCGCCTGTCGCATCAATTCCAGGCCGATCGTGCCCTGGCCGGCAATGATGGCCGGGTCGTCGAAGGGCGGCACCAGCACCATGCCCTTTTCGATATAGGGGCGCACGACCGTCATGCGATCGTCCTTGAAGCGGTCGAACGGCACCACTTCGGCGCCCATCTTGCGGACATTGCCGACTTTCATGGCCGGAGCGTCGGCCGGCATGGCGATGACCGCCTTGACGCCGAATAGGGCGGCCGAGGCCGCCACCCCCTGCGCATGGTTGCCGGACGAAAAAGCGACGACGCCACGGCTGCGCTCTTCCGAGTTCAGCGACGACAGCTTGTTGTAGGCGCCGCGGATCTTGAAGGAGCCGGTGCGCTGCAGCGTCTCAGGCTTGAACAGGATGCGACCGCCATAACGCTTGTTGAGCTCAGGCGATTCGATCAGCGGTGTTTCGACGATCAGGCCGGAAAGCCGCTCGGCGGCGGCGCGGATATCGGAGATGCCGGGCAGGGTGGTCATGACGGGCCTCGTGATTTTCAGGCATGGTGCACGCAAAGCAAGGCGGAGCGCCAACGAAAAAATGTGACGGAGACAAGGTTGGCGGACTATCGCCATCGTTGGCGTCGCCCCTCATCTGGCTGCCGCCATCTTCTCCCCGTAAACGGG
>Ga0105238_10006360_pt1 | contig 11746 bp, 7 predicted proteins | sample KBSC34metaG_FD_81526 | JGI IMG/M metagenome (GOLD analysis project Ga0105238, IMG submission 81526) | Corn rhizosphere microbial communities from Kellogg Biological Station, Michigan, USA - KBS C3-4 metaG | ecosystem: Host-associated > Plants > Roots > Rhizosphere > Soil | place: Michigan, USA... | reverse complement strand
TGGAGAACGGTGCGGTGCGCGGCTCGAACCTGCCGGCGTGGGCGGCGGAGCTGGGGCCGCGGAAGCTGACGCTCTGGGCGATCCTGCTGGCCGCCGTGGCGGTGCTCGGGTTCATGGCGTGGCGCCTTTCCAGGCAGATGCGCTGAAACTGAGAGGGCCGGGGAGAGGGTCGGGGATCGTGTGGTGGCGCCCTAAAACGCGTTTTGCATTCGCCTGATCCACCGGATCACCCCTCCCGCGCCCCCTGATCCAGTGGATCAGGCGAATGCAAAACGCGTTTTAGGGCACCACCACACGATGCTCGGACCCTCTCCCCGGCTCAGCGCACCTGCCGGGAAAGCCGCCAGGCCATGAATCCGAGCACCGCCACGGCGGCCAGCAGGATCGCCCAGAGCGTGAGCTTCCGCGGCCCCAGCTCCGCGGCCCACGCGGGCAGGTTCGAGCCGCGCACCGCCCCGTTCTCCACGGTCCCCAGCTTCGCCTCCGCGATCTTCATCTCGTCGCCGCGCTTGTAGCCGGGCACGAGGGTCGAGACCGCGGTCCAGCCCGACTTGGCCTCCGGGTCGCCGAACGCGAGCCGGAACGGGGCATCGCCGCGCGCCACGAAGACCACCTCCGCGTGCCGCCACCGCGCCTCCAACGTAGGGGCCACGCTGCCGATGCCGCCCGACTGCGGATCGACGCGCACCATCCATTCGCGCGCCGCATGCCGGCCGATCTCGAGCGGTCCGGACTCGATCTCGACGCCGTCGCGCACCAGGCGATAGAAGACGGACGTCCCCACGGGCACCCAGTCCCCGCCCGGCCTGTCGCGCGCGAGGACCTGGAAATTGGCGACCGTGTTCTTCTCGCCCGGCACCACGCGGATCGCCTCCACCGGCAGCCGCGCGCCCAGGTCGTAGACGAACTCGCCCGGCCTGGGGCCCGGCGTGGCCTTCGCGCTCGTGACGGAGCGTTCCGGGCTCTTCACGAGCGGCTCCAGCTCCCCCTTCACGTCGCGCAGCGCGAAGCCGCTCCCGCTCCAAGTGATGCGGTAGTACTTGGCCTTCGTCCTGCCGATCGCCGCGCGCGGCTGCTCGAGCACGCGCCCGCCCGATTCCAGCCGCACGAGCGAGGCGCTTCCCACATGGCGCCAGCTCTGGAGATCGTCGCTCGCCTCGATGGACACGCGCACGACCTGCGTTCCGGGCGCCGCGTCCCAGGCGAAGACGAGCGCCTGCAGCGGGTCATCCAGCTTGCTCGCGTCGAGGAGGTACGCCGCCGGCACGACGGTCTTCGCCGCGACGCCGCGGCCGCGCACCTGCACGAGCGTCCCGTCGCTCGTCCGCACCGTCACCTCGGTCCCGCGCGAGCCCGGCGACGGCGCCACGGTGGAGACCGCGAACTGCGGCAGCGCCACCGTGCGCGGGGCCTCCTTCGCCGTGTCCGGCTCCGCCGCGACCGCGATCGGCACGGGCTCGCCCTTCGCGTTGAAGACGCGCACGTCCGAGAGATCGCGGCGCGCGTCGCGATACGCCTCGAAGGGCAGCGCGAAGCGCTGGAGCGCGTCCGGGCCGCTGGGCGTGATCGGGACGCCGGAGGCGTAATCGCCCGGGCTCTCCGCAACGGCATGGAGCGCAGCGGATGCAACCAAGATCGCGACGATCCTCATGCGATGGCCTCCTTGTGGCGCGGGGGAACGGGGGCCACGTAGCCCACCACGAGCATCAGCAGCCCCACGCCGATGAACGACACGATCCGCTCGACGCCGCTCACGTGCGAGAGGTCGACCACGAAGAGCTTGGCCGCGACCACCACCATGAGCATCGCGCCGGTCATCCAGATGGCGCGGCGGCCGGTGCGCGTGGCGAGCACCATGAGCGTCAGCGCCAGCACCGACCAGAAGATCGAGAGCGCCGCCTGCACGACCACGGAGCGCATCATCGGCTCGAACGCGTACGGGATCGTGGACCAGTGGTGGATGCTGCGGAGCAGGATCGCGTTCAGCCACAGGAACGCGAGCGCCGAAGCCGCCGCGGCCGCCGGCGGAGCGCCCATCGCCGCGGGAAACTCGCCGGGCCTGCGCCGGAACCCGAGCCACGCGAACACGCCCGCGAGGATCGCGAGCACGTGCCCCAGGTCGAGCGCGTTCACGAACGGGATGTACGGGAGCGGATCGCTGCGCCCGTCGTGCGTCACGTTCGCGTACACGACCCACACCGCGAGCGCGCCCAGGATCGCGCCCAGGGCGGCGTTGCGATACGAACGCGGATACGCCGAGACCGGCCAGCGCTCGTCCATCGAGGCGCTCGCGATCACGATCGCCACGATCGCCGGCACGACCATCACGGCGGCGATCGACCACGCCGTCCCGCGCGCGGTGTACTCGACCGCGAGCCAGTGGAGCTCGACCGCGCCCAGCACCGCGACCACGAGCGCCGTCCCGGCATGGAGCACCGAGTCGTAGCCTTCGGGCGCCGCATCGGCGTGGCGGCGCAGGACCCACACCTGGACCGCCAGCGCCGCGATCCACGCGGCCCAGCCGAAGTGCGCGAACGGATGCGGCGCGCCGATCATCCCCAGCAGCAGGCACGGGATGAGCGCCGGGAGGAGCGCCAGCGTGGGCGCCGCGGCGATGGGCCATGCGAGCCGGATCGAGAGGAACGACGTGCCGAGCGCGGTCGCGGCTAGGAGCGCCACGCTCGCCGGAAGCCGCATCTCGAACGGCACGAACGCGCGGATCTCGTGGTGCCACGCGAAGAGCCACCAGCCCACCGCCCAGATGTACGCCGCGGCTTCCATCGCCTTCTCGGCGGGATAGAGCGGATGCACGGCCCGCGCGATCCTCCGCGCGGTCCACGATCCCGCCGCCGCGACCAGCAGCGCGCCCACGAACGCCGCATCCACGAGCGGAACGTCGGCGTACAAGCCCGGGTATGCGATCACGAACGAGATGCCCGCCGCGAGCTGCACCGCGAGCCCGAAGAGCCGGGCCCGCACGCGTCCCTGCCGGACACCGAAGGTGAAGACCGCCGCGCCTTCGAGCGCCCACGCGGCCGAGGTCCACCGCGCGTCGAGCGCGAGCGGGATCGCGACCGTCGCGAAGACCACGCCCAGCGAGACGAAGACTTCCACGACGGGCGCCCAGCGCGCGCCCCGGCGCAGCACCATTCCCAGCAGGACGTAGAACGCCGCGAGCGCGACCGCCGAGAACGCGAGCCCGAATTCCGTATCGCGCATGAGCGCCGCCTGCAGCCCGAAGGCGGCGATGGGCACGCCGAAGAGGAGGATCGCGTCGAGGTAGCGGCCCACGTCGCTCCCGCCGCGGCGGGCGAAGAGCACCGCCATCGCGACGTACATCAGGAAGAACACGATGAGGAACGGCTCGGTCGTCCCGAGGTACTCGGGCTGGTAGTACTTCATGCCCCACGCGAGCCCGATCACGAACGTGAAGAGGAAGCCCATCACGTTGAGTCCCCGCCACGCCTTGAAGAACGCGATCGCGAGGATGCCGGCGTTCAAGATCACGTAGTAGCTGAAGAGCGCCACGTGGCTCCCGCCGCCGGTCGAGGCGAGGATCGGCGCGAGGAAGCCGCCGCCCGCGCCGAAGGCCGCGAGGATGGCGGAATCCTCCGCGATGGCGATGAATGCGGAGAGCGCCGCGATGGCCGCGAGCAGCGCGAACGCCATGCCGGGGTCGAGCAGGTGATAGAGCTTGAGCGCCGCGAAAGTGACGAGGTAGAGCACCGCCACGCCGCCGCCCTGCAGCCCCAGCGCGTACGCGCGCCGGCGCTCGCGAAGCCGCCAGCCGATCACGAGCATGGCGATCCCCGCCGCCGCGATCCCGCCCACCCGCAGCTCGGGCGAGATGAGATTCCGGTCCGCCATGTACTTGAGGAGGAAAGCGAGCCCGAAGAAGAGGATGAGGAGGCCCGCGCGCGCGATGGCGTTGCCGCCGGTAAGCCACGCGACGAGAGGATTGGGCGCGACGTCTGCTTTCTTGTCCTCCACCGCGGTCTCGACAACCGGTGCGGGCGCCTCCTGGACCATCGGGGCGGCTGCCTCGACCACCGGCGCCACAACCTCCTCCTTCGCCACCGGAACCGCCGCCCCCCAAGGCGCCGCGAGCACCGCCGCCTCGATCCTTCCCATCCGCGCCTCGAGCGACGCGAGGGTGCGCTCCATGCGGTCCAGCCGCACCGGCAGCGGCTCGCCCAGCAGCGGCCGGGGCGGCGCTTCGGCAGGCCTCCGCGCAGCGGCGCGCTTCGAGTCGACGATGACCCCCGCGAGCCACCCGATGAATCCCAGGATCACCGCGCCCGGCAGGTTCCAGAGCACGGCGCCCACGACGATTCCCAATGCGAGTCCGGCCCACATCATGGTTCGCCTCCCTTGGCTACTTCCATTGTCCCCGCATCGCGGCGACCTCGCCCTGCAGGCGCTCGCGCGTGGCCTCCGCCGGCACGACCGCCGGTCCCGCCTGCAGCGCGATGGGTGCCAGCACGCCGCGCTGGAAGGGATTTCGCATCGCGCGCCCGCCGAAGCGGCTGAAGAAGCTCCCCCACAGTCCCTTCAACGCCAGTGGAATGACCGGCACGGGCGTCCGCTCGACGATCTTCTCGATGCCGCTCCGGAAGGGGTAGAGCTCGCCCGTGTCCGTGATGCGGCCCTCGGGGAAGATCGCCACGAGCTCGCCGTGCGCGAGCGCATCGGCCACCTTGTCGTAGGCCTCGTCGAGGAGCTTCGGATCCACTTTCGCCGGCGCGATCGGGATCGCCTTCCCGGTGCGGAACACGAACGAGAGGACGGGGATCGAGAAGATCTTGTGGTCCATCACGAAGCGGATGGGCCGCGGGCTCGCCGCCAGGATCACGAGCGGGTCGACGAAGCTCACGTGGTTGCAGACGAGCACCGCGGGGCCCTTCTCCGGGATGTTCGCGAGGCCCTGCTTCTCCAGCCGGTAGACGGTGTGGATCAAGAGCCAGCAGAGGAAGCGCATCAGGAACTCGGGCACCAGCATGTACACGTACGCCGCGACCGCCGCGTTCATGAGCCCGATCACGAGGAAGAGCTCGGGGATCGAGAGGCCCGCGCGCAGGAGCGCCATGGCCATCAACGAGGCCACGATCATGAAGAGCGCGTTCAAGATGTTGTTCGCGGCGATGATCCGGGCGCGGTGGCTGGGTTCCGCGCGGCTCTGGATGAGGGCGTAGAGCGGCACGGAGTAGAACCCGCCGAAGAGCGCCAGCAGGAAGAGATCGGCCATCACGCGCCAGTGCGCGGGCGAGCGGAGGAACTCGGAGACCGGCGCATCGCTTCCGCCGCCGAAGCCCCGGCTCGCGAGCCACAGGTCCACGGCGAAGACCGTCATGCCGATCGAGCCGAAGGGGACGAGGCCGATCTCCACTTTCCGCCCCGAGAGCCGCTCGCACGCGAGCGACCCCAGCCCGATCCCCAGCGAGAAGGCCGTGAGGAGGAGCGTCACCACGTTCTCGTCGCCGCCCAGCACCTCGCGCGCGAAGGGTGCGAACGAGGTGAGGAGGATCGAGCCGAAGAACCAGAGCCACGAGATCCCCAGGAGCGAGTTGAAGACCGCGCGATGTTGTGCGGCGAGCCGGAGGTTCCGCCACGTCTCCGAGAACGGGTTCCAGTTGATCGCGAGGCCCGGGGCCGAAGGCGGCGAGGCCGGAATGAGCTGGGCCGTCCCGCGCCCGAGGACCGCCATCGCGAGGCACGCTACGGCCGCGGGCGCCGCGCCGTGGGCCGAGACTTTGGCGAGGATGCCGCCCGCGACGGTGCCGGCGAGGATCGCGACGAACGTACCCATCTCGACCATGCCGTTCCCGCCCGTGAGCTCGTCCTCGCGCAGGTGCTGCGGGAGGTACGCGTACTTCACGGGCCCGAAGAGCGTCGAGTGGAGGCCCATGAGGAAGACCGCGGCATAGAGGAGGAGCGCCGCGTGGGTGAGGAAGCCCGCGGCCGCCACCGCCATGATCCCGATCTCGAGCGACTTCACGAGGCGCATCACGCGCGCCTTGTCGTACTTGTCCGCCACCTGGCCCGACGTGGCCGAGAAGAGGAGATACGGCGCGATGAAGAGCGCGCCGATCACGAAGCCCACGGTGGAGGCGTTGGCGCCGCCCCACTCCGCCGCGTGGTAGCTCGCGAGCAGCGTGAAGGAGAACTTGAAGAGGTTGTCGTTCGCCGCGCCCAGGAACTGCGTCCAGAAGAACGGGGCGAAGCGCCGCTCGCGCAGGAGCGCGAATTGCCCGCTCACGCCTTCCTCCGGATGTACTCGAGCACGGACCCCAGCGCCTCCTCCAGGAACGCCTTGTCGATCCAGTAGTAGACCTCCTTGCCGGACTTGGCCGAGGAGAGCACGCCCGCCTCGCGCAGGAGCTTGAGATGGTGCGAGACCGCCGAGCGCGAGAGGGTCGAGACCTCGACGATCTGCCCGACGTTGAGGCGCTCCCCCCGCTCGAAGGTGAGGAGGATCCGCTGGCGGTGCTCGTCCCCCAGGGCGGTAAAGGCCCGGGAGATGGTCCGCCATTCGCGCGGGATGGCCCGCAGGTAGTTCCGATTCATAACCACATTCTTGGTTATGTCGTTACGTAATGTCAAGCGCCGGCCGCGGCGCACGGGCATCGGAGGGGCGTCCGTGGTAAGATGTGCGCCGTGAAATTCGTTTTTCGGTCAAACAGTTAGCGACGAAATGCACGACGACCTCCAGAAGAACGCCCTCGATTACCACCGCCTCCCGGTGGCCGGGAAGATCGAGGTCACCGCCACCAAATCGCTCCTTACCCAGCGCGACCTGGCGCTCGCGTACACGCCGGGGGTGGCCGCGGCCTGCGAGGCGATCGTCGCCAACCCGGCTTCCGTCCGGGACTTGACCGTCCGCGCGAACCTGGTCGCGGTGGTCACCAACGGCACCGCGGTCCTGGGCCTGGGCGCCATCGGCCCCCTCGCCGCCAAGCCGGTGATGGAAGGCAAGGCCGTCCTCTTCAAGAAGTTCGCCGGGATCAACGTCTTCGACATCGAGCTGGCCGAGCGCGACCCGGACAAGCTGGTGGAGATCATCGCGGCGCTGGAGCCCACCTTCGGCGGCATCAACCTCGAGGACATCAAGGCGCCGGAGTGCTTCTACGTGGAGCGGAAGCTCCGCGAGCGCATGAAGATCCCGGTCTTCCACGACGACCAGCACGGCACCGCGATCATCGTGGGCGCCGCGATCGTGAATGGCCTGCGCGTGGTCGGGAAGGACATCGGCAAGGTGAAGCTCGTGGCCTCCGGGGCCGGAGCTGCCGCCCTCGCCTGCCTCGACATGCTGGTGGCGCTCGGCATGAAGATGGAGAACATCTGGGTGACCGACATCCAGGGCGTGGTCTACGCCGGCCGCAAGGAGGAGATGGACGAGAACAAGGCGCGCTACGCCCGGAAGACGGACGCCCGCAAGCTCGCCGACGTGATCGCGGACGCGGACGTGTTCCTGGGGCTTTCCGCGGGCGGCGTCTTGAAGCCGGAGATGGTGAAGAAGATGGCGGCGAAGCCGCTCATCCTCGCGCTCGCGAATCCCGTTCCCGAGATCCTCCCCGAGGAAGTGAAGGCGGTCCGCAGCGACGCCGTGATCGCGACCGGCCGCTCGGACTACCCGAACCAGGTGAACAACGTCCTCTGCTTCCCGTTCATCTTCCGCGGCGCGCTCGACGTGGGCGCCACGACGATCAACGAGCCGATGAAGCTCGCGGCCGTGCATGCCATCGCGGACCTGGCCCACGCGGAGCAGTCGGACGTCGTGGCCCAGGCGTACGGCTCCGAAAACGTGACCTTCGGCCCGGACTACCTCATTCCGTACCCCTTCGATCCGCGGCTCATCGTGAAGATCGCGCCCGCGGTGGCGAAGGCCGCGATGGAAAGCGGCGTCGCGACGGACCCGATCAGGGACTTCCCGGCGTACGTCCAGAAGCTGGACGAGTTCGTCTACCACTCGGGCTTCATCATGCGGCCCGTCTTCGCCGCGGCGAAGGAGCACCTGAAGCGCATCGTCTTCACCGAGGGCGAGGACGAGCGGGTGCTGCGCGCGGTGCAGGTCATCGCGGACGAGCGGCTCGCGAAGCCGATCGTGGTGGGCCGCCCGGCGGTGCTCGAGCGGCGGATCGAGCGCTTCGGCCTCAGGATCCGCCCCGGCGTCGACTTCGAGCTCGTGAACCCGGAGGGCGACCCGCGCTTCCGCGACTACTGGACCGAGTACTACCGCCTCATGCAGCGCCGCGGCGTGAGCATCCCGTACGCGAAGCTGGAGATGCGCCGGCGCCTCTCGCTCATCGGCACGATGATGATCCACAAGGGCGAGGCGGACGGGATGATCTGCGGGATGATCGGCACCTTCAAGGGCCACCTCCCGTTCATCGACCACGTGATCGGCCGGCGCCCGGGGGTCAGGAACTACTACGCGATGAACCTGCTGATGCTCCCGCGCCGCACGGTGTTCATCTGCGACACCTACGTGAACCTCGATCCCACGCCCGAGCAGATCCTCGAGATGACGACGCTCGCGACGGAGGAGATCCGCCGCTTCGGTTTGACGCCCAAGGTGGCGCTGGTCTCGCATTCGAGCTTCGGCACGAGCAGCGCGCCCTCGGCCGCGAAGATGCGCGAGGCGCTCGCGTTGATCGAGGCGCAGCATCCGGACCTGGAGATCGAGGGCGAGATGCAGGCGGACGCCGCGCTCTCGGAGGACGTGCGGCACACGGCGTTCCCCAACTCGCGGCTCAAGGGCGAGGCGAACCTCCTCGTGATGCCCACGCTCGACGCCGCGAACATCGCCTTCAACCTGCTGAAGACCGTGGGCGGCTACGGCATCACCGTGGGCCCGATCCTCCTGGGCGCCGCGAAGCCGGTCCACATCCTCACCCCCTCGGCCACCGTCCGGCGCATCATCAACATGACCGCGCTGGCGGCGGTCGATGCGCAGGACGTCCGCCGCAACTGACGAGGCCCGACATGGTCGATCGCTTCCACCACCTGTTCATCGCCCCCTCGGATTTCGAGGCGTCCGTGGGCTTCTATCGCGACATCCTGGGCTGGAAGGTCACGCGGACGTGGGGCGGCAACGGCTCCGGCCGCGGCGTCGTGCTCTCCGGCGGCGGCATCGAGCTGGCGCTCGCGGAGGGCGACGACAACGGCGACCCGCGGCCCACGATCCACCTGGACATCCACGACCTCGACGCGCGCTTCAAGGCGCTGCCTTCCGGCACGCACGTGGTCCGCAAGCCCGAGGCGACCCACTGGGGCACGCGCTGGTTCGTCGTGCGCGACCCGGACGGGAACCTGATCGCGTTCGAGGAGATCCGGCCGCGTGGCGGCTAACCTGCAGGGCCGCTCGGGAGCCCCGGCACTGCGCGAGCGCGGCGTGCGCCTGCCGCGCGCGCTCCGCGAGCCCGCGACCATCGGCATCTGCGCGCCCTCCGGCAAGGTGGACGACGCGGCGCTGGGGGCGGGGGTCGCATACCTGGGGGAGCTCGGCCACCGCGTGATCGTCCCCGACGAGACCCTCCACGCCTGGCGCTACTTCGCGGGAAGCGACGAGGAGCGCGTGCGCGGCCTGCACGCCCTCATCGACAACCCGGAGGTCGACCTCGTCATCGCCGCGCGCGGGGGCTATGGGTTGACGCGCCTCCTGCCGCGCATCGACTGGGCCCGGGTCGCGGCCTCGGGCAAGGCCTTCGTGGGGTTCAGCGACTTCACCGCGTTCAACATGGCGGCGTACGCCTGCGCGAACCTCGTCACCTTCCACGGCCCCATGCTCGCCGTGGACTTCGGCCGCCCGGAGCTGGACACCTTCACCGAGCAGCATTTCTGGATGGCGCTGAGCCGCCCCACGCACCGCATCGACGAGATCGCGTGCGACCACGGCTACGACCCGCGGCGGATCGACGGGACGCTCTGGGGCGGGAACCTCTCGCTCCTCGCGCACCTCGCGGGCACGCCGTACTTCCCCGCGATCGAGGGCGGGATCCTGTACGTGGAGGAGATCGCCGAGGAGCCGTACGCGGTCGAGCGCCTCTTCATGCAGCTCTACCACGCGGGTGCCCTGGGGCGGCAGCAGGCGCTGGTGCTGGGGGATTTCTCGGACTGCGTCCCGACCAATCCCGTGCGCTATCCGTACGCGATGGAGGAGGTGGTGGAGACTTTGCGCCAGCTGCTGCCGTTTCCGGTCCTGACGGACCTGCCCTTCGGCCACATCGCGCGGAAGGTCACCCTCCCCTTCGGCGCCCCGGGCACCCTCTCGATCCACGAGCGCGGCTACTCGCTGCGCTTCTCCGACCACCTCCAGCGCTGACGAAAAAGGGGTCAGATACCTTTTCCGCGAGAAAAGGTATCTGACCCCTTTTTCGGTCTTAGGCCGCGGCGCGGATCGGGATGCGCGTGCGGCGAGGCGCCTCGTCGGGGGCGGAGCGCCATTCGGCGAGGAGCTCGGCCTCGCGCACGCGCGCGGCGGCGAGGTGGCGGATCTTCACCGGGCCGAAGCCGCGAATCAGCTCCGGGATCGCGGCGATCTCGGCGGCGAGCGCCACGCGCGAGGCGTCCAGCGAGCCCAGCAGCTCCTCGACCACGGCGCGGTAATCGTCGACCAGCTTCCTCTCGGTCCGGCGCTCCTCCGAATATCCGAACGGGTCGAGCGCCGTCCCGCGCAGGCCCTTCAGCTTCGCGAGCATCCGCATGGCGCCCAGCATCCACGGGCCGTAGGTGCGCTTGCGCGGCTCGCCGGTCGCGGGATCCTTCTTGACCCACAGGGGCGGGGCGAGGTGGAGCTTCAGCTCGTAGTCGCCCTCGAACTGCGCCTTCACGCGGTCCACGAAATCGGTCGCGGTGTAGAGGCGCGCGACCTCGTACTCGTCCTTGTACGCCATGAGCTTGAAGAGGTAGCGGGCGACAGCCGCGGTGAGCGTGGTCGACCCGGGCGCCTTCTCCGCCTCGACCTTGCGCACGCGCTCGACGAAATCGGCGTACCGGCGCGCATAGGCCTCGTCCTGGTAGCCGACCAGGAAGGCGCGGCGCCGGGCGATCGCCTCCTCCAGCGTCTGCGAGAGGGCGTGGCTCTCCGGCATGGCGCTGGGCGGGGTGGCCGCGCGCCGCACGGCGGCGGGATCCACCGCGGCCCGGCGTCCCCATTCGAACGCCGCCTTGTTCGACTCGACCGCCGCGCCGTTCAGCTCGATCGCCTGCATGATCGACGCCTCGCGGAGCGGAATCATGCCCTTCTGCCACGCGTAGCCCATCATGAAGAGGTTGGTCGCGATGGAGTCGCCCATGAGCGCGGTGGCGAGCTCCGACGCGTCGACGAAGTCGACCGCCTCCGCGCCGCACGCCTCGCGGATCGAGTCCGCCATGTCGCCCGTGGGCATCTGCAGGTCCGGGTCGCGCGTGAAGCCGCCCGTGGTCGCCACGTCGCCGTTGATCACGGCGCGCGTGACGCCGGACTGCATCTTCGCGATGGCCTCGTCCGACGCCGCGACGATCATGTCGCAGCCCAGCACCGCCCGCGCTTCTCCCGCGGCGATGCGGACCGCGTGGATGTCCGAGGGATTCCGGGCGATGCGGATGTGCGAGTAGACCGAGCCGCCCTTCTGCGCGAGCCCCGTCATGTCGAGCACCGCCACGCCCAACCCCTCGATGTGCGCGGCCATGCCGATGAGCGCGCCGATGGTGACCACGCCCGTCCCGCCCACGCCCGTCACGAGGATGCCGTAGGGGGTGTCGACGG
>Ga0105238_10006356_pt1 | contig 11749 bp, 7 predicted proteins | sample KBSC34metaG_FD_81526 | JGI IMG/M metagenome (GOLD analysis project Ga0105238, IMG submission 81526) | Corn rhizosphere microbial communities from Kellogg Biological Station, Michigan, USA - KBS C3-4 metaG | ecosystem: Host-associated > Plants > Roots > Rhizosphere > Soil | place: Michigan, USA... | reverse complement strand
TCGCAAAACCGTGTTTAATCCGCCCTGCGACATGCCGAAGCTTTCACCCAGCCAAAGCGCCGAAGATTACCTGGAGCGCATCCATGAGTTGATCGAGCAAAAGGGCTACGCCCGCGTGGTCGACATCGCGTCCTCGCTCAAGGTGAAACAAGCCTCCGTCACGAGCATGGTACAGAAACTTGCCGAGGCCGGGTATCTGCAATACGAGAAATACCGGGGCCTCGTCATGACCGACAAAGGCCGCGAAATCGCGCGTAAAATCCAAAATCGGCATATCACACTCTCTCGATTTTTTTCCTTATTCGGTCTGGACGCCGAAACGCAACGGCAGGACATCGAAGGCATCGAGCATCATCTCAGCCCCGCCACCGTCGAAGTACTGGCCGACCTCGCGCAGTTTTTCGAGAAAAATCCAGAAACTTTACGCAGCTTCCAAAGGACCCGTAACGGTCCCCGGCGTAAAAATGGGGCGGCGCATGATTAGAGGCGGTATTATCCAGCTACGCTTGGTCGGGCGAGCGTCCTCGCGAGCCGAAACGAGTAGTTAGAGCGGCGCGTCCAGATTGTAACCCGAACGTTATAACGAAAATTTTTGCCGCTCAAATCCTCATGACCTTCGCCCACAATTTTCTCGCCGAAGTCCAGCAAGTAGCCGCGCAACTCGATGCGTCGGCGATCGAGCGTTGTGTGGATGAGTTGACACGCGTGCGTGAACGGGGCGGACGTCTCTTTATCCTCGGCGTCGGCGGCAGCGCCGCCAATGCCAGCCACGCCGTAAATGATTTTCGAAAAATTTGCGGCTTCGAAGCCTACGCGCCGACCGATAATGTTTCCGAATTAACCGCCCGCACGAACGATGAAGGCTGGGCCACTATTTTCACCGAGTGGTTAAAAGGCTCGCGGCTGAGTGCGAAAGATGGCGTGCTGGTTTTTTCCGTCGGCGGCGGCGATCTCGTCAAAAACGTAAGCCCGAATCTTGTAGCCGCCGTTCAATTCGCAGAAGAATCCGGAGCGTCTGTCATCGGCGTTGTCGGGCGCGATGGCGGCTTCACTGCGCGTGAAGCGACCGCCTGTGTTATCATTCCCACTGTAAATTCCAATCATGTGACGCCGCATACCGAAGCCTTTCAGGCAGTCGTATGGCATTTGTTTGTGTCTCACCCCAAGCTCAAAATCAGCCAGACTAAATGGGAAAGCACGAAGTGAACACGGAAGCCGCGATGCGGAATGTGGAAAAAGCGCGAGCAGTGTTCCTGGACCGCGATGGAGTCCTCAGCCGCTCACTGGTTTGCAACGGATTGCCTTTCGCGCCCACAACTTTGGAGGGTTTTGAAATCCTTCCCGAAGCTCCGGAAGCGTGTCATCGCTTGAAGCGAGCCGGCTTTCTTCTGATTGTGGTCACGAATCAGCCGGAAGTCGGCCGTGGCACGATGGGGCAAGAGATCGTCGAAGCGATGCACACTAAGATGTGCCGCGAACTGCCGATTGACCGAGTGGGCGTGTGCTATCACCCGGGCCATGGGATGTCTCATTGCGATTGTCGCAAGCCGAAGACCGGATTGCTGGTTTCAGTGGCGCAGGAATTGAATATCAATTTGGCGCAAAGCTGGATGGTGGGGGATCGCTGGCGGGATATCGATTGCGGTTTCGTCGCGGGCTGCCGGACGATTTTCATTAAGCGCGGTTACGCCGAGGCTTTGAAGCACGCGCCTGATTTTCGCGCCAAGGATCTTGCGCAGGCAGCGGAATTGATTCTCGCCGCGGAGAAATAATGTGGAGAGCAACATCGTAAAAAGTTACCTTATTTGGAATGAGAACCCTGGCCACTTTGCGGGTGAAGATTTATGCCGATGGCGCGGACAAGCAAGGCATGCTGCAACTCAATGCCAATCCGCTGATCAAAGGCATGACGACAAATCCCACTCTCATGCGCAAAGCGGGATTGAAAGATTTCGAGGCGTTTGCGCGGGATATTCTGCAAAGCATCACGGACAAGCCAATTTCGCTCGAGGTTTTTTCCGATGAATTTTCCGAAATGCGCCGGCAGGCATTGAAAATCAGCAGTTGGGCGAAGAATGTTTACGTGAAAATCCCCGTCACGAATACCCGTGGAGAATCTGCGGCCCCGCTCATTCGGGATTTGGCCGCTGAAGGCATGAAACTCAATGTCACGGCAATCGCCACACCCGAGCAGGTGGATGGAGTGATCGCAGCATTGAATTCAGGCGTGCCCGCGGTGGTCTCGTTGATTGCCGGCCGAATCGCCGACTCGGGAATTGATCCGATGCCGCACATGTGTGCGACCAAAAGCAAATTGGCGGGGTTGCCCCGCGCGGAACTTTTGTGGGCCAGCGTGCGTGAGGTGCTGAACATTTTTCAAGCTGATGAATGCGGTTGTGATATCGTGACCGTGCCGCATGACATTCTTGGCAAGGCCCAGAAACTCGTGGGAGTGGAGTTGAAGGACCTTTCGCTCGATACCGTGAAAATGTTCGCCGCCGATGCGGCGGCCGCTGGCTTTAAGTTGTGAAGCACTGAGTCGCGGCACGAGAATGGCGCGCGTCACTTGCGACTATTGCTTTTATCCTCTGGCTCTTTCGGTGCGTCGTCCAATTTTTGCCGCGGTTGCAAACTATGGATAAGCTTCTTGTCCTTCCCTCGCCGGAAATAGATGTAGGCGCCGGAAATCACTCCCCACGCCGAGAAGAAACACGTCCAGGGGTGCCAAAGCCATCGCCGGTCGCCGGTGCGAATTAGTTTCACGATCATCTGCAAGACCGGAACTACAACGGTGAGGCACAATAAAACGGCGAGCCAGCCGGGAATGCGTGGTTTTCGTTCTGTCCACGAAAACCCATGCTGTTTTTGCATGTCAAAGAAATGACACGTAGCGCGCTGGCGTTTCTTCAAAAAATCCCGCAGTGACGCCCAAAACCCCCGCGCTGAAACATAATAGTGAAATACGCCGCGATCACGGATCCTAAGCCACTCGCGTTTACCCGTCGCCTGGATCAGGTTCACCGACGTGTGTGTATCCGAGTAGTCTTCTCCAGCATGCGCTAGGTCCAGTTCGAATTTGCGAAACACAGAACCATTCGATCCAATAGGATATGCTAGACTGCCTTCGGGAAACGTCCAATGCTCTATGTCGCCGTCAGCTTTCAAAAAGACTGGTTGAATACTCATCATCCACGCAACGGGGTCACTGATATGCAACAGGCAAGTAAGGTAGGCGCAAAAGGAATTCATCCGGGGCGTATAGAGATAATAACTCTCCAAGCCATACGCGCCGGAGTTGTTGATTAACGCATGCACGGCGCGCCGTAGAAAATCTGGATGAGCAATTTCATTGTCCGCATCCACAAACACCACAAAATCACCGGTGGCATGAACAAGTGCCGCGCGTTTGCCGTCTTCAATGTTTCGTCCGTGGTCATCGAAGACCAGCGCGCCAAATTGTTTGGCGATGTCGCGCGTGTTGTCTTTCGAGCCCGCGTCGCCGATTAGAATTTCCACATTGGTTTGCGGGTAATCCTGCCGACGGATGGATTGAAGGCAATTCCCGAGAATCCCACCAGCGTTCAGGGTGGGAATCACAAAACTGACTTTAGGTAATTCGGCATCAGCCATGTCTGGGCAGTATGCCAGAATCGCTGGAACGTCTCAAACGTTCTTTAAGGACGTAAACTCAGAATGCGCAGCTAGATGCGAAGATTTCATTTGACGCGCAAAATGAAACCTGTATGAGTTACGTCATTCGGAAGGACAAACTAGAGGAATATTCAATATGGCAAGGACATACCCCAAATTCTCCAGCATCCGCTGTGCGTGTGTGTTTTTCGCGACAGCATTCCTGGTGGCGCTCAACGCCGCAAAGGCCGATCAAATCGTCGTGCCAAATTACGCTACGAATTCGCAATCACCCAATTCTGCAGAGGGTGAATTTAATGAAATCATTCGGTATCAAGCTGTTTACGGGGCAGCTGAATTTCCGTCATACCCCATTTTGATAAGCGAAATTCGATGGCGACCCGACTCCCTCCAACAAGGTGCCGTGTCGAATGCAACGATTTCAAATATCCAGATAAACCTTTCTACCACTTCGAAAAGTGCGGACCAACTAAGTTTGATTTTTACCGAAAATATCGGAACTGATGACACGCAAGTTTTTGCTGGCACTCTCAACCTGAACACTTCATTCACATCTTTGAGCAACGGCTCGACGGCTTTCGATATTAACTTGCCACTCCAAACACCTTTCAAATACGATCCTTCGAAAGGCAATTTGTTGCTTGATATCCGGAATTTTTCAGGCGGTGCGCCATCTATTTTTGATAACGACATTGCAAATTCTCTAGATACAGTTTCGCGAGTTTTCACTACCGATGGTGATGTTAATTCGACAACAGCCGGGGCTGCGGATAGTGGCGCTGGGGTGATACAAATTACCTACGCGCCTGCGAATGGATTCCCCACCTCACCTCCTGCAATAGCGCTCCAACCAACAGATCAGCAAGTTGTTGTCAATAGTAACGCGATTTTTAGAGTCGTCGCTATTAGTTCCACACCGCTCTACTATCAATGGTTCTTTAATGATACAAACCATCCGATTGTTGGGGAGACCAACAATTCCTTGAATTTATTCGATCTACAGTTTGGTCAAGGGGGGAATTATTTTGTTCAAGTTTCAAACACTTATGGAATAACTATAAGTTCGAACGCTGTTTTGAGCCTTCTTCCGCTCGTTATAACCTCACAACCTTTTGACCAAGCGGTCGCACCAGGGCAGGTTGCGAATTTCGAGGTTGCTGCTTTCAGCGGCGTTCCGCTGGCGTACCAATGGTATTATGGTGGCTCTAATCTGATAGCTGGGGCAACAAACTTTGCGTTTACGGTTACGAATGTTCAATTCAATTTATTAGGTTTTTATTCCGTGCAAGTTTCCAACGTATATGGCAGCGTGAGTAGTACAACTGCTCGCTTGGATTTCGGAGTTGTTGTTCCAAATCATTCAGCGACAAACCAGAATGTTGGTGGAGATAGCAGTTTCAGTGAAGCATTCCGAGAGGACGACGTATACGCTGCGTCAGAACTCCCTCCTTATCCTATTCGGATAAAAGAAATTCGCTTTCGCCCTGACGTTCAGGCGAACGGGCCGATATCTACGACACTTCCGAGCGTTCAATTCAGTTTATCGACGACAAAATCTCAGCCCGACGGATTAGACTCAAACTTTGATCAAAATTTTGGTTTAGACAACATATCAGTCTTTAATGGTTCTTTAGTTTTAAAGAGTGGTTTCGTCACTTTGACAAATGGAACGAAGGCGTTTGATTTAAGAGTGTTACTGCAGACAAACTTCGTTTACGATCCGTTGCAGGGAAATTTGCTTTTAGATTTTAGAAATTTTAGTGGCTCGATTCCCAATGAGCCGAATTTTATCAACGGTACCGGAGGGCTTGGTCGAGCTTCGCGAATGTTTGCCAGTGATGCAAACGCTACTTCTGGGTCCCGAGACGGCGGCGCATATGTTTTGCAAATTGTTTACGATGCGCTTCCAGCCTCGCCGATTATCTCTTCTCAGCCCACCAATCGAACAGTCACCGGCGGAGGAACTACCACCTTTGTTCCCACGGTTGGGTCTGCTGCGCCGGTTTCTTACCAATGGTTTTTCATGGACACCAACAATCCCGTCCTTGGAGGCACCAATGCTTCCCTAATCCTGACAAACGTTCAGCAAAGCCAAGCGGGAATTTATTTTGTATTGGCTACCAATATGTATGGGTCCACCTTCAGCTCGAACGCGATTCTCACGGTTACTCTCGACCCCCCGCAAATTACAAGTCAACCGATAAGTCGCAGTGGAATTGTGGGAACGAATTTCACCTTTGCTGTGTCTGCGTCAGGATCGCTTCCACTGGCTTATCAATGGTATTACAACACGAATTCATTGATTAGCGGAGCCACGAATTCTTCGCTGTTCCTGACCAATATTCAATTCAACCAATCGGGAACCTACTCGGTCGTGGTATCCAACGCCTATGGTGTCACGAACAGCGGTTACGCCGTTCTGGCGATGGCATTCCCACCAGTCAAAATTCTGATGGGCAGCACCAACGTGATGGGCGGAGCCTCATTCGCTTTGCCGGTTTACCTGGTCGCGAACGGAAATGAAAACGCGCTGAGTTTTAGCGTGGGGTTCAACACCCAACGTTTGGCCTACGCCAGCGTCGATTTGGGGAGTGATGCCGCAGACGGATCACTATTCCTGAATTCGAGCCAGGCCGCGAGCGGAAAAATCGGTATCACGATGCAGTTGCCTCTAGGCGAAACTTTCGCGCCTGGCACCCAGGAAGTTGTTCGAGTCACTTTCAATTCGGCATTCGTCACGAACACCCCTGTTTCGACACCGGTCAACTTTACAAATCAACCCGTGGCCAGAGCGGTTTTTGATTTCAATGGAATCAAGCTCGCAACAAATTTTGTCAATTCCAGTGTCACCCTTGGAGTCACTGATTTCGAAGGCGACGTTAACCCAAGAACGACTGGCGACCGGAGCCTCGACATTTTCGATTGGACTCAAGTCGGTCGATTCGTCGCAGGATTGGACGTTGTCAGTAACGCGACTGAATTCCAGAAAGCGGATAGCGCTCCCGCAAGCTCGAGCGGTGACGGAATGTTAAAAGTAAACGATTGGGTGCAGGCGGGTCGGTACGGCGCTGCCTTGGACGCCCCCAGATCCCTCAGCGGTCCAACAGCTCCGGTCACGCCCGTAACCCTCACCGGCGGTCCTCGCACGGTGAACATTGCCGGTGGCATTGGTGTGAAGGGGCTGAACATCGTCGTGCCTGTAATGCTCCAATCTCAAGGCAACGAAAATGCCGTCGGTTTCAGCGTCAACTTCGATCCTACCTTGCTGAAATATGTCAGCACGACAAAGGGAAGTGCAGATGCCTCCGCCACTCTGGTGGTGAACTCCAACCAAGCTACTTCGGGAGTGGTGGGAGTTGTCCTGGCGTTGCAGAGCGGAAACAGCTTCACCAACGGCACTCAAGCTGAAATCGCGAAATTGACCTTCACCGCGCTCAATACAACCTCCAATGGAATCGTTAAATTTACCAATGGCCCCGTCTTGCTGGCGATCTCGGATCCCGTGGCAACCGAATTGGCTGCCAATTATACAAACAGCCTCGTCACAATCAATCCTCCCCCCACTTTGTCGCCTACCGTGACCGACACGAACGTCACCTTTACGTGGCCGACTTGGGGAACCGGATTCAATCTACAGGCTACCGGCGACCTGACACAACCGTGGACGAACGTTGTCTATACCGCCCAGACAAACGGTTCGAATATCATCCTCAGCCTGCCCATCCCGACTCAAGGCGGCTATTTCCGCCTGCAACACCCGTAGAGCGGCTGGCCAACGAGTGGCTACTTACGTCTAGCGTGGCTTTCGAGCCACGCAGTGACTTCGGGTAGAATTGACGGCCACGAAAACGTTTTGGAACGCTCCCAGGCGTTCGTCCGGTATCGTGAATAAGTTTCCGGACTTTTGATGATATCCGCCAAAGCATTGGCGAGTGACTCGGGAGTCTCCGCGTCAGTGACAATTCCTGTTTGTCCCGGCACGGTTGAATCAACCAATCCGCCCACCGGATAGACCACTGCCGGGGTGCCCATCGCATTCGCCTCAATCACGTTCAATCCCCAACCTTCACGTTGCGAGGCGTGAATGAGAAAATGCGCCCGCCGCAGCTCCTCGTTTTTTTCCTTGCCCGGCAACCAGCCCGCGAATTGGACCCGATCCTGCAATCCCAGGTTCTTGGTCAGTTGCTCCAGGCTGGGCCGGCATTCGCCATCGCCCACTAATTGAAGCAGCGCGGGGATATGGCGCTCCGCGAGAAACTTCATGACGCGGATCGCGTGATCTACGCGCTTGTTAGGAGCCATGCGCGACACACAAATCAATCGGAGCGGCACCTGTAGCGGCTTCTCTTCCAAAGACGGCAAAGGAACGATGTCGATGCCATTACGAATGACCGTTACGTCACGGACCCCATGCGTGGCCAGGTCTTTCTTGGTTGATTCCGACGGCGTCCAAAAGGGCACGTTGCGATACAGTCCCTGGATCCACGCCTCCTGACAACGCCCGATGGTGCTGACCGGCCACGAATAAAACGCATCCCAAATCGGCCCGAGCACTTCATGGATATAAGCGACACAATTTGTCCGGCACCACCACGGCGCGAACCACGGGATGCCGTGATGTTGATCGATGACGAGATCAAATTTCTCCTGCCGGCGATACCATGCAACGGCTTTAAAAATGGAATTGACTTTGCCGCCGCCACGAACGACGTGGATGCCATCAATGACTTCCTCATGCGCCCCGCCCGGAAAATCATAGGTATACCAATAAACCTGATGGCCGCGTTCCACGAGTGCCGCCAGGTGCGCCAGCGTCACCCGTTCCGCGCCGCCCCTGAGAGGATTCTTCGGGTCACGCCAATTAAGCATCAGGAAACGCATGGCGGAATCAGAGGCGCGAAATCTTCTCGAGCAACGACGTGGTGGATTTTCCCGGCACGAACGGAATCAAAGAAATTTGCCCACCCTCCTTTTCGACAATCCTGCGCTCTTCTTGATTAAGCGTTTCCAGCGTGTAATCGCCGCCTTTGACATAAATATCAGGCTTGGCAATCGAGAGAAAGCGGCTGGCAGTTTTTTCAGAAAAGATGCAAACCCCACCGATGCTTTCCAATGCCGCCAGCACGAGGGCGCGATCTTGCTCGTTGTTCACCGGTCGATTGGGGCCTTTCAACTGTTGGACTGAACTGTCCCCGCTGACTCCCACCAGCAACAAATCGCCCAGATTGCGTGCGGCTTCGAGATAGGTGATATGGCCCAAATGGAGAATATCGAAGCAACCATTGGTAACCACCAGGCGCTGGCCGCGAGCGCGAACGTCCGCTCGCCACGCCGGCAGTGCCTCCCATGAAATCAGCTTCTCGCGAAAATTCACCTCCGGATATTGGCGGAACCATTTCCGCCTTGGCAATCTCTGATTGGGGAGGGGCTTAGATGCCAATGTTCTAACGTTAAGGGAGCGCTTCCACCACAGAGCCCAAATTTTTGATCCGGTCTGAAGGAGGAAGGCACCCTTTCGTGAGGTGTTAAGCAGGAGCCTATTGTAATGACTGACAACAGTTTTTATTGACTCAATCCGGGCAATTCGCTAGTATCCGCGAACGAGGTGGAACCATCGTTTTTGGAGAACGAAATCAAATATGAAACTGCTCTGGAACTTTAGCAAAAGGGTCGTGTTGTCGCTGTCTGTCGCTGCGGCGGCTTTAATCTCATCCAACGCTGATGCCGCAAACTGCACGCCAGGTCCGCAGGGATTGGTATCCTGGTGGCGAGCCGAGGGTAACGGTCTGGACAGTGTCGGAGGCAATACCGCATATTCAGCACTTCTCCAAGGCGGAGTTTCCTTCAGTGCGGGTGAAGCGGGTCTGGGTTTTCTACTCAACAACACCAATGCCTACCTGGTGGTGCCCGCCTCCCAAAGCCTCAACATTGGCGCAGGAAGCAACCTGACCGTTGAGGCATGGATCAGGGTTTCGAACGTCACCGGTTACCATCCAATCATGGAGTGGCACGACAGCGGCCGAAATCCCGGAGTCAATTTTTGGATCATTCCGACGGGAGCAATATACGCCGACGTTAAAGGGATCGATGGCAGCGCTCACCCGTTCATGTCAGCAAATAATGTGCTCACGCCAAATGTATTCCAGCATGTCGCGCTCACTTACAATGGAACAACGGGAATCGGCACTCTCTATCTGAACGGCGCAATCGTAGCACAAGCTAATCTGGGCAACTTCGTACCGCAAACAACTTATAACGTTTGGCTCGGCCATCGCCCCGGCGACGTGCCGGGAGATGTCACCTATGGAACCTATCTGGGAGGTGTGTTGGACGAATTGAGCCTTTACAATCGTGCTCTGGTCTCAAATGAGATTGCAGCGATTTACACGGCCGGAGCAGCCGGCAAATGCACCGGCACGGCTCCAGTCATTACGAAACAACCGACGAACCAAACCGCAGTTGCCGGAGCGAATGCCACTTTTACCGTGATCGCCACCGGTTCACCCACTTTGTACTATCAATGGTACGGACCGGCGAGCGCGTTGATACCCGGCGCGACTGCCTCCTCGCTGACATTGTCAAATGTTCAACCCAACGCTGCGGGGTCGTATTTCGTTCGAGTCACCAATCAAATTGGCTTCGTTCTGAGTTCGAACGCGTTGCTGAACGTCACAGGTGGCGGCTCTAATTCCAACCAGCCGCCGCTATCCGGTTTAGTTGCCTGGTGGAAAGCCGAGAGTAACATGCTTGATTCGGTTGGATCGAACAACGGTGTGGCTGTTGGCGGACCGATTTCATACGCGCCCGGCGAAGTGGGAAATGCGTTTCATTACGACAATACACCTGGTTACGTCAGCATTCCCGCAGCACCTTCGTTGGATGTCGGTCAAGGCGCGGGATTGACCTTGGAAGCCTGGATTCAGCCGGCCGACCTCCAAAATGAAATTCCGATTTTTGAATGGCAATACAACACCAACACCTCCGCCAACGGAATTCACTTCTGGGTATCCTCCATCAACGGCCCCGGATGCCTTTTCGCGAACATTGTAGACTCCAGCTTCGTATCGCACTGGATCTATTCGGCCCCGGGAATCGTGACTGCCGACTACCAACATGTGGCGTTGACTTACGATAAGGCCAGTGGGGTGGCGTCGATTTATCGCAATGGCGTTTTAGTCGCGAGCCAAAATCTCGGTTCGTTCACTCCCAACACCACCGGGAACTTGCTCCTTGGCGAGCGCACCTACTTGCAAGGACAACCGCAGTTCCACTACCTCGGCAATCTGGATGAAATGAGCGTCTTCGGCCGTGCCTTGAGCCAGAGCGAAATCGCCTCGATTTACAACGCGGGCAGTACCGGCAAAGGCGGATCGAGTTCCGGCGGTAATGGATTGATCGTGCCGAACTATGCTATTTCCAACCAAATTGTCACCGCCGATGGCACTTTGAATCAGCCCTTGCGTGAGCAAATGGTATATGGCGCTTCGCAGTTCCCCACCAACCCGATTGTCATCACCCAACTGCGTTGGCGCCCGGATGCAATCGTCGGAGGGCCGCTTGCAGTAACCATTTCCAACCTGCAAATCAGGCTTTCAACAGCCACCGCAAATCCCGATCACTTAAGCACGGTTTTCGCGCAAAACACCGGGCCGGACAATACGGTGGTGTTTAACGGAGTGGCCAGCGTGTCCACGGCATTCACCACTTTGAGCAACGGCACCACCGCGTTTGATCTTAGCCTCACCTTGCAAACGCCTTTCCTGTACGACCCATCCAAAGGCAATCTCCTCGTGGATATTCTTAATCTTTCCGGATCCACACCGCCTCGGACGCCTCAATATAATATCGCGAACGGCACGGGCGCCAATGACGCTGTGTCCCGCGTGTTTTCCGTCGACCCGAATGCGACCAATGCGGAAACCGCCGACACTGGTGGAGATGTTCTGCAAATCATCTACACCAACGCCCCGGTTGGTGGCGGGAGCAATACCTGCACTGCGGCGCCCAGCGGCCTGGTTTCCTGGTGGAAAGGTGAAACGAACCTGCTCGATTCTGTTGGGGTAAACAATGGCGCCCTGGGCGGAGGAGTCATTACCTA